>Ga0153924_1000196_pt1 | contig 40649 bp, 43 predicted proteins | sample TSNJ008MetaG_FD_104709 | JGI IMG/M metagenome (GOLD analysis project Ga0153924, IMG submission 104709) | Attine ant fungus gardens microbial communities from New Jersey, USA - TSNJ008 MetaG | ecosystem: Host-associated > Fungi > Mycelium > Unclassified | place: USA: New Jersey, Wharton State...
ATTGGGTAAGCTAAAAGACCGCATCGCCTCCGATCTTAAGGAGGCGATGAGGGCGCGCGACCAATTGCGACTCGATACGTTGCGTTCGGCGATCTCCGGCTTCACGTATAAGCGCAGTGAAGCCGGGACGGAGTTATCCGACGCCGACGAGCTGGCTGTGGTGCAGAAGCTCGTGAAGCAGCGCGGTGACTCGCTCGCGGAGTTCGAAAAGGCCGGCCGCCAAGATCTCGCCGACAAGGAACGCGCCGAGCGCGATATTCTTACAGCGTACCTGCCGGCGCAAAAGTCGGTCGACGAGATACGCTCAGTCGTCAAGACGGCGATCGCCACCCTTCCAGCTCAGGGACGAAACCAGGGCGCCGCCATGAAGGCGGTGATGCCTCAGCTCAAAGGCCTGGCCGACGGCAATCTGATCCGCCAAATTGTAACGGAGGAGCTAGACTTTCTCGGTCAAAGCTGAGCTTTGCCCGCCAGACTTTATCGGTCAAAGCTGAAGCTTTGCCCGCTAAAGTCGCACGGCTTCGCTCGTGCCGGATGAGGTGCAACCTTTCATTTAGCGAATGGTAGCATCCGGCATGGTTGGTTCGCGCCCTTCGAGACGACCCTTGCAGGGTCTCCTCAGGATGACAACGCTAGTGGCGTTGCTGTTTGCGGCTATTGGGCTGGGTGGCGTCGTTCGCGCCGCTGCGGTTGCGCCGGTCGTGATCGTGCCGATCGACGGGATGGTCGACGACGGCATGGCTCATCTCGTCCAGCGCGCCGTCACGCAAGCCAATGACGAGCACGCCGCGGCCGTCGTGCTCGACGTCAACAGCTTGGGTGGTTTGGTGGAAGCCGCGCTCTCAATCAAGGACACGCTTTTCTCTGCCAAGGAACCCGTGATCGCCTACGTGTCGCACCGCGCGTACTCGTCCGCATCGCTGATCTCACTTTGCGCCGGGCGTATCTTTATGGCACCCGGCGCTTCGATTGGATCGGCGGAACCGCATCCCGACACACCTGAAACGGTTTCCGCACTCAAAGCGGAATTCGAGTCGACCGCGGAGCGCAATCACCGGCCGGTAACGATCGCCGGCGCGTTTGTCGACAAGAGCATCGATCTTCCACAATACAAAACCACCGGCACCTTCCTCACGCTCAACACGCAGGATGCCGTGCGCTCGGGGATCGCCGACGGGGTTGAGCCGACGCTCGATGCCGCGTTGAACGCAGAGCATCTGGGCAATGCGCCGCGGCAGACTGCCGAGTACACTTGGGGCGAGGAACTGGCGCGCTTTGTGAATATGCCCGAGATTACCGGACTGCTGCTGACCATCGGCATGCTGGGTTTGGTTCTCGAAATGCAGACGCTGCACGGCATTGCGGGCTCGATTGGCATCGCGGCGTTCGCGCTATTTTTCGGCACGCACGTGTATGCCGGATTTTCCAATGGCCTGGTGATCGCGCTTGCGGTCGTCGGTTTTCTGGGCATTCTGTGGGAATTGCACGTCGTGCCCGGGCATGGCTTACCGGGCATATTGGGCGGCATTGCACTGTTGGCATCGATCCTTCTCGCCTTCGGTTTCCCATTTTTCTTCGTCGCGATCGAAACGTTTTCAACTTCGCTCATTTTGACCGCGATCTGCTTCGCATTGTTGATTCGTCTCTTCCCGCAAAATTTATGGATGCGTAAATTGGCACTGGTCGAAGCGCAAGGCCCCGATTACGTGACCAGCGCCGATTACACATCGCTTCGCGGAATGACCGGTGTAGCCGCGTCGTTCTTGCGGCCCGCGGGCGTCGCCCAGATCGACGGCAAGCGCGTGGACGTCCTCACCGAGGGAGAATTCATCGAGGCGGGAACACCGATCCGCGTCACACGTGTCGAGGGGGCACGCATCTTCGTCGAGCCGGTGACCCTTCCGAGTTACAAGTGACCCCGTTCTGAAAGTTAGGAGTCTGTCTTGGCTGTAGCTGGTGCAGCGGTGATCTTTTTTATCGCCGTCATCCTTTTCTTCACGTTTCTCTACTACTTTCCGTTGGGAATGTGGATCCGCACCGTCGCGGCGGGCACTCCGATCGGCATCATCACGCTGGTGCGCATGCGCTTGATCGGTATCCCGCCGGGCATCGTCGTGAATAACTACGTCCGCGCACGCAAGGCAGGGTTGAATCTGACCGTCGACCAGATGCAGTCGCACTTTCTTGCGGGCGGCAACGTAGAAAACGTCACCCTGGCGATGATCGCGGCGCAGCGAGCGCAGATTCCGCTCGATTGGCAGCGCGCCGCTGCGATCGATCTGGCTGGCCGCAACGTCGTCGATGCGCTGCAGACGTCGGTCAATCCAAAAGTGATCGAGACGCCGATCTTCCAGGGCGTTGCGCAAAACGGCATCCAGCTCAACGTGAAAGCGCGCGTGACCGTGCGCAGCGATCTCGATCGTTACGTCGGCGGTGCCGGCGAGCAGACGATCATCGCTCGCGTGGGCGAAGGCGTAGTTGCGGCGGTCGGCGCAGCGGTCGACCATAAGGAAGTGCTCGAGTATCCCGATCGCATCTCAAAAACGGTCCTGGCAAAGGGCCTAGATGCGGGAACGGCATTTGAGATCGTATCGATCGACATCGCCGACGTCGACGTCGGAAAGAACATCGGAGCGGAATTGCAGACCTCGCAAGCTGAAGCCGACCGGCGCATCGCGCAAGCCAAAGCGTCGGAACGCCAATACGCTGCGCAGGCGTCTGAACAAGAACAAAAGGCGCAGACGCAAGCCATGCGCGCAAGAGTGGTCGAAGCCGAGGCGTCGATTCCGCTTGCGATCGCCGATGCGTTCAAGAGCGGTAACTTGGGCGTGATGGATTACTACCGTCTCAAGAATTTGCAAGCCGACACCGGCATGCGCGACGCCATCGGCGGAAGCGTTGAGGGCACCGCAGCGCCGGACGTGCAGCCGCCGCCGCAACCGCCGAGGTAGTCGATGCACGATTTCGGCGTCCTGATTTGGATCATCTTGGTGCTGATCGGCGTGGTCTCCAGCATTCGAAAGAATGCGCAGCGGGCCCGCTCGCAAGCTCCTCCCCGGCAAGCTGCGCCCCCGCCACGACCTGTGCCCGTGCCACCACCCGTGCCTGCGCCACAACCTGTGCCCATGGGGTTACACCGGCTGCTGGTGACGGCGTCCGGGCCGGTCGTGCCTGCGCAGCCGATTGCGCCCGCTGCGGGTATGCCCGGGCCGCCGGTCATCCCGGTCGCCGCTCCCAGGCCCTCGCCCGTGGTCGCACCGGCTCAGCCGGTGCACGCGCCGGTTGGAACGGGAGCCATTCGTGGTATGTTCGGAGGAGGAGGCGCGACGCTCGTGCGTGCGATCGTCGCTGCCGAGGTTCTCGGCCCGCCGCGGGCCTTTGGGGAGCAAACGAGCTGGAGCCAACGTCGCAGCGAACCGTCGATCTAAGCGATCTCGAAGATCGCGTCCGCCTCTTCGGACAATTCGATCAGAATCTCTCGGCGCTCGAAGAGCGCCTGCGGGTGAGCGTTCGTGCCGACGGAGACCGCTTGTTTCTAGCGGGTCCTCCGGCCAATGTCGATCGCGCCGAACAGGCCGTGCGGTTGATGCTTGACGCTGCCGTCGACGGCGCGCAGATAACGCCCGACGACGTTGCTCTCGCCGTCGCCGATGCAAATGATGGCTCGAACGGCCGCTCGCTTCCGCCCACGTTGATCCGCTCTGCGCGCGGCAAGGAGATCCGCCCGAAAACGCCCGGCCAGCGCACGTTCGTGCACGCAATCGAGAACAATACGCTCACGATCGGAATCGGACCGGCGGGTACCGGAAAGACTTTCCTTGCGGTCGTGATGGCGGTGCGTGCGCTGAAAAACCGTGAAGTCGCGCGCGTCATCCTTTCGCGGCCTGCGGTAGAGGCGGGCGAAAAACTCGGATTTTTGCCCGGCGACCTGCGCGAGAAAGTCGATCCGTATCTGCGGCCGCTCTACGATTCGCTCGAGGACCTGTTGGATGCCGGTGTCGTTGCAAAACATCTCGAGCGCGGGACGATCGAAGTTGCTCCGCTCGCGTACATGCGCGGCCGCACGCTCAACGACGTGTTCGTCATCCTTGACGAAGCGCAGAACGCAACCGCCGACCAGCTCAAGATGTTTCTGACGCGTTTGGGGACGGGATCGAAAATGATCGTCAACGGTGATGTGACGCAGATCGATCTTCCTTCGGGGGCGCGCAGCGGCCTGCGCGATGCAGCACGTCGTCTTGGAGCGATCGAGGACGTCGGCGTGGTGGAACTGCACGAGGCCGATGTTGTTCGCCATCCCCTCGTCGCCAAGATCATCACCGCGTATGCGGACCCGCCGCGGAGTTGACGATTCATTATCGAAACCAGGTGCGCCGTAGCGGCGTTGACGCGCGCGCGCTCAAAGCGGCGATGCGCAAACTGCTCGAAAGCGTCGATGAACCCGATGCCGCGATTTCGGTCACGCTCGTGGACGACGACACGATTGCCGTCCTGAACCGCGAGCACCGCGGCAAGAATAACCCCACCGACGTATTAAGCTTCCCGCTCGAGCCCGAACACTTTGCCAACGAACGGCTGCTGGGCGATATCGTCATCAGCGTTGATACCGCGCGGCGGCAGGCAGCCGACTACGACGCGCCCTTGCAGCGCGAGATCGAGCGCTTGATGATTCACGGTTTACTGCACGTGCTTGGTCACGACCACGTCGACCCACAAGAGCGGCGCCGGATGGAGGCCGAAGAGCAGCGGCTGGCAGCCGCGATTGGGATGCCTTGGCCGTACGGCGAAGAGTAGGCCGTGAGGTTTTGGCGCTCGTTCAACCATGCATTCGCCGGCATTATGTACGCCGCGCGAACGCAGCCGAACATGCGCGCGCATCTGGTCATCGCCTTACTCGTGATCTTAGCGGCGATGATCTTGCGCCTCGAGCGCAACTACATCGTCGAACTGGTGATCATCATCGCGGCCGTCCTTGCGCTCGAGCTGCTCAACACGGCTATCGAATCGATCGTCGACCTGTTGACCGTGACTCACCATCCGCTGGCGAAGACGGCCAAGGACGCCTCGGCCGCTGCAGTGCTGGTCGCCTCGATCGCGGCGGTGGTCGTCGGTTATCTCGTCTTCTACACAGGGATCATCAACGGCGGTCAGCGCGTCTACGAGGCCGTAGCGAGCGTACCCAGCAATATCGCATTCGTTGTGCTCGCGGCCGTAGCCATCGTCACGATCTTTGCCAAAGCCTGGGCCGGGCGAGGTTCGGCCCTTCAGGGCGGGGCCATTTCGGGACACGCTGCGCTGGCTTTTGCGGCCGCGACCTTGCTGGCGTTCCTCTACCAGCGACCGCTGGCGGCGCTGCTCGCCTATTTTGTCGCCCTGCTGGTGGCGCAAAGCCGGGTCGAGGCCAAAATCCACACCACTGGAGAGGTACTGGCGGGGGCCATTCTCGGGTCTGTGGTAGCCCTGGCGGTCTACATGCTGGCACGTTCGCACCTTGTGCTATAATGGCGCCGTTTTGAACACCGACCCCGACCGAAGTCCTCCGAGATGACGCCGGCCCATCCGAGCTGGCTCGAAGTCACCGCCCTGGTGCTCCTGGTGCTTGTCTCGGCCTTCTTTTCCGCTTCAGAAACGGCGCTCGTTTCCGTTTCGCGAATCCGCGCTCAGGCGCTGCGCGACCGCAAGCTGCGCGGTTCGACCAGCGCGCTGCAGCTGGTTGAGGACAAGAGCCACGTCCTGACCTCGATTTTGATCGGCAATACCGTGGCACTGCTGGCAGCGGATTCCCTGGCCACCTCGCTCGCGATAGCCATGGGCCTAGTGCAAGCCGCGGTTTGGTCGACGCTGGTGATGGCTGTCGTACTGCTGATCTTCGGCGAGATCATTCCGAAGACGCTGGCTGCAGGCAGCGGCGATCGCTGGATGCTTGCACTGGCCGGGCCAATGCGCGTCGTCGCGATGGTCGTCGGTCCCGTCAGCAACGGCTTTATTTTTATCGCCAACGCGATATTGCGCATTTTCGGCGTGCGCGTCACGCACCAGATCTACGTTACCGAAGAGGACATCCGCGCGCTGGTGAACGCCGGCGCCGAACAGCGCGTGATCGAAGAAGAAGAACGCGAGATGATTCATTCGGTGATCGAGTTCGGCGATACGATCGTGCGTGAGGTCATGACGCCGCGACCCAAGGTGGTTGCCGTTTCGATCGACGATTCGCCGCGCCGCGCGCTCGACTTAGTGATCGCCGAAGGTTACTCGAAACTCCCGGTCTATCAAGAGTCTAAGGACGACATCATCGGCGTGATTCACGATCGCGAACTGTTGATCGCGCTCGCGAACGGCTCGCTCGCGCAGACGAGCTTGCGCGTGCTGATGCGGCCGATCTCGCACGTGCCGGAGACCAAAAAAATTGCGGAGTTGTTGCGCGAGATGCAACGCGACAAGTTCTCGATGGCGATCGTCGTCGATGAATACGGCGGCACAGCGGGCTTGGTCACCATGGAGGATTTGCTCGAAGAGATCGTCGGCGAAATCCGCGATGAACACGACGAAGACGAGCAAGAGCCGATTCACGTCGTCTCGCTCGACGAAGCCGTGGTTGAGGCGGGAACCAACATCGAAGACGTGAACGAAGAGCTCGGCACGCGTATTCCTACCGAAGACTTCGAGACGATCGGCGGCTACGTGGTCGGCCTCTTTGGGCGCTTGCCGCGCGAAGGCGAGGAAATCGAAGCCGATTCGCGGACGCGGCTCAAAGTGGAGCGTACGCGCGGGCGGAGAATCCTTTCCGTACGCGTCTTCACCAGTCCGAACGGAAGCGCGCTCGAGGACGAAGAGGCCTCGCTAAATGAACACGACGTTGCTCCATGAACACGAGGAGTTGCTTGCGGCGGCTCAGGACGTACGCTCGCGCGCATATGCGCCGTATTCGAATATCGCGGTAGGCGCCGCGCTCGATACCGGAGACGGTCACGTTTTCCTCGGCTGCAATGTCGAGAACGCAAGCTACGGCTTGACGATCTGCGCCGAACGATCGGCAGTTTTTGCCGCGATCGCCGGTGCGCACCTCGATTTCGTCGCGATCGCGATAGCGGGTCCGAGCGGCATGCTAACCAGTCCGTGCGGTGCCTGCCGCCAAGTGCTCGCCGAATTCAATCCAGAAATGACCGTCATCTACACGACCCCCGACGGACCGGTGTCGACCACGCTTGCGGAGCTGCTTCCCCATTCCTTCGGCCCGCTCGTATAAAACGCGCGGCATCGTACTGCGCGCTCGCCCGCTCGGCGAAGCCGACCGCATCATTCGTCTCTTCACGCGCGAACACGGAAAACTCGATGCCGTCGCGAAAGGCGTGCGCCGCGCCAAGAGTCATTTCGCCGGACGTCTCGAGTTCGGAAATGAGTGCGACCTGCAAATGCATCACGGTCGTTCGCTCGACGTCATCGTGACGGCCGACATCGTTTACGCACCGTGGGAGCGGCTGGTCGAGCCTGAGCGATTCACCGTTGCGCAGCTGGTTGCCGAACTGATCGATGCGTTCTGCGAGCCCGATCTCGCGCAGCCGGACGTGTATGAACTGCTGTCGGGCATGCTTGCGGCGATAGCCGCGAGCGATGACCCACGTTCGCTGGTCCCGCGTTTTTCGTTGCGTTTGCTCTCGTCGCTGGGCATCGAGCCTCCCATCGATACCTGCGTGCGATGCGGAAAACCCTTCGACACGGATCGCGCTTGGGTCGACGCGCAAGCCGGCGGATTCATCGGCGCGTCGTGCCGCGAATCATGGCGAGAGTTGATCGAACTCGATGCTGCCGACGTTCGCAATCTTGCCGATCTCGTGGCGCCTCGCGGGGCGGCGCGCGCGACGCTGCACGCTCGCCCGCGCGTCGCGGCCGCTATCGACGAGATCGTCATGCATCATCTGGGCAGAAAGCCGAAGGCTGCATCATAGCGATTCTCGCGCTCGACGTCGGCAGCAAGCGCATTGGACTTGCGATCGCCGATCCCACCCAAAGCTTTGCACTACCGCTCGGAACGATCGAGCGCAGCAATCTGCGCTCGGATCTGGAAAAGATCGAGGCATATATCGAATCGTACGGCGTAAAGGAGCTGGTCGTCGGCGATCCGATCTCGCTCTCCGGCGAGCGTGGAATTGCGGCGCAGAAGATGGACGCGTTCGTGGAAGCGCTGCGATCTACGTTCTCGGGTACGATTCACCGAATCGACGAGCGCATGACCACGGCGCAGGCGACCAAGACCCTGATCGCTGCCGACGTTTCGCGCAAGAAACGAAAAGACGTCGTCGACAAAATGGCTGCGGCGCTCATTTTGGATACCTTTCTGGCGCGCCGCCGCCTCGGGAGTTCATGAAGCCACACATTCGTACCCTGATCGTTTGCATCGCCGCAATCGTGCTGGTGCTTGCGGGCGTGGGCGCGTGGTTTGGCAGCCTCTACCTCGATCGCTCGCGCCCCGCGCAGAGTACGCAAGTGATCGTACCGCGCGGAGCAACGTTTTCCGATATCGCGACGCTGCTCGAGCAGCGCGGCGTAATCGGAAACGCTACGGCGTTCCGGTTACTCGCTCGACTGCGCGGGGAGGACGTCGACGTGCGCGCCGGTGCGTACGCATTCAAACCGCATGCGACCGCCGCCGAGGTGCTGAACGATCTGGTGACGGGCGGCGCGCAGGTCGCAACGTGGGTCACGATTCCCGAAGGCTTCACCGGAGCGCAAATCGCGCGCCGGCTTGCAGCCGAGGGCCTAGGCCCGGCCGCCGCGTTCGAGCGCTCGTTCCGCACAACAAGTCTGCGCGTCGACGGAGCCTCGACGCATGGGCTCGAGGGCTTTCTTTTTCCAAGCACATACCTCATCACGCTCGCGTCGACGCCGCAACAGATTGCACGAGAGCTCACGGATCAATTCCTCAAGGAGTTGCCGGGCGACGCGCCGCAAAGCGCTCGTGCTCTGCACGTGAGCGTGCCGCAAGCGGTGACGGTCGCTTCGCTGGTCGAGCGCGAGGCCAAGATCGATTCCGACCGCCCGATGATCGCCGCCGTCATTTACAACCGCCTGCGTCTGGGAATGCCGTTGCAGGTGGACGCCTCGATCGAATATGCGCTGCCGCGGCACAAGAGCGAGCTCTCGTTGCACGACTTGCAGCTGGATTCGCCGTATAATACGTACCGGCACCAAGGCCTGCCCCCAACCCCAATCGCCAACCCCGGCTTGCCCTCCCTGGCAGCCGCGCTTCATCCGGCCAAGACCGACGCCCTGTATTACGTGTACTGCGGAAACGGGCACCATGTCTTTGCCAAGACACTCGCGGAACATCAGGCCAACGTCGCACGCTGTTTGAAGTAAGGAACGTAACAACCATGTCGTCCAACAACGGTGAAACCAAGAGCGGCCCGCTCGAATTGAGCGAGGTGCTCTATATCGAAACCAAGGACGGCGGGGAGTTGCCGTTCGAAGTCGTCGGAATCCTCGAGGACCCCGACGACGGAACTTCCTACGCCGTCCTGATGCACGAGCCGGTGGACGAGGAGGCCGAGAGCGAATTCATCGTGACCGATCTCGAAGGCAATCTGCTCGAGGACGACGTGCTGGCGCAAGAGATTCTCGACGAATTCCTGGTATTCGCCGAAGAAGCCGGCGACGAAGGCGGCGAGAGCTAATCCGCATCCTCTTTCTTTCCGCCAGCGTAGGCGTCGGCCACGTTTCGGCGGCAAACGCGGTTTGTTTTGCGCTACGCGAGATCGATCCGGGCGTGCGCGCGCAAGTCGTCGATTCTTACAAGTATGCAGCGCTGGTCGTTTCGCGCGTCGTGTCCGACGGATATTTGCGCATGGTCAAGACGATTCCGCAGATGTACCGCTACATCTACGACCGCGCGGAGCGCGCCACCGAAGTCGGACCGTTCAGAACCTGGGCGCATCAGTTCACCGCCGGCAATTTGCGCGCGCTGATCGAACGAGAGCATCCCGATGCGGTCGTGTGTACGCACGCCTTCCCAAGCGGGGCGATGGCCGAATATAAGCGTCTCTACGATGATACGCTTCCGGTAATCGGCATCGTGACCGATTTCGCTGTGCACGCGTTCTGGATCCACGACAATATCGATTTGTATTGCGTCGCGACGAGCACGATGCGCGATGCGATGGTGATGCGGGGCATTGCGCCCGAGCGGATCGTTGTGTGCGGGATTCCGGTCGATCCACGATTCGCGCGCGGCGGCGAGCCTCTCGAAGTGTTACGCGAGCGTTTAGCAATGCCGAAGGATCGTCGCGTTGCTCTGGTCATGGGCGGGGGCTTGGGCATTGGGCCGCTCTCGCGCATGCTGCGCGCTTTGGAAGAGGTCGAGCCGCCGTTTGCTGCCGTCGTCATTGCCGGAAGAAACGCGCGCGCAGAGAACCGTGTGCTTGCTGCCGCTGAATCTGTGCGCTACCCGGTACGGGTCGTGCGTTTTGTGAATAATGTTTACGATTACATGCACGCAGCCGACGTGTTCGTCACCAAGCCTGGGGGTTTGAGTACGGCTGAAGCGCTGGCCGCGCAGATTCCGATGGTGCTTTTCAAACCGCTGCCCGGACAAGAGGAACGTAACGCTCGCGTGCTTACGGAGTGGGGCGTTGCGCTGCGAGCGCGCACGATTGCCGATCTACCGGCCGCCTTGACGGCATTGCTGACGGATTCCACGCGTCGCGAGCGAATGGTTGCAGCAGCAAGGCGGTTCGGCCGCCCAAACGCCGCTCGTGAAGCCGCTTCGTTGATCTTCCGGCTCGCGGCGGCAACGAAGGAGGTGCCGGCATGAAGCTTCCATCGTCGTCAACGTATGCGTTCTGGCTTGCGATCTTTCGCATCTATGCAGGTGTGTTTTGGTTGATGCACGGCATTCCGAAATTTACGCAAAGTCAGCAATTCATGCCGCCGAACGGCTTCATCGTTCAATTTCTCAACCAACAGATCTCGAATACGAGCGGCCCATACCAAGCGTTCTTGAGTAATGTCGTTCTTCCCAACATCGCAATCTTCGCCGAGCTCGTGCGATTGGGTGAAGTCGTGACGGGATGTCTCCTGTTGCTGGGCTTCTACACGCGACTTGGTGGACTGGTTGGCGTTGTGCTCTCGCTCAACTACCTCTCGGCGAAAGGCGGTCTTTCCCACCTGAACGTGTGGTCAGGACTCGATTCGGCGGCGTTCGTACTTTCTGCAGTCAATCTCGTTCTGCCGACGGGACGCGTACTGGGCGTTGACGGATTGCTCGCCCATTTCCGCAAGAAACCGCAACCCGCACCCAGCCCGCTCTTCGTCGACGAGCCGCCAATGACGGGGCCAACCGCGCCACGCACGTAGTGCTGGCTAAGCACGTAGCGCGGTTAGCGTCACGGAATCAGGACGATGTCTTGCGGCTTCTTGGACGGACTGGGCGAGGGTGTTGGCGACGTCGTTGCTTTCGGGCTTACAACCTTCCCTTGGGGTGTAGCTGTCTGGACGATGTCCGACGGCTTCTTGGACGGACTGGGCGACGGTACTGGCGACGGCGCCGCCGTCACTTGCGGGTTTATAACCTTCCCTTGGGTTGTAGCTGTCATTGGCAGCATCGCGCCGCCTGCGCCGCCTGCGCCGCAACCGACGCAGAGTGCGCCGATCGCCAAGGTAAGCGCGAGCATGAGTGAACGAGATAGCATCCTGCCTGACTCCATAAGTGATGAGGTCGCGGCGTTAAGAAGCCGCAACCGATAAGGATTTTCTGTGAACATTATACCGCTGAGGCCACCTGATGGCCGAGACGAATCGTAGTGAAGGCGTAACGAGTCCGTTACGGGACTGTAAAGCGCACTTCACGGACGAGCTGGCATGATCGACGAAGTGAAGGCGCGCGCGATCGTGGCGGTAGCGCAGAGGGAGCTCGCGACGCGGTCGTTGCTCGATTACGCGCAGCGCGTCTTTCCCCGATGGCAGACGACGTGCGACGGCTCATGCGCGCGTAACCGACCGTACTTAGAGCTGAGCCATCCTTCGAGCGTGCGTAATGCATGATAACCGATGCTCGGCAGCGTGAAGTGCGAAGATCTCCGTGCTGCCCCGAGAAAGACTCCTAGGATGGATTTGGCGGCCCCGCAAGGATGGCTGTGATGGCCCAGCATTGCTTTCCGTGCATCGTCGCGAAGGCTCGGCCGCGACGGGCGGCGAACGGACGCGGCTGATTCGACGGAGGACAAGAAGGTCGCGGCAACCGAATGGCGACCTGCGTAAATACTATACGGAGAGATGGCCGAGCGGCTGAAGGCGGCGGTTTGCTAAACCGTTATACGATGTAAAGTCGTATCGAGGGTTCGAATCCCTCTCTCTCCGGATTGCCCGACCTTCGGTCGGTCGCGCATCCTGCGCTGCAATCCTACCGCCCGCATCGTGCGGGTGCCGAATCGCCTGGCCTGCGGCCAATCGCGCATCCTGCCGTGCAATCCTACCACCCGCATCGTGCGGGTGCCGAATCGCCTGGCCTGCGGCCAATCGCGCATCCTGCCGTGCAATCCTACCACCCGCATCGTGCGGGTGCCGGATTGCCCGACCTTCGGTCGGTCGCGCATCGAGCGTTGCAATCCTACCACCCGCATCCTGCGGGTGCCGGATTGCCCGACCTTCGACCACGGCGTGACTACGGCGAGGGCGACGGGGAAGGGGCGATCCATTCCGATCCGTCTTTATATTGCACCGCAAGAATCTCGCAGGGTCCGGGGACTGCGGTGAGGCGCCACGAGACGGCTACGCCCGGCAAGAAGGTGCCCATGTTCGCGTAGTTGGTTTGCCCGATACGCAGGATGATCGCGGTCGCCGTCTTTCGCGCCGTGTTTACGAACAAAACGTCGAAATCAACCTTTGCGTCGAGCGAGCCGGCTGCCATCGTGTCAGTCGTGTGCTTGGTCTTCGGATCCTGGGCGCATGTTTGCAGTGCGATCGGAAGCGCAGCTACACCGGGTTGCGCTGTGGGATAGGCCTGCGCCCCAAGGGCCACGACCGGCGCGGCACCGCACACTATCAGCAACCCGGATACGATGATCGCGGCGAGGAGCCCCCAACGTAGGAAGTCTGAACGCATCGGCTTGCCCCCTTTCCTCTGGCTCGAAGTCTCCATTACGCTCGCTTCGATCAGCGGCCTCTCGCGGTCAAAATCGGGGCTCGCGCAGGGAATAAAAAAGCCACCCCGTATTTGGGTGGGTCGCTGCGGTCGTAGCTCAATTGGATAGAGCAACAGGCTACGAACTTGTAGGTTGGGGGTTCGAGTCCCTCCGACCGCGCCATCTCGAAAAACCCGGCATTCTCGCCGGGTTTTTTCTGCACGCAGTCAAGAATCAATCAGTATGGCGAGTTGGAACGACGTGCGCCGTCATGCACTGGCGCTGCCCGAAACGAGTGAAGAAATCCGGCATGGCACAGCCGCGTGGAAAGTCAAGGATAAGGGTTTCGTTTGGGAGCGACCGCTTCGGAGCGCTGATATCGCCGCACTCGTATAGGCTGCGCCGAAAGGCGCGATATTAGGCGTTCGAACCGAGGATCTCGCGATGAAAGAAGCGTTACTTGCGCGCGATCCCAACGTGTATTTCACCACGCCGCATTTCGACGGCTATCCCGCCGTGCTTGTGCGGCTCGGCCGCATCCGCGTCTGCGAACTGCAGGACCTCATCCTTGAAGCATGGCTAGCTACGGCGCCCCGGAAACATGTGAAGGCGTTCCTTGGTAAGGAGCAATAAGGGGAGAACGCATGACAGGACGTTTTATCATCTGCCTTGCCGCTCTGGCTATGGTGACCGGGTGCTCGCCTGATCGCGTCGCGAAAGCAGCGCAGACGTTCCAGAAGTTCGGCACGACGGCGAAGATGGCGATCGCGGATTGCGGCCATCGTAGCCATGTGTTGAGCGACGTGATGGACAACCCTCGGCACGATAAGATCTTGTACGCCTGTATGAAGCGGTATGGCTTCGACCAGGTCGTCGTCGAGCGGAACATTACCATGACGGGGCCGCCGGAAATCGTTGCCGGTAAGACCATATAGCCCTAGCCGCTTGCACCCGGCAGGTGGGTTTTGGTACAGTCAGGAGTCGAAAACTGACTTCCCGGCCTGGCTCGGTAGCTCAGCGGTAGAGCGGGGGACTCATAAGCCCTAGGTCGTAGGTTCAAATCCTACCCGAGTCACCAGTACTCACGGTGTCGGCCGTCTAAACATGGCGGCCGTCAGCGTTATCGGAGCTCTTTAGGTATGTCCACAATCCCCTGCGATTTCTGCCCGCATCCCGTCGATCGCAACCAGATGGAAGAGATTGAAATCTCCCACTACGTTCCCGACAGTTCGGGCGACGATCTCGCTTACGCGCGCACGTATTTCTTCGGCCATCCGGATTGCGTACGCAAGTTCTACCGAACGCTGGTCGATCATAAATTAGACCTGTTCAAGCACATCCCAAGCAGTGGAACCTCGCCGGAGTAAAACCGGCGATCGCACGCGCCCGTAGCTCAGCTGGATAGAGCGCTGCCCTCCGAAGGCAGAGGCCGAAGGTTCGAATCCTTTCGGGCGCGATTGATTTTTTCTGATTTCATCAGACATTTTCGCTTGCTAGTATTGCCCCATCAACGGAAGGGCGTCGACTTCTCGGATGCCTTCGGCTGCGACCTAAGATCATTTTTCGAGCGAGGCTTTCAATACGAGATTGATAGCCGATTCCAGAATGCCGAAGCGTTGATGGACGCGTTGAAGCCATTGGAGTCAGGACCGTCCGTTCCTGGGGAAACCGCAATTGCACTCTCCAATCAGGTACGCCAATTCACTCACCAGATCGTAAAAGAGGTCGGCGACGCGGTCTACTATACCGAAACGGGGCGGCGCGGTCGATCTCAAGCGGGGCGTTCAAAATCTTCGCGTCGGCTTTAAGCGAGCGACGAGAAAGCCCGGAACGATCTGGCCAGCTTATCAAATCGAAGCGGTAGGAACCGAGTTCGTCGTCACCACTGCTTTCGAGAGTTCGCCTGCCCTGCGGCTGCGCACACCGATGGCAGACCCGAAGTTTGGCCGGTGTGCGTCAGCCGGTCACGTGGCCCAATTCATGCGCCAACGCTTCGATCTCCGCGCCACCGGCCATGTGACCGATGAGTTGCTCGAGCGTGATCTGGGAGCGATCGACGTCGAGCGCGCTACGTCCCAGATGGAGAACGACGAAATGATCGCCTACGAGATACGCATGATGTGGGTTATGGCTGATGAAAATGACGGCGAGTCCCTTTTCGCGCGCTGCGGCGATGTACTTGAGTACGATGCCGGATTGCTTGATTCCGAGCGCTGCGGTCGGTTCGTCCAGAATAAGGACGCGCGCTCCGAAATAGATTGCGCGAGCAATAGCGACGACCTGCATTTCACCGCCGGAGAGTTTGCCGACCGCTGCATCAATGTTGGGAAGATCGATGCCGATCTTTCCAAGCTCTTCATGGGCGACGCGGCGCATTCGCTGAACGTCGAGTCGACGAAGCGGACGGACGCCCCTGAGTAGTTCCGAACCGAGGAAGAAATTACGCCAGACCGGCATGAGCGCCACGAGCGCGAGATCCTGATAGACGGTTGCGATGCCGAGATCCAGTGCCTGTCTCGGGGAAGAGAGGTGCACGTCTTTGCCGTCTATGCGCAACGACCCCGAGTCATGCGGATGCAGGCCGGAGGTGATTTTTATCAACGTTGACTTGCCGGCCCCGTTATCGCCTAGGAAACACGTAACCTCGCCGTCGCGCACCGTGATGCTAACATCATCGAGTGCGCGAACGTTCCCGTACCACTTACTGATGTTACGCAGCTCGATGACTGGTTTTCCGATCATTTCCGATCGACCTGAGAGCGAACGGCCATGTTCACGAGCGTTGCAAGCAGCAACATCGCGCCTAGAAAGAACTTGAACCAATCCGGATTCCAACCCGCATACACGACGCCTTGGCTGACCACACCAAAGATGAGCGCGCCGATTGCGGCACCAATGATTGACCCGTACCCGCCGGTCAACAGGCAACCACCGACGACCGCCGCGACGATGTACTCGAGTTCCAAGCCGACGCCTCCGCCGGATTGGACGGTATCGTATTCGAAGAGCTGGTGCATTCCCGCAATCCATGCGCACAGCCCCACTCCCATGAAGAGCCCGATCTTAGTCGCCTTGACTGGAACTCCAGCGGCGCGCGCGCTTGCGGCATTTCCGCCAACCGCGAGGATCCAATTGCCCGCACTCGTGCGCAGTAAGATCCAGGTTCCCGCCATGACGAGGGCCAGCCACCACAAAATACTCACGCTCATGCCAACGCCACCCACGTCCAGCGTGGACGAAAAGAGCGCTTTTGCCGAGCTAAAGCCCGCCATATTGGAAATATCGTTGGTGGCAACGTTACCCGTAACTAGCCTGGTTATTGCGAGGTTGATGCCTTGCAACATCAGGAACGTACCGAGCGTTACGAGAAAACTCGGCAAACCGGTGCGAACGAGCATCCAACCATTAAACGCGCCGATGCCGAGGGAAAGCGCCAACGCAATCCCGACACCCACCCATACGTTTACGTTCAACTGATACGCGATCATCGAAGCAGTAAGAGCCGAGGTGATCACGGCGACGCCAGCGGAGAGATCGAACTCTCCACCGATCATGAGCAATGCAACTCCTACGGCCATCATCCCGAGAGTGGAGCTCTGGTAAAGCACGGTGCTCATAGAATCTGGGTTTCGGATCGTGGGCGCCATGACGCTGAAGAAGACGATGACAACCAGTGCGCCGACGAGCGAGCCGACTTCCGGGCGCGTCAGGAAGATTCGCAGCGCCGATCGCCGCCCTACTCGATTCATCGGGTTCCTCTCGCTGCGTATTTCGCAACCGCTCTCACGTTCCGCGCATCGACGAAGGATGGTCCGGTAAGAATCGTTCGTCCGGCGCCCAACACGTTTCCGTTCGTGATCAGCAGCCAGAGTGCGTCAATCACCTCGTATCCCTGCAAATACGGCTGCTGATCGATGGCCCACTCGATACTGCCGTCCTCGATGGCTCGCACCACCTGCCCGTTCGTGTCGAAAGTCACAATCTTTGCTTTGCTGTGGGCGGCCTTGACCGCAACAATGGCGGTCATCGCGATCGGCGCGCCCAGCGCGAGCACATAGTCAATGCTTGGATCTTCCTGCAGCTTCGCGGTGATCGTCGCGCGCACCGAGGGCATATCCGCTCCGTTCACGTATAGCCTCTCGCTGCGGCCGCTCGTCAAGCCCTCTTGGAGACCTTTGCAGCGCGCATCTAGTTGAACTTGGCCCTGCGCTTGTATCACGCAGAGTACGTGCCTTGCGCCTTCCCGGCTCAAACGCTCGCCCGCCGCTCGTCCGGCCAGCGTTTCGTCCTGCCCGATATACATCGGAATGCCAAGGCGTTTCCACGCATCGAACCCGGCGTTGAAAGCGACGACGGGAATTCCGGCTCGTTCGGCGGCTCTGACCTCGCCGCCGAGAGCGTCCGGTACGGGCAGCGTTACCGCGATGCCGTCGACTCGCTGATCGATCGCGTTTTGGATGAGTACGGCTTGTCCGCTCACGTACTGATCGTTCGAGTAGATGAGATCGACGTTGTCGTTGGCCGCGGCAGCTTCGGCGCCGTGGCGTACGATATCCCAGAACGTATCGCCTGGTGCCTGGTGCGTGATCATGGCAATCCGCAGGCGCGGGAAGCTACGCCCCGCCGTTTCCGCCGAGCGGGCTCCTCCAGTGCTGCTGCACGCCGATAAGAGCAGCACCGTACCGAGGACGAGCGCGACAAGACGTCCGGGGGCCCTTACGATCGCACATTTCATGCCGGCACCTCCAAGCAACGCAGCACCTCGTCTGTAAACTCGCGTGAACCTACGAATGCCCGCGATCCGGCGAGATCGCGCGTGCGCGTTCCGGCGGCGAAAACGCGATCCACGGCAGCCTCGATACGCCGTGCCGTCGCTTCGTCATTGAAGCTGTACCGCAAAAGCAGGGCGACCGAAAGAATTGCCGCGGTTGGATTTGCAAGGCATTTTCCTGCGATATCGGGAGCCGTTCCGCCCACAGGCTCGTACATTCCGAAGGTCCGGTCCGACAACCCGTACGCGAGACTCGCGCTCGGGAGATTTCCTATAGACCCGCTGAGAATCGCGGCTTCGTCCGAGAGTATGTCGCCGAACATGTTTTCCGTCACAATGACGTCGAAATCGCGCGGCCGCCGCACGATCTGCATCGCCGCATTGTCGACGAGCAGATGAATCAACTCTACGTCGGGGTAGGCTCGTGCGACCTCGTTGACGACTTCGCGCCATAAGCGCGACGTGGCGAGAATGTTGTGTTTGTCGACTGATGTGACGCGTTTCCGCCTTCGCGCTGCGAGTTCAAATGCCACGCGCGCGATCCGTTCGATCTCGGGCGCACGATAGTACATCGTGTCGACGGCCCAACGCGTGCCATCGGCGTCCGAACCTTGGCTTTTCGGCTCACTGAAATAGATCCCGCCGGTTAGTTCGCGAACGACGACCAGATCGAGGCCGGCGACGAGTTCTCGGCGTAAGCTCGACGCTTCTTCCAATCCGGGGAAGACGCGCACGGGGCGAATGTTTGCGTAGAGGTCGTAGTTGTGACGTAAGGCGAACAGCGCGGCTTCGGGACGCTGCGCAAACGGGAGATCGTCGAATTCAGGATCTCCGACCGACCCGAAGAGAATCGCATCGCTGCCGCGGCAAAGGGCGTCCGTCTCCTCGGGAAGTGGCGGCAGCGCTCGGCGGATTGCGCTTGCACCGACGAGTGCTTCGACGCAATCGATGTCGGACCGTAAGTGACGCATCACGCGAACCGCTTCTCCGATGACTTCGGGGCCGATCCCGTCACCGGGCAGGACGGCGATCCTCATACCCGCGCCAGCATTCGGCGTGCACGGGCCACGACGTGTTGCGCAGTCAAACCATATTTGTGCAGCAGTGCGTCGTTCGGCCCGCTCTCACCGTCGACGTCTGCAATGCCCAGGCGCTCCACGCGCGTTGGATACGCTGCGGCTAAGACTTCCGCGGTCGCTCCTCCCAAACCGCCGAGGACGGAATGTTCCTCGCAGGTCAGAACGCAATCCACGCGTCGCGCAAGATCGACGATCGCGGATTCGTCAAGGGGCTTGATGGTCGGCACATGCAGGAGCGCGGCGTCGATACCGTCATTGGCGAGGAGTTTTATCGCCTCCATCGCGCGGACGGTTTGCGTGCCCGTCGAGATAATGCCGATGTCTGACCCGGCGCGCAGCAGGCGCGCCTTGCCGATTTCAAAGGTGTCTGCCGGCTGAGTTATGGTGGCGATGGGGTCTCGCGTCAAACGCACGTACACCGGGCCGTCCCACAGCGTCGCTGCGCGTATCGCGGCGCGAGCTTCCTCTGCGTCGCACGGAGCGATGACCGTCATGTTCGGCAAGCTCCGCATGATCGCGATATCGTTTACGACCTGGTGCGTCTTGCCGGTGTATCCCGTGAGAAGGCCGCTGTAATGCGCGGCGAATTTAACGTTAAGGCGCGGTTGCGCGACGACGACGCGGATCTGATCGAGATCGCGTGACGCGAGAAACGCCGCGAATGAACTGACCCATGGAATCAGGCCAAGCGTCGACATTCCTGCCGCCGCGCCGGCGAGGTTCTGCTCCGCGATACCCATCATCAAGAAACGATCGGGGCGAGCCACGGCGACTTTGTCGGATTTCGTCGAATTCGCGAGATCGCCGTCGAGTACGACGACGCGCGAATCCGTCTCGCACAGCTCGACCAATGTGTCCCCGAACGCATCGCGCTGCGCGAGCATCTTCAGTATCCCAGCTCCGCGAAAGCTCGATCGACGTCCGTTTTGCTCAGCGGTCGTGAATGCCAGGTGTAGTCATGCTCCATGAAGGAGACGCCTTTGCCTTTGATAGTATGAGCGATGACGATCGACGGCCGTCCCTTCGCGGCGACCGCAGCATCGCACACCGCGATGAACTCTTCGACGTCGTGTCCGTTACACTCGAAAACGTTCCAGCCGAACGCCTCCCATTTCTCGCGGGCCTGGTCAAGCGGATCGCGCCGCGCGATCGACGCATACCCTTGGCTGGTTGCCCAGCCGAACTGCTGCAAATGGTTCCAGTCGAGGATCGCGGTCAGGTTGTCCAACTCGTATCGGGCAGCACAGAATGCCGCCTCCCAGATCTGTCCTTCCTGAATCTCGCCGTCGCCGAGCATCACCCAGGTGCGGAATGACTTGCCCAGCATACGCGCGCCAAGCGCAATGCCGATGCCCGGCGAAAGGCCCTGTCCCAGCGATCCCGTCGACATGTCGAGCCCGGGTAGTTTCGTCATATCCGGATGCCCCTGGAGCCTCGAATCGATCGCGTCGAACGTGTCCAGCTCGCTCAAGCTAAAATAGCCACGTAGCGCGAGGATGGTGTAGAGACCGATCGCACAGTGTCCCTTGGAGAGGATGAAGCGATCTCGATCCGGCCAATCGGGACGAGCCGGATCGACGCGTAGTATCCGAAAATAAAGCGCTGCCAGCATATCCGCAGCAGAGAGAACGCCGCCGATATGACCGGCGCCGGCGTGCTGCACGGCCAACAGCACGCGGCGCCGCACGTCGTTGCCGATTTTCGCGATCTGCGACGCGTTCACAGCGCAAAGTGCCCTCGAAGATAGTCGCGGTTCGCTTTCGCGGATGCGTACGGATCGCGCGGCGCGTCCTGCTCCACGATGATCCATCCCGTGTAGCGCGCGTCGCGAAGAGACCCGACGATCTGCGCGATCGGCACGCTCCCGCGGCCGAGTTCGACGAACAAGCCGAGGCGGACCGCAGTCGCAAAATCGCAACGCTCGGCTCGTACGCGATCGAGCACCTTCGGAGCGACGTCTTTCAGATGGACGTAGCCGATGCGCTCCCGGTACCGCGAGAAAATGTCCAGCGCGTCCGCACCCGCATAGGCGAGATGTCCCGTGTCGGGGCAGAGCCCCAGCGGGCTGTCATCGGTCAACTCGCAAAGGCGCTCGATCTCGTGTGCTGTTTCGACATACGTGCCAACATGCGGATGGAAGACGACACGCATGCCGCTCGCGGCGAGCGCTTCGGCAATCCGGCGCAACCCATCGGCCATGGTTTGCCACGAATCCTCGTCCAGCTCGTCTTGTCTGCCGGCGCGACCTGCAACGGCGAGGCGTGCCCGGGACACCTCATCGGAAAGAATTAGGACGTTGGAGCCCAGGGCGTGCAGCCGCTGCGCGACGTGCATGGTACTCTCGAGCATCGCTGCGTGATTTTCGCGGCGGCGCAGATTAACGGCGTGGAACGTTGCCGCGGGGCGCAGGTTGCGCCGGTGCAGCTCTTCGGAAATACGTCGTGTGTCGTCGGGGAAATTATAGCTGATCTCGGTTCCTTCGTAACCTGCTCGCGCCATCTCGTCCAGCATGCGTTCGAAGTTCGGGGTGCGCGCCCACGTGTACAGCGGGTCAAAGCCCCAGTTCACCGACGCCGTGCCGACCGCGATGCCGTCGCTTACCACGTCCAGCCGTCCTTAATCCATTCGTGCGCTGGATCGAACGTCATGTGATAGACGTGTTTCGGGCCCGCCAGGACGTTGAGATAATAGATGCGATACTCCGCGGCGGCGGCGCAGACATGATAACCGCGCGGAACCAAGACCGCGTCGCCGTCGTGCGCGGTAATGGTTTCGTCGAGAGTGCCGTCGGCAGTGTAGACTCGCTGAAACGCAAAGCCGGCATCGGGCATCGCGCGATAATAGTAGAGTTCCTCGAGAGCCGACTCGCGAGGAGGGTCGTCCGTATCGTGTTTGTGGGGAGGGTAGCTCGACCAGTTTCCCGGCGGCGTTACCACCTCGGTCAAGAAAATGCTTTCGGCCTCATCGGGGTTCATCAAGATGTTGTAGATGAGTCGTTGCGCGTCTCCGGCTCCGCGCCGGTGGCCGTCGGCTTCGCCGAGTTCGAGCCGTCTTGCCGAGAATCGGGAATGGGGAGCAGCGGCACCGCATATGGCGACCTCGGCGTCCGAGTAAGCCGCGATTTCGTACGGCGTGTTCGGCGGAAGGTAGATCGCTTGAGGCGGCCCATCGAACGGCGATGATCGCTTGCCGACGCAATTCCAAGTGCCACGCGACGAGCGGACGTCGATCGTTCCCTCGATCAAAACGAGCACGACTTCTTTCTCCGACGTATCGCCGGCGAACCGTGCACCCTCCGAGAGTCTTACAGCACGAAAATGCACGTAGCGCCAGGTGATTCCATCGGGTACGATCGATACGATCTCGCCATACCGTCTTCGATTGCCGCGAATGAGAAGGCGCATTCTTCCGTTCCGCTGCGCCTAGGCGTCCGGCTCTGGCTGGCTCGCGCCGGGCACCTCTGCGAGCCTGACCGTGCGGTGTTCCTGAAGAGAGCGGTCCGCCGCAACCGCGATACGAAGTGCTTGCAGGGCGTCATTCCCCGCAACGTGCGGCATCTTTCGAGCGGCAACCACGTCGATGAAGTCCTCAATCTCGCGCTGGTATGCGTCGGCGAAGCGCGTGATAAAAGAATCGGTCCGCGCCTTCACGTGCGACGATTCGAGGAAAACACCATCGGGGATGTCCTCGCCGCCGGTAAGCAGCATGCCTTCCGAGCCAAGGATTTCCGCACGCACGTCGTAGCCGTATGCGGCCTCTCGCGAAACGTCGATCAGCGCAAAGGCACCGCTCGAGAACTTCAGGACCGCAATCGCCGTGTCGATGTCGCCCGCGTCGCCGATAGCGGGATCGATGATAGCAGCGCCTGCGGCGGTGACTTCTTCGACTTCAGCCGCGCCCATGAGCCAACGCGCCGCATCGAAATCGTGCACCACCTGATCCTTGTACTGGCCGCCGCTCGACGGAATGTAGTCGAGCGGCGGCAACGTGCGATCGCGGCTTACCAGGCGAATGAGTCGAATCTGACCTAACCGCCCGGATTCGATCGCGGCGTGCGCTTTGAGGAAATCGCCGTCGAAGTGGCGCTGAAATCCGATCTGAAGCATGGACCCGCTGCGTTCGCAGATCGCAATCGCAGCGATCGTCGTGTCGATCTCGAGAGAGATCGGCTTCTCGCAGAAGATGTGCTTTCTTGACGCCGCAACCCGAGCGATGAGGTCCGCATGCGTGGAGGTAGGGGTTGCAATGATGACTGCGTCGATGGCTGGGTCGCTCAAGAAGGCCTCTACCGAACGAACGCGGCCTTTGCCCACAACTCCGACGAGGCGCTCCGCGGCGCCGACATCGACGTCGGCGACTCCTGCGAATACCGCGCCGGGAGAGCGCGCGACGTTGGTCGCATGGACGCACCCGATGCGTCCGGCACCGAATACGGCGACCACAGGACCGCCGTCGCGCACTACGTGAGTGCCTCTTCGGAGCGCGCGGCTTCGTATTTTGCACGTTGTTCGCGATGGTAGGTCGGGACCGCAACATCCCACCATCCGGTCGACATCGTGCTGCTCTCGGGCAGCTCCCGGCTACAGAGCGCTTCGATGACGGCGGGTCGTTCCGCCGCAAACGCCCGCTGGAGCGCGGGGCCTAGGGCATCCGCGCTTTCCACACGCTCGGCATAGCAGCCGAAACCCTGCGCAACGTGAGCGAGATTCGCCGAGAACGGCGTGCCGTCGCGCTTCTTGAACGTCGTGGCGATGACTCGGTCGGCTCCGAACTGCGTGACCTGAAGGTTTTTAATGCATTCCCAACCGAAGTTATTTAAAACTAAGAACACGGCGGGAATATCGTATTGCGCGGCCATTGCGAGTTCCTGAACGGTCTGCAGGAAACTCCCGTCTCCGACGATCGCAAGGACTTGGCGGTTTGGTGCGGCGAGTTTTGCGCCGATAGCCGCGGGAACTTCAAATCCCATCGCCGAGAAGCCCCCCGTCGTAATATGTTGTCGCGGACCATAAACCGGGAACTCGTTGAAGGCTTGACTTTGCGGGTTTCCCGCGCCGGTCACGACGATGCCGTCGCGCTTGAGAACGCTGCGCGCCACTACTAGTGCGCGGGAAATCGTCATCGGATTTGAATCGCTCTCGCGCGGCCCTCGCAAGGCCTCTTCCCATTGCCGCTTGAGGTCTTGAACGTGTTCGAAATACGGCGTCGCACGATAGTCACGCGAGCCAGAAAATTCGCGCAGAGAAACAAGGAGATCGTCGAGCGTTGCACGCGCATCGCCGACAATTCCAATTTCTATCGGATAGTTCTTACCGATTTCGTAAGGATCGAGATCGATCTGGATCAGCTTCGTCGGCGGGATATTGAACGTCACCCCACGCCGGAACGAGGATGCCGTGCGATCGGTAAATCTGCATCCCACCGCAAGTATTACGTCGGCTTCTCGTGCTAACGTATTTCCGGAGATCGAGCCCAGGTCTCCACACGGCCACGCGTACAACTCGTGATCCTCGGCGATTGCCCCCTTTCCCATCCACGTAACGGTGACGGGAGCGCCGAGGAATTCGGCAACTCTCACCAAAACGCCGTCGGCCTCCGAGGCCTGGACGCCGCCGCCAATCAGAATCAACGGTCGTTCGGCGCGCAAAAGTAACTTTGCCGCGGCGCTCACCATTTCCGTATCGCCGTGAGCCCTTCCGCGCGGCCGTCGCGACAACGGCTCCGGAAAATCTGTGATCTCGGCAGATTCCGCTTGAACGTCCATCGGGATGTCGAGGAGAGCCGGCCCGCGCCGCCCCTCCAGCATGACGTTGAACGCTAGATGCAGGATGTTCGGGAGCTGATCCACGCGACTGGGTTGCCACCAGCGCTTGACGACCGGCTCGATCATCCGGGGAAAGTTTGCCCAATGCGTGCGTTCAAGTTCCTGAAGCACGCCTCGACCGCGCATGTACGTATGCACGGATCCGGTGAGCAACAGGAGCGGAACAGAATCGATGTACGCGCATGCAACGCCCATCGCCGTGTTAGCCGCTCCCGGACCGATGGATGTAAAAACGCCGGACGCTTTTCCCGTGACGCGATGGTACGCATCCGCCATGTGGGTGGCGCCCTGCTCGTGGATCGCCTGCACGAGCGATATCTCATCGCGCCGGTCCACGAAAGCATCGAGGAGCGCCGTGTTCCCGTGTCCCGGTACCCCAAACAAAATCGGCATGCCTTCCCGAATGAGGTACTCCACTACAATCTGCCCACCGGTCATCTTCATTGTCTCGAGCGCCTCCTAAGGACCCGTCACCGTGCGGCCTTCTGCAAATCCCAACCGCGCGGATATCGCCTGCGCATGTCGGCAAATCTCGGGCGCAAGTTCTTGAGCACGGTCCCGCGTCAGACGTATTGCAGGAGAAGATATCCCAAACGCCGCCACGATCCGGTTCGTATAATCGTGGACGGGCGCGGCTATGCAACGCACGCCCGGATGCAGCTCCTCGTCGTCGAACGCATAGCCGAGTCGCCGCGCGCGCGCCAGATCGGATTCCAGTTCGTCAATCGTGGTTAGCGTATGCGGCGTGTGCCGCTCGAACTTCTCTTCACCGAATAGTTCGACGAGTTGTTCGCGCGTAAAGTCCAGCAGAAGAGCTTTCCCGATTGCGGTGCAGTAGAGGGGCTCGGGATTTCCTAGAACGGTTTCGACTCGCAACACGCCGGCGGCGGACTCAGAGCCGACGGAGACCGCGAACTGTCTGTAGCGGACGGCGACGTGCGCGCTCTCGCCGAGTTTGGTTGCGACGGTATAGAGGTGAGGCTGGGATACTTCGACGACGCTCAACCGCCGCAACAGCCCCGACGTCACTTCTAGAATGCCGTAGCCCAAGCCATATTTCTTCGACTCTTCGTCCTGAACGACGAACCCGTGAGCTTCTAACGTCGAGAGCAAACGGTATGCGGTGCTCGGATCCACGCTCAGCCGCTCGGCGATCTCGGTCACGCCGAGACTCCCGGTTTGGGCAGCGAGCAAGCGAAGGATCTGGACGCCCCTTGCCAGCGAGTTTATCAGAGTAGGCCCTGCCATGGGTCCCTTTATAACAGCATTATTGCACTATGGTCAATAGAATCGCGCGCTGTTTTAGCACGTACTGAACATAATGCAATGAACTTGACGGTTTTGCAATAACATGCTAATTGGTAAGCAGTTGCGTTTCACACGAAAGTGGGGGATTTGGCATGTCGAATAGCTTACGGCCGCTTCCTCGGTATGGACGCACAATGAACTTCGGCTTCAGTCGGTGCTTCTTGGCGGCGGCGCTTTTTTGGTTGGTCCTCGGCTCGGGGGTTTCGAGCGCTCAGACGCAAAGTAGCGCGCCGGCGCCACCCTCGACGCCGGTTTCCGGGCGAATATACGATGCACAAGGTGGATTGCCCGTACCGAATGCGACGGTTGAACTCGACCAAGGCACCCTGAAAGTCGCGACCACGAAAACCGATTCCAACGGCGGTTTCACGTTTCCAAGGGTCTCGCCCGGCACCTACACGTTGCTCATTACCGCCGGCGGCTATCAGACGTCGCGCTCCAACACGTTTGTCGTCGAGTATGGAGAACCGTCCGTCACCTTCCAGGGCGCGATCTTTCGATCGACAGGCCTGAAGACGATCGCGCAAGTGTCCACGACAGGGGGACTTCAGGCAACGGCAACTCTGAACGACAACCTCTCGCCAAGCGTCCTCCAAGACCAGAATTACGTGCGCGCTGGCGACGCACTCGGGACGCTGCCGTTCATCACGTCCTCAACGAGCTCGTCGATCGGTGACGACGAAACGCTCCAATTGCGCGGGTTCGATCCAAGTGAGAGCGTCGCGCTTCTCGACGGCCACCCGATCGGGCCGCTGGGAGCGTGCCCCGCTGCAAACAATCCGCTCGTCGGCGGTGCGTGCCCGTACGGCAACCAGGGCAGCGTTTTCGATTATCAACTCGCCCAGTTCTGGGGAATGAGCAATATCAACGTGACCTACGGCTCGGGCGCGATGGGTCTCTATGGGGTCCCAACGCTGGGTGGATCGGTAGACTTTGAAACACTCGATCCAACGCCCAAGAACCACTTAACCGTCATGCAGGGCTTTGGCGATCTCGGCAAGTCGATGACGGGCCTGTCCTACACTGGAACCTCTGGACCGTTGAGTTACGCATTAGCGTACGGCGTCCAGGGTCTCGACGGCGAAGTCAACGGGTTGGTCACACAGAATGCGATGTTGTCCGGAGCGGCGATCGTTAAACCGTTGGGAGGAAAAGACGTAGGATACTGCCCGAATTCGCCGACCGCGGCTCTGTACAACGCTCCTCCACCTTCGCTTCTTCCGGCTGACGTCGCGGCATGCACGACCGATGTCAGCGGAGCCTACACCAATCGCAACGCCTTGGCAAAGATCTCTTATCGATTGCGTTCGAAAACCACAGTGACCCTGACGGCGTACAACGCGAATGTCTACGCGGACGGTGTCGGTAACGGTGATACCAACTTGATTCCCTACTCACAGATCTACGCGCAGGCGGCCAGCGTACTCGCCGCGGGCGAGAACAACTTCGACCTGGAACCGAGCGGGACGCCGACGACGTGTTCCAGCACCAAGCTAGCCGTCCTCAACAATTCGCATGCGGGTTACGAATGTCTAACACTCTCGCAGTTTGCCTCAGCTTTTAATGGCGCGTGGAACAAAGGGCCCGGCGTTTTTCATACCGGACTGAACCAAGATTACCACGCACGGGTCACGCAGCAGCTTGGGGCCGGCACGATCGTAATCGACGGCTACGTCGATAACTACGATTACCTCAACGAAAAAGGCTTAATCATCGGATACGATGAGCAGGATACCTGGCTCTCGCACGGAGCGTTCATCAGCGACGAATACTCCGGGCAAAACAATAATTTTTCTTTCGGCATGTCTCTCCAGCACCAAATCCACGAGACGAACGAATGGTCCTCACCGCCGTGTCCCGGAGATTGCTACATCGGATTCCCATTCGGCGATACCAGCTATTTCATCCAGGACACCTACCAGCCGTCCAAACGCTTCTCGATTTTCAGCAACCTGACACTGGATAATTCACAGGTTTCGCACACCAACAGCTTCGATCCGCGCGTGTCATTCGTCTATCGTCCCGACTCTTCCGACGTCTTTCGGATCACCGGCGGCCACGCGTCGATTTCGCCCGACCCTATCCTATACAACGGCGGCACGTACCCGCCGTCGACGTACCTGCCGCTCTATAATCAGCTTTCTTCGGGTGCACTCAACGGCTTCTCGCCGAGCGGTGCGTTGTGCACTCCGCTGATTCCGGTCGTCGAAGGCTTCAACGCAGACGTAAAACCCGAACAAGCCAACGATGCCGAGGTCGCGCTAGCTCATCGCTTTAAGGATCAGGCAACCGTAGAAGTCGATGGCTACGACACAATCGAAACCAATCCCATAATCACGGACGTCGTTCCGATCTCGATCTTGTCTGCGGCTCAGCTCCACGCATTCCAGACCGCTCACCCGACGTACTTTCCCAACGCCCTTAGCGAGCTCAACGGCCCGGGTGGCTGCGGGGCCGGGTACACTGAGGCGGATCTCGGCGTGAGCACGCCCTTGAATAGCGGGCAGGCCTTCTACCGAGGAGTGAACGTGAGCGCCAAGCTCCCGGTGACGCGGCAGTTTGAGATCGACGGCAATTTCGCTCTCCAGACCGCGTACTACGACGGCCTGAGCCAGGCCGTGTTGCTCACAAACGGCGGCTACGTTAACGGTCAACAGTTTTACGGCATTCCCACGCAAACGGCGAACATCGGGATCGGCTATAACAATCTGAAGGGTGCGTTGACCGTTCGTATAGACGACCACTACCTTGGCAACAACAACGGGTTCTTCCGCCCAGCCTTCTGGTATGCGAACGCAAACGTTTCGAAGACGGTCGGTTCGGTCACGTTCAACGTGGGAATAAGCAATCTTTTCAACAACGACGCGAATCCATATGGCATCATGAACGTCGGAACGCCCTATCCGCAGAACATGTACGTAACCAGCCCGCCTCAGCTCAGTGAGGAGTTCGCTCTGCCGTCCCGTCAGATCTGGATGACGACGACGCTGCACATCTAGCGATCGAGCTCGGTGTACGATACCGCTACACCGATTTCGCACGTTTCCACTGCGATCGATTCCATAAGGAATTCTTTGATGCACGTTCTCATGATGATGGTCCTTACGTTAGTCGCGAGGCCTGCGCCGGTCCAGGAATACGGTAGTTTCGATTACGTCAAAGTCGACGCGCAACGCGATCGCGTCTACGCGGCCCACACCAGCAGCCAAAGGTTGCTGGTGGTCGACGCAAGAACCGGCGAAGTCCTTCGTCAAATCGACGTCGGGCCGATGCACGGACTTGCGGTCGACGAGAGTACCGGCGACGTGTTCACCGGAGACGGAACGGATCAGACCGTTAGCAAAGTCGATCCCGCTACCGGAGCGGTACTTGCGAGCGTAAAAGTTCAGGCTCCAATCGATGACCTTACGTACGACCCGTACTACCATCGGATCTATGCCGATGAAGATAGCGGGAACCGCATCTTCGTGATCGACGGAAGAACCATGAAACTTGTAGCGACGGTTAAGACGCCGGGCGACGATCATGAGGCCATTGCGGTCGATCCCGTGACCCACGACGTCTTCCAGAACATTCCCGATCCGTGGAACGAATGGGTCGCTATCGATCCAAGCACGCTGAAGGTCGTGCGCATCGTGCACACACCAGAGTTTAAGAGTAACCATCCGCTGATGGTCGATGCGAAGGACCGTCTCGTTATAGTTGGCGGAAAGAACGGCATCATGTCTGTCTACACGATGACTGGAAAGAAGTTGTCGCAGGCGACCATGCCTACGGACGTTGACCAGTGCAACTTTGACGACGTGCACGACCTTGTCGGCTGCGCCGGCAACGGAGACGTTTGGATCTTGGCGTTGCATGCAGACCACACGCTACATCTCGTTGCCGAACGAAAGATCGGCATGAAAACACACACCGTCGCGTGGGACGTCGATACGGAGACGCTTTGGACCGTCTGGGGCGATCCTTCGACCGGAAGCCGCGTCGCGGGGCTGAGGTACGTGCCTTGACAAGACACGTGATCAGGAAGCTCATCACCGTTGTGGGGGCGCTCGTCCTACTTGCCGCTCCGTGTGCGGCGCCGGCCCAGACGATAACCGGAAACGGGGACGCTGTTCTTCGCATGGTTGTCATCATCAGTCGTCACGGCGTACGCTCGGCCACTCGTAGCGCTGCAACGAAACTGCAACCATACGCGAGTCAGCCTTGGCCGACGTGGGCCGTTCGCCCCGGCTATCTGACACCGCACGGCGCGCTCATCATGCGACAACTCGGGACGTACTACCGGACACTCTACGGCACCATGCTCGGCTTCAACCCGCACGCGTGTCCGCCGAGGGGATCGATGTATATATGGGCCGACGTCGACGAACGTACGGTTGCAACGGCAGACGCGATTGTGCAAGGATTCGCACCAAGCTGCGGCATCGCTGTGGGGCACATGGCCGGCGACACCGATCCGCTTTTCGATCCACTTCCCGGCGTCGGCACGGTCAATAAAGCCGAGTCTGATTCGTCAATTCTCGGAGCCGTTGGTGGAAATCTCAATCCGCTTATCCAGGCAAATGCGGCCGCGTTCGCGACGCTCGAGCGCGTTCTTGGCTGCACGCCGCACCGTCCCGGGACCATCCCATGCAAGCAGATTTCGCAGGTCCCGACCACGATCGCAAACGATGGCGACGGCGGGCTCGCGACACTTCACGGTGGCCTAGATCTGGCCGGCGACGTGGCAGAAACGCTGTTACTCCAATACACGGATGGCCAGAAAGAGGTTGGCTGGGGGCGCGTCGACCGCAATACTCTGCTGCAACTGCTGCAACTACACATTCTCGCTGCGAGGCTCGAACACGGCAATCGTTACGCGGCCCAGGCGCATTCCTCCAACGTCATGGTGCATATCCTTCAAACACTTCAGGAGGGCGCGACGAACGCAGCGGTAGCAGGCACACGCGTCCCAGTGCAAAGCCGATTTGTCTTTCTATCAGCTCACGATACGCAGGAGACGGAGATCGCCGGGATTTTGGGACTTTCCTGGTTGGTTCCCGGGGATCAGGCGAATGACACGCCGCCGAGCAGCGCTCTCGCCTTCGAGTTGTACAGCACGACCAGTGCCACTGCGCAGTCGTTCGTGCGCGTATACTTCATCGAGCCGACGTTCGACCAGATGCGGGACGGCCAGGCTGGTAATCCGCTGCGCGTTCCGGTCTACGTGCCGGGCTGCCCGGGATTCGATTGCCCCCTTGCGACGTTCAGCAGAGTTGTGACCTCCGAAGTCAAGCCGTCGTTTGTGGCGCCTTGGTAAATAGCATCTGTCGTTTGCAAACGATGGCCAAAGCGGCCGTTCTTACCGCTATCTTTGTGCTTTCAGCCCGAGTCGCAGCGGTGGCCGGCCCGCCGTACGAAACCGACGACCCCGACCCCACGCAGTATCAAGGATACGAGATTTACTTTCACGTCGATTATCATCGCATCGACGAAGACATCGAGGGCAGTGTCGGCACCCTCGAGATCAACTACGGGCTCTTCCGGAACACGCAGTTTTCCGTCGATCTGCCTGAGACGTTCTCTCCGATCGGAACACGAACGTACTACGGCTTCGGCGACCTGGGCATCGGCCTGAAGTATCGCTTCATTCAGGAGACTGCCACGAGTCCGCAGGTCTCATTCTATCCTTCGGTCACGGTCGCAACCGGCGACGCTGCGGAGGGCTTGGGCGAGGGTCACGGCACGCTCTTCTTGCCGCTGTGGGCGCAGAAATCGATCGGTCCTTGGACGATCTTCGGCGGCGGTGGTTTGCAGTTCGATCGCGAGCAGAGTGGTCCGGTTTCGGGGTGGCAGGAAGGAGTCGCGATCACGCGCGACTTGAGCGTGGCAACCAACGTCGGCGTCGAGATCTTTCACTCCGATGCGGTCGGGCTGCAGGCCGAGTACACCGATATCGGGCTCGGCTACATCGGCGAGATCGGCAATTATCACGCGATCGTATTCTCGGGTGGGCGCGCTATTGGCCCGGGCAGTTCGGCACACGGGTACCTGGCCTATGAATGGCGGCTCGGCGCAGAGGCGGGTCCAAATCGATAGGAGTTACGATGTGCAGAAAACACTGAAGAACTCAGCGATCGCGATCACACAGGATAGATTTGGCGGTTACTACGATCACGTGTCCCCGCCGGAATACTCTGCGCGCGCGTCTGGGTTCGTGCCATGAGCAAATTCGCAGCTTCCCCCGGTGACATCCGAACCGTGAACCCGAGCTCGGGAGCAGAGCTCGAGCGATTCGAACTTCACTCGCCATCCGAGATAGAGAGCCGTCTTGCCTCGGCCGTTGCAGCGTTCGCGGAGTGGGGCGCGGCGCCGCTCTCGGAACGTACCACGTTGACGGCGAATCTAGCCGATCATTTTCGCAGGGAGAAAGCGAGCTTAGCTCAGCTCATCACCACGGAAATGGGCAAGGCAATCGCGGAGGCGGAAGCAGAGATCGAGAAGTGCGCGTGGGCTTGCGATTACTATGCTGAGCACGCGCCGGCGCATCTCGCGCCTCAACGCGTCGAGACTAACGCGCGACGGAGCTACGTGGCATACCGACCGATCGGATGCGTGCTGGCGGTTATGCCGTGGAACTTCCCTTTTTTTCAAGTGGTGCGTTTTGCCGTGCCTGCGCTTATGGCAGGCAACGTGGTGCTGCTCAAACATGCTGGTAACGTTACCGGTTGCAGTTTGGCGCTCGAAACAGCGTTTCGGGAATCCGGATTTCCGCAAGGGACGTTCATGGCGCTTCTCGTGCGCGCCGCAGCCGTCGAAGGTCTGCTCGCGGACCCGCGCGTAGCCGCGGTTACGCTGACCGGGAGCGAGCCCGCGGGCGCCGCCGTCGCTGCAACGGCCGGGCGATACTTGAAGAAAAGCGTCTTGGAGTTGGGCGGCTCAGACGCCTATATCGTGCTGAAGGATGCGGACGTTCAGGCTGCCGCCAAGACCGCCGTTCGAGCTAGGTTTCAGAACTGCGGACAGAGTTGCATAGCGGCAAAGCGCTTTATTGTCGAGGCACCTCTGTATGATGAGTTCTGCGCGGCTTTTGCAGAAGGCGTTCGTGCTATAAATGTTGGCGACCCAATGAATCGCGACGTTACTATGGGCCCATTGGCACGGCACGACCTCGTCGACGAACTCGAGCGGCAGGTGGAAGCCTCCATATCAGCGGGCGCAAGAGTCCTCGCAGGCGCCAAGCGGATCCTCGGCCCGGGAGCATTTTACGAGCCGACGATCGTAGCCGACGTTCGTCCGCACATGACGATGTTCTGCGAGGAGACGTTTGGTCCGGCTGCCGCAATCACGTGCGCGCGTGACGAGGATGAAGCCATTTCGCTCGCAAACGCGACAGCCTTCGGACTCGGCAACAATGTGTGGACGCGGAACGCCGACGTTGCCGAGCGGATCGCCGCTCGTCTGCAGTCCGGACTCGTTTTCTTTAACAGTATCGTCGCGTCGGACCCACGGCTGCCGTTCGGCGGTGTTAAGAAGAGTGGATACGGTCGGGAACTGGCACAGTTTGGACTTCGGGAGTTTACAAACGTGCAGACGGTATCGATCGTGTGACCTGCCCCGTAAAGACAAACGGGGTGCTGGCAGTCCCAAAAGCGTCGCGTGCGGTCTCCCGAAATCACTTTAGAAACGATCCGTCATGCATTATTATGTGCGACCCTACGCGTGGCGCGAACTATAAGAACGTTGCCGACCACTGAACGACGGTACGGTGCCTTCAATGACTACAATCGGCAACGTGGAAAAATTCCGAAGCAGTCCTCGCGACTGGGTATCGAGAAGCAGCGTTATCGTGAATCAGGCTACGGTTCGGAATCCACGGCCCCAGCCCCAACATCGAGATGCACCGTACCGCCGCTGCGTGACGTTTCCGGGAACGTGCAGTTGAGCACTTAACCTGCCCGATATTGGTAATTTTCGTTCAGGGATATTCGATAACTTAGGTTACAATCGTACCGCGCGGATCGTGTTCGGCTGGCAGTTTGTCGGCGTCTAGCGCTTCGACTTTCCCGATCCCCTAGTTAGGGTTAATCAGCCAATGGTCACCGCCCGAGGTCGAATCTTGACCCTTCGAAGATAAGGGCGCATGGGTCCACGTCGAATAGTTCCACCCCGATCCCTGTGCCCTTGGGGATTGGAGTCGGGACATGGGAGGCTCTCATGAATCTCAGCCGCATTCTCACTGCTGGCTTTGTTTGCACCGCGCTGTACTTTCCACTTGGCGTACGCGCGATCAGTCCGCTGAGGCGGCGCTTCGAGTCCAACGAATCAGGCCGCGCCGTCTGCTAATCCGACTATCAGTGTGGTGGGAACGCTCTAAGCTGACGTACGATATTATTCGTGGCAGTAGTGGCTCAGGTTCAGAACTCATATTTCTAGCTAGATCAGCTTTTCTTACAAGGCTTGCTCGATGCAGTTGTTATCGGAGCACCTAGACAACCCGACACCGAAAAGCGCACGATTTCGTCATGAACTTCATGAATAAGCTGAAGGGCAGTGCGAACGTGTACACGCTCCAGGATTGCATTGATCCTCACCTCGCTAGTGGCAAAAGAATGAAATCGGCCGGAATTTGCGGCGCTGTTGAGGCCACGGGTTGTGTCGTGGACATGCGCGACGAGATGGGCAGAATTCAAACGAGGATTGGAGACGAGGCCGGACGGCCGAACAATCTAACGCGTAGTGCGCTCGAACGATACGCAACGGCCGACGTCGCTCCGTTTTCGCGAAATGCCGCGGCCGCCTATCGGGGGCTCGTGCCGAGTGTGGCCCAGGCGCTCTTGCGCGGAGCAGCAATCGCGTACATCTCGCGACGGGCTGGACCCGGATGGTTCCTTTTGGTGATGGAGACGCGCATACATGAATATCATTACAAGCATCGTTATGGCCTTGGTTCTGCTTGCGCAAGCTACTCCGGCGCCACCCGATCGGCAGTTCAAAAGTGAGTTCGATGCGGCGATGGGCGCACTCAAGACGCAGGACTTCACAAAAGCGATCGAGGGATTCAAGCACGCCCTAGCAAGAGCCCGAGCTATCGGGTACCTTGAGGGCGTCGCCAACGCTCTGCGGAACGAAGGCATCGCCGCGAACTCTCTCAATCGCACAGGCGACGCGCTTACCCTTTACCAACAAGCGTTGCCAGTTTTTGTGCGAGTCGGGGATAAGGATGGCGAGGGAAGCGACTACCTGGATATTGCAAACGCCGAGCGTGACCTGGGGAGGTACTCGCCAGCATTGGATGCCATTCGCCGGGCGACCGCGTTGCACCAAGACGTCGGTAATCACAGTGCCATGGCCGATGACGCGAACACCTTGGGAACTATCGAGTTCCAGATTGGCCGATACGCCGACGCGCTACGGTCCCATCAGCGCGCGCTCGCGCTGTTCCAGCGCTTTGGAAACATGTCCGGGAGCGCGGCGTCCCTGAGCAACATCGGGAACGTACAAACGACGACCGGAGAGTATCAGGAAGCACTGCAGTCGTATCATGAAGCGCTTGGAATCTACCAAAAGATACCGGATCGCTTGGGCCAGGCACTTGCCATAAACGATATAGGCGTTGTCGATGAGAACCTCGGTCTTAACCCCGACGCGCTGCAGTCATTTCAGCAAGCGCTGGCGATCGATACACTGCTTGGGGATGCCGATGGCAAGGCAGCTGATCTATCCAATGTCGGCGTTATCGAGATGCAAATGGGGCGCGACGCGGACGCCCTGAGCGCATACCAGCGTGCTATTACCTTCTCCCGGCAGGCTCAGGATCCGGACGGCGAAGCGTTCGACGAGATGACCGTTTGCATCGCCGAGGAAGATCAAGGTCGATTCAACGCGGCGCTGCAATCGTGCGGTCAGGCTCTCGCGCTGTACGAACGAGTCGGCGACCGCGGCGGCGAGGCCGATACGTTGAGCTACTTGGCGGATGTGGAAAGTCACGCCGGACAGTACGCGCGCGCGATCCGAACGGCTCACGAAGGACTCCTGCTGGATGAGCAGCAGGGAAAACCCAATTGGCAGGGTTTGGCGGTCGCCGCGAAGTCGGAGTCGAAGATCGGCGCGGTTTCCGACGCGTTGCGCGACTATGACGCTGCCGTAAACAATATCGAGCGTCTTCGCGCGGATATCTCGCATACTGCTCCGACAGTCAATGCGCGAAACTCGTTCTTCGCTACAACAATCTACGTCTACGATCAGTACATTCAGTACCTGCTCGAACTAAATCGGGAGTTGCCCGGCAAGGGCTACGATCGCAAGGCATTCGACATGCTCGAGCGCAAAGAGGCGCGCGCCCTCCTTGAGCAGATCGCCGGCAGCACAGCGCAACGATTCCAGGGCGTCCCAGCCGAAGTCATTGCGCAGGACAAAGCGACGCAAGACGTTGTTGACGCGGCGCTACAACAGCTTACCAATAGCTACGCCATTGGTACCAGCGCCGTCGCTGCTGCTCAAGCAACGCTCAATTCCGCGACCGCCCAGCGCAAGGCATTTGAGCGGGGAGTGCGGGCGCAGTACCCGGCTTACTATGCTCTGCTCCATCCCGAGCCGATCAGCCTTGATGATCTGCAGAAGCATGTGCTGGGTGCAGACGAGGCGATCCTAGCCTACAATGTTCTTGAGGACAAGAGCGTCCTCTTCGTCGTCACGCGAGAACAGCTTGCGACGGTTTCACTTGCAGGCAAGGCTGCACTCGCGAATACAGTGGTGCAGGTGAGCGAGCACATCGATTCGATGCTGAAGAGCTTAGAAAGTGGCATCTTGCCCGATCGGGCTCTTTCAGCTGAAGCTGCTGCGGATCTGCCAGGCTTTGCGGCCGATAGCTACTCGCTCTATCAGCAGCTTCTTCCTGCCTCGATTGTGCCGCTCATCGCGGGGAGGAAGCTCATCATCGTCCCGTCCGGCCCGTTATTCGCTGTTCCGTGGGAGGCCCTGGTTACTCAAGAGCCAGCTGCGGAACCGCACTACCTTATCGAAGATCATGCGATTTCGTACATCCCCTCCGGGTCGCTACTCGCGCTCGTGCGCGAAACCAGCTATGGCAAAACGCAGCGTGCCCCGTTGCTCGCTTTTGCAAATCCCGCATTCGGCAGTGGCGGTGCAGGCACGAGCCGCGGCGCGTTTGCCGATTTGCAGTACGGCGCCTTACGCGATGATGCTGGCGGTGCTTTCCCAGCCCTACCTGGAACTGCGGTCGAAGCGAATGGCGTGCGCGACGCCCTACGTGCCGGCCCTGACAGCATCATTTCCGGCGAGGACGCGACGAAAGCCCGCCTCCTCTCGCTGAACGATTCGCACCAACTTGCGCAGTATCGCTACGTGCTCTTTGCTACTCATGCGGTCTTACCGAATGAAGTGAAGGGTGTGGATCAGCCGGCGTTGGTCTTGGCGCATCCCTACCAAGATGGATTTGTGACAATGGCCGACGTGTTCGGCTTAACGCTGAACGCCGACTTCGTCGCGCTCTCAGCATGCAATACCGGACAAGGCGCGCGCGATGCCGGTGATGGGATCAGCGGCATGACGCGAGCGTTTCTCTATGCCGGAACACCGGCGATCTCGGTCACGCTTTGGTCCGTCGACGATAAAGCTGCCGCCCAGATTACGCCAGCGTTCTTCGCGGCGATGAGCGCCGGTACGTCATCCGCGGAAGCCTTACGCCAAGCGAAGCTCGCGATGCTGCACTCGAGCGATCCGCGATTCCGCCATCCCTACGCCTGGGCGCCGACCGTAATTTTCGGTGACGGCGACCGCAGCAATGCGAACTCCGGCCAGGCGGCGGATCAATCGCGTTGAAGCCTGTACTGAGATCTCAAATGAATCTGAATCGTCGCAATTTTGTTGTCGCTACGGCGAGCGTCCTCATGATGTCTACGCGCGCTGTCGCGGCAGAAGACACAGGGACCGGCTTAGGTATCCTGCCGGAATTGCTGAAGGCGCGCGGGATCGCGGAAAACGATCTGAAACAAGTACACCTCCTTGCGAAGTACATGGCTGGTACCGCATCCCCATTTCCGATTAATCTGCCAAAGATCGATGGCCAGTACAATGCATTAGTGGCGGCGATGAATGATTGGCTCACGGGGCTTGCAGCGGCGATTCAGCAGCCGCGACCTTTAGATAGCCGAAAATGGCTGACCAAGGCTGAGACGTGTATCGCTCAAGCGAAAGCGTTCGACGACGAGGTACAGCGGTTAAGAGCTCAAGCCGGCGCCTCGGCTGTTCGCGGCTCTTCCTCGCCGAAGGTCGCACCTGTTCTTGAGAAAGTTTTGTTGCCGGGAAGTGCGCCGTTCCAGACGATACAGACGACAATCGATCAGTCCACTGTGGCCCAAAGGAAGGCAGCTGCGGATCAGTTGCAATCGGCAACGTGGAAAAACTCCGAAGCAGTCCTCGCGACTGGGGAAGCAGCTACCGCTCCGCAACCAACCGGGGGTAAACGAGCCGTTACAGGCCCGGCGCCGACGAGCACGCCATAACTTTCAACTGAGGTGATGGATCAAAGTTCTCCCGAGCCGAAGGCGCTACCGTTACATGTTCGGTTCCCGACACTAGCGAGTTGTCTAGACATCTGCTACGCTGCCACCACAACCTTTGAGAGTATCGAGAATTTGGGTTATCGTGAGTTAGGCCAGGGCATCCGAAAGCCGCAGCCCCACCTCGGCGACGGCTACTGGGCACGTGATGCGGTGCGGGCTTTTCGGCTAAGCGCCGCAGCTTGATCAGCGCGACTCGCTACTACACTCGACCAGAGGTGAGATGGCGTCGGTCGACGCCAATACCGGTAACGATTTCTGTGGGGCATAATTCTGTGCTACCGTTTTGGCTCGTATCCGCTCTTGTCGAGCGAAATAGCCTCAGCGTGAGCCTTTTTCGCGCACCCGCACGCGGATTCTGTCTGATTTCGGGCGCTTTGTACGGACGAGTAAAATCAGACGGGTAAAATCATATGACCGACGACCGCTTCCAGCTTTGCGTTGAGCTTCTCGAGAGCCACGGTCTCGAAAAGGCCCGTGCCCGCCGTGCGCTCGAGGAGGCGAAACGTCACGGTTGCGACGTCGACCAGATCGTCAACGCCTGGTGCGCGCGCCATCGATACCGGACGCAGGGCGTTCTGTCGGACTTCAATAGCGTCGCTCTCATCGAGTTCGACCTCATCTTAGCTACCTTGCCGTGAGGGGACCTATGTTCATCCGCAGGTCAAATCAGTGTGCTGCCGGAAACGGGATCGCCAGCGCCCGAAGGGTCGTGAACCTTCGTATCTGCGACGGGCTCGACGCCTAACTGTAGCCACTGCTGTAGCCAACAGCTTGCACGATGGCCGACAACGGTGGACGATGATGCCCATATTTGTTGGGAAAACACGCTATGGCCTACGAGGCCGATAGCCCTCCGAAGGCAGAGGCCGAAGGTTCGAATCCTTTCGGGCGCGATTCTTGCCCCACACCTGCCGCAGGGCGTCACGATGACAGTATCGGTTTTTGTCGGCACGAGCGTCGACGGTTTCATTGCGCGGCCGAACGGCGGCCTCGACTTTCTACCGGCTGACGGTGGCGAGCCGCACGGCTACGACGAGTTCATCGCGAGCGTTGACGCGATTGTCATCGGGCGAAACACATTCGAAACCGTTTTGACGTTCGAAGAATGGCCGTACGGCGAAAAGCGTGTCATCGTTTTGAGCAGTCGCCCACTCGACTTATCGGCGGTACGCGACGGTCGCATCGAGCAAATGTCTGGTTCTCCGGATGAAATCGTCGCGAAATTAGCGGCGAGCGGTGCCCGCCGTCTCTACGTCGATGGCGGCATTACGATTCAGCGCTTCCTGCGTGCCGGGCTCGTTCAACGGCTGATCGTCACTCGCGTCCCCGTGCTGATCGGCCAGGGAATTCCGCTCTTCGGCGAGTTGCCGATGGATGTTGTGCTGCAGCACGTCTCGACGAAGCATTTTCCCAGCGGGATGGTTACGACCGAATACGAGATATCGAACGGAAAGCCGTCGTGAACGTGACGATGGCCGACGACGAAAGACATATTCGTCGAGCGATCGAGCTCGCGCAACTTGCGGCAGATGACGGGGACGTGCCGGTGGGAGCGGTGCTGGTGAGCGACGAGTTGATTCTCGAAGCGAAGAACGAGAAGGAAGCTCGGCCGGATCCCACGGCGCACGCGGAGATGTTGCTTATTCGCGAAGCGTCGCGCAGACTTGGCGTGTGGAGACTTTCCGAAGCGACGCTATATGTCTCGAAAGAGCCGTGCGTGATGTGCGCAGGCGCAATTATCGCCGCGCGATTGCAGCGCGTGGTGTACGCGGCACGCGATGCAAAAGGCGGCGCGGATGGAAGCGCATTCGACGTGCTGCAATCATGGAAGGCCAATCATCGACTCGAGGTAACATCGGGAGTTCTCCAGGACGAAGCCGCCGAGCAGCTACGCCGGTTCTTCCGAGAAAAGCGGGCGCCTCGAGCCGAGGAAGGTATCGACGCCTGATCCCCTGTAGTAACCCCGTCGCCATTCGCATCGAG
>Ga0153924_1000197_pt1 | contig 40507 bp, 36 predicted proteins | sample TSNJ008MetaG_FD_104709 | JGI IMG/M metagenome (GOLD analysis project Ga0153924, IMG submission 104709) | Attine ant fungus gardens microbial communities from New Jersey, USA - TSNJ008 MetaG | ecosystem: Host-associated > Fungi > Mycelium > Unclassified | place: USA: New Jersey, Wharton State...
CATGACGCGCAGCATCGCCTTGTTCGCGACCATGAGCTTGGGCTGCGCGCGTCCGGCTTGTTCGAAGACCATACGCGCGAACTCACGTTGCGCGATCGTACCCGAGCCCGCGAAGTTCCACGCACGCCCGTACGCGCGATCTTCGTGCGCGAGCGCGATCACGAGCGGTCCCAGGTCCGGGACGTACACGAATTGATGTGACGTGTCGATCGGCCCAAGCACGTTCGCTCGGCGATTCTCGACTGCTGCCGTGAAAACGTCGCGGACGAGGCTACCCTCGACATATGGCCCGAAGAAATCGGGCACACGCAAAATCGTGCCTTCGATGCGACCGTCGGCGTGGGCCCCGAGCACGAGATCCTCTTGTGCTTTGCGCATCCGGCCCTTGAAGGTCTGCGGGTCGCGCGGATGCGATTCGTCAACCAGCGGTCGCTGCGGCCGGCCGTAGGAGTAGACGGGAGCCAGAAGCACCAGCCGGCGAACGCCTGCGGCAAAGGCGCCTTCGAGAGTTGCTCGCATCAAGACCGGATGCAACTCGAATCGATTGTAGGGAACGCCGACCAGATAGATGATGGTGTCGACGTCGCGTAACGCGGCTTGCACGGAAACGGGATCGTCCGGATTCCAGGTTGCGATATTCGCGTGCTCTCGATCGCCGAATGCCAGGTCGAGCGACGCCCGATTGCGCCCCACGACGCGATAGGAAAGCCCGGCTTCGTCGAGCGCGCGGGCGATTGCGCCGCCGGTCGATCCGGATGCGCCGAGAAGTGCAAATGCGTTCATATCACGCTTTACACGATGCGGCGCGAAAATGTTGCGGAGCGTTCCGAAGGGCGCTCAAGGCTGGTGTGGAGAACCGGACTAGCCCATGCCGTCGAACATCACCGCACCGCGCGGCACACAGGATATCCTGCCTCCCGCCTCGCGCGCGTGGTTCGACCTCGAATCCCGCATTCACGAATTGGCGCTTCATTTCGGCTATGGCGAAATCCGAACGCCGATGTTCGAAGCGACTGAGCTGTTCGTTCGCGGCGTCGGCGATACGACCGACATCGTCGAAAAAGAGATGTACACGTTTTCCGACAAAGGCGATCGGAGTATAACGCTGCGCCCTGAGTGGACGGCACCGGTGATGCGTGCAGCGCTCGAGCACAACCTCTTCGCGCACGGACCGCAGCGGCTCTACTATCTCGGCCCGATCTTTCGATACGAGCGGCCACAAAAAGGCCGCTACCGTCAGTCGCACCAATTCGGTGTCGAGTGTACGGGTTTCGCAGGACCCGAAGCCGACTTCGAAGTCGTCTCGCTCGCATGGGAATTGATTCGCGGCTACGGCATCTCGGATGCGCAGCTGAGTCTCAACTCGATCGGCGACGACGTCTGCCGTCCGCGCTATCGCGAAGCGCTGCTAGCACATTTTCGTCCACATCTGCACGAACTTTCGCCGGACTCGCAGCGCCGGCTCGAGCGCAATCCCTTACGCGTGCTCGACAGCAAAGACGAACGCGATCGTCCGTTCGTAAAAACAGCCCCGACGTTCGAGTCGATCCTGTGCGATGCATGCCGCGCGCACTTTGCCGCGTTGCGCGCCTATCTGGACGCCGCACAAATTCCCTACGTCGTCGATCCGCAAATCGTGCGCGGACTCGACTACTACACACGTACCGTTTTTGAAATTACGTCGAGTGTGCTCGGAGCGCAGTCGACGGTTTGCGGAGGCGGACGCTACGATGGTTTGGTACGCTCGCTCGGCGGTCCCGACGTGCCCGCCGTCGGTTTTGCACTGGGTCTGGAGCGCTTTCTCATGATGCTCGATGCGCGCAAAGGAGAGCACGAGCGGCCGCGGAGCGGAATTCAGGCCGTCGCGCTCGGCGCGCAGGCGCGGACGACGCTCCTGCCGCTGGCGCACGAGCTTCGCCGGCGCATTTCCGAGCCGGTGTTCATGGACTACGAAGACCGCAAGCTGCTGGCGCACCTCAAGATCGCCGACCGCAACAACGCGCGTTACGCGCTCATCCTGGGCAGCGACGAACTTGCTTGCGGCGAGATGGTGCTGCGCGATCTGCAGGATCGCACCGACCGCCGGGTCGCGCTTGGCAGCGTGGCAGACGTTGCGGCGGCTCTCGGCGAAAAGGCGCCGTGATGGCATACGAAGACGAGTCCGAAACGATCCGTGCGTTGCTCGACATCATGCACGAGCACGATCTCGACCGGATCAAGGTCAAGGTCGGCGATGCCGTGTACGAATTGGTGCGCCGCGAGGCCGGGGCCGTTGCCGCTTCGACGCCCGCAGCCCACGCAGCTGCGCCGGCCGTGAGCGGCTTCGACGGTTCTAGCAGTGCGCCGGCTGCGCCCGCCAACCTCAAGCGCGTGACGGCGCCGCTTACCGGCGTGTTTTATCGCTCGTCTTCGCCCGACACCGAGCCTTTCGTCAACGTCGGCGATCGCGTTGAAAGCGGCGATGTGCTCTGCATCCTCGAGGCAATGAAGCTTTTCAACGAAATTCAAAGTGAGTACGCCGGAACGATCGCGCGGATCATTCCCGAAAACGCCGACCTGGTTTCGCAGGGCGACGAACTCTTCTGGATCGCACCGTGACCACCGACTACAAGGCGCAGCGTACCTTTGATGCGTTGCTTGCCGATCGAACCGGACTGCTCGACGCGCCGCATTACAAAGCCGAAGTTAGCGCCATCGTCGATGCGATCGTCGCAGCGTTGCGTGCCGGCAACCGCGTATACTGGTGCGGAAACGGGGGGAGTGCGGCCGAGGCGCAGCACATGGCGGCCGAACTCTCCGGGCGCTACTTGCGCGAGCGGCCGGGATTGAACAGCGAGGCGCTCTCGGTCAACAGCTCGACGCTTACTTGCGTCGGCAATGACTACGGATACGACTACGTGTTCGCGCGTCAAGTGGAAGCGTTCGTGCGACCCGGAGACGTGCTGATCGGCATGACGACCAGCGGCACCTCGCGCAACGTCGTGCTTGCGCTGGAAGCGGCAAAGAAGAAAGGCGCGACGACCGTTGCGTTTACCGGAAACGGCGGCGGCGCGGTAACACGGCACGCCGACCTTGCGTTGATGGGGCCCAGCGGCTATGCCGCGATCGTGCAAGAAGTGCACCAAGTAATGGCGCACATCGTGTGCGACCTTGTCGAGCAGCGCTTGATCTTCGAGGATCATATCGCGTGAGCGCAACCCTGCTTTCGGACGACGCGCGCGCGCTGGTCGACCGGATGCGCGGACGGCGGATCATGGTCGTCGGCGATCTCATGATCGACGAATGGATCTGGGGCTCGGTCACGCGCATCTCGCCGGAAGCGCCGGTGCCGGTGGTAGCCGTCACCGATCATTCATTTACGCTGGGCGGCGCGGGAAACGTTGCCAACAACTTGGTCTGCCTCGGAGCCCGCGTCGAATTTGTCGGCACCGTCGGCGAAGACTTGTTCGCGGCCGACGTGCGGCGCATGCTGCGCGAAGAATCGGTCGACGATCGCGGCGTGGTAACGGTGAGCGACCGCCCGACGACTCGCAAGACACGGATCGTTGCGCACAATCAACAAGTGGTCCGCGCCGATTGGGAAGATCCCACGCCGCTCAAGGTTGGCGACCGCGACCGCGTTGCAGCGCACGTTCGCGAGCGCGCCGCATCGTGCGATGCCGTCATTCTAAGCGATTACGGTAAGGGTCTGTTTACGGCAGAGGTCGTTGAAGCCGCTCGCGCCTGCAAGCTCGTACTCGCCGATCCAAAACCGCAGAACGTCGATCTCTTCACCGGCATCACGTGCGTCGCGCCGAACGTGCAGGAGGCGGCTGCGGCCACCGGCATGGCCATCGTCGACGACGCTTCGCTCGAACGCGCCGGTGCGCTGCTCCTGGAGCGGTTGCGCTGCCGCTACGTCGTCATTACGCAAGGAGAGCATGGGATGGCGCTCTTCGGCGCAGCCGGCGAACGGCTTGCGATTCCGTCGGTGGCACGAAAAGTGTTCGACGTTTCCGGTGCGGGGGACACGGTCATCGCGGTCCTCTCGCTTGCGCTCGCGGGAGGGGCTTCGATCGAGCGCGCGATGCAGTTGGCGAACTTTGCGGCCGGTGCGGTGGTTGAGAAGCTCGGCACGGCAACGGCGAGCGGTGATGAAATCCTGGCACTGATCGAACATGACCGTTCCTGAGCTTTTCGGTGAGCTCATGAACGCCGATGCGGCGCAGGCATGGCGGGCGCAACAGCGAACGCACGGCCGCCGCGTGGTTTTCACCAACGGTGTTTTCGACGTGCTGCACGCCGGGCACGTCGCGTATTTAGCCTGGGCGCGCTCGCAGGGCGATGCGCTGATCGTCGGACTCAACAACGACGAGTCGGTACGCGAGCTCAAGGGCGAACGCCGCCCGATCGTACCGTTCGACGATCGTGCGACACTGCTGCGCGCGCTGCGCAGCGTCGACGTGGTCGTCGGTTTCGGTGAGCGTACGCCCGAGCAGTTGCTCGAGCGGCTCCGCCCCGACGTTCATGTCAAAAGCGCGCAATACCGGCAAGAGGATCTTCCGGAGCGCGGGGTGGTCATCGCACACGGTGGTGAGGTTCGGCTGGCACCGCACGTCGAAGGCAACAGTTCGACCGACATCATCGGCCGGATCGTCGAGCGATTCGGCTCGTAACGCAAGGCACACCGTGAGGATTGCGTTCACTGCAAACGGCCCGGGAGAAGTCGCCGGTTGGTTCCGTCCGCTCGTGCGGCGTCTATACGAGCGCGACCCATCGCTCGACGTGTATCTCTTTTGCGTCCCCGACGACTACGCCACGGGATACGAGCCGCAACTCGCGCGGCGCTTGTTTCCAAGCGCTCACGTGTACGATCCGAAAACGTATCTGCGCGTCGCACTCGGCCGTGGTGCACAAGAATTACCCGACAGCGTTGACGTAGTGCAATATCTCGGAGGCGATTTGATGCACGCGTTGCGTCTGCACGCGCGGCTGAGAGGCGTCGTTTCAACCTATAAGTTCTCCAAGCGCGCCTATCGCGATCGCTTTGCGCGATACTTTGCCGTCGATGCGAAGAACGTCGAACGACTGCGCGAATCGCACGCCCCGCCCGAGCGCATCGTGACGGTCGGGAACTTGGCGATCGACGGCGCCTTGCTGGAAGCGCAGCAACCGCTCGAGGTAGGCTCACCGGAAGGCGGGATTCTGGTCATGCCCGGATCGCGCGGGTACGAAGTGGACAACTTGATTCCGTTCTTCTTTACGATGGCGCTGCGCCTCGCACGCGAGCGTCCCGACGTGCCGGTAGCGTTCGGACTCTCGCCGTTCACGCCGCTGCACGACGTGCGCGCCGCGATCGAGCGCGGCGGTCATCCGCGCGTGTGGGCACAACGTGGAACGGTCGTCGAGGAGAGCGAGCACGCTTACGTCGCGTCGAGTGACGGCACGATGCGATTTCCGATTCTGCGCAACGCGCTTGCGGCGGCTCTAAGGGCTCGTCTGGTGGTCACGATTCCCGGTACGAAGTGCATCGAACTTGCAGCGCTCGGCGTGCCGATGATCGCGATCACGCCGCTCAACGCACCCGAATTGATCACGTTCAACGGGCCACTTACGTATTTGGATCGGGTCCCGTTGGTTGGCGCTTCGCTTAAGCGCGCCGTAGCGGTGGGCGTCTCACGGCGTTTCGTTTTCCACACGCAACCGAACATGGACGCGGGCGAGTCCTTGATTTGCGAGCTGCACGGGACGCTCACGCCTGGCCGGGTCGGGCGCGTGGCGTTGGAACGGCTCGACGACCCCGTCTGGCTCGCCCACAGCGCAGAGCGGTTAGCGGGGCTATACGCGGATCACGTGGGGGCGGCCGACCGCATGGCCGAATCGCTCATCGAGCTCGCAGGTTCATAAGCGAAGCTTCAACGTATCGAATCAATGCGAATTTCCGTTGTTATCGCCACGAAGGACCGGGCCTCGTACCTGACGCGCGCGCTTGCATCGCTGGAAGGTCAGATCGGTGCGCCATCGTTCGAGGTGATCGTTGCCGACAACGGGTCGAGCGACGACACCAAGGCGGTCGCGCAGCGGCAGTCGGAGCGAGGGCGGTATCCGGTGCGCTACGTCTTCGAGCCGGAACCCAATCGCGGTAAGGCGCGCAATCGCGGTATAGCGATCGCGCAGGGCTACTTGATGCTCTTCGTCGACGATGACGTGCAGGTGCCGCCGGGATTTCTCGCTGCGCACGAAACCGCGCACGCCACGACCAATCTCGTGGTTAACGGACCGATCATCAACGTCTCTTCGTACGATGTTCGCCCAAAGTCCTCGGTTTCGAATTATTCGCGCGCCTTCTTGTGCACGTGCAACGCCTCGGTACCCAAACATGCGATCGATGCGGTAGGCGGATTTGACGAAATTTTTCATCTCTACGGCTGGGAGGATACGGAGCTGGGCGTGCGCCTGCGCGAATCGGGAATCGGGTGGAGATTCGCGTGGGATGCATACCTGTGGCACATCAAGCCTCCGACCGACAACACGCTGGAGGCCCAAACGCGTAAGGTGCTCGAGCGCGCGCGCATGGCGCGTCACTTTCTCGACAAACAGCCCTCGCAACGAGCACGTATGGCAACCGGCGCGCACCGTGTGAACCTGCTGCGCGCGCGATACCTCCTGCCCGACTCGCTCTTGGCGATCTACGCCGGAATCGCGACAAGCGAACGCGCGCCGCAGTTTGTGCGCTCGCTGGCTCGCGCGCAATTTCTGGATGGCATGTACGCCCGCGAACTCGCGCGCGCGCTCGACGAGCCTGCGGGCGCATGAAACGCGCCCTCGTCTATTGCGCCGGCGGCGGAATCGGCGATTCACTCGTAGCCTCGGTCGTAGCGCGGGCGCTTCGTTCACGCTACGAACGCGTCGACGCACTTACGCTGCCCGAACACCGCGTGACGCTCGCACGCGTTCCGGACCTCGATGACGTCTTGGTTGACGACGGTGGCGACGAGCGGGAGCTCGCGGCAAAACTCTTTGAACGCGGATATGCATGTGCTGTCGTTACCTGGGCCACCGCTCGCACGGCAAATGTCGCTGCACTTGCAAAGATCCCCGTGCGCGTCGGTCAGGCCCGCCGGCTTTATTCGCGCCTGTTCACCAGGCAAGTCGTCGTCCGGAGCGAAACCGGCGATGTCACCTCGCACTGGAGCGATATCCTCCTCGATTACGCGCGTGCCATCGGCTGCGATACACGCGACCACGCCCCGCGCTTCATCCCGACCGCCTCCGACATATCTGAAGCCGACCGTGTCACCCTGAGCCTGTCGAAGGGGAGCTTGTCGAAGGGCGAGTTCATCATCCTTCACGCTACCAACGCCATCGCGACCAAGCGCGGCATTTGGCCAGTGCACGGATGGGCGATGTTAGCGCGCGAGCTCGCACAACGCTTTGAAGTACGGATAGTGCTGAGCGGCTCGGCTGCCGATGTCGCCGTCAATGACGCCATCCTTCGACAAGCTCCCCTTCGACAGGCTCAGGACGACTCGATTGTTAACGTTGCGGGGAAGATTGGGATTGGGGCGTTTGGCGCGTTAGCGCAGCGTTCGCAGGCGTTCGTCGGGATCACGACGGGTTCGATGCATGTCGCGGCTGCAGCGGGTGCGGCCACGGTTGGAATCTTTCCTTTCCAGAGTGATTTTCCCGAGCGCTGGGCGCCGCTCGGTGAACGCACGGCGATCGTTCGCGCGACATATCCGTGCCACAACGGCGATACCAAGGAGCAATGTCGCGACTACGCCTGCATCGCGAACCTGGATACACCGCGCATCCTCGCAGCCGCGGAGTCGCTCATCGGAGGCGCACGTGCGCGCTACGATACAACTGTGCACCTATAATCGGGCTGCGCTGCTCGAGCGCGTGCTCGATGCATGCTTCGAACAGACCGTCCCTTCCGCAGACTACGAAGTCGTCCTCGTCAACGACGGTTCGACCGACGAGAGCGCGAGCGTAATCGCTCGGGCCCAAGCCCGTGCCACGTGCCGATTCGAAACGATCGACCAGCCCAACAGCGGCCTTGCGAAGGGGCGAAACGCCGGAATCGCGCGCGCGAGCGGCGAGCGGATCATTTTTATCGACGACGACGTGCTGCCGCTGCCGAACTTCGTCGAGGAGCATTTGCGTTCGCACGCCCGTGCGCCCAAGGCGATCGTGCGCGGCGGCGCCATCAACGTCGAAGACTTCGAGGTCCTGCCGGTGCCGATTTGGAGCGTGAAGCACTACAGCGGAAATTATTTCTGGACGACCAACGTCTCGATACCACTCGTGACGATTCGCGCGATCGGTGGATTCAACGAATCGTTTTCCGAGTACGGCTGGGAAGACATCGACGTGGGTCTGCGCCTCCGGTTCGGCGGAGTGCGCTCGGTGTTCAATCCGAAAGCACTGGTCTATCATTACAAGCCGCGCCCGCGCAGCGGTAACGTCGAGCGCATGATCGAGCAAGCACGTGCTCAAGCGCGCACTGCCGTGCAGCTCGCGAGGCTGCACCCGCACTGGCGTACCTATCTTGCGACCGGGAACAATGCGCTGCAACGCACCTGGCATCGAGTGAACAACCGCGAGCGCGCGCAGCGCACCTTGCGTGCAACGTTAGGAGAGCTCGAGAGCGATCGCGCGCTCTCCAATCGCGAACTGCGCGCTGCTCGGCGGCTGGCGAACGCAGCATACTACGATGAGCTGGAGCTCGCCATTCGATGCGGCGACAAGGGCGATTGAAAATATTATTGACGCGGACGGATCGGATCGGCGATTTGATCCTTTCGACGCCGGCGATTGCGAGCGTACGTGCTTCGTTTCCGCAAGCGCGCATTACGATGATCACCAGCCCCTATAACCGTGTCGTGATGGAACGAAACACGGACGTCGACGAACTCGTCGACCTTCCGCGCGAAGTGCGCCCGGCGGCCTTCGGCGCGTTCTTTACGGGGTATGACCTCGCGATCGCGCTTGCGCCGCGCGCAACCGACATTCAATTGGTTGGCGCGACGCGGGCGCGTGTGCGTGCCGGCTACACCTACGTGCGGCGCTGGGCGGCGCGTCTGACAGCTCGCCTGTATCTCAATCGCATAATGGTCAGCCCGGCCGATCCCGACTTATGCGAACGTGACCCTACGCGCGTTGTGCCGCACGAGGTCGATCAGCTGCTCGACCTTGCCGAACTTGCCGGGGCAAACGTTCGTATGCCGGATCTCGTGCTGGCGATTACCGGCGAGGACCGCGCGAGCGTTGCCCACCTTCCCGAGAAGCCGATCGTGCTGCATCTTGGGCTGCGCTGGTTCAACACCGGCAGCACACTCGAAAGTACCCTCATCCTGGCCGACGAACTGCGGGCGATGGGCTCGGCGCTCGTGATCTCGTGTGCGGCGGAGTGCGATACGTACGCGGAGCCGTTCATCGACGCGGGTCACACGCTGTTGCGCGACCTGCCGTTCCACGAATGGACGGCGCTCTTCGAACGAGCGCGGTGTATCGTGACCGTCGATACGGGTGCGACGCATGTCGCAAGCGCCGTTCGCAGGCCCACGCTGGTCGCCTTCGAACATCGCTACTTCCGGCTGAACTCGCAGGAATGGGCGCCCTATCACGTTCCAAGCGTGCTGGTTCGCAAGCCGGAGACCGAGGATGCCGCGGGCCTCGCGCAATTTCGCGCGCAGATCGTCCGCGGCGTGACCGAATTGATCGATGCCTGAGATTTCCGTCGTCATTCCCACCTACAACCGGTTGGAGACGCTCGCACACGTTGTCCCCACGCTGCTCGCGCAGGACCTGCCGCCGAGCGCTTTCGAGTTGCTCGTGTGCGATTCGAATTCGACCGACGGCACCACGGAATATCTGGCACGCGTGAGCGAAGAGCATCGGAACGTGCGCCATCTTCCCGGTGCGTACACCGGCCGCGCGATGGCGCGCAACGCCGGTATCGATGCTGCAGCGAGCGAGGTCGTGCTGTTCAACGACAGCGACATTCTCGCATCACCGGATTTGCTTTCGCAGCATCTGCAACATCACCGGCAGCACGCCAGCATCGCCGTCGTCGGCTTGGAAGTGCAGGTAAGAGATCTCGATGATTACGCGTACAAACGAGATCATCCGAAGGAGCGCGGCTCGCTACACAGACCGACGCGCAAGACCCTGCCGTGGTTGTATTTCCTCACGGGAAATGCCTCGGTGAGGCGCGACGACCTGCTGCGTGTCGGCAAGTTCGACGAGAGCTTTACCGGATACGGCCACGAAGACTTGGAGCTGGGATATCGCCTCGAGCGCGCGGGCCTCACGATTGTGTACGAACCGCGCGCGATCAATTATCATTGCCAAGACGTGCCACACGACGATCAAAAGGAAAAGATGAAACTTGCCGGACGTTCCACGGCTCGCTTCTATCGCAAGCACCCGGATTTTGCGGTGCAATTGAATCTGGGCATGACGCCCGTCTCGCTCGGACTACACTCGCTGCTCACCACGATGCCCGCGGTGCTCGGGTATTTCGACGCGCGCGCGAGCCGTTCCAAGTTTGCGCGCGACCTCGTGCAGCAGTATTACTACGTTTCCGGAATCAAAGCAGCGCTGAAGGAGCAATCTTGAGGACTAGGTTTTCTTGCGGAGCCCTGCGCACGAGCGATGCGGGCACTGCGGTGGAGCTGTGCGGCTGGATCAATCGCCGGCGCGATCACGGCGGCTTGATCTTCGTCGATCTACGCGATCGCGACGGCGTCACACAGGTTGTCTTCGACCCACAGCATGCGAACTTTGCGCAAGCAGAGCAGCTGCGCAACGAGGACGTGCTGCGCATTTCCGGGATGGTGCGCAAGCGTCCGGCAGGCACGGAAAACGCCGCATTGCCCACCGGCGAGGTCGAGGTCGGCGTCGAGTTGCTCGAGATCCTCAACCGCTCGCAAGTGCCGCCGTTCCAGATCAATGTCGACGCGGACATCGATGAGAACTTACGGCTCGAATACCGTTACCTCGATTTGCGGCGCCCGCGCATGCAGCACAACCTTCTCATGCGTCACAAGATGGTCAAAGCCATGCGCGATTTCTTCGACGAGCGCGAGTTCATCGAGATCGAGACGCCGCTGCTCATTAAGAGCACGCCGGAGGGCGCGCGTGATTTTCTGGTTCCTTCGCGTCTGTACCCGGGGTCGTTCTATGCGCTGCCGCAATCGCCGCAGCTGCTCAAGCAGATCACGATGGTCGCCGGATTTGGGCGCTACATGCAGATCGCGCGCTGTATGCGCGATGAAGATCCGCGGGCCGATCGTCAGTGGGAATTTACACAGGTCGACGTCGAGATGTCGTTCGCTACGCAAGAAGACGTGCTGGAAACGATGGAGTCGTGCATCCGGTACGTTTGGAAGACGACGCTCGAAGTCGACCTGCCTCCGTTCCCGCGCTTGCGGCACGAGGACGCGATCGCGCGTTACGGCATCGATAAACCCGATCTGCGTTTCGGGCTGGAGCTAGCGCACGTCAACAGCATTTTCTCGGGCACGGAGTTCGTCGTCTTCAAGTCGGTGATCGAAAACGCAGGCGCGGTCGTCGCGCTGCGCTATCCGGGGGGAGCGTTGCTTTCGCGGCGCGACTTCGACGCGCTCACCGAAGACGCGAAACAGATGGGCGCCAAGGGCATGGTGTGGATCTCGCTTGGTGCCGACGGACCAAAATCGCCGGTGCAGAAATTCATCACCGACGATCAGGTCGCTGCGCTGCAGGCTACGAGCGGAGCGCAGACGGGCGATGCGATCCTGCTCTTTGCCGACGAGCGCGCGGTCGCGCTTTCGGTCGCGGGGAAGATGCGCAATCTGGTCGGCGAACGCGCGGGCCTGCGCGATCCGGCGACGTTCTCGTTTTGTTGGGTGTTGGACTTTCCGTACCTCGAGATTGACGAAGAAACGGGCAAGCCTGCGCCTTCGCATCACCCGTTCACCGCGCCGGGTGAGGATCAATGGGCATTGATCGACACCGATCCGCTGAAGATGCGGGCGCAACACTACGACATGGTGCTCAACGGCTACGAGCTGGGCTCGGGCTCGATCCGCATTCACAAGCCTGAACTGCAGCGCAAGATCTTCGAAATGCTGGGGATGACTCCCGAACAGATCGAGGAGCGTTTCGGATTCTTTCTGCGTGCGCTGGAATACGGGGCACCTCCGCACGGCGGCATGGCACTGGGAATCGACCGAATCGTTATGATAGCCTGCGGCGAAGAAAATATCCGGGAGGTGATCGCGTTCCCCAAGACGCAAACGGCTCGCGACCTGATGATGGACGCGCCGACCCCGGTTCCCGAAAACTTATTGCGAGATCTTTACCTTCGGAGTACCGCCACTGAGCAGCCAGCCGGCCGATAACCCGATTGTGAACGTTCGACTCGTCACCCGCGCTTCAGCCGCCGGGGCGCTCGTTGCGCTCTTCGGTTTGCTTGCGCTGCCGTCGCGCGCGGTGACGCTGGGGCCCTCCTGCGGCGAACAGTTGTTTACGAACCCGCAAGGATTCCAGATCCGCGTTCTTTGGGCAAAGAACGGCGCCGTTCAACGCTACGAAGTCGTCTCGTCCAAGGGCGGCGACACGGAAGGCGTCAACGACATGCGCCTGGATCTGGAACGTCAGCTCGGGCCCGAGGCCATCAACGCGCCACCGCTGCACATCCTCTCGTTCAAACCGGGCAGCGAAGGCATGATGATCCCGGATAAGGCAGTCGACTCGTGCGGACGTACGCTCTCGTTCCAGTAGCGCTGCTGCTGACCAATTGTAGCGGCGGTCGCTCCACCGAGACGTCGTCCCCGTCTCCCTCGCCGCAAGGATCGCCCGCCGCATTGCACTCGTGCGAAGTGCGGGAGTTTTCGCTCGACGGCGCGGATCTGGTCGTTCAGGCGAACGCCGACGGAACGCCCGCGTCGATCGTCGTGATCCGCGCACCGAATGACGACGTTCGCGTGAAAGCGTTTCAGGATGCGCGCGCCGATTTCGGCGACCCGCGTCCCGACACTCGGACGCAATTACGTCAATTCAAGGACGGACTCACGCAGTTAACCGATTTGTGCGGTCGCCCGGTTATGCCGAGTGCGACGCCGTCAGCAACTGATTCGCCCGGTTAAAGATCGCGTCAAACATCGGTACCGTGAGCTTTCCCGTGTTGGTATTCTGCCGGCTCGGGTGATAGGACGCGATCGTAACGACGCTCCTGCGGTCTCGCGCCGCGGCGAACTCGGCGCCATGACTGAACGCCGGTTGCGAGGCAAAGGCGAAACCACGCTCGCGCAGGACGCGCACGAGCGCATCGAATCCGATCGAGCCCAGGCCGATCATGACCCGCACGTTCGTGAGCGCGTCGAATTCTTCGAGTAGATATGGGAAGCAATTGCGCAGCTGCTGCGGTGTCGGTTTGTTTTTCGGCGGCGCGCAGCGGCCGGCAGCCGTAATGATGCAATCGCGCAGCTCGAGACCATCATTGCGAGCGGTCGCGCTCGGTTGCGAGGCAAAACCCGCGCGATAGAGCGCCGGATACAGAAACTCGCCGGAAGCATCGCCGGTGAAGGCGCGGCCCGTACGATTGCTGCCGTGGGCCCCGGGCGCCAGCCCAACGAGCATCACCCGCGCGTTCGGATCGCCGAATGCCGGCACGGGCTTTCCCCAATACGCATGATCGGCGTACGCACGCCGCTTTTCGCGTGCAACCTGTGCGCAATACGCACGCAGTTCAGGACAACGCTCGCACGCAACGATGCGCCGTTCGATCGCGGCTAACTTTGCCATGATGTACGAACGGATTGCACGAAGGCTTCATGGAATCATGCATGCGTGAAGTGGCTCTGCCCTCGAAAATGACGTCGATCTCGCCGCTGGAAACACGTCGCTTGATCCTGCAGCCGCTGGCGCTGGAAGACGCGGAGCAAATTCAGCTCATATTTCCGCACTGGGAAGTCGTGCGATATTTGGCAGACAGTGTGCCGTGGCCGTACCCCGACGACGGTGCGCTCACATATATCCGTGATAGCGCGTTACCCGGAATCGAACGCGGCGAGCAATGGCACTGGTCGTTGCGCTTGCGCAGCGAACCGAACCGTATCATCGGCAGCGCGGGTCTTCTTGTGAGTCCGGACCACAATCGCGGGTTTTGGCTTGGGGTCGCGTGGCAGCGACAAGGTTTGATGAGCGAAGCATCGGACGCAATCACGGATTATTGGTTCGACGTCTTAGGGTTCGAGGTGTTACGGGTTTACAAGGCGATCGATAATGCGGGCTCGCGTCGTATCTCCGAGAAGAGCGGCATGCGCATCATCGCCGTTCTTGAAAAGAATTACGTGTGCGGCCGGCTCCCGAGCGAACAGTGGGAGATCACCGCAAGAGAATGGAGGCGCAGCCGCGGCGACCGCGTGCTTGCATAAGCACAAGACTGGGCGGTTAAAGGTACCTAAGCGGGCGGAATAAGGCATGGATGAGGAGTCTGCGTGCGACCCGAGTGCGACGCTGGCTCGCAATCGCGGGCGCGGTGGTGCTGGGCTTTGCGCTCGTCTTAATCAAACACGAAGCCATCGCCAAGTCGCTTGTTGCGGCGATCGCCGGCGCGGCTACCGGAACCACGGTTTCGATTGGCGGCGCGCAGATCGATTTGCAGCACGCTGACTTGGCGAACGTCGACGTCCAATCGCGCGCCCGGGAACCGATCGCGCGCATCGCGCAGATCGACGTGGGTTACAACCTGCGCGACTTACTTCCTGGCTCATCGCGGCGCTTCGGGCTCGAGTCTCTCGACGTCGAGAGTCCGGACATCACCGTCATTCGACATGCCGATGGCAGCTACAACATTCCAATCCCACACCAACAAGCGGGCGCGCCGAACGCGACGCCGTTTCGATTCACCGGTGTGTTGCGCAACGGACGCATCACGATCGTGGACGAGAGTCCGCATGCTTTTGCCCGCGAGCTGACGATTGAAGGCGTGCGCGCAGCGCTCGACGTCAATAGCTCTGCGCGCTCGACGTACAGCGCTGCGTTGACGTACATCGAAGGCGGCCGCTTTTATCCGATCTCCGGCAGCGCCGACCTGAACGCGCCCGCCGGCTACGCAAGACAAACATGGATTCTTCCGCCGATGCCGATTGCGCGGCTGGTAGATTTTGGCCTCAACTCGGCCTCGATGCACCTGACAGCCGGACGCATTACGGGCGCGCATATCCGGATCTTCGGGCTTCCCGACGCCACGGGATCGCTTCACACGGAGTTCGCAGCGACGACGCAATTGCGCGGCGTAACGATTGCTGCGACCAACCTCACGCAACCGGTACGCGGTCTGCACGGTGGCGTTGACGTCTACGGTAACGGAATTATCTTCGATGGCGTGTCGGGAACGCTCGCAGGCGTACCGGTTGCCGCCGTCGGCGGTGCGTACGATCTCGCCAACCCGTCGTTCCGGCTCGCTCTGCGCACCTCGGGCGACACCGCGCGATTGCGCCTCGCGGCTACGCAGAGCGCGAGGCTGCCGATTAGCGGAAACGTCGATATTGGGTTGCGGGCCGAGGGGCCGGCTGCGAATCCGCTGGTGCTGATCTCCGTGAATGCGCCCGCCATTCGGTACGACACCTTTGCGCTGCAGCAATCTGGTGGGCTGTTCGCGCTGCGCGGAAACGAGGTCGACGCATTCGGCATGCGTACGTCCTACCGGGACGTGCAATTCGAAGGGCGCGGGCGCATTTCGCTGCAACAGCGGCCGAACGCAATCGAACTCCTTGCACTTGGCAACGCGCCGGTCGGGTCGCTGCCGTACGAGCAAGCCGTCTTGCCCGGAATGCCGCTACACGCTACGGTACTCGCGACCGCAAACGATCCGACGAAAATTCAAACGCAAGGCGTTCTGCACGGACGCTCGGCTGCGCAGACGCTCGCCGGCGAGTTTGCCGTAACGAGCCAAGGCGTCGGCACGCTTGGCCCGCTCGAGATCGACGGCTCACGGGGTTCGCTCTACGCACAGGGAGCGCTCGATCATCCGCGCGGCAGCGAGAAAGCCGTTGTCGTCGCGCGCGACTTTCGCATCGATGCTCCAAATGCGGCCAGACTTAACGGCAGCGCCGTACTGCTCGGCAACGGCGGTCATGCCGTCGCGCGAGTGCAGGGGCGCGGAATGCAAGGCGCGATTGCAACCCTTAGCGCGGGTACGCTGGCGATCGCGGCTGCGCGCCTACCCGTTCTCGGCGGCGAGTTGAGCGCCGGCGCGCTCGTTCGCGGAACGATGACTGCGCCCAAGATCAACGCGACGATCGTGGCGAGTGGAATGCACTACGGACAATTCCCAGTCTCCGGCGTCACGTCGCTCGGCTACGGTCATTCGGTTCTGGGCATTAAGGACACGACGGTCGGAATGGGACCGGCGTTCGTATCGGTCGACGGCACCGTCGGCGGTTTGGCAATGGGAAAACCGCTCGTCCCGCGGCTCGACGTCAACGCGCACGCGCGCGCGGTCGATGCGCAGCAGCTCGCGAAGCTCGTGCAGCCCTCGCGTGCATCGCTCATCCAAGGCAGCATCGATAGTGACGTTCGCGTAACCGGAACGCAAGCGTCGCCATACGTCCGCGGCAGCATCGACGTCCCGGAGGGAAGCCTCAACGGTCTGGCATTTCGCGGGCTGCACGGATACCTCGACGGAACGCCTGCGGACATCGCACTGCGCAACGGCTCCGTTACGGTAGGCTCGAGCGCGATCGCTTTCTCTGCCGGCGGGGGAACGAGCGGAGCTTTCCGGGGCGAGCTGCACGCGCCGCGCGTCAATTTGGCCGACTTCAACGATTTCTTCGACACCGGCGACACGCTCGCCGGTACCGGCAGTATCAATGCGACCGCCTCGTACAGCGGAGCGCGTTTAGCGACGAGCGGCACTGCATCGTTTAGCGATGCGCGCTTCCGCCGATTCGACGTCGGCACGACGTATGCGCATTGGACGACCGCGGGCCGGACGATTGCAGCGACGGTTGACGCGGGTGGTCCGTACGGTAGTCTACGGGCGAGTGGGACGTTCGCGATACCAAATCATGCCATCTCCATGACGGCGGCGGTCCGCAATGCCGATCTCACGCAATGGCTGCCGATGCTCGGATACAACGTGCCGGTCACCGGACACCTGAACGCTCGCGGAACCGTTGCCGGACGCTTCCCGGACCTCGATTCCACCTTGAGCGCCGACGTCGAAGGTGGTACTGCGGGTCCACTGACGGTGCAGCGCGCGACCGTCGCGCTGCACACGATCGGAGGTCGCGGCCGCATCGATTCAGCGCTGGTGCAGGTGCCGGATATGGTCGCGACTGCTTCCGGCGGATTTGGTCTGGGCGCAAGCGATCCGCTCTCGCTCAGCGCACACATTACGAGCCCCGACATCGGCGCGTTCGCGCAGCAGGCCGTGCACTCAAAGCTCGACGTCGGCGGCGCGCTCGATACGACGATCAACGTCGACGGTACGCGCAGCTACCCGCAAATTAGCGACGCGTTTGCGATCGATTCGCTGCGCTACGGAAAGCTCACAATTCCGCATGTCGGCGCGCAAATCGTGCTCGACAAGCACGACGTCGTACTCAAGAACGGCCTGGTGAATTTCACGAAGGGGCGCATCTTGCTCGCGGCGGCGGTTCCTCTGCAAATGGCGCCGTTCGATCCACCGCGCGAAGCGCCGTTCACGGCTTCGATGACGGCCGACGACGTAGAACTCGCGAATTTTGCTGATGCTCTTCCGCAAGGAGCGCACGTGAGCGGGCGCCTGGACGGGAGCTTGAGCGCAAGCGGCGCGATCGACAACCCACGCTTCGGCGGAAAATTGACGCTGGACAATGTGACGTACAGCGGGCCGCAGTTTCCGACCCCCATCGACGCCGGTGCGCAACTCGCATTCTCCGGCAACCGCGTGACGCTGCAAAACGCAAGCGCAACGGTCGGCGGCGGAACGATCGATGCCTCGGGAGGCGCTTACGTTCCGAGCATGCGCGATTTCTCGGCCGCGGCGTTCACGTTCACCGCTGCTGCGCACAATGCGCTTTTCAACGTGCCCAAGTACTATAACGGTCGCATTGACGGCGCACTGCAAGTAGCGCGCCGGGCGGGAAGCCCGATCGCCGTGAGCGGATCGATGGCATTTTCGCAGGCGCGCGTTCCACTCGACGCGTTTCTCGGCGCCGGAGGCTCCTCACCATCGTCACCCGCGCTCCCGCCCATCGCGTTCGATTCGCTGCACATCGTCGCCGGGAACAACCTGCGCGTTCAGAGTCCAAACGTGGACGTCGGTGCCGCAGGAGCGCTCACGATCAACGGTACGCTCGCGTCGCCGAAGCTGAGCGGAAGCTTCAACTCGATGGGCGGAACGCTGAGCTTCTACCGCAATTTCAACATCGAGCGCGCCCGCGTGAGCTTCGATCCCAAGAGCGGAATCATTCCCTACGTGAATGCGAACGCGAGTACGTTTATCACCAATCCGGATACCGACATCCACATTCACGTCACCGGCCCTGCGACGGGATTGAACCTTGCGCTTTCGTCGCAGCCCGAGTACGATCGCTCGCAAATCCTGGGCTTGCTCGTCGGGGCGCAGCAATTTGGCGCCGTGCAAGGCGTGCAGTCGAGCGGAACGGGTTCGGCGTCGGCTAGCGGTGCCGTGCAGTCGCTGGCAACCGGACAACTGAACCAGGTCTTTTCCCGCAATCTTTTCGAGCCGCTTTCGACGGCGCTCGGAAGTACGCTCGGCTTGACCAACGTCCAGCTCACCGCGGGTTTGAATGCGGGCTTTGGTGCGCGCGCAGTCAAGGCATTCGGCCGAGATCTCGACGCAATCTTTGCGCAAAGCTTCGGCGAGCCGATTCGGGAGAGCTTCACGCTCGAGGCGCGTCCGAGCTCCGGAACCGCAATCAGTCTGACGACCTACACGCAGCAGCTCACCAATGTATTTGGCGCACAGCAACCGTTTGGCACGACGGCGTCGCAGATCAATGGGCAGCCGCCGATCTTGAGCATCGAACCGATGAGCGGCACGAACGGCCTCGACCTGCTCTTCGAGCGGAAGTTTTGGAATTTGTAGCGATGAAGATGCAGTGTGCGCTGATAGCAACAGCCGTGCTCGCGCTTTGCGCGTGTTCCGCTCCTGACGAAGCCGCGCCCTCGGCTCCGTCCGTTCGGCCGCCGATCACGGGCACAGCGTACGTCGACGTGACGGCCCTCGCGCAGCGCCACCCGTTTGCGGACGCGCTCGCGCAAATGGATCGCGAAATCGCCGCGCTGCGCACGGCCGGCGGCGGCTCCGCGCTGGAGCAGTCGACGGCGACGATTGCGCACGGTATCGCCGCCGTGCGCAACGATGCGGCTCGCGCGCAAGTGGATGCCGGGTTCGTCCAAGCGCGTGCCATGCCCGATTTGACGTCGGTGCCGGCGAGCGCGCAGCGGGCCGGCGCAAGCGAAAGCGGCGCGTACCGCAATGCGCTGGTCGCGCAGGAGCAATTCGCGTTGACCACGCTCGCGAACAGTCTCAGCGAGCGAACGCAGCGCGCGTATTCGGCGCGCGCCCAAGAGTTGCGGGAACGGGAATCGAACCTCGCGCTCACGCTGGCCGAGCGTGACGCGGGCAGCGCGCTCAACTTGCGGATCAAATTACAGGCGATTAAGCTTGCGCCCAATCTTCGCGCGCGGTTGCAGCGCCGGCTCGATGCGCTCATGGATTCGCAATCGAACGCCGTCGATGCGCAACGCCGCTCGGATGCTGTGACCCTTGCGAGCTACCTTACCGAGTTGCGCGCGTCGGCCAAGAGCGAATTCGCACGGGCGGCGTTGCGGCTGCGCTCGCAAACCGAAGCGAATTGGACGTTACGCGAGCGAGTAGCGCAAGCCCAAGCGCGGGGCTCGCAAGCGCTGTCCGCCGCGAACGCGACGAGTTTCCAGATGCCCGCGCCGGTACAACCGCAGTTCTCCGCCGCGGCCGGCGATATTGCCTCGCAATTCCGCAGCGTGAGCGCGGCCGACGCCGCAGCTAGGGCCGGCGCCGCGCAGGAGATTGCCGCACTCGAGCAGGCGCGCACTGCCCTGCGCGCTCAAGTCCTCGCGCTGATTCGGCACGACGCGACGTCGATCGCCGCGCAACGTGGTTTGCGTCTGGTGGATAGACCGCGGGCCGGCTCGACCGACCTCACCTCTGCCGTCTCGGCTAAGATCACCGCGGAATTCGGCGAATAGCGACACGATCAATGACGGATTCGTTAAATGGTCGAGCGCCAACCAGTCACGAACGACGCTCGGGACAGCCTTGGGATGCGTCGTACCACAACGGGCCGGCGCCTTGGGATATTGGCCGGCCGCAGCCGGCAATAGTCCGCTTGGCATCCCAAGGCGGATTCGCCGGAGCGGTGCTCGATGCGGGCTGCGGGACCGGCGAGAACGCTCTTCACGTGGCCTCGCTGGGATTGTCGGTTCTGGGCGTTGACGTGGCGCAGACGGCACTGGCGATCGCGCGAGCGAAGGCCGAGGACCGTGGGATCGAAGTTGAGTTCGCCGCGGCTGACGCATTCCAGTTGGAGCGTTTGGGGCGCAGGTTCCAGACCGTGCTGGACTGCGGACTGTTCCACACATTCGAGCGCGACGAGCGACCACGATACGTAGCGAGTCTAGCGTCGGTGACCGAGCACGATGGAACCGTGTACGTGTTGTGCTTCAGCGATGAAGGTCCCGATATTGGCCCGCACCCGGTCAGTCAGGAAGAGCTCAGAACGGCGTTCAGCCCCGGCAATGGATGGAATGTCGCCGCCATCAAACCGGAGCGGGTTCAGACGAGATTCCACGACAACTACGGCGCGCCGGCCTGGTTCGCGACAATCAAACGAATCTAGACTGCGCGTGCGGGAATGGAGAGCCCCTCGCTCTGCGCGCGGATGAAATCGACGAACTCGCGCGCAGCCGGTCCATAAGGCCCTTCGCGCGTCACGAGCGACATCGTGCGGATGATCCGCTGCGGCTCGACTGAGAGCAGTGCGACGTTCGGTCCAGGTGTGTTTCCGAGCGCGCGTGGGTACAGCGCAACGCCCAATCCTTCGGCTACCAGTGAACGCACCGTAATCGAATCCTCGCTTTCGAAAGCAACGCGCGGCTCGAAGCCGGCGGCACGAGCCAGTTGATACAATCGGTGCGTCGTCGTCGAGCCGGGACGGAAAATAACGAACGGTTCGTCGCGCAGCTCCTCCAGGCGAACGCCCGTGCGCGCCGCTAGCGGATGACGTCCCGCGACGGCGATAACGAGCTCGTCCTCGTACAGCGGCTCGTGCGTGAGCCCGAAGGCCGAACTCGCATCGGTCAAATGGCCGATGAAGACGTCAATCGATCCGCTTCTCAGACTTGCTAGCAGCTCGTCGGCCATGCCCTCGCGCAGCGCAACTTCGATGTGGGGATGCTCCGCGTGGAATCGCCCGAGCAACTTGGGGAGCGTGTACTCCGCAAACGACTGATAGGTCCCGAGCACGACACGCCCGCGCAAGCCGCCGGCGTATGCGGTCATCTCTTGCGACGCCGCCTCGAGGTCGGCCAGTATACGCTCGGCCCGCGAGACGAACGCCCGGCCCGCGTCTGTGACCGTCACCCTGCGATTGGTCCGCTCGAAGAGCCGGACCCCCAGCTCACGCTCGAGCCCGGCGATCTGCTGCGAGAGGGCAGGCTGGGCGAGCGCGAGATCCTCTGCCGCAGCCGTAAAACTCAGCCGGCGTGCCACCGCAACCACTGATCGAAGCTGACGGAATTCCATAGATGCGCTCATCTTATCAAATTTAGTCCAATTATGTATTGGACTTATCGATCCGAATTATGGGAGACCGGCTCTATGACGGCCGTCGCTTCGCCTGTTCCAATTCTCGATCAGCAGGCCGACCGCTCGGGCCTGCGCCTTTTGACGCTCGGGCACGTTTTCAACGACCTCAATCAAGGCGTGCTTCCCTCTTCGCACTGCTCTCGTTCGCCAGCTCGCTGTTCATGCCCAAACCCGCGTCGCTGCTTTCATCGCGCGTAGCAAAGTTGTCATTTCGAGCTTTGTCATGGTGAGCGTAGGCGCCCCTCGACTAGCGCTCGGGATAAACTCCGCGCCGTAGTCGAACCACAGCATCGCAGGCGTCCCTCGACTACGCTTCGCTACGCTCGGGATGACAAGCTACGCTCGGGATGACAATACGCCCGGCAGTCCCTCGACTACGCGCCTACGGCGCTACGCTCGGGATGACAAGGCGCGCACCATCATGCGGCATTGACGTTCGACGATGCGCCAATCGCGCTGGCGGAGTGCACGTGAGAGTGGCGATCCCTCCGGTTCGTTGTTCAGCGTGAGATCGTACGGCACGCGCGCGTCGATTTCGTTCAGCATCGTGTGTGCGGCCGCGACATCGTTCGCGCCGGCATCCAGTATCGTGGCGAATTCGCCCTTTACCCGCACGAACGCATACGCTCCCGAGACTCGCAGTAGCGCGCTGCGTCCGGCTAGCGCTATGCTGCGCGCTTCGCGTTGCCAGCAGGCCGCCGGCGAGCCTGCAATTTCACCGACGGCACGTTCGGAAAAAGTGCGAAACCGCAGCTCTGCGTTGCCACGTCTGCGATCGCGTGCCCAAACGTGAAGTTCCCCCACCTTCGTAAAACCGAAGCCTTCGACGAGTGCAATCGCACGCACATTGCGCTGCACGGTCTCGAGCTCCACCGATCGCGCGCCGGCTGCACGGACGGCGTCAAGTGCCTGCGCCACCAGACGTTTTCCTAACCCGGCGCTGCGCTGCGCTCGCTCGACGCCGATCAGTCCGAACCAGGCGCGATCGCCGCGTTGCGCAAAGGCAAGCGTGCCGATCAGCTCTCCGTCCGCGTCGAAATGATTGATCGCGCGCGCAAGATCCACGTCGTTGGATCGCACGAAATCCGCGTACGATCGTGCCGTAAAGATCGAGTACGTTCCGTACGTTGCGCCGCGAAAGAACCGGTTGAAATCCGCGGCGCCCGGGCGCGCGTTCATACCAGGCCCGGAAACCCGATGGTAGCCAGCGCCGCGTACGTGACGATGCCCACGGCGGTCGAGAGGTTAATGCTGCGGACGCCGCCGGGCCGCATCGGAATGCGCAGCGCGCGATCGCCTTCGCTCTCGATCAGTGCTTTGGGCAACCCCTTCGTTTCGCATCCGAACACGAGCACGTCGCCGCGCTCAAACGGTGCGACGACGTAGGGTCGCTTCGCGTGCGCCGAAAGAAACCAGCGGCCGCGATTCGCGGTGCACGCGAGAAACTCGTCGAGGCCGGGATGCAGCACGACGCCGAGTGCGTGCCAATAATCCAGACCCGCGCGCTTGAGCTCACGGTCGTCGATCGAGAATCCGAGCGGTTCGATCAGATGCAGCGCGCAGCCCGTAGCGGCGCACAAGCGCGCGACGTTGCCGGTGTTGGGCGGGATCTCGGGCTCGACCAAGGCGACGTGAAGCGGCGCGCTCGCAACATTGTCGATCGTGCGTACGCGCTCGCGAGGCTGGGTAGCGCGGGCGCTCATGCCGAGCGCAGCACGCTCTCGTAGTCGATTCCGTTCGGTGCGATCACATACGCAACGCCGTTGTTGCGTTGCCAAATCGACTCGACCGCGCGGCGCGGATAGACCACACGTACCTGCGGTGCTGCCGGGTCGTTGATCGCGCAGTCACCACTTGCCGTGAAGCCGCGCAACACGACCAGGTGTCCATCGGATTGCGGCAGCGGTGCGCCGGGCAGCTCCCCTTCGCGCCACGAGTACGAAATCACGACCGGCAGATTCTTCTCGATCAAACGCGCCGCGTGATCGAGATTGCACAAGTATGCGACCACCGCACGCAGCCCAAGACCTCCGCTGAATGCGGTATTGAATGCCCAATTGCCGGTGCCGTTGTACGCGCGGTCGAGCACGCTGCGCGCGGTTTCGTCGACCGTGCGGTCGATGCCGTGGTAAGCGTTGACCATCGAGAGGCTGGCGGGACTGCACCAGCCACGCTCTTCCGCGACGACGTATTGCGAGCGTCCCGGCACGTCGAGAATCATCGCATCACGCGCGTAGGGTAAGGAGGGCTGCGTCCGCACCGGCGCCGCGAACGCGAGCAACGTGAAATCGATGGCCTCGCCGGCGATCTCGATGCCGTCGAACGGCTGTTCCGCCGAGAGTACATCGACCTCAACGGCGAGGCCGTCGCGATCGCTCTGCGGGCTGAACGATTTTCGTCCGCTGGGATGCCACTGCACGTAATCGTACCACGCGCTGGACGGGACACCGGCACGCAGTAGCCTAAATCGCAACGTTCCGCTCGATGCGTACGTGTTCCAACTGATGACGCCACCGCGGACCGGCTCAAACCGTAGGATCGCTTCGCCGCGAACGTTGAGCGCCTGCGCGAACATCAGATCCGCCACTCCCACGAATTCCACGTGTCGGCCATGAACGCGGCCGGCTTGTACCCTTGCATGTCGCTGTTGACGCCGTAGTACGCGGTTTCCCAGTAGAAGAATACCGTTGGAACGAGCTCGCGAATGCGCGTCTCTTCCTGCTGATAGAGCCGCTTGCGCGCCGCTTGATCGAAGGTGGACGCGGCGGCCAGGCTCGTGCGATCCACAACTGGGTCGCGCAGCCACGACGTATTGGCTCCGTTCGGCGGAATGGTCTTTGAATTCCACAGGCCATAGTTGTCGGGATCGGGGCCGTTGGTTTCGATCGACCATTCCAGGTCGTAGGTTCCTTTGTATAGCGGACCGTCTTGCGCGAAAAGCAAGCTGGTTGGATAGTTGCGGATCGCGACATCGATGCCGAGCGGACGCAGCTCGGATTGGATCACGACTTCCGCCTGCTCGTTACTCTTGGTCGATGTCGTCGCGTTGATCGTGAAGTGCAACGGCAGATGCAGACCGGTCGATGCAAGCAATGCGCGCGCGTGCTGCGGATCGTAGCGATACGGCGGCAAAGACGGCGCCGCCCACGAGTCGGGGAAAATGTCGCTGAGGGCTTGACGATTGTAGCCGTGATATACCGTGTCGTTGAGACGCTTCCAATCGACGCCTTCCGCGATTGCCTCGCGCACGCGAACGTCGGAAAGACCGGGTTTACTCGTATTGATGCCGAGATGCCGCCAATTTGCGATCGTTCGGCGCACCACGCGAATTCCCGAGATCGACGGGAGCGCGCTGATGGCGCTCACATCGACGGTCGGATACAGATCGATTTCGTGCGCCTGCAGCGCCGAGAGCAGCGAGTTCGTGTCGGGAATGACTTTCCAGATCAGCTCGCGCAACTTCGGCGCGCCGCGCCAGTAGCGCGGATTGGGCACGAAAACGAGTTGAGCACCGTGGGTCCAGGTTTGCAGCAGAAACGGGCCGCTCGCGAGCGGCTTTTCGTTGAACGGCGCGTGGTTGATGTCGGGCAACTTCGCCAGTAGGTGCGCCGGCAAAGGCGGATACGCCGTGCCGCCCATGCCGAGAATTCCGAGCACTGCAACGCTGGGGCGCTTCAAGTGAATGACGATTTCATACGGATTCGGCGCAGCAACCGATGCGATCGCGTCCCAACCGTAGGTCGATTTGATGTTGTTGCGCGGGTTCCTCACGGCGTGATACGTGAAAAGCCAATCCGCAGCCGTGAGCGGAGCGCCGTCCGACCAGGTGACGCCGTGGCGCAGATGCAGCGTGATCGTCCGCCCGTCGAGGCTGATTCCGCCGTTCGCCACCGTAGGCACAACGAGTGCGAGATCGGGAATCATGTTGCCGTCCTCATCGTAACGAAACAGATGCGTGAAGAGCAAGCCGTCGATTTGATCGGTCGCATCGGTGTGAGCGAACATCAGGTTGAGCGAATCCGGTTCGGCTTGTTCGCCCAAGCGAATCACGCCGGGAATCGTCCACGGATTACCTCCGCCGTTCGCGCCGCCGCCGGTGCGCGTGCACGCCGCGAGCGCAACGAGCAGCAGCGCTGCTATCAAACGGCGCACGGGCGTTCTCTGCGTAATTGCGGCGAGATCGACGCGTAGAGCTTGTCCGGACCATTGCGCACGACGTCGTCGGCGGGTAGCTGCGTTTCGGTCTGTGCGCGCTCGATTTGGGCGCGCGCCTCGGCATCGCTTAGACCGCGCGTGTTGAGCGCAATGCCGATCGTGCGCGCCGGTTTTATGGTGGCCAGCAGCGCTTCATGCAAACGGATCAGCTCGCGGTAGCCAAGGATCGGCGTGGAGTAGCCGTCGATGTGATCGCGCAGAGGATCGCACACGAGCACGAGGGCGTCGGGCGCAGAGCCGAACATCAGCGCGAGTGTCACCGGTGCGTACGCTGGATGATTGATCGAGCCTTGGCCTTCAACCACGATCAGGTCGGGTTTGGATTGGGCGGCGTAGAGCACGAGTGACTCGGTTGCGCCCGGTGCGAAATCGGCGATGACGCGGTCGATCGAGATGCCCCAGCCGGCGATCATGATGCCGGTCTGTCCGGTCGGCACAAACGCGGCGCGCGAGCCGGCTCGCTCGGCGGCGCGGCAAAGTTCGAGCGCAACGGTCATCTTGCCGACCGCGCAGTCGTTTCCGACCAGCAGCAACGTCGGCGTTGCCACGTCGTACACGGCGCCGCGAAAGAGCGGAACATCGGGCGGCTTGCGCACATCCCAAATCGTGGTGCCCGCGCGTCGCGCCGCCGCAGCGAACTCGGGATCCTCGCCCAGCATGTCGTGCAGGCCGTTGACGATTTCGAGTTTCGCGTCGATTGCAGCTAAAATCGCGGCTCGCCAATCCGGCGGCAACGCGCCGCCTTTAGGCGCGAGCCCGATCAATAGCGACGTCGGATCGTAGCGCAGTGCCTCGGCGACGGTCGCGACGATCGGCGCTTCGCTGTGCAGATGGGGAACGACATCGACCACGCGCTTTCCCGCAGTTTGCGGGTCGATGACCGCGACGGTTTCATCGCTGGAGTATGCAATGACGCCGTGAGCGGTCTTTGCGTCGGCGACGAAATGCCCGGGCGCGAGAATGGCGTAGCGGCGCTTCATGCCGCTACGCGCTCCCGCACGCCCAGTCCCGGCGCGTGCGGCAGCACGAGCTTCCCGCCGTCATACTGTACGCCCGTGAAGGGATCGTCTGCGGTGAGGAACGGACCGTCGATGTCGGCCCAATCGACGAGCGGCGAGATCTGGGCGGCCGCGGTTGCAGCGATTGCGCTTTCCACCATGCACCCGAGCATGATCTTCATTCCAAGCGCGCGCGCCGTGTGAATCATGGCAATCGCGCCGCGAATTCCGCCGGTCTTTGCGAGTTTTACGTTGATTCCGTCGACGCAGCCGATTAGCGCCGGCAGATCGCTTGCGGTCAGTGAGTCCTCGTCGGTAACGATCGGAATTTTCGAGCGCTCGCGGATCGCGCGCAGTCCCTGCGGCGATCCGGCCGGAATCGGCTGTTCGCAGAACTCGACCTCGAAGCGCGCCAACTCGGCTAGAATCGCAATCGATTCATCAACCGTCCAGCCTTCGTTGGCGTCGATGCGAATCGTGCCGGTGTAGCGCGCGCGAATCGCCTCGATCGTTTCGATTTGCTCGCGCGCGGTGCCCAGGCCCAGCTTGACCTTGAGCACCGGGTGATCCCCGATTTCAGCGAGCTTTTGCAGCGTCAGTTGCAGATCCGAGATGCCGATTGTGAACGAGGTGTACGGTGTGAGCGCGGGATCGAGGCCGAACAGCGCATAGAGCGGAACGCCCAGGCGCTTCCCGATCAAGTCGTGCAGCGCGATGTCGAGGCCGGCGCGCGCAGCCGGCGGGATCTGTGGATCCAGCAGGGTCTCGAGCGCAAACGGGTCCTGCGATCGCAGTTCGTGCTCGCCGAAATAGCGCTCGACGCTGTCCGGCGTTTCATGATAGCGCTCGATCGGGGTGGACTCGCCGAGCCCTTCCAGATCGCCGTCGCGCAGGCGAAAGAGGACGGACCGCGCCACGCGTTCCTCGCCGCGCGCAATTTTGAAGGGATGCTTGAGGGGGAGAGTCAGCGGTGAAACGGAGAGCGAGAGCGTCATGCGGCCCGCATTCTGCTCGCTACCCGTCCTTCCTCGCCTGGTGCCGCTCGTCAACTCACCCGCCAAAGCCTCCCATGTTCGAAGGAGTAGAGCGACCTCTGTCGCATTAAGGCCCTTAAAGTGAACGAGCGCGTTCTGCGCCGGTTCGCTTTTCTTTTTCCCGTTCTTGGACTTCTTGAAGGTGAGGCAAATGCAAGGCAAGCGTTCTTTGAGGAGTAGGCTGTCCGCTTTCGGGGTAGTAGCCGGCTTGCTCATCGCCATGGCGGCATTCCCGCTCGTGGCCCGAGCCGGCACGACCGGCGTTCTCGAGGGGACCGTAACTGATGGCGCAACCGGCAAACCGATTGCCGGCGCAGCCGTCGTCGCGACGTCCGGCAGCGGCACCTACAAAGGTGCGACGGACGCGCACGGCTTCTATTCGATACAAGCGATGCTCCCCGACACATACTCCGTCCACATCTCAGCGCAGGGCTATTCCGACAGCACAGTGCCTGGGGTCTTTGTTCAGCAAGACCAGGTAGCGAAGCTCGATCAGAAACTGAGTTCAACGCTGAAGACCATCGCGACGGTGCAGTCGGCCGCGCGTAACAATCTCCTGCAGCCCTATGAAGGCTCGGATGTCTATAACGTTTCGGGCGAGCAGCTCGACGCGGCAATGGGTGGAACAAACACCCATGAGACGGTCTATCAGTACCTTGATACGGTTCCGGGAGTTACACCGATTGGCGGAGGTTTCGACTCGCAGCCATCGATTCGCGGCGGTTACGACGTTGACGATGGATACGAACTCGACGGCGTTCCGATCACCGAGCGACAAACTGGACTTTTTAGCACGAATCTAACGAACATCGGTATCTCGAACGTCGAGGTTATCACCGGCGGTCTCGATGCACAAAACGCCGGTAATGGTACCGGCGTGATCAACACCGTATCGAAGGTTGGTACCTATCCGGGATCATTCACCGTCTCGGGCGGTTTGACCAATACCGAGTTCAACCACTATCTCCGTATGGAATTGAGCGGCGCAACAAAGGACGGGAGATACAGCTGGTACGCCGCATTCGATGGTGTTAACTCACAGAATTACTATTTCACGGGCACTAAGACGCCTTGGTTCAATGTCCTTGACACTGGTATCAGTTCGGGCAATCCCGGACAGATCTACACGCGAGACGTCTTGGGCAATTTCCACTACAAGCCAAATTCGCGCGATGACATTCAAGTGCTCTACCTGAACTCGGTTTTCAGCGATCAAGCGAACTTCAACATTCTCAGTACGCCGAACGATGAAGCGTTCCAGTTGTTGCCGTGCCCGGGTTCGGCTGGAAACAATCCCACGACTTGGTCGCACGGCTCGGGGGGCGTTGCGCCCAACGGAGCGCCCTGCCCGCTTGGACTTTATTACAATTGGCTGCAAAGCGGCCAGGGAAATTATCTCGGTCACTATAGCGCACTGGGAAAGATCCAGTGGAATCACGTGATCAACGGGACGTCGAGTTTCGGTCTGCGTGTTTCAGAGATGTACAACAAGTACATCTTCAACCAAACCTATAGCGATCCGAACCAACCGGCAAACAACGGCGATCTTAGCGGCTGCCCGAACTACCCATACGCGAACGGTTCGCCGGAGCAAGGTCTTGGTTTTGGCATCGGCTACCAGTGCACGTTCGATCTTGGTGACTACTATCAAGACCGCCACGAGCACGATTACTTCATTCAGGGCGACTACACGTATACGCCCAATGAGAATATGACGGTCAAGGCCGGTGCGGGCCAAGAGTACGACAACAATGACATGACCGTCTACTACCTCAACAAGTTCAACTACATTGGCTCGCTAGCAACGCTGCAGGCCAACGGTGACTGCTTTGGAGACAGCATCACCTACCCGTGCCTCAATCAGTTGAGCAATAACCCGACCCACGTTCCGTATGTATACGGTCAGGTGTCGTTCAATGTCGGAAGGTTCACGCTGCAACCGGGTCTACGTTGGTCACGCATATTCTACGGAATCCCTGCGGCCGCCGGCGGCCCAGTATCCGCGGGCTTCTTCGCTCCGTCGCTCGTCGGAACATATCGACTGAATCCGAAAAACGCGTTCCGGTATTCGTGGTCGACGTCGGGCCAGTTCATCGGCTCAACGTTCGTTTATCAACTGAATAACCTCACCTATGACCCGGCCGTAAACGGCCCGAACGCTATTGAACCTTCAGTCAATCACATCATGGATTTTCAGTGGGAGCACGCGTTCGACCACGAGACGACGCTGCGTTTCGGGCCATACTACAGGGCAACCGACAACTACCCGGCGGCGTACCAGCCATTCCTCGGTCTCAAGCCGGGAACAGATGAGTGGATTGTAGGCCCATCGATCATTGCGGACGATTTGCACATTCGCGATTTCGGGGCCGAGCTGGGTATCAACCACAACGCTCCGGGCCCAGTCGGCATCGGCTGGTATCTCTCGGGCACATACAACAATTATTGGACCCAACTCTCGCAGTTCGCGGGTAATCACATCGCGTTCATCAACTTCCCGCTCGCGCAGTACTTCCTCAACCAGGGCATCTACGTTCGTGGAACGTATTCGCCTTTGGTTTCCGCGAGCTTAGTAGCGGATCTGCACACGTACGGTTGGCATTTCGAACCGTATATTTATTGGTCGTACGACAACTTCTACAATACCGGCGGCTGTCTGCCGACGAATTCTGCAAACACCGGCTTTGTGGCGCCGGGGCAAAACATTCAACCGGCTTACTGTCAGAATGTAAAATTTGCTAACGGAACGTACGCCAACCCAGTACTTGCTCCCGAGGGAATCGGCGCAGGCTACTGGTGGGTCAACGCCTCGCTGCTGAAGGACATCGGCAACCGCTGGCGCATAGGGGTCGCGGTTCAGAATCTCTTCAACATGCAGCACGGAACGACACCATGCTACAACGCTGCCGGAAGCGGGTGCTATCCGTACGGAGTAAACTCGGGATCCACGGCTCCAATCAACCAGTACACGTACCAGAACCTAACGCAAACGCCGAGGCTGTACGAAGTCTTCTTGACGATGAGGTTGAATAGCAACCAAGCTCCATAGCGAGGAACACGCATGAATGAGGACCGCCGAGCGGTCCTAGCCGTGGCGCTGCTCGTGCTGTTTTGCGGCACGGCAGCGACTGCGGCTTTGGCCGCACGTTTCTTCCCGAAAGAAAGATGGACTGTATTTCACGTGACGGGTGTTGCGCAAGACACCTGGAGTACGTGGTACTCGGCTCAGCCGTGGCCTACACGTTATCGCTTCAAGTGCTCTAAGGGCGCGGTGGTCATCAATGCGGGAAATACGAGCAATATTCAGCAGGGCGCGCGAGTAACAGCCTGGGACGCCGAGCCGAATGAAGACGTGCTCGATCGGGCGATTGCCAGCGGTCGTGCCGAATTGAACGCAGGGTTCACGTTGCCCGCGGGACAGTCCAGAATCGTAAACCTGTATCGTCCGTCGCTGTGTAACGCTGCAACACAAGACTTCGTCTTCGCTGTAGTCTACAACTAGGGGCTAGCGACTGCGCGCATGCGTGCGCGCAACTCGTTGCCGACGTCTATTGCCTCTTGCTCGACCAGTGGCGCAGGGCTCGGCACCAAGCGCGCGATGTCCCATCGTTGCTCGGGCGCGGCGCCGAAGTAGCCCTCGCGCACGCCGGCCTCGGCGTGCGACATGATGTGATCGGCATCGATCGGTACCTTGTAGAACTCGGCAAGCTTTCCGCCGACCACGCAAAGTGCGTTGACGAGCTCCTCGGTCAGCGGGTATTTGCCGAAGTCCGACGGCGTTGCGCCTTCCATGCCCATGATCGAGATCCCCAGCGCGAACGAATTTCGATTGCGCGTGTGCTGCGCGTACGGCCGCTCCGGTTCTTCGTACACGTTGCGCATGTTCTCGCGAACGTCGTGCGTGTTTACCACGACGATCTCGCCATTCGCGCGCATCGCGATGCAAAAGTGATACGCGGGATAGACCGATTCATAATCGTGCGCGGACCAATGCGTGTAGATGTGCTCGATGCGCCCCAGGATGTCAGGTTTCCACGCGTGCAGCGGCCAGTGGGGGTACGAGGCGATCTTGTTCTCGGCTAAATCTGCCACTGCCACGCATTCCACTCGTCGGCAATGAACGCTGCGGGCTTGAAGTTCTTCAAGTCACTGTTGTAACCGAAATAGCTCTCGTGCCAAAACGCGAAGATCGCCGGGTTTAGCTGCCGAATGCGAGCCTCTTCCCTTTGGTAGAGCGCTTTGCGCTTAGCTTGATCGAATGTACTCGCCGCGGCCGTGCTCGTGGCATCGACGATCGGATCCTTCAGCCACGTCGTGTTCGCACCGTTCGGTGGAATCTGATGTGAATTCCACGATCCCGAATCATCCGGATCGGCACCATTGATTGCCTGCGACCACTCCAGATCATACTTGCCGGAATAAATTGGCCCATTTTGTGCAAAGAGCAGATTGGGCGGAAAATTATGGACTTCGATATCGAAGCCGAGGGGTCTTAGCATTGACTGGATGAGAAGCTCGGACTGCGCGTTGACTTGATCGGTCACCGTCGAGGAGATCGTCAGATGCATCGTTAGCGCGCCTTTGTGCAGCACGCCGTCGCTGCCCATCGTCCATCCGGCTTGCGCGAGCAAACGGGCCGCATCGGCGGGATCGTAGCGGTAGGGCGGCAACGTCGGCGCGGCCCAAGACTGCGGAAACTCGTCGGAAACGGCAAGCTGACCGTGGCCGTGGTAGACCGTGTCGACGATGCGTTTCCAATCGACGCCCTCAGCGATCGCCGTGCGCACGCGCACGTCGGAAAGCTGCGGCTGATGCATGTTGATCGACAGATGCTGCCACCAAGCGACGAGCCGGTGTGTCACGCGGATTCCCGGGATCGATGCCAGTTCGGGAACGACCGCGTCGTTGACGTCTGGATACAAGTCGATCTGGTGTGTCCGCAGCTGGTCGATCAGCGTATTGGGATCCGGGATCACCTTGTAGATGATCTCTTGGAGCCCGGGCGGCCCGCGAAAATACAGCGGGTTCGCCTTGAACGTCAGCGAGTTTCCGTGATCCCAGCGGGTTAGAATGAACGGTCCGCTCGAAATCGGCATCTCGTTGAACGGCGCCTTATTAATATTGGGAAGTTTCGCGAGCAGGTGTGCCGGCAGCGGCGGGTATGCATCGCCACCCATCGTGAGGATCTCGAGCGCCTCCACCGTCGGCCGCTTGAGGTGGATCACGATGGTATAGGGATCGGGCGCATTTGCCGAGGCGATGGTATCCCAGCCGTAGTTCGTCTTGGTATTGTTGGCGGGATTGAGCACTGCGTGATAGGTGAAGAGCCAGTCGGCGGCGGTGAGCGGCGCACCGTCCGACCACTTTACGCCATGACGCAAATGGATGACGATCGTCTTTCCGTCGCGACTGATTCCGCCGTTTTGCAACGTCGGCACCGCTGTTGCAAGGTCGGGGAACATGTTGCCGTTATCATCGGTGCGCAAAATGAACGAGAAGAGCAGGCAGTCAATTTCCTCGTTCGCTTCCGTGTGTCCAAACATCAGGTTCAGATTGTCCGGCTCCTCCTGGCTCCCAATCCGCAGGACGCCGGGAACCGTCCAGGGATTCCCGTTGCGATTGCCGCTCGGCGCGCCCACTTTCGTGCACGCACAAAGCGCAGCCAAGACCAGCAACGCCGCCGCCATCCTGCGCATCGTTTTCGCTCCTAATTCCAACGGTCGACGATCGCTTTGGCCAATTTTGCGATCAACACTTGGCCCGCATTGTCGACGGTCCAGCGCTGGTCTTTGTTCTCGTAGGTAAAGGCCGAGATCACGATCGGCCCGTTCTTTGCGTAGACGATGCCGACGTCATTGCGAACCGCATCGAGTGCGCCGGTCTTGTTCGCAACCGTCAAGCCGTCGAGATAGCGCGGAATCGCGGCGTTGTCCGACTGGGCCTTGAGCATTTTCAGCGCTGCATCGCAGAGCGCCCGATCGCTCGCGGACGGCTCAGAGGGTGCATTCGGCGCTGCGAGGTTACAAGTTGCAAAGAGCTGCATGACCTCGGCCATCTCTCGTGCGGTCGTCTTCCCGAGGCCGAATTGCGGCTGATCCGCGGGCACCGGCGGAACCGGTGGTTTAAAGACTTTCTTGTAAAGCCACGTTTTCGAAAGGCCCATCCACTGGATGCGCTTGTCGATATTTTCCAGACCAAGGTGGTCGATTGCCAAATTTGTGGCGGTGTTGTCGCTGACCACAATCATCATCGTCAACGCGTCCTTGAACGTAATCGTCAGAGGCGTATCGAAAAGCGTCAGCACGCCGGAACCTTCGACCTGATCGTCGGGCGCGAGCGTCAAGCGGTCGTCGAAGTGAACGCGGCCTTCTTGGATTTGTTTGAGCGCTTCGAAGAGTACGGTCAGTTTGATCGTCGATGCGGTGGGAACCGGCGTGTCCGCATCCAGGGCGACCGTTTGTCCGCTGTGCAGGTCGATCGCATAGAGCGCGACCTTGCCTTGATATCCGGATGTGATGGCGCGCAACTCGTCCTCGAGGGTCGAGCCTTTGGCCGAAGCGGGCCGAAACGCTGCAAACAAGAGAAGGAACGCAAAGAATCGCCGCATGGTATGAGAAACATATTGCGATCATGAGAAAATGCCTGCGCCTTTGGGCCGCTGCGTTTGCAATTCTTTTCGCGGTATTCTCGGTCCATGTTCTACGCGCAACCGGTGCAGCGGTGAGCTTCTCCATGGGCCAAGTGCTCTCATATCCGTTTCCGATGACGCTGGTGAGCAGCGCCGACGGAGAAGCGATCGCGTACGGCATCAACCTGCGTGGCGAGCGAAGCCTTTGGGTCGCGCGCGCGCCGCAGTACGAACCGAAGGAAGTGGTCGTGATGCCCGCCGACGATGGGCAGGGCATCACGTCGGTGCATCTGGTGCGCGATGCGTCGCGCCTGGTGTACGTCTACGGCAACGCCGAGAATCCAAGCCTGAGCCCGCAGCAGCCGCGATCGCAGGTTTGGTCCGTCGACGTGGCGACCGGTCAACGGCGCAAGCTGGGCGACGGATATGCGCCGGTAGTCTCGCCCGACGGAACCCGCGTTGCATTCGTACATGCAGGCGACGCGCACGAGGGCGAAGTGTGGTCGGCTCCGATCGACGGCAGCTCGCCGGCGAAGCGGTTGTTCTACGATGGCGGAAAAGACTCGGACCTGCAGTGGTCGCCGAGCGGCGGTGCACTCGCGTTCGTGTCGTCACGCGGCGATCATTCCTTCGTGGGTGTGTATCGCGGCGACGATCGTCCGCTCGAATACCTCGCGCCGTCGGTAGCAAACGATCTCGAGCCGCGGTGGTCGCCCGATGGAGAGAATATCGTCTTTGCGCGCACGCCGGGCGACGGCGGCGCGCCGCAATCGCCGCTGCAGATGCCGCTCGTGCCGTGGTCGATTTGGGTTGCGCGCGTCTCCTATGCCCAGGCGCATGCCGTGTGGTATAGCCCGGATACGTCGCGCGGGTCGTTTCCGACGCAAGGCGGCGACGCCGATCTCACTTGGCTGGGCAACGCACGCATCGCGTTCTTATGCGAGGCCGACAACTGGCCGCATATCTACACGGTCAGCGTGAACGGGGGTGCTGCCACGCGATTAACCGCCGGAGCGTTCGCCGTCATCAGCATCACTCCATCCGATGACGGGCGATCGATTCTGTATGTCGCGAATACCGGCAGTGCTCGCGATGACATCGATCGCTGGCATCTCTTTCGCGCCGACGTCGCAAGCGGAAGAACGACGCAGCTTACGAGCGGATACAGCTCGCAATGGTGGCCGACGCCTCTGGCAGACGGCGCAATGGCCTATGTCACTGCAACCGCGCAACAGCCGCCACTGGTCGCCTTGATGACCACGGGCGTTGCCACGCCGCGAATCCTCGACGCAAGCCTTACACCCGCCGATTTCCCGGCCGATCGGCTCGTGACGCCGAGCGAAGTAACGTATCACGCACCCGACGGAACGCCGGTGCACGCGCAGCTCTACGCACGTGGCAGGAACGGCCGCGAACCCGCGATCGTCTTCGTGCACGGTGGACCGATGCGGCAGATGTTACTTACGTGGGATCCAATGGATTACTATGACAACTCGTACGCCGTCGATCAGTATTTGGTGAGCCGTGGATTCGCCGTGCTCTCCGTGAACTATCGATCCGGTGTCGACTACGGCCACGATTTTCATTACGCGCTTCATACGGGCTGGACCGGGGCAAGCGAATATCAAGATGTGCTTGCGGGAGCGCGATGGTTGCAGCGACAGCCTTTTGTCGATTCAAGGCGCATCGGGATCTGGGGCGGATCGTGGGGCGGTTATCTCACGGCGCTGGCGCTCGCGCGCAACTCCGACGTATTCAAGGCCGGCGTCGACTATAGCGGCGTGCACGATCTGATGCACGACGCACTCGACTACTTCCGCGCGTACGGCGAAGGCGCCGAAAATATCGACATGAAGCCGTGGCTGCGGCTCGCCTGGAATTCATCCCCGGTTGCGGCGATCGCAAAGTGGCGTTCTCCGGTGCTCCTGATCCAGGGAGATGAGGATCCCGACGTCGCCTTCCACCAACTCGTCGATCTGGTGCCGCGGCTACGGCAGCATCACGTACCCTATCAGCTCATCGTGTTGCCCGACGAAGCGCACGGTTTTCTCCGCTGGTCGTCGTGGCTGCGTACGGATGAAGCAGCGGCAGCATTTTTTGCGCGCTACCTGCAGAGCGGAGAAGCGACGCGGTAGGTCGACCCACGGTGATCGTGGCGAATCGATTCGTGCAGCGTGCGTGCAGCATGACATTCGCTGCCATCGATCACGCGACGCTCTTCGGCCGTGTCGTAGCGTGCATCGGGAGTTGAACGCAGCCGATTGGCGGCGCATTTGTTCTCGACGGCGTGGTCGACTTCGTGGCCCAAACCCAGCGCGGGCGATTGGCGTCCGCCGCGGCTCGTTCGCAATGCGCTGTATGGATCCCACGCGATTGCGTTGTCGCTGGGATCGAAATGATCGTCGTTGCGGTGGTTGATCGTCAGGCGATACTCACGGCCGTCGCGGGCGTGTTCGAGTCGGTCGAAAAGGCGTTTCTCCCCCGAATCTTGACAAAGGTAGTGTTTCGCTTGTTCGTAGAGCGCGTTGGCGGCGCGTGGGACGGCGAGCGTTCCGTGATGTACGAGCATGATGCTCTTCGATCACGCGCTCGCGGCCTGATGTCAACCCCTTGACCACGGGTGGTACCCTAATAAGGCTCGACTGCGCCAAGCGCGCACCATGCATAGGTGCCGAACCGACTTGGATGACCTAGGGAGCACCAGCTCCGGATACGATGGGAGAGCTTGGGCCTCGCGCCTGCTCGACTCAGCGCCCGGGCCGCACCCACCTGCGAGAACGCAGGTTCAGTTACCTCGCGTGGCAGACGCTACGTGCGGTTGAGTTCAAATTCTGCTCGCGCGATGCGCCAACGGCGCATCGCGTCGCGCATTTCTGGGATGCTCGCGTCGCCCGCATCACGATCGAGCGCGACGAATCCGCAATAGCCCTCCCACCGAGCAACGTCCGGAAGTTGCTGTGCATCCGACCAGAGCAGCACCGTTTTTGCTTGCAATGCGAGCGGATCGCTTGCCGCATCGAACGCGCCCGGCTCGAGCCCGTAGCGAAGCCAGGCCGAATCGGCTTCCTTCGTCACGCGCTTGCAATCGTGCGTCGTCGCTGCGAACGTCCCTGGAGCGTTGCGCAACGCCAGCGTCACATTTGCGGCTTTGGCCAGTCCGGCCGCAGCGCCGAGCTTGCCGAGCTGTTCGCTCCACGCAAGCGCCGTCTCTGTTCCGAGGCGCCCGGCCAGCAGCGGCGCTCCCAGCGTTTCCGCGCGCTCGACCGCCGCGCGCATCACCTCGCGATCGGCGGTGAAGAAGGTGTCGCTTGCAAGCGCCGCAATGGTCAACCCCAGGTCGGTTGCCATCTTCCTCACTTGGGCGAGGTAGTCGTCGTCGTAGCGCGGAAAGTGCCGGTCGTCCAACACCACGCCGTCGCAGCCCAGTTCGCGCGCAGCACTGTCGAGGAACTCGAGTTGCGTAAGATCGCCGGATTGGAATGTGCGCTCAAACGCCCAACTCGTGCAAGCCAATTTCACGGATATCAAGATTCACTCGACGAGGTCTCGGTACATGTTCGCAACGAGGAAATGTTTATTAGGGCCGGCCTGGGGGAGAGTTGAATGAGCAGTCATGTATATGCGGCCAACGGCCCGGGGGCCCCGCAAAGCGGGGGGCGCGGAGCCGGAGGCGGAGCGCCTTAAACGTGACGATCGCACTTGGCGCGGATCACGCGGGCTATGAGTATAAAGATCGCATTGCGCAGAGCTTGCGCGAGGCGGGTCATACGGTCATCGATTATGGGACGTGCGACGCGACGCCGGTCGATTATCCGCAGTATGGCTACGTGGTCGGCGCGGCGGTTGCGACCGGTCAAGCCGAGCGAGGCATCGTAATATGCGGCTCGAGCCTCGGGATCTCGATGGCTGCCAATAAGGTCCCGGGAATTCGCTGCGCCGTCGTTGACGAGCCGCTATCGGCGGAGCTTGCGCGGCGGCACAACGATGCGAACGTGCTTGCACTATCGGAGCGGCTTACCGGTTGGGAGATGATCGAGCGCCTCGTCGACGTGTTCCTTCACGCCCCGTTCGACGGCGATACACCCTCGGGAGCGCGGCACAAACATCGCGTCGAACAGCTCTTCGAATACGGCGATGCGCAGCGCGAGCGCACGCTCAAAGCCATCGAGTCGGGGTCGGTGAGCGACGCGGTCACGCCGAAAGACCTCTTGTAGGACAAGGAACGCCATGGATATATTGACGCCCTCGCATATCGAAGCCCAAGATCCGCAGCTGTTCGCCGCGATTGCCGGTGAAGAGCGGCGCCAAAGAGAGAATCTCGAGCTCATCGCATCCGAGAATTACGCCAGCCGCGCAGTGCGCGAAGCGATGGCGTGCGTGATGACCAACAAGTATGCGGAAGGCTATCCCGGCAAGCGCTATTACGGCGGGTGCGAATGGGTTGACGTTGCCGAGAATTTGGCGATCGAGCGGCTCAAGCAACTCTTCGCTGCGGATCACGCCAACGTACAGCCGCACGCGGGGGCTCAAGCGAACATGGCCGTCTTCATGGCGCAGCTGCAACCCGGCGAAACGGTGCTGGGCATGTCGCTCGCGCACGGCGGACATCTCACCCACGGCACGAAGGTCAGTTTCAGCGGCAAGCTCTACAACGCCGTTGCGTACGGCGTTCGCAGGGACACCGAGCTCATCGACTTCGATGAAGTCCAGGCCATGGCGCGCGAGCACAAACCCAAGCTGATCATCGCCGGTGCGAGCGCGTATCCTCGCGTGATGGAGTACGAGCCGTTCCGTGAAATCGCCGACGAAATCGGTGCGACGCTACTGGTGGATTTCGCGCATATTGCAGGATTGGTTGCAGTCGGGCTGCATCCGTCGCCGGTTCCGATCGCGGAATTCGTCACGTCGACCACGCACAAGACGCTGCGCGGACCGCGCGGCGGCATCATCTTATGCAAAGCGGCGTACGCGCAAGCCATCGACAAGAGCGTGTTCCCCGGTATCCAAGGCGGCCCGCTGATGCACACCATTGCAGCCAAGGCCGTCGCGTTCGGCGAGGCGCTCCAGCCCTCGTTCAAGACCTATCAGCAGAACGTGGTCGCCAATGCGCAGGCGATGGCCGAGGAATTCGTGCGGGGCGGACTGCGATTAGTAGCCGGCGGAACCGACACGCACTTGATGCTCGTCGACGTCTCGGTGAAGGGGCTGACCGGCAAGGCGGTTGAGGCATATCTCGATCGCATCGGGATTACGGTCAACAAAAACGCCATTCCGTACGATCAACAAAAGCCGATGGTTGCAAGCGGCATTCGCATCGGCACGCCGGCAATCACCTCGCGCGGTCTCGGTCTCGCGGAGTGTCGTGAAGTGGGGCGCATTATCGTCGACGCGCTCGCCGACATCGCGTCGCAGAACAACGTCGAGCGCTTGCGCGGCCGCGTGCACGAGCTCACGTCCCGTTTCGACGTACCGTAGTTGTCATCGCGACGAAGCGCCGTTGTCATCGCGAGGTTGGTACCTTTGTCACCCCGAGCGTAGCGAAGCGAAGTCGAGGGACACCTCGGCTGTGCGTTGCGCCGGCACGTTTGTCACCCCGAGCGTAGCGAAGCGAAGTCGAGGGGCGCCTCGTGGGTTGTGCGCTGCGCCGGAACGTTTGTAACCCGAGCGTAGCGAAGCGAAGTCGAGGGCCGCCTCGTGAGTTGTTCGTTTGCGCCGGTCCCTCGACTACGGCGCTTTCGCGCCTCCGCTCGGGATGACAAGCATTATCGCGGCGGCTACGCGAAGCACGTTTGTCCCCCCG
>Ga0153924_1000198_pt1 | contig 40502 bp, 53 predicted proteins | sample TSNJ008MetaG_FD_104709 | JGI IMG/M metagenome (GOLD analysis project Ga0153924, IMG submission 104709) | Attine ant fungus gardens microbial communities from New Jersey, USA - TSNJ008 MetaG | ecosystem: Host-associated > Fungi > Mycelium > Unclassified | place: USA: New Jersey, Wharton State...
CTCTGCTGATACTTTCCCTTCATGTGGCATAATTTTACCCCCAAATACGACAGTGTTTTTTATTTCACTGTCCTATTCAGGGGTAGCATATCACTTTTATCCTGTTCCCCGTTTTCGGCGGCGGAATGCCACGGCAAAACCGGCTCCACTTGCGCGGCGGCTATCGTTAGCTTTTGCGGGGCGCTGCCCCGCGCCTCCGACCTCTTTCAAAGAACAGAATAAAGGCGTATAATCGAATATATTCAAATAATTTATATTTTATCCGACACTTCGGTATCCTCGATTGTATTAGTAGTGAAAGGAGGGCAAAGCGATGACGAAATCTCTATTGCGTACGGATAGAGAGATTGTGGAAATCTACGAGCGTCATAAAAAGACAGTCTACCGCGTGTGCTTTGCTTATATGAAAAACTCGGCTGATACTGAGGACGCTGTTCAGGATACATTCTTTCAGTTGATTAAAACCGGGACGGCATTTGAGAGCGTGGAACACGAAAAAGCATGGCTTATCAGAACTGCAACGAATATTTGCAAGAATATTTTGCGGAACTGGTGGCGCAAACGTGGAAACTTAGAGGATTATGAAAATCTCCGAGGGAATGGGGATATCGAAATTGACAACGTATTTACCGTAGTCATGGGCTTGCCCGACAAATACAAAACGGTAGTTTACCTGTACTACTATGAGGGCTACAACAGCATCGAAATTTCAAAAATTCTTGATAAACCGCAATCGACAATCCGTAATCATCTCCACGAGGCGCGAATCGTCCTCCGAGAAAAATTAGGTGGTGATTTCAATGAAAAATAAACGAATTATTGATTCTTGGAACAAAATCGAGCCGGACAGCGCCGCCGATGTGCGTATGCTGGACGCAATACTTGCCCGCAATCGTTTGGGGCGATTTGAAAAAAGAAAGGTGTTCACTATGAATAAAGCTTTCAACTGGAAGCGGCTTGCTCCTGTTGCCGCTTGCTTGGTAATGATTATAGCTGTTACCGCGATTTTTGGCAACAACGCGGGGTGGTTCGGCAGTAAAGTTTACACGGCTGAATTAAATGGCGGAACGCTCAGCTTTTACAAGTCAGGTTCTCTCGGTGCAGAAAATAAATTAGACTTTGGCGTTGATGTTACATCAAGGGATTTAACGGCAGAAGAAAACAATACATTGTTTGGGGATTTAGGCGTTACTTCTCATGGTGTTTTCAGCGAATCAGACAAGATGCTTCTGCACGTTGAAGGTAGAGCCGGCAACGCAAAAGTCATACTCGCCGCGCATGGCACTCCTGTCTCGGATGCGGTGATTGAAACTAACCGTAATACTTCCGAAGTAAACGGCATTCAAGTTTCGGCGGGATATTTTATCACTCACGCAAACAGTCAAGGCATAAAAACCATCATTTATCTTGCGTCTTTCGATATGAACGGAGTGCAAATTTATGTCGAGTGCGGCGGCAGCCAGGATATGAGCGAGGAATGGAAATCAGAAATTGCTTACGTCATTGATACGCTCATACAAAATGGAACTCCGAACCTTTCGGCGATAAACGAATAACAATCTAAGTCAAAATGATAAACCACACAGGAGCAATTTCAAAGGCTCTTGTGGGGTCTTTTTTTTCCAACGACAACGGCAAACCGTAACAGTCCGATGTAGACATATACCACTTTTTGACAGCCTGCAAAACCGCATGAATACAGGCTTTTTGTCACGCTGAAACCCTCTTTTCCGTGGGGAGTAAGGGGTTTATACTACCTACCCCCAAAATGGCTTTTAACCGTCCACAGGGCGCATTTTCGCGCTAATTTGCAACCCTTTTCCTAACCTGAAAATAGTCCTTGACAATACAATTCTAACGGCCTTTACCTTGGATCGACAGGCTCAGGCAAAAGTTTTGCCGCGAAGCGGGAGCTTGTCAATGTTTTTCTGGCGACCACGGACAAAATTATCGTTGTCGATCCAATGGGCGAGTATTCTCCCCTGATCAAGCGGTTCGGCGGGCAAGTGATCGAGATCGCGCCCAACAGTCCGCATCACATCAATCCAATGGACTTAAAAATGGACACGGCGGACGGTGAAAGCCCGCTTTCCATGAAAGCGGATTTTTTGCTTTCGCTGTGTGAACTGATTATCGGCGGCAAGGAGGGCTTGCAGCCGGTGGAGCGGACGGTGATTGACCGCTGTGTGCGGCTTTTGTACCGGGATTTTCTCAACGATCCCGCCACGGCGAAAATGCCCATCCTGCAAGACCTGTATGCGCTTTTATGTGAACAGCCGGAGGCAGAGTCAAAAAGGCTGGCGATGGCTTTGGAGATTTACGTCACCGGGTCGCTCAATGTATTTTATCACGCGACAAAAGTGGACTTGGACAGCCGCCTTGTCTGTTTGGACTTAAAGCAGTTAGGCGCGGGCCTGCGTACCATCGCCATGCTGATTATGCAGAATTTTGTATGGTCACGGGTTTCCAAAAACCACGGGGAGGGCGTGGCTACATGGTACTATTTTGACGAGTTTCATCAACTCCTGCGGGACGAGTTGACCGCCAGCTACTGCGTGACCATCTGGAAAATGCTCCGCAAAAAAGGTTGTGTGCCATCAGCATTAACGCAGAATGTCAAAGACCTTTTGGCTAGCCGGGAGGTGGAGAACATTCTGGAGGATATATGCTGTAAAGGGTGGATGTCCAATCCACTACTAAAACAGCGAGACAGCCAACTCATTCGTAGCAGTTTGAAGCGGTTTTGCGGAAAAGGGGATATATTTATCAGACAGGCGGCTTGACCCCGCCTGTGGCAGTACAAAGACAATTAAAAATGGGGAACGGTGTCATCCCTCGAAAGAATAGCCACCGTTCCCACCCGCAACGCCCGAAAGCGGTGCAAGAACAGCTTTCCCCGCGCCACCTACTATGCGGCGACAACGCCGGAATGGATTGAGGTCTACAACAGCAAATAGTTTCAAGTCATGCTGCTTGACACATGGGGCTGGATGATGTGGCAATGCCTCGGTATTCGCGGCGGAGTGGACAATTATTCCAAGAACGACCCGTTTGTCCTAATGACATTCAGCTTACCCATGTGGGCGGCGCTACTGGCTGAACAGGGCGTTGGCACGGACTTTTTGGCGGCACAGCCGCCCGGAACGGAAATCTCGTTTATAAGCATGGAGATTGCGGCGCACAACTGCGGGCAAATCGCAAAACGCTTTTGGGCGCACCCGAATCTGAAAATGCGGGAAGTGTTTGCAATCGTCAACAAGTACCGCGACCATCGGGATTATTCGGGTATGCCGAGCAATGTAAAAAGAGACTTTCAGCGAAAATACAATCATACCCGCGCACAAACAAAGGCTATCCCCGATACCGACAAAGACGGCGAACCTATCTACGCGCTCTATTATCCTAACGAGTTTGCGGAAGTGGAAACACGAATATGGTTTGAGAGCTTTCTGGCGGGGCTGAACGAAAAAGACAGGCAGATTACCACAACTACACACAGAAAGAAATCACTGAAATACTTAATTATGCCAATCACAGCGGAGTATGCAAGCGAATCAATTTTATCAGGAAAGAGTTTAGAAAATACATGAAGCTGTAACGCCGCCGATGGTCTGAAACCGGCGGTTTTTTTATTGGCAGGGCATCGCAAAAGCGGTGTCTTTTTGTTTCCTATGACAAAGAAATGAAAAACGGTTCAATCAGTTATCAAGCGGTTATGAATCCGAACAGGAAACATTGGAAAAACAGACTGCCGAACTGAAAGCCGGGTTAGAACAATTCGACAGCGCCAGTCTGCGCGCCGACAAGTTTTTGGAACTGGCGCGGCGGTATACGGACTTTACAGAACTGACAGCCCCTATACTGCATGAGTTTGTGGAAAAAATCATTGTCCACGAAGCCGACAGGTCAAGCGGCAAACGTGAACAGCAGGTAGACATTTATCTCAATTTTATCGGTCAGTTTTCCGCACCGATAGAGGTAGAACCGGACGCAGAAGCCGAGGAAAAACGCGCCATGTGGCGCGAGTATAAGCGCAATCAGCGTGAGAAAAAGAAGCAGGAACAAAGCGCATAGTTAAACCGCAGGAGCGGCTTACGAGTAAAATCGTGAGCCGCTTTTTTGCGTTCAAAATCAATCTATCAATCCTATCCATTCTATTTCCTAAAATCGAAAGGAGACATTTTATTGTGGCAAGTGAAAAAATTGAAACCATCAATGCCGAAATAGAAAAAGCTAAAACGGAAATCCAACAGTTTAAAAACCACGCGAAGCGGCTGACCGGGGCGCACAGCCAGCTTGAACGCAAGGCGCGAACTCGCCGCCTGATTCAGCGCGGGGTGATTTTAGAAAGCCTTATCCCCGAAGCGGAAACGCTCACGAATGAGCAGATACAATCTGTCTTGCTTGCCGCTTTTCACACAACGGCGGCAGCCGAAGCCCTGAAAAAAGCGCGGGATTCTGCGGCTACGGATAGTTCCCTTGTGTAGCAAGGGCGCACTTATACACCCTAACGGGTGTGTGCAGCCTGCCGGCGGCGTTTTGTGCCTATCGGCACAAAATCAGGGGAACTGCATTCCCCTGAACCCCTTGCGTACATGGCGGCGACAGTTCAAAACCTCCGCGCCAAATACAACGAAATGCACAACACGCTTGTATCAATGTTGCGGCGGTATCACACGCGGACCGAACATATCGCACAGGCTGAAAGCTATGTCAAGTATGCCCCTGTTTACAAGCGTTTCATGGAGTTAAAAGGCGAGAAGCAGGACGCATATTTCAATAAACACCCCAAGGGGATTATGGCGTTCAAAACGGCTCACGACTATATGACGCGCCACCTGAACGGGCGCACAAAAATCCCGCTTGACGCGTGGAAACGCGAACTTTCGGGGCTGACTACACGGCGCGATGTATTACTTGCGGAGAGCGGTATTCTCACCGCTGAATTGCGGAGCGCGGAAGCGATAAAACGCAACGCCGAGAAAGTGATGGGAGCGTCCGCGCCGAAACGGAACAGGGCGCAGGGCATGGAGTTATAGCCGAGCGCGGCGGGTAGTTGTTGCTTGCCCGCCGTGTAGGTTTTCTTAGGAAATTACGGTAAAATGCGATTATTGGCATTTAATCAATTTCTTTCACCCATTGCGTGCCAGGGCAAAGCTGCCCGGTTTCAAGAAAATGTGCGGCAATTCTTGCTACCAGCGACATATCATCCAAGGCAAAGCGTTTCGGTACCGGCGATTGGCCCCCAATGTAAACCGGTGCCAATATTTCTACTGTGTCATAACTTGCATTATGAGGGCTGTAGTGGATATTCTCGTCACTGTCCTCATAATATAAAGCTGCCCACCCACCAGCAAAATCACCACTGAGAAAGTGCCCCTCTCCCCACTTCTCAAATGAAAACAGAAAACTACTAACACTGCTATCTTCAATCGCCTGCACAAGCTCTGCCGTCATCCTTTTAGATTTCTCCTTATCAAGGGAAAGCCAGTTGTCTTCTTCATTGTATTCATTGGCATAATCCTGCCAGTTGAGAGGACTATCACCTCGAAATTTGACATAAACGTGCCGGACGCTGGATTCCCCTTCATAAGAAAGGGTAACATCTTCACCATTGACCACAATGATATCTGCGAAATCCTCGTCATGGTAAAATGGATTTTTGTTTTGCTTTTCCATTTAATCACCCTCCAGTTGTTAATCTGACATTGAGTAAAATATATGAATATTCATGCGCCTTCTTCACATTACATGAAGGTCATAAAAGCACAATGAAATAGTTTCCTTGTCAACCCTTTTAATAAAAAATCTTGCCGTAAGGTCGCTCTCTTCACCATTCAATGGAACGCCTTCATAATGGATATCTCCTATGATATTTTCATAATCCATACCGGTAAGGCATCTTAATTTCGCCTGTTCCTCTGTTAACTTGTAATAATCAATAGCAATTTTACGAAGGATGTTGTCTCTATTAGAATTATTCCAAAGAGAAGTAATCCGATAATCAGATGAACCAAATTGTTTTTCCGCTTCTTCTTTTGAATAACCGGGGCAACCATATCCGTACACAGCAGATTCCAGTAATTCGGGTGTCCACTCTACTTCATGATTGTAAGACTGAAACATTTCAAATGCTTCTGTATATTCGCTGTTTGCCAAAAATTCTGTCCATTCGATTAATAGTTTCATAATTTCCGAATCCTTGGCACCGGTTGGTAGGGTTCTTATTCCCAATTGCCGCAAATCGTTGATAGAAACCTTGTGGTTAAGCAGCTCTTCCAGACTGCGCTGCCTTTGATTATCTTGTTTTTGTTTTTCCCCCTGTGCCGCTATGTGCTTCTGTGCCAACCTCTCATGATACAGTCGATATTCTTCATCGGCTCCTTTTGCGTAGATGTCAGAATGTTGAAAGGCTATTTCCATCTTTGTTAAGTACCGCTCAGCACCATCTTGACATTTCGACATAAATGTGTTCGGTCCATATAAACTATGTGCACAATTTAAACGACTAAAATCACCGGGACTAATTATTTTCTTGACCTCTGCGGAATGAACCGCCCACCAATCTTGCCATGTTGACAAATCAATTCGACATTCTGCTAAACAAATCAAGCTGTCTCTAAACTCTATCTCAAACCCCATAGATTTATTCCACCATCCCCAAAAGTCTCTCTGCTTCGCTTTCTTCCCTTATAGCGAAAGTGAAGCAAATTAAAAGAAAGCATCTCTAGCATCTTAAAGAAGGGAGCTGTAAATTAGAATACAACTCTTTTCGTGCCATAAATAATTCCTTATTTGAGGGATAATCGTGTGCCGCGCTTATATCATCTTCTATTCTGGCCACTTCCTCACGCCATAATGGATGCTGTTCCACATAATCATCCACAAGCGGTTGCTGTTCTTTGTCAATTCTTCTGATAGAATTTTCAATGCAAAATTCAGTGGGCAGGAAATCATAAAAAAGACGATATGCATACAACGTTACACAGGAGGTAATATATCTTGTTGTTGTAATGAATGGAATGTAGAAGCCTGAGCGTTGGCGTTCACGCCTCTTGCTGACAGCTTCAGGCGTATCAAAGAAAGTAAACCCATAGCATTCAATCGCATCCAACAAAAGCCGGGCATCTCCAAAATCAACATCCTGTCCGTCATTCTCATCAAAGGAACTTTGTACTTGGTTATGGAACCGATTATATTCCTCTCGGTAATCACCGTAAGGCTGCTCCTTCCATATTTGTTCCCAAAACAAGTCCAATAGGTAGCGGGCGGGCCTGCGAAAGGTTTCCGGTTTAACGTGCAGATAAGGTGCACTCTCATGTTTTGTCCAACCTTCAAAAAGCATCCATAAACGCTCCATTGTACATGCAGCCACGAGTAGTGCTTGTACGCGAGAAAACTGCTCCAGTTGTGCAGATACCTTATTGCTAAATCTCGTTTCAACAGTTTCCATATATACAACTACCTCCATGTACTTCTATTCCACAAACTTAAATAATGCACCTTTTAACCCGAGATGAGCCAATAAATAGTAATAATTTTACTCCAATACCCGCCATCCAGCGTAACTTTGCACATCCACGAACGCGTCCCGTCACCGATAAGCGTAAATCTTTGGACCAAGTATGGAAAGCGGTTAGTTAATATGCGACTGAATTAAATCCATATACTCCTGCCGCTTTCTCAGAGAAAGTCTATATTTGTCTCCGTTCTTCATCCAAACTAAAATTCCCGTCCTAAAGAACACAACAAGATATGGCTCAATAGTTTTGATTTCCGAATAGGGAATTGCGAATTTCACGCGCAATTTCTCTATAATCCCGTTCCCTTCAAATATGATACGCTGGTTCGTAAAGGTGTAGCGTCCAGGAACCTGCGACTTAAACATACTAGGCGTTTCCCAGCAGTCGCCGCTTGCTGTCTTTATGATTTCCTCACCGGGAAGCAACTGAAAATCTTTCATTATCTCAATCTCTATTCTTAAAATTGTTAAGAAATTTATTATTACTCGGCAAACGGAGTGTCAACAGACCAAACCGGCGCATATCCCCATTCTCCACCATGTATTTGTTCAAAAGAATATAGCGCAACTGCTATCTTATCCGCCTGCACGGAAAAGCCCAATATATAGTGGTGCGAGCTATTCTCAACGATCTCCTGGGGAGTGCCCGCATAATCGAAGGTATAGACTGAGTGCGTCCGCTCCCAATCTGAAATATCACGATAGTAAATTTCCGCATTTTGCGCTGCTGTGGCCATTAAACCAAATAGTTCTTCCTCGCTTGCCTTGCCGCGGTGATAGAAATAGCATCGGCCTTCATTGATCGTTAGAAAAAGTTCATTTTCCCGGAGGGTTTCTTTAAAAGTTATCTCTCCGGTGGAAACATCAATCCGATACAGTGTCCCGTATTTTAGCATCGCGTCCAATAATTGTCTGTAATGGACACACGACCAACTTTCCCCGCAAATCCAAAGCTCTTCATCTACAACCTGTCCACGGTTGACAGGAAGGGCACCATTGGCTGTGTATAAAACTTCTCCATCCTCATTTTGAATGTACATCGTATAGTCAGCGTCTTTTATGCGTTCTGTATACATCTGTAACTCGGATCCCTCTATTGGAAACGGTTCGCTTAAATTGGTTATGCCGGTGATCACTTTACCGGACGGATATGCAATTTCATATTCAAAATGTTCAGCGTCAGGGTTGCACCCTGTAAGCATCAATAATAACATTATGATAGAGGAAAAAGTCATTATATTTTTAATCATCGAACGATGCCTATGTAATATAAATCTCATATGCTTTCCCCTTTTGATGCTGAGCATTCAAGTTTCCTGTATTTCGCGAATAGAGGACTTAGGGCAAACCTGGCCGTAGTACGTTCACTATTACGAACGTTCATTATGTTTTACTATTGTGTTAGAACTTTGACTGGGAAAGAAAATTAATTCAACTTTGCAAAGTATTCATTCCCTCCAACCTTTAATCCATTCCATACCTGGATATAGTTGTCCTGTTCTAATAAAATATTCAATGCACTTAACAGCCAAATCTAAATTATGCATGGTATATTTTTTCTCAACAACCGATTGTCCATCACTACATATTATTGGCGCTTCTTCATCAGAATCAGCATACTCTACGTTATAACTGGAATACCAAGTCCGGTTGACTTCTTCACAATACTGTAAAAAAATCCAACCATCTGTGCTTTCCATTTGCATATATCGGTCGTCACCATCAGGGTCTAAGGACAAATATACATCAGCATATGTTCCTTGTCGTATTTTTTCGATAATTCCCTGTACTGTATTTTCGTTTATCTCGTCCATCCCACCAACATATTGAATACAAATGTCAGAGGGTATTGAGACAGGGGTATCATTTCGAGGAATAATTTCATATTTTGTTACCATAAACATTCTTCTCCTTACTCTATGAGTACAGTGTAGCATATAAAATATCTGCATTCGCCTTATGATGAATCAAAATTCATTTTATATTGTAACATAACTACCCATCCAAAACAATGAAAGATTCTCCGTCCGTTCCGCCTATCCAGACAGTCAATGGGTGGCAAGGGTTTTATACCATCTCTCCCGGAAACGGCTTTTAACCGCCCACAGGGCGTATTTTTTGCCCCTTTTTCCACCTCAAAAAACTTCTAATACATGGCAAATTCATGCCCTGTATTATTTTTTTGCAAAATTGGACAAAACACCTTGACAAAATCACTTTGAGAACACGGATTTTATGGTATTGCTCTCACAGGCGCAGGGCGACAGGGCTATCCTTGCAAAACAGCTTGGCATATCGGAACATCAGCTATCCTATATCGCGCACAGTAATTCCGGCGAGGGGCTTTTATTCTTCGGCAATACCACGATCCCATTCGTGGACAGGTTCCCACGGGGTGAAATATATAATCTGTTAACAACCCGCCCGGAGGACATACGGGAGGCGGCGAAAAAAACGGCGTCCGTTACGAAAAGAATCGCCGGGGCCGTTTTTCGTTTCATCCGAAGCAACCCTAAAATCATTGTGCTTGCGGCCTGCGTGTTCCTGTTGATCGTACTCCTGCAATCCTGCATGGGCGCTATGCTTTCCATCGGCAACAGCATCGCGGGCGCTATCGGCGGCACTTCCTATCTGGCCGAGGACGGGGACATCAATCAGACCGAGCTTGCCTATTCCGAGTGGGAGGCCGACCTGACGCTGGAGGCCCGGAACGCAGCGCAATCCCATCCGGGGTATGACGAATACAGGTTTGACATTGATCCCACAGGCCACGATCCCCATGCCCTGCTTGCGTTCCTCACGGCAAAATCTGATGATTTTACATTCGCGCAGGTGGAGCCGGTATTGCGGGATATTTTCAATCAGCAATACAATTTGACTTTTACCGAGATCGTGGAGGTGCGTTACCGAACCGAATACTATACCTGTGAAAACGGCCATGAACACAGCTACCAAGTACCGTACAATTACTATATTTACCGTATAATACTGCAATATCCCTAAAACCGCCTTAATAAAAGAAATATGACCACATCCTTGCTGCTATTTGACAAAATGTATATAATGGATAGTGAAAAAATGGGACGAAAACGGCTTAAAGGGGGGATGTTGGTGTTGAAAATAGGTGTCTTTTCCATACTGTCAAAAATCAGTATCCATATGTTGCGCCATTATGATGAAATTGATTTACTAAAGCCCGCAGAAGTAGATCAATTTACAAATTACCGCTACTATAGCGAAAATCAACTACCTATAGCAAATAGGATACAAGCCCTAAAAGATATGGGATTTGGTTTGACTTTAATCAAGGAGATAATTTCAAAGTGTAATAGCGATTTGAAATTAAAGGAATATCTTATTGAACAGGCTAATCAACAACGCAAAGAAATAATAGCTATGCAACAAAGGCTTTTGTTAACCGAGAATACAATAAATAGCCTAAACAGTAAAACCGTTTTGCCACAATACAATATTATCAAAAAGGAAATTTTCGCAAGAATGGTAGTTAGCCATAGAGAAAAAATTCAGCAAAGAAGCCGAGAAGGTGTTTTATGGGAAAAACTGGCCCAAGAGACAACAAAACAAAATGTTCAATTTGCATTTCCTCCATATCATATCGCTCTTTTCCATGATGAAGAATATAAAGAAAATGATGTTGATGTAGAAGTGCAACGAGCAGTTACCAATAAGTATCATACCACCGAGAGCATGACCTTCAAAAAAGCAGATAAAATTGTAGTAGCCGCTTTAATATATAAAGGCCGTTATGACTTATTGAAAGAAGCAACAGGGCAACTTGTTAATTGGATAGCGGATAATGGATATGAAATAACCGGGAACATGTTTAATGTTTATCACATTTCACCTGAAACTGAAAGCAATTCTGAAAATATGATTACAGAAATATGTTTCCCAATAAAACAGAAATTTTAAAGCATTGTTAAAAGCAATGCTTTATTTTTTGGGTATTGACTCTCCCATTGTACGAGGGTTTACAATGGCCTTATACACGAAAGGAGCGTATCTATGAAGTATTTAGAACTACCACACAAGCAAGCTGATTATCTTTGTCCGATAAACGGCTTATGCGATGTCTATGAATGGAAAACAGGAAATAGAATGCCGGAGGAATTATTGTTTTTTTCGCGGACTGGCTTTATGCTCATTTCTCAAAAAAGAGCAGTACCGCCTAAGATGATATTTCTTGCGAATGGAAGTATCGGCAGCAATCAATACAACTTTTGGAAATCCATCATGGAGTATGACATTATAGCGTCTGAGGGTAAATCTTTCAAGTCTACGCTATCAAATATAATGGAGCTAATCAATAATGACATACCCGTTATTTTATTCGGCTTAGACATGTATCATCTTCCGTATCAAACAAAATATTACCATACCACACATATACCGGGGCATGTCGTTTTAATGGTAGGTTATGATGATAAGAATGCTTATATCCATGACAATTCAAAAGATGATGTGCAAACAATTCCTTTCGAGGAGTTACAATCCGCTTGGGAAAACGATTATATAGGCATATCCAAAAAGAATGCCTACTTTGGGATACGTTTTAGACAACCCAATTTTGACATGAGAGATATTATGCAAAAGGGATTGTCCATCAATGCTGACAATTTCATAAATCCACCGATTGGATTTATGGGTATTCGTGGCATGGAAAAACTGATTAAAGAGTTTTCTACTTGGGAGAATTATTTTGACGCTTCTACTCTTTGTGAAATATACAAGCATTTCGTTACCTATACTGGTAGTGTTTTGCCCGAATTACCGGAAAAATTGAATGACGATTCTTCCGGTATCGAAAATCCCCACAGAGGTTCACGGGATCGATTATCAACGGCGCTAATGCAATACAAAGATAGCATGGATTCCTCAACATGGGAACAAGCCGCTATTGCCTATCAAAAAAGTGGAATAATAATTGAGCAGATTGTAAATGGATTTACCCAAGACATACTCGATAATTCCTTTTCTGAAACTCATAGATACATTAGCCTGTTTTCACAGCTTAAACAAGTCGAGGAAAAGGCACATGAGGAGTTATCCATCCCTATAGAACACCAAAAATTGAGAAACAAGTCTATTGAGCATTAGCGTCAAAAAAAGTTATCCCACGGAAAGAAATATTGTTCGGCGGTTTGACCTTGTAAAGCAAGTCAAAGTTTGGTTCGCCACTTCGGGCCAAGTTGGCCCGAAGTGGCGAAAATAGAATAGGAGGACGGCGTACCTGCCGTTAAACGGTTAATAAAAAAAACCGTTGCTCGGCGGGTAGTTAATTATGCCCTACGAATACTGAACGGCGGTTTTGAAAAACCGCCGTTTTCCGTTTTTCGGAAGGCTTAATAAAGTGCGCCTTTTTACAGAACGCGGCGGCATTATAGGAGGATGCGCCGTATTTTATTATTGCCTTTCCCATCAATACAAATGGCCGCTATGGAAACATAACGGCCGGGGTTAGCCAGCCGACACCTTGATTTTTTAGCAGGTTTCTGTATCCTTAGAATAAGCACACAAGCAGAGAGGCCAGTGCCATAGAAAAGGTTAGGCCCCAATCCAATTATAGTATCCAGCAGATCGGACTCGATAAGCATCTGTCGTATTTTGCCCTCTTTGGCTGCGCGGAACAATACCCCTTGAGGCAATACGACTGCCATTCGTCCTGTCTTCGGTTTCATAGACTTTATCATATGCTCGATCCAAGCGAAATCACCCGATGATGTTGGCGGGACGCCCCAAAAATCCCGTCCAAACCGATCTCCCGACCAAATATCATCGCCCCAATTTTCAGGGGAAAACGGCGGGTTTGAAATAACACAATCAAATGTTCTCAGTTTGTTATGAGAAATAAATGCAGGACTACGAAGTGTGTCCCCGCGATAAATATAGAAGTCTTCTGCGCCATGAAGGTACAGGTTCATCCTCGCAATGGCAGAGGTCGTGAGGTTCTTCTCTTGTCCAAATATTTTCCCGAGGCAGGCGTTTTCATCACTTTTGTCCTGTATATGATTTCTGGACTCAATTAGCATGCCACCGGTTCCGCATGCAGGGTCGTATATGGTATCGCCAGGTATAGGGTCAAGAATACGAACAAGCAATGAAACAACAGGCCAAGGGGTGTAGAACTCACCAGCCTTCTTATTTGTAATATCCGCAAATTTTTTTATCAAATATTCGTATGCATGACCAAGCACATCTACCGCACAGTGAGCATCATCAAGATTCAGTGAGGAAAAATGCTCAAGCAAGTTCTTCAATCTTTCATCTGAAAGGCGCTCTCGATTCGACCATTTTGCATCATCGAAGTCGCTGAAAATGGTAAACAGATTTTTCGGATTTGCTTTTTCAATATTTCTAAAAGCCGTTTGAATGGCGTGTCCTATATTCTCCGCTTTGCTCCTAATATCGTTCCAATGACTGCCCTCAGGAATCTGAGAGCGATGGTTTTCTGAAAACATGGCATAGCGTTCATCACCATCAGCTAATTCAAGTGCCTCTGTGTACTCACGAGTGAACTCATCGCAAAGCCGCTTATAAAAAGCAGCGGGAAAATATGAGTTTTATATTCTTCTGGATAGATAGGGCCACGGAGAATATTGCAACCTTGACATATGTAATTATAAACCTTTTGGGTATCGTCATTGTTTGTGAAACTCAATCGTCCTGTCATAACCGATCTTCCCCTTCAGAAAGCGCCTAAAAATAGTAATATCATATCATGTTTTCTATATGAGGAAAAGGCCGCATGCGAATCTTGTCAAAATTGCTCGGATTCTCTCCTCTGTTGACGAGTTGCGTGTCTCCTCATGATCGAAGTTCCACAATCTATTCCCACAGCATTACGTATTTTTGCGTCATCACGTCCATTCTTTAGATTCTTGCTCCATTCTTTCCCGCCTCATATTCGTCCAATGCCTTCCCGATCCGGTGTATTTCATCGCTGCCATTTGTGGCAAAGCGCAGCAACGGGATCCCGTATAATTGCAAAATGCGATCCTTTATTCGGTCGCGCTCATATTGCTGTGTACCTTCCTTGTGGTAATGGAATCCGTCCACCTCGATTGCCAGAACAGGTTTCTTGCTGATTCGGTTATAAATCAAAAAATCCACATGCGTTGCCGTATTCATGGCATATCGGCACTCTTCATCAGTCAAATGCTTCAGATCACGGATCAACATATTAAGTGGCTGATGGCAAATAACATCCAGTGAAAGCTGTGAGCGAGATTTGAGCAAATCGGCAATGGCGTGATACATCAGATTCTCGGAGTCATAGGCGGAGATGCGAGTATGCTTTTCCAAAAAAGCAATTCGCGCATCGGTATACTGCTTGTACAGCAGATCAAATACTGAGTAGATTTCGCTCTGCACGACCTGAAAGTTGTTGTATTCTATATAATCAATCAGATCGCCGATGTTGCTGTCTGACGGCTGGTCGTTGCCGGACGCCACGAGACAAAACTGCTTTTTCGCACGGGACACAGCGACATTAAGCAAATATGGGTCATCTGAGAAATCGGTGACCACATCATCCACGGGTGTCATCACGATAGTGTCCTTTTCACGCCCCTGAAATTTATGTACTGTGGCCACCTCGATTTGTTTTGTGTCAAGCTGCTTTGTTATTGCGGCCACCTGATCTTTGTATGGGGCGACAATCCCGATCTCTTCCAGATCTTGGGCTTGAATCATCGGGAGCGCTTCGCGAATCGTCACATCAATCTGCCGCTGATTCGTGTGATCTCTGCGGTGGTCGCCAAGGGCCGTCTTAAGCAGCATCAGGGGATCAGCCTCACCCGAATCCTCCGTCATAATCACGAGCTGATTGTCATAGAACTTCTGATTGCAAAAGCCGATAATCTTCGGGTGGCAGCGATAATGCTCACGCAAAAGGATCTGCGGGGCGTCCGGCAGGATATTGCACACGGATTTCAAAAAGCTGTTCTCCGAGAATGAGTACCCGCTCAACAGGTTGTAAGACGAGAAGATGGCATCGCTCTGCTTTTTCATATCATCCTTCACGACGTTTGGGAGCTGCTTTAAATCCCCAACGATGACGGCATTTTGGGCGCCGGATAAGGCCAATGCTCCGGTAGCGATATCAACCTGTGAGGCTTCATCCATAATCAGATAGTCATAGATAACGCCCTTTAGGCAGCTGCGCGAGGAAAAGGTCGTGCTGAGAATAATCGGATATTCTTTTACAACTGCTTCGGGTTGCTTCCAGAGGTCGTCTTCCGTGAACTCCGGGCGATCCGCTTGGTTTCCATAGCGCTCAAATAACTTGGCGCGCAGATAATCCATCGACCATTCGGTCAGCTCATCCATCTTCCTTTTTGCATCGGCTGCGGCAAGACGCTTTTCCAACCGGGTGATTTCCTCGATTAACTCGGATTCATGCGCCTGATAGAAAAGGGCTTGAAACAGTGTAATAACGGTCGGAAGATTGCTCTCGTAGAATTTCCAATCAGAGATTCCATAGACAAATGTGCTTTTCAGCTTAAACCAGAAGGAAAGCACACGATCCCGCTCGGAAAAATCATTACATTCCTGCCAAAGCTTCATGATGGTTCCCGACTTCAGTCGGCGCCGCGGCGCTGTCCCGTTATCAGCAAGACCGGTTTCGGAACAGTACTGCTCAAAATACCGGATTTCCAGCCGTAAGGAGTTCAGCTCCAGCCGCGCCTGCGCAAGCCGTTCCTGATCCGCAAACACACTGGATAACCCATCCACATGACTGGAAATCTTGCTCTGCAACTCACGCTGCTTTTCTTTGGAGATTTCCCAATCAGAAAGGGTTGGATACACTCCCGATTGATTGGCTACAAAGTCCTTTTTGTTGTCTTTGTTCCCCAACGCCGCAGCAAGAAATCCCATGTTGTATTTAGGCAACGCCAACTTTTCCAAGACGTTTTTTGTGGCGGAGTTGTTGTTGGATACAATTTGCACAGACGTTCCATCGATCAACAGGTTGGCGATGATGTTGAGAATCGTCTGCGTTTTCCCGGTTCCCGGAGGCCCCTGAATGATGCTGATTTGATTATTTAGCGCCTGCCTCACCGCTTGAAACTGGCTGGCATTCCCGCCAAACGGAAAGATCAGATTGGGTTTATTATAAGTCTGATTTTTGTGCTTCTCGGGGTTCATATAGATCGCCATTGCGGTATCATCACCGACAAAATCCAGTTTTTCGTACTGCTTTTGCAAAAGCGCCTCTCCGTTGTCGCCCCTAAGCTCATTGATCGCCGCAATCTGGCGCAAATAATTCACGCAGTTTTGCGACTCGCCCTCCGAGAGGCATGAATGGGTAATTTTCAACTCTCGTTTTGGATAGGTTCGCACGCTGCCATCCAAAAAGCACACATGCCAGTGATCATCTGCAGTGGCATGGAAAACATAGATTTCTCGGATGCTAAAGAGCTCCCGCTCACCATGAACGATCTGCACGAAAGCGGGGTTCACCGCTTCAGGATCTCGTATCCACTCGATGGAATTGTAATTATACGAGTATGTTTTCCCACTCTGAAACGTCACATCGTATTTTTTGGTCTCTTGATTGTATTTACAAAACCTGACATCGGCAGTGATGTCGTTTCCATTATTTAAAATGAGGTGCGCTTTTTGATTCATATCACGGCCTCCGAAGTTGTCAATCGATATTAAATTAGGACCGTTATCACGATCCATCTGTGAAGCTCATTTAGTCCGTAATGATGCGTAGAATATCCTTATTATACCATAGAGCGACAAGTTGAGACAGAAGAACAACCTCACATTCGGCAACCACTGCCGTACATGAGGTTGTTTCCTGTTACCATTCATAAAAATGTGTGGCGCAATCAGCCGCCGTGTTTGCCGCCCCGCGCTTTGAAATCCGCCTCAATTTCCTCGTTCCGCAGCCGTAACAGCGGGAGGCTGCGGTGCTCTGAAAATTCGGGCACAGCCCGCAGTTGAGCCCGCAGAGCGAAAAAACCGGATACTGCCTGTTGTAATCACTCATATTAGTTCCTCCTGCAGCCAGCGGCTATAGCAGTCGGGCTGCTTTTTCTCAATTACCTATCCGCTCCAACACATAGGCAAGCGGCACATCCATTCGCGCGGCGGTTTCCCCGGCGGTCATGCCGCCGGCTATAAAGCGCCGGATCACCCCGTCCATCGCTTCCCCTATCTCGATAACGTGCCCGTCCGGGTCGAACAGGCGCACGGCGCGCTGCCCCCAACTATGCTCGATCAGCGGATGCACATAGCGGATATCCATGGCGGAGAGCTTCTCCATAAACGTACCCAAGTCATCCTCCTCGAAATAGAGCTCAAAGGCATTGCCGCCGAAGATTACCTCGCGTCCGCCGATAAACCCCCGCCAACTGTCCGCCGTTTGCAGGGACAGGCAGTCCGAGAGGATCACATTGGCGCCGAAATCCCCGGTGACCTCCAGTCCGAACACATCGCGATAAAAACGCTTTGACCGCTCCATATCGGAGACGGCAATCAGCGGCAGCCCAAATTTCATGCTTGCGGCCCTCCGTTTAGGTTTTCCAGCCTCCACCGCACAATATCGCCGATCAGCTCAAAATCAATCGGCTTATCCATGGGAAACTGAATCGCGCCTTTGCTGGTCTTATAGCCGGTCAGACGCCCGGCAAACGCGGTTGTAGCCTCGCCGCCGGGGTAGACGCCGATGTGCTTTTTGCCCACGGCAAAGTGAATGATATTCTCGCCCTGCCAAAAGGTGGGCATCTGCCACGAGATTTTCTCCATTGCGTCCGGCGCGGCGGCACGGATGATCATGCGGATTTTCTCAAGCAGCGGGCGGATTTCCTTCGCCTGCAGCCCGATATATTCGTCAATATCCATTGGTTCGGCCAGCTTTTTGTTCAGGGCTTCGGCCTCGTCTTTGTCAAGCTGGTCGAAGATATCCGCATAGTAAAACCGCCCGGATATGCCGTCCAGCGCACCATCATGCAGCGGCAGCGCCATAAAGGCGGGGAAGCTCTCGCCGCCCGATGTGAGGATGCCATACTCCAACGCGGGCTTGAAGCCGAAGCGGGGGTAGTAGCTCTCGTGCCCGTAGATTAATACGGCGGCGTAGCCCAGCTCCTTCGCCAATTCGAGGGTATGGCGAATCAGTGTCGCGCCAACGCTCCGCTTCTGGTAGACGGGCAGCACGCTCACCGGGCCGAAGGTCAGGGTGGCGATCTCCGCGCCGCTGTCTGTGACGATTTTGCTCTTCGAGTACATGATGTTGCCGACAATACGCCCGTCCAGCTCGGCCACGAAATCCAGTTGGGGCACAAAGGCGGGGTCTGTGCGAAATTGATGGGCGAGCAAGGCCTCGTCACCTGCGGCGTGCTCCGCCGTCAAAAACGCGCGGTAGGTGATTTGCTCGATGGTGAAATGATCCTTTTTGCGCTCAAGGCGCAGCTTGATTGCATTGGTTTTATCGGTCATGGTGTTTCTCCTGTATTTTATTGTTCGGCGTGGGTGCATTTCCATCGCGTCACACGCCATAATGGATCACGAATTTCCTGTCCTGCTTTGCACGCTGCAAGAGCGCTACAATTTCCAGCGCGTCATCCCGGTATTCAACGGCTGTTTTTGCCAGAATCACCGCAATAAGTTGCTCCAACGACTCCGGCGGGATCAATGTAATCCCCCATCTTGCCAGCGCAGTTTCCGGGCGGTTGTAGCAATGAAAATATGTCTTGATGTCTTTGAGGTCATCCCACCAGTCATTCAGCGCATCATCACAAATCGCGATGCAGTGGTACCGCTCCGGTTCGTAGCTTCCGCTGTAGTCCTTTTGCGAATCAAAATCATCAATAATGCCAAACTCCGCGCGGTCTCCACCCCCGTAGCTCATCGTTTATCCTCCTAACACCACCACGGTTATTTCAAATCCTTTTTAGAAATCGACAAGAGCAGTTCTTCTTCGCTGCGCCTGTTTTTTTCAAGGGCGCTTTCCAATTCGCGCAGCTTCGCTTGAAGCATAGCTTCAGCATTACGGATGCTTGTGATCAGCTGTGCAACCTGCTCGGCGTTGTCCCTGATTTGACCGCGAACCGATAAATCGGTAAAGATGTTATCAAACCAAAAGTCGATGGTGCGCTGCCCGGAGGATATCTCTGTAAGCCCCGATACGGTGAGCCCCTGCACATCGCTGAGCTCGGATTTGAGCTCCCGCAGATTGTGCGAGAGCACGTTGAAGTTTGCTTCCGCCTCGTCTATATGCGAATATTTCGCCATGTGAGAAATGATGCCGCCGCGGGTAAACGCATCGTAGGTAGCCCAACCCTGGGCGCTGTCGAGAGAATTCGCAATTTTTTCGGCCGTGGGGCGCGCGCGGCTGGCGGCTCTTAACGCTTCCTCGATTTCCGTCATCTGCGAAATAATCGCGTTGCGTTCCTTTTCAAGCTCTGCGTAACGTATCCCATCCGGCTGCGAGAATTTTCCGGACAGCTCATGCCGCCGATTTTCCAGTTCCCGCTGATAGGCTTTCTCATCGGCTCGGAGCGCGGAAATGCGCGAGGCCAGCGCGTCCTTCTCGCGGACAAGGTGATCCAGATGGGCGGCGGCGCGGTCATAGGCAATTTTGGCATTTATCTCCTCCCGCTGCTCCTGTTCCAATTTATCCTCATACCTGCCGATGAGCCGAAGCAAGAACGCGGAAAAGGAATCCTGCTGCATCCGCTCCACATCAAGGCTTTCTCTCTTGTACTGGCGGAGCAGGTTGGATACCTCATCGTTGGCATTTTGGAGTTCCTGCGTAAGCGCCGCCAGCCTTTTTTCAAGCGCCGGGAGTGTCAAAACCCGGTCGCGCAGTTCAAGTATTTGCATCTCTGGTTTCCTCCTACCCAAGCGGCGTATAGCCTGTTTTTTCTATGAGCTCCTGCCCCTGCCCGGACAAGATCCAGTCGATTAAGACCTCCACATTTGGGTTTGTCGTTCCCGCGGTGACGGCGTAAAACTCGGCGGCATAGGGGTATGTCCCGTTTGCCACGTTTTCCCGCGTTGGCGCAACGCCGTTTAGGTTCAGTAACTTGATTTTGTTGTCGGTTACCATTTCGGTAGCGAAGTAGAGGAACGAATAACCGATGGCGTTATCATAATTCCGATAGGACGAAACCCTGCTGATGATCCCGCCCATGCCAGATGCAACGTCCTCCATCGGCGGCGTTATGAGCGGGGTATCCCCCATAAAGCCGACCAGCGCCGTTTGGCTGCCGGAGTTTTCCGGGCGTTGGAAGGCCCGTATCTTTACGTTTTTCCCGCCAAACTCGCGCCAATTGGTCACCTCTCCCGAATAAATCCGCCTGATATCATCGATCGATAGCCCGTTCACCGGATTTTGCGCGTTGACAAAGAAGACAAACGCTTCTCGTCCGATGGGGGTTAGAGTAAGCTCCACGCCTGCTTCCCGCGCCATTTGCAGCTGCTCCTCGGAGGGGCCTGCGGCAAAGATGATATCCGCCTCTCCCGTAATCAGCCGCCGGTACGCGCCGTCCGTATTGGTGCAGGCGAGTATTTCATAGGCCTCCGGCTTGACGGGGATCGCCTCGCGCTCAACCATCTCCGCCTCGATGTCGCCGTCCAGAACAACAAGGTTTTCATAATCCGCAGGATAAACCGCCCGCACAAACGCCGAATACACCGGATAAAGGGCGGTCGCGCCATCGAGTCTCGGCAGGTCATCCATCAGGCTAAGCGTAGACGGTTCGTCCAGCGAAGCCGCCAGCGTATCCTCCCGAAACGGATCGTACAGCGCCAGATTTACGCCCTGCTCGTCTATCCTCTCAATGCTATCGTGATACGCGCTGTGCATCTCGAACCCGGCAAAGGAAACGAGCATAACAAGCGCCGTTGCCCCCACAGAAATATATCTTATCTTTGGGCTGAGCAGCTTCCAAATCTGCATGAGAAGGAGTAGCCACAGAAGCACAAAAGCCGCGATGACCATGACTTGATGGAATACGAGGCCGCCTGAAAGCGCCGTGAGAAGCAGTGCGATGAGGCCGCCGAACAAGAGTGCGGCGGTAGCCAGTATGCTCAATAATATTTTGGGGATCAGCTTCACGAAATCACCTCGTCTGTAAGCTTTCGGTTATTTTATCCTCTTCCTAAAATCAATCAGAGTATAGACCGCGTCCAGTAACTCATCCGAGCACAAATCGAAGATAAGAGGAAAAAACTTGAGCTTCCTCATCTGCTTTGACTCATCGATCATTCGCTTGATCTCATCGCCTACCGGAAGGCTCAGCGCCTCCGCACGGCATTTTTCGGGGATGAAGACGCTCACCTTGAAAAATCCGTCCCAGATCGAAAGCCAGAAGGCGGTCACTTCCTTCTGCCCGCCACGGGCGCCCGTCCACCGATGCACCCCTTTGCCCAGCCACGCCTTGCCATCGGTGTAATAACGATAGGTCAGGTCGATATCGTAGTTTTTTAAGCCCTCGATAAACTTCAAATAAGCGCCGGTCGCTTCACCAAGCGCGCCTGCGATTACCTCGTCTGTCGGTTCTATATTGGGGTTGCGCAACAGTTGTTCAGGCATGATAAATCACCTCTTCCTGATCAGATGCCGAATCTGCATAGTGTGTATCTCTGATCCGTTTGCTATTGTGAGCTTAATCTCCCTGTAAGAAAGGCATGATACGCTCGATGGCCCTCATTGCGGCTTGTACGATTTGTTCAGAAAGAGCATCCGTGTCACTGAAATCAGGGGACTCATGCGACCACTTGCGCTCAAAATATGCTTTCAGCGCCATGACATATTTCAGCAGCCGCTCATAGGCAATTTGGATATCGCCTTTTTCAAGCTGTGCTTTATAAATAGAGATGTAACCGTTTGTCGTTTTGTTCATTGCGGCACCTCCGTCTGTCTTCACGGATTCGATTCATCCAGCAATCGTTCCAATGTGGTCTCAAAGCGGGCATCATCCTCTTTTGTCCGCTTGGCAGGGCCACGGGTTCTTCCGCCGCCCCGGCGGATTTTTCCGCTGATGTGGCGCTCCATTAAGAGCTTATCCATGTTTGCGTTGGTGAAGATCAGGCCATTCTGACTCAGGGCCCTTGCGCCTTTGCCGATTACCATGGCGGCAAGCCCGTAATCCTGCGTCACCACAATATCCTCGCATTTGAGTAAGCCCATCAGCGCGAAGTCCACGCTGTCGGCTTGCTTGTCCACGGTGATAATGGTGCTGTAGCCGTCACTTAGCTCATGGGATGTGTCGATGAGCATGGTGACGGGGATGTTCCTTCCCTTCGCCAGCCGGACGATGATTTGCTTGACCGGGCAGGCATCGGCGTCAACTAAGATTCGCATGGAGCGCGTCCTCATAAACGCAGCAGGATTTCAGATGGTCATTGACCATGCCCACCGCCTGCATGAACGAATAGATGATGGTCGAGCCGACAAACTTGAAGCCCATCTTCTTCAAATCCTTGCTGATTTGATCGGAGATGGGGGTGGTGATGGGCAGTTCGGCGATTTTTGCGTTGTCATACAGGGCAACCTTTGCGGGGTCAAATCCGTCAAAGGCCGCTCGGTAGGCCTCGCGCTTTTTGAGTAGCGTGATCCACGAAAGCCCTGCCTGCGCGCCCTCCAGAATCAGCATCTCGAAGAGCCTCTGGTCATCATGCACTGGCCGCCCCCATTCGTGGTCGTGATATTCGATGTAGATGGGGGTGTCCCCAAAGCATCGGAATGGCTCGCTCATTTACTCTCCCGCCCTTTCTTTATTGCGCTCAAAGCTCTAAATGATAGTCATGGCCGTTCCAGATAAAGCCGCACGCCTCAAGCGAACGATTGGAGGCTGCGTTCTCCCGCTCCGGCTCCACGATCACCGTTTTTGCCCCGGTCATATGCAGCAAATCAAGCATCTGCCGGATTATCTCTTTTCCAAAGCCGCGCCGAAGATATTCCGGTTCGCCGATGAGATAATCGATACTGAAAATCTCGCCCTGCTTTTCGCCGATGTCCGGCTCATCGTTCCACACCTCATGCTCCTGAGCAAAGAATGTGTCATAATACTGGCAAAACCCGATGGGAATACCCTCATGCTCGGCAACGAAATGGGTGAGGAAAGAAAATTCGCCATGTCGCTCACGCAGTTCACGCAGCCAGTGGTCGGGATGCTTGTACCACTTCGCGACATGAGGTGTGTACAGCCAGCGCTCCATAAGGGCGATATCAGTGTCCTGAAAAGAGCGTAGGTTCATCTGCCGGTCCCCCTCGCTTTGTCCGCAAACAACAACCCGTCCAGATGGTCGATCTCGTGGCAAAGCGTGGCCGCAAGAAAATCGTTACCTGTAATGGTGATCGGGTTGCCGTTACGGTCAAACGCCGATACCGCAACGCTTTTGGAGCGGGTGACCGTTCCGCGCGGCGCGCCGGACGCGATGGAGCCTTCGGGAATCTCCTGCGTTTCTGTGCTTGCTTCGGTAATGACAGGATTAATCAGTTCAATCACGCCGTTCTCGTCATCGATTAGGATTTCGTTTTTTCGATCATCATCATATACAGGTACTTTTCCATATGTCTCTCCCCATTCAAAATAGTTTCTTGCCGTTTAGAATGCTGATATCGAGCTCTTTTGCGATACCGCCTTGCTTATAAGGATTTATCTTTTGGGTAATCCCATCGCGCCGAAAAAGCGATCCGGTTCCCTTATACCAGAACGTGATGCCGGCGGCTACGCACTGCTCCCGGATATCAAGCACCCAGTCGTAATCGCAAACCCGCGCATCTCGGCCTGTCTCGCCGCTGACTGTAACGTGCTCCATCCCGCCGAGATAGGGCGTCAGGTCGATTGGCCCCAGCAGAGGAGATGCGGCAACATAACGCCGCTTGATGGGGTAGGATAAAAACAGCGGCAGCCGATAATCGGTGGTCTCCTGATTTTCAACAGTGCAGCCGATATTGACGTTATCATAACCGTTGCCCCAATCGGAAGGCAGGGATACGGGGAAGCGGTCGATGCGCTTGGTCAAAATCAGGAAATCAATGTCCCTGCGCTCCTTTATCATAGCCCAGGCATCGGCTCTCCACTCGTCCGCCTCCGGGAGGAAAAAGTCGGTCGCAAAGCAAGTGGCAAGGATTTTATCCCCTTTGATGTTGTACTCGCCCTTTGCGTTTTTTCTGATCGGCCAGTCAAACTTATCCGTCTTTTGAATCGTATTCTGGCCGTAGCGCTTGGCATGGGGCCCATAGAAATAACAATTTGCGCAGCCATCACTTGCGGGATAGCAGCCCGTCCAAGGTTCCCAGTTCATACTCTCACTACCTTCCGCGCCCGTTACATGGGCTTTAGGTTTTTATTCAGGCGGTCCACCATCCACGCCAGACAGCTTCTGTGACCGGCATCTGTTTTTGCGTCAAAATAGGCGCGTGTATAGGTCTTTACAAATGGGGATATCGCCCTTTTTTAGTTGCTCTTTATAAATTGAGATGTAATCGTTTGTCGTTTTATCCATTTTGATTCCTCCGTCTATCTTTACAGACTTCGCTGTCAAATCTCCGAATATATAAGGCCATTATACCATAGATTTCCCTTGTCGCACTAACAAAAAGCCCGCCGAAGTCTTGCGACTTCAACGGGCATTACCTTTCTTGCTTTTATGCTTTCCAGCGCTTTAGCGTTGGGAGAAACTCCCGGAGCTGCGCTCTCGCTTCGTCAGGGGTGAGGGTCAGGCCGTTTTCCTCATTCCAGGAATCAAGGTATTCAATGTTATGCTCAATCGCCTCTTCCAAAGTCATGGGGCGGAGGAAAGCGCCGTTGCCATAACAGTAGGTGCAGTATTCCTCCGACTTGCTTCCATCGTGTTCGGAACCCTTTACCTCATCGCTGTACAGCGTCATGCCACAGCTTTGGCATTGCAGCGGCGGCGCGCCTAAAAGAATATCGGTGGATACCCTAAACTCTTTTGAGATGAGCTTGAGGGTTTCGGTATTCGGAACAGTCTCGCCGGCTTCCCACCGCGACACGGCCTGCCGGGTGACGAAAAGCCGCTCAGCCATTTCATCCTGGGATAAACTATGGTGCTTGCGAAGCTCTATCATTACATCTTTAGTTTCCAATATCATCACCGCCTTCAAGTGTATTATAACGGAAAATGCGGTGAATTGAAAGCAACTCGCTGTTGCGTGGCCTCGTCATCATAAAGGAAAGGTCTCCCGAGTCCGCCTGTTTTTCGCGACCCGCGTCCTACGCCTTATACTCCCGAACGGGCAGCCCCTCGATATACCCGCGCTCACCCCTCGGCTCAAGCTGATATCGCGGTCCGTCCCCGGGGTAAAACTCCCAGCCATAGAGCTCGGGATTGTAGCGCTTGATTGCATCCCATACGATGTCGATGGCCTCGCTGAAGCGCTCGTCCTCGAAGGGTTCCCCGTGAAAGATCATATACTTGCATTCCGGCAGGTCGATGAGGTCAAAGTCCTCCGGCAGCGTGCCCGCGAAATCGGCGGCGACCTCCACCCCTTGGCAGTATTCCGATGTGCCGGGCTTTCGCATGCGCTCCGGCAGCCAGACGCCCACCGGCTCATACAGCGCGTCCCTGACGCTCGTGAGCATCCCCCAGACATCGCATCCGACCTCTTCACAGTACGCGAAGTAATCGGCGGCCTTGATGCCCCGTTTCAGAATCAATTTGCGCGCCGGGCGTTCAATTACCTGAGTAAAAACAACGTAGCTTCTCATGGTATCATTTCTCCTTTTCGGTTCGATATAGGTGTGGCTGACAGGATAGTAGGAGAAAAACGGAATGGGCGGGGCGCTCTGCCGATACCGGCGCGGCGAGATGGCAAAGGCGCGGGTGAACGCCTTGGTAAAGCCCTCGTGAGAGCCGAAGGCCGCCTCCAGCGCGATGTCCAGCACACTCGCCTCGGTATCCCGGAGCTTTTTCGCGGCCTCGGTCAGCCGCACCGAGCGGAGATACTCGAAGGGCGTCTTCCCGGTGAGCTCCGAAAAAGCCCGCAGAGCGTGCCATGGGGAATATGCGGCGGCGCAGGCGAGGTGCTCAAGCGTGATTTCCTCGCCGTGGTGCGCTAAGATATACTCCTGCATGCGTTGGACCGCCATGATTTTTTCCGTGTTTTCATTCATACCTGTCACCCTGGGAGAAGCATACCATGCCCAGCACCCAGCTTTCTTGACCGGAATTGCGCTATGCTTTTTTCACGATACAAATCTTGCCCTCGGCTTCATAACAAACCCGCCTGATTATTTAATCCTCTTCCTGAAATCAATCAGCGTATATACCGCATCGAACAATTCATCTGAACGTAAATCAAATATAAGCGGGAAAAACTTTAATTTCCCCATCTGCTTTGGATCATCGATCATCGCTTTGATTTTATCGTGAAGCGGAAGGCTCAGCGCATCCGCGCGGACTTTTTCAGGGATGTAGATTGTCACCTTGAAAAATCCGTCCCAGATCGAAAGCCAGAAAGCGGTCATTTCTTTCTGACCGCCGCGAGCGCCTGTCCGCCTGTACAGCCCCTTTCCGAGCCATGCCTTACCATCGGCGTAATAACGATAGGTCAGGTCGATGTCGCGGCTTTTCAAACCTTCAATAAACTTTAAATAAGCGCCGTTCGTTTCGCCAAGCGCGGCGGCTAAAACCTCGTTTGCCGGTTCTATATTGGGGTCGCGCAATAATTGCTCTGGCATTTCCATACCGCCTTTCAATCGTAAACTGGGCTTATGCCGGATTTAGTTTATTGCGTCTGCCTCCTGCCGCGCCTTCTCAATGAGCGCGAGCGCCACTTTCAGCGCGGCAATCCGCCGCTTTTGCAGCGTTTGCTGGGACTTGCCCAGCTTTTCGCTGTCGATCTTCTCACACTTTTTGAGGGTGGACAGCAGGGCGCGGTGCGCTTCTGATAATTCTTCGCGGGTAAATTCAGGAATAATGATCTCCTTGCTCTCAGCAGCCCCAGTTGATCTTGGCGGGGTTGGGCTCGTTTTCCACAGCCGCGGCGCGCAGTGCTGCCTCCATCTTGGCGCATTCCTCGGCGGCAATTTGATCGTAGACCGCCGGCTTCTCGTTAAGACCAAGCCGGTCATAGGCGATTGCCGCCGCACCGTAAAAGGCGAGTCCCAGCGAGTGAGTCGGTGTGTGGAAGCAGGCCGCTGCCTGTCCAATCGCTCTGGCGGCCGCCTGGGCGGCGGGCTTCGCATCCAGTTCCCGTGCGGCGGCATGGCATTCGTTTAGAATGATGTGCCTGACCTCCGGCAGCTTCACCTTGCCCTCGAACCATTGTCTGGACGCATGAAGCGCCATGCGAGGACGTGAATCGCCTGGGCATTCCTTTTCAAAAATGGGCAGGATATGCGCTTCGGCATAGTCCATGCACCAGTTTGCGATGGTTACCTTGCTCTGGGTTTCAATAAGCCGCATCAGCGACACGATGTGGGGCGAATCCGCCTTGCCAAGCATTTTTCGCAGTTTGGGCATAGCTTGTCTCCTCGTGGCTTTCTATAACAACGCAAAATGGGCGCTCTCGACAACGGATTTCATTTGGCACAAGCAAAAGGGATGCCCGGCAGGGTCAAACATAACCTTCCAATCATCAGAAAATTGCTCATCCGCGATTGTTGCGCCGCAATGGATTGCGTGCCCGACCGCCTTTTCGAGATCGTTAACGGCAAAATCCAAATGCGCCATTTGCTGTTGCGCCTCAGCGGCACCCGGCCACACGGGCGGTTTATAATCCAGGTTTTGTTGAAACGTTATGCCGGGATATGCTCCCTGTTGCGCTCCCGGAGCGCCCACAACCGCATATTCTTCGTCCGAAAACACAACTTCCCACCTCATCAACGCCGCATAGAACTTCGCTAATTCATGCGGGTCTTTGCAGTCAATCGTAAAGGCGTACATTTTAATTTTCAGTTCCTCCATAACGTTAATACCTCCGAATTCATTACAAATTGCCTATTGCCCCAATACCGACTAAAGACTTTTAAGCATAAACATCTCCAGTGGCTGCTCCAAAGGCGTGTTGTCAAAGGAAAGGCTGCCTTTTTCCACATATCCGAGTTTCCGATAAAAATGCTGCGCCTCTTCATTCACCTGTGTCGATGTCATGACCATTTTGTATCCAAGCTCGCGCATTTCCTGTTCCCAAGAGAGCATAGCCTGCCTGCCGAAGCCCTTGCCGCGACAGGCCTCCTCAAAGATAATAAGCGTGAGGAAGGGGATATTGTCCCAGAACAGATTGTACCGCATTATGCCGATGGGCTTGCCACTATCGCAAACAACATAGCCGCGCCGGTCCCGTATTTTCAGCAAAAACTCGTCCTCGCTCATATGCTCATCGAGCGTAAACCAAAAGACTTTGTCGGCTACGGTCACATATCGAATTTCGAACATCTTATTCTCCTGTTTTCTCTTTCATCCATCCGGAGAGAGGAAAAGTGCCTACCTGATTCTGGTCCCCAAGTGATGGTGGGAGCGCTCTCTATTTTTATCAGCTGTGTTTCCATCTGTAGATATCTCTGATCTGTCTGCTTGTTGTGGGGCTTATGCTTCGCCGGGAGATCGAAGCCGGGTGTGATAACCGCGCCGCCGGTCTCGATGGGCGCGAGTTTGTCACAGGCTTTTTGCAGCTTGTCCGCACCTGCCGCCTTGAAAATTGCGCTGTAGACCCCGCCATCCATCTGCAAGGCAGCATCGGCGGAGTTGACTATGGCGTCAACTCCAAGTTTTGTAATATCGTTTCGAATGATTGTAAAGGGCATATCAGTTCACCTCTTTTCATTCAGCAATCGTTCAAATGCAGCTGCAAACCGTGCGTCATCCTCTTTTGTCCGCTTGGCCGGGCCTTTGGTTCTGCCGCCGCCCCGGCGAATTTTTCCGCCGATATGGCGCTCCATCAGAAGCTTATCCATGTTCGCATCGGAGAAGATAAGTCCATTCTGATTGACGGCTTTTGCGCCTTTGCCGATTACCATGGCGGCAAGCCCGTAATCCTGTGTCACCACAATATCCTCGCGCCCGAGCAAGCCCATCAGCGCGAAGTCCACGCTGTCGGCCTGCTTGTCCACGGTAATGACCGTGCTGTAGCCATCATTCAGCTCGTGGGATGTGTCGATGAGCATGGTAACGGGAACATTCTTTTCCTTAGCCAGCCGGACAATGATTTGCTTCACCGGGCAGGCATCGGCGTCAACCAATATCCGCATTTAGTACCTCTTCATAGACACAGCACGACCCCAGATGGTCGTTCACCATGCCGACCGCCTGCATGAACGAGTAAATAATGGTCGAGCCGACAAACTTAAAGCCCATCTTTTTTAAATCCTTGCTGATTTGATCGGAGACCCTGGTGGTTATCGGAATATCCTCAAGTTTTTTCCAGTGACCGACAATGGGCTTGTGATCCACATATCCCCAAATAAACTTGTCGAAACTGCCGTACCTTTCCTGAATTGCCAAAAATAGCCTGGCATTCACGATGGCCGCGTTGATTTTGAGCCGGTTTCGAATGATGCCCGCATTTGCCAGCAGCGACTCTATTTTTGCGCTATCGTATAGAGCTATCTTTGCGGGGTCAAAGCCATCGAAGGCCTCTCTGTAAGCCGCTCTCTTTTTCAGCACAGTGATCCACGAAAGCCCTGCCTGTGCGCCTTCTAAAATCAGCATCTCAAACAGCTTGCGGTCATCATGCACGGGCCGCCCCCATTCGTGATCGTGATAATCGATGTAGATGGGGGTATCTCCGAAGCATCTGAATGGTTCGCTCATTTTACCGCCTACTCATCCTCGTTCGTATATGTGTTCATCCACTGGGAATCACACCGCTCAAAGCGCCAAACGATAGTGATTGCCGTTCCAGGTAAAGCCGTTCGCTTCAAGGATCCGATTGGAAGCGGCGTTCTCCCGCTCCGGCTCCACGATCACCGTTTTTGCCCCGGCCTTCCGCAGCATAGTAATCATCTGTCGGATCATTTCTTTGCCAAAACCGCGGCGCAGATAGTCCGGCTCGCCTATGAGATAATCTATACTGAAAACCTTACCCTGTTTTTCGTGGGCGCCCGGCTCATCGTTCCACACTTCATGCTCCTGGGCAAAAAACGTGTCGTAATACTGGCAAAATCCGATGGGGACATCCTCGAACTCGGCAATGAAGTGGGTGAGGAAAGAGAACTCGTCATGGCGCCCCTGCAGCTCACGCAGCCAGTGGTCGGGGTGCTTGTACCACTTGGTCACATGGGGCGTGTGCAGCCGGCGTTCCATGAGGGCGATGTCAGTGTCCTGAAAAGGGCGTAGGTTCATTTGTTTTCATTCCTCCCTCATAGTTCCATTCATCCCTGCGTAAGTGAGCCAATTTCGACTAAGTTGCCATCAGGGTCTGCCACAATGCAGGTTCGTTCTCCCCAACGCTCACTTGTTGTCGGTGGCATTACCGGAGTGCCTCCCGCCCGAATGATTCGCTCATATTCACGGTCAACAGCCGCGTAATTCTCTACCTCATAGCCGAGTTCCATGGTACCGTTTATCCCTTCGGGATAGGTATACTTTTGCCCGGTTTCTTTTTCAAAATCCTCACGCCTGTATAAAGTTAAGTGAAACCCGTTCGATTCCAGCTCGGCATTCGGCGCTTTGCCATCCCAGTCGGTTTACATACCGAGGATATCGCGATAGAAAGAAACCATCTTTTCCATATCTGTAACGAATATCCCAACCGCGTCAAGCTTCAAGTTCATTTGCCAACCCTCCTTGCCTTGTCTATAAACAGTATCCCGTCCAGATGGTCGATCTCATGACAAAGCGTGGCCGCGAGAAAATCGTTTCCCGTGACGGTTATGGGGTTGCCGTTACGATCAAGCGCCGATACCGTGACGCTTTTCGGGCGGGTGACTGTCCCGCGCGGCGCACCGGACGCGATGGAGCCTTCGGGAACCTCCTGCGTTTCTGTGCTTGCTTCGGTTATGGTCGGGTTAATCAGTTCAATCACACCGCTCTCGTCATCGACGACGACCGCCCGGCGCAAAACGCCAACATGAACGGCGGCGCATCCGTAGCCGCCCACATGCCTTAGTGTTTCGAGCATATCATCGAGCAAGGCCCACAGGCGCTCGTCAAACTTCTCGACAGTGCGGCTCGTCTTGCGGAATAGAGGGTCATCCCAGCTTGTTAAATTGCGCAGAGCCATTTTAGATCACTCCATTCGTTGGTTTTGTGTAAATATAGCAGATTGCCGTTCCCTGCAAAATGGGCACGGCTTTCACGCTGAACCCCGCGTTTTCGCCTGCCGCCAACAAATCTTCCGCCGTGTAGCGCGTATACCCGAACTGCGTGTGAGAAAAGCGGGACAGGGTTTCGTTTGTGTAAAGCATGTTGATAAAACATCCGCCCGGCTTCAGCACACGCCATATTTCCCGCATTGGTGTTTCAAGGTCGCCCCAAAAATACACGGTGTTGATGGTGTACACGTTGCTGAAGGATTCAACCGGAAACGACAGAGCGCTTACATCCTGACAGGTGAAGCTCATTTTTTTGCTCTTTACATATTTGTGGTTGCGCCGCTCAGCGGTCTCGATGATCTCCTTCGATAGATCAATGCCCGAGAATGTGGCGTTATGCCGTTGCGCCAGCAGGTTCAGCACAAAACCATTTCCGCAGCCAATGTCGAGTACGCTGTCTGAATCGGAGAGCGACAGCAAGCGAATGGTTTCGTTGTACAGCGGGCGGTTTTGGCGGTTCATCACAAGGCTTACAATGCCACCGCCAAAGCCTTTTGGATCCGCAAACTGTTTGGAAATGTAAGTGTTTAAGCTCACAGAACCCCATCCTTCTGGCCGATATACTCAAACCGCTTCACAGTCTTGCCGTCAACCCCAATCGGGTTCTCCCACATGGAAAGTGGGCGAACCCAAGTGCCACGCTCGCAGTAAAGCGCCTTGTAAATGACCATATCCTCCAAGGTTTCGCTGTGCTTCGCGAACCCGATAACCTCATATTGATTGCCTTTGTAGTGGCGGTATACGCCGAGTTTAATGGAATTATCCATATCGTCATATCCTTGCCCGCCAGATGATCGACTCCACGCGCTCCAGAGCAGCGTTTTCGATCCGCTTCGGCTGCGGCGTGAAAAACTCTACAAACGGCGCGTTTTTCTTAATATTCCATATCCCCGCGACTTGTCCGTTCACCGCGATGGTCGGCAGGCAAATCCCTGATTTCAGTATCACCCTGCCCTTGTATTCTTGCGGCAAACTGAACCGGTTCTCTGATGTGTACGACACGATGATCGGGTCGAAGCCTGAAAGCAGCGTCAATTCGGGAATATCACCCATATCAGCAGGTTCGCTGTAATAGTAGGTCTTGCTGCCAAAATCCAAGCGCTCCAGGTCGTCAAGCGGCAGTTTCGGCAGCTTTGCCGCATCCTCTTTGCTGACTCCGAAGAAATATGCCGCGTCTGCGAGTGTCGCCGGACCGTAAGCGGCGAAGTATCTATGCAGCAGCTTCGGGAGGACTTCATCGAAACTCTCATGCGGTTCCGCACTAATAAGGTCGAAGTCACGGCTTGTCATATTCTTGAACGCAACCTTACCAAGCTGTGCCAGACACACGAATACGCCGCCCCAGGACGAAAAAACATCGTCAATTACGTCCGGTTCATACCACTCCAAAAAGATTCTGCGAAACTCGGCGCGTGAGTACACGCCATCCTCCATCAGCCGAATCACCTCATCGGAGATGCCGCGGATTGTATCTGCGCCATGCGCCTTTGAAAGCCACGCAAAATAACCGTCCTTCCGCTCGCCGGCCGAGAGCGCAAGCATTTCCGGCAAATCCTCATACGCCACGCCGTGGAGGGTTCCGCGATAGAGCCACGTCTTGGTCAGCCGCGTTTTCCAACCGCTGATATTTGCGCCGCGAATCAGTGCGGAAAACGGCACGTTGCGGGCAAACCAGCTGTGCAGACCGAGCAGCTCGTGTGCGAGTGTTTCCAAGTCCCCGCAGGTGCGCGATAAGTACAGCCCGTGCATACGGTGACGGATGATGTTTTCGGTTGTCAGTTGCGGGTTCATACGTCCCCAGCCTCTCCGTCCAAAAGTTTCTGAATGGTTTCCTTTGTCTGCTCATTCACCTCGGCCTTATGAATCTGTGCGATTTCCGTATAAAGTTCAGGCGAGATATCATATAACGGCTTGCCCTCCAACTTTACCCACCCAGATAGAGCGCGGCAGGCCATATTTCTGCCTCGGACAACGCGGGAATTTAAACCCGTTTTGATGAGTCGCACCCCTCGGAGTGGGTATCCTGCAAGCTCTGGTAAAACAAAGTCGAGGCATTGATGCTCCTGATTAAGCTTATCCGCAAAGAGATAGTCACCCATCCCTTCGGCCATATCGTCTAATGGGAGCACCGCTTCACAAAGATCAATAATTTGCAAAGCCATATCGGGCTTCCGCATCAGCTTTGGCATGTGTACGTAGTATTTCAGCGGCTCCGCTCTAACCGCTTCGAACAGAGGAAGAGATATATCGATATCCATACGATCAGCGGCATTGCAAGCGCAGAAAAATGCGAAGCTGTCTCCTCGGCGCTTAACAGTGGTGATCACTTTCTCTGGCCATCCGGATTGGTTTATGATCTCGGCACATCCAGCCAGTATTTCGTCTTTATAATCAACCTCGGCATTCTCAGCCCAGCCACGCAGATTTAATATACGCCATAAATGCTCTACGCTGACAACGTGTTGTTTTGCGTGAAGCAGGTACAGTATCAGCGCCTCGTGAGCATGTTCGTATTTGCTGATTCCAGCTACAGGGCCTTCGTCAAGCAGTGCGTCTATGATGATGGCAATACTGCCGAATAGCTCGGCGTCAATAGAATCCCGGCGAAGCGAGGAAATTAGATCGCCCTTTATGGCACAGGTCAGACCGAGATAAGCGTCCATTACACCATTGGCACAGCCATCCCGCAAAATCCACTCGCGTATTTCATCCGTTTCCGGTTCAAGACGTTCAACGGCGTGAATTTTGCCCCAGCCTGTAACAGTTTTAGCGATTTGAAACACAATCCGGTTCCCGTTTTTCCAGTTTGAGGCGGCGACAACCACAAATAGCGTAAAATCATCGTACAGGCCAAGAGTGGTAATTACGTCACACACTTCATCCGCGTTGCCCAAATCCAGCAAGCCAAGTAGCCCAATGGCGATTTTGATCAGCTCCACATTTTTGCTTGTTTTCGCAAGGCGGAGGCTGAGATCAGCCAGCTTATTCGGATCAATGCCCTTGTGATCCTCTCGAATACTTTGCAGGATAGGATCAATCAAAGAGATTGACCGATTGTCTTCTAAAAGCGTTTCGATTTTGGATATATAGCGAACACTTGAAGTCTTAAAATATTTTTTCAGCAGGGCAACCAGCTTTTTCACTGTCTTTTCATTGTTGCCTGCGCCTGCATGGAACACACCGATTCCATCCATTGCACCGGGCATAAAACCTATTTGGTTCGGTGCGTGCTTTGGTTCGAGAGTGAACTCGTGCGGCAGTTTGCCATCGGTACCAACATTACCTTTAATTTTTTCATATGCGCTTGAGGTGTCCAATGTACCCCCTCCAATCAAATGGATGTCAGATTAAACCCCCTCCGCCGTGTAGCGGATGAGGTTATTATACCATAGATTTCCTTTATCGTCCCAACTAAAATGCCCGCCGAAGTCCTTCGACTTGGGCGGGCACAATGATCTATTCAGCCTGATTTTTCACACGCAATGCTTCAAGCTCTTTCTAATTCTAACAGACCTGGAGATACGAAACAAGGGTTTCGAGTATAACTCGAAACCCTTGGAACTGGTGGAGACGAGGGGGATCGAACCCCTTACCTCTTGAATGCCATTCAAGCGCTCTCCCACGTTATACGATAAACCACCCCAAAAGCCGAAAGGTTTTGAACGGGTGGTTTTTTTGACGATTGCCGCAAGCCCCTTGCTATCAAGGGATTTTTAATTTTTCAGAAATATCTTACCCCAAATGAATGGCATTGAAATAGTAAAACCTAATTTTAAATAAGCCAGTGAAACTACTGAAATTTTTATTATGAATTTCCTGCGCTTCAATGGCATTGACACCCCCGCTTGAATGGCATTGTGCAAGCGGTTGAATGGCATTGACTTTCTTTCAATCTAACCAAGCAGACGTTCTTTTTCCGCTTCAAGATTTTTAAGTTCACGGAACATTTCCACGCAAGAACGGAATTGAAAGACAGTCATGGGCGTTTCGCCATTTTCATAATCAACAGTATCATCAAGACGATATTTTTCTCTGAGCGTTTCCCATTCGTCCAAGCTGATTTGGACGGCTGGGTCTACGTCATTCATCACGGAAACATTATTATAGTCAATCAAAACGTAACCATCAAGCGCGGAAAGTCTTAATTTGTTTTGCATTTATATCACCATTCTTGTAGCAAAAGATACTATCAAATCTCTAACCAGTTTTGTTAAAATCGCAAAATTATTGTAGCACAAGAAAGACAAATACACAATGACTTTACGTTACGCACATTTGACTTGTAATATGCATTTTGCACATTTGCTGCCCTACATCTTCCCCATATATAATTGAAGCACAAGGAGGGATACGCTATGAAGAAAACAAAAATCTATCTGACCGAAGCCGAATGGCGGCTTGTCATACATAGCCTGAACGATTTTCAAATCAAGCTGCACCGTGAGGGGCAGCACACCGACATAGTGGGTGAGACATTGTTAAAGGTTATGAAAGCCCCAACCAAGCGAATGAAAATCGCGGGGTGACAAATGGAATCCAATACATTTGAAAAAGCACTTTCCGACTTTATTGACCGCCGCGAATATGACGAAGTACAATCCGCGCTTTTTGACATGGTGCGCATATCCTTCAAAGCCGGATGGCAAGCCGCAGGCGGCGATCCACCGTCCCCGCAGCCCGTTATCCAGCTTGCGCCGAAGAACCCCTAAGACTGAATACATAATCGAGGCCGTTTGCTTTAGCACAGAGCAGGTGGCCTTTTTCTATTTCCTCCGTTACATAGCCGTTTTTTATGAGACGGCTTAAATCTATCTGGAAGGAGGAAAAACGGAATGCCAAACAACAAGGTAATTGCCATTGCCAACCAGAAGGGCGGCGTGGGCAAGACCACCACGGCGGCGAACCTCGGCATCGGCCTTGCTATGCAGGGTAAAAAGGTGCTGCTTGTGGACGCAGACCCGCAGGGTGACTTAACCACCTGTCTCGGCTGGCCTGAACAGGATAATCTGCCCGTAACACTTTCTACCCTTATGGAGAAGGTTATCAATGACGAGCCGATCCAGCCGAATGAGGGTATTTTGCGCCATGAGGAAGGTGTTGACCTGATGCCGTCCAGCATTGAATTGTCCTCTATGGAAATGACGCTGGTAAACGCCATGAGCCGCGAGTTTACCCTGCGCACCTACCTGAATAACATCAAGAAGAATTATGATTATGTGCTGATCGACTGTATGCCGTCCCTCGGCATGATTACCATCAACGCATTAGCGGCGGCAGATAGCGTGATTATCGCCGTACAGGCGCACTATCTTCCGGCAAAGGGCATGACGCAGCTTATGAAAACCATCGGCAAGGTGAAAAAGCAGATCAATCCGGGCTTAAAGGTGGACGGCGTTTTATTGACGCTGGCCGACATGCGCACCAATCTGGCGAAAACAACGGCGGACACCCTGCGGCAGGGGTATGGCAGCGTACTCAAAATCTTCAAGACGGAAATCCCCGTGGTGGTGAAAGCCGCTGAAATCAGCGCCGTGGGAAAAAGCATCTTCGCCTACGACAAAAACAGCAAGGTAGCAGCCGCCTATGCCGAGTTTGCAAAGGAGGTGTTAGCTGATGGCGAAAGACAACGCAATCAAGCTAAATCTGCCCTCAGCAGATGACCTCTTTTCCACGCAGGAGAGCCGCGATGACGCGCAGCGGGAAAAGGTAATGGATATTCCGTTAACGGAAATCGAAGATTTTCCCAATCACCCGTTCAAGGTGAGAATGGACGAGGCCATGCTGGAAACAGCAGAGAGCGTAAAGAAATACGGTGTTTTAGTACCCGCTATTGTCCGGCCTAAAGATGGGCGCTATCAGATGATCGCCGGACACAGGCGCAAGGCGGCAAGCGAGCTGGCGGAAATCGGTACTATTCCATGCATTGTCCGTAACTATACTGATGATGAAGCAACGATTATCATGGTGGACAGTAACCTGCAACGGGAAACGATACTCCCATCTGAAAAGGCGTTTGCCTACAAAATGAAGTTGGACGCTATGAACAGGCAGGGGCAGCGCACAGATTTAACCTCGACACCATTGGTGTCAAAGTTGCGGACTAATGAACAGGTAGGCTTACAAAATGGTGATAGCCGAGAGCAAGTGCGCCGCTATATCCGCTTAACCGATCTTATCCCCGGCATCCTGCAAATGGTGGACGATAAAAAAATCGCTTTTCGCCCCGCCGTTGAAATCTCATTTTTATCGCAAGAGCAGCAACAATCTTTGTTTGACACAATGGAATGCGAGGACTGTACTCCATCATTGGCACAGGCTATAAAAATGAAGCAGTTTTCGCAGGACGGGCGGCTAGGAGCATTGTTATTGACCTCTCTCCCTATCAGCCAGCCGAAACAGAAGAAATCCTGACTCCCGCATGGGAAAAACCGAAACCCAAAAGCCGGGTGCAAACCTTTGACCCGCACCCTGAAATCCCACAATCGGAGCGCCATAATTTTGTTATCACCGATGACAACCTCGGCCACGGCGGGGCAAAAACCAAATTCCACAATAATGTGGAGGCCATCAATACCCTGCAAGCGGTTGAAGCTGAAAACCGATTCGCCACACCGGAGGAACAGGAGGTACTTTCCCGTTATGTCGGATGGGGCGGCTTGCCGCAGGTGTTTGACAAAAACAACGAGTCGTGGGCCAAGGAATACGCGGAACTGAAGGAGCTGCTTACCGACAGCAAATATACCTCCGCGCGGGCCTCCACCCTCAACGCCCATTACACCAGCCCAACCGTTATTAAGGCTGTTTACAAGGCTATCAAAAACATGGGCTTTCAGACAGGCAATATTTTGGAGCCGTCCTGCGGCATCGGCAATTTCTTCGGCCTTGTGCCGGAGGCTATGCGCGACAGCAAGCTGTATGGAGTGGAGCTGGACGGCATCACAGGCCGCATCGCGCAGCAGCTTTACCAGAAGAACAGCATCGCTGTGCAGGGCTTTGAGCAGACCGACCTGCCCGACAGCTTTTTCGATTTGGCAATCGGCAACGTGCCTTTTGGCAGTTATGGCATAGCCGACAAGCGGTACGACAAGCACAAGTTTATGATCCACGATTACTTTTTTGCCCGGACGCTGGATAAGGTACGCCCCGGCGGTATCGTGGCCTTTGTTACCTCAAAGGGAACGCTGGACAAGAAAGACCCTTCTGTGCGGAAATATATCGCGCAGCGCGCGGATCTGCTCGGCGCGGTTCGTTTGCCCAACAACGCTTTTAAGGACAACGCGGGAACCGAAGTGACCACAGACATCATTTTCCTGCAAAAGCGTGACCGCATGGTGGACATTGAACCGGATTGGGTACACCTTGGGGAAACGGAAAACGGCATCCCTGTTAACAGCTATTTTGTGGAACACCCCGACATGGTGCTTGGTACTATGGCAAATGATGACGGCGTTAGAATGTATGGGAATGAAAAACGCTTGGGCCTCCACCTTTGGCGAAACCGTGACCGCCATAGATATTACGCGCAACTTACAGACACAACATAAAAAAGCGTACCTTTCGCCGCAAGGCCAAAGGGTACGCTTTTTTGTGGTATATTTCTTTTCTCGGCTGCAATGAAACAACTTTTGTCACGGACAAATGCTTATACTGCTGTACTGGAGCAATTTCGGAAGCTAAAGTGACTTATCAATATCGAAAAATTTCTTTGCTAAACCCTCAAAAAAAGGAATAGCGGCAAGAAGTACCACCCCGACAACAAGTGTTGCTACAACAATTTCGCTGACCTTTAAGTGGGTATTTACTGCATTGCATAAAATGATAATGTGAAAAGGAATTATCAAAAAACACCCTGTAAATGCGCCCGGACAGTATTTTCTATATTTGACTGTAAGAAGTATATGTGGGGCAACCGCATTGATAAGCATGGCTCCTACAAAACCTACAAACGCATATTCACAGTATTGATTGTCTGGAAAGAAAGCAAATAAGCCTGCCGCCCAATACCCTAAAATCGTAATCCCTAGCACTGCAAAAATAAAATGTTCCTTTTGGGGTGATCTACGGCTGTTTGGCATGGTTTTTATTCTCCATTCAGTTAGCCAAAGAGCTTCTTCAAGATTGTGAAGTGTTAGGCAAAACATAAAAATTATTGCTTCCATTCAGCACCCCTAACTAATACGCCTTTTCGCCCTGAGCCGCAAAGGCGTACTATGCTTATCATGTAAGGATAGAAAAACTTTTACCATCCCATTTAATAGAAATAATATCGCCATTTTTGATTATAGATTTTTTTCGCAACATTTCTTTTGAAAACAAATACTGCAATGTTTTAATAGCAAAAGCATGAGTAACGATCAGGACGCTTGGATTATTCAAGTGAATAAAATTATCACCTGTTTCTTTGAGAAAACTTTCCAATCTATCCGTAATCATATGAAACGGTTCAACCATACCTGTTATGTCGGATTTATAAATAAGCTCACAAACTTCCGGCAGACGGAAATTAAGTTCTGAAAAATCATTTTGTATCTGTAATTCATTCATAATACTGGAAATAAACTTATTATTATTTTCTGCTTCCCAGCAGCCCAAACACCACTCACGGAGCCTTTTATCAGTAATAACTTGCAGTTCATTTTGCCCCTTTGCAGTTAATATGGTTTTTCCAGTCTGTAAAGCTCTGGATGTATCACTGGAAAATGCAGACGAAAATTGGA
>Ga0153924_1000200_pt1 | contig 40182 bp, 32 predicted proteins | sample TSNJ008MetaG_FD_104709 | JGI IMG/M metagenome (GOLD analysis project Ga0153924, IMG submission 104709) | Attine ant fungus gardens microbial communities from New Jersey, USA - TSNJ008 MetaG | ecosystem: Host-associated > Fungi > Mycelium > Unclassified | place: USA: New Jersey, Wharton State...
AGCGGGATTTTGAAGTTACGGTGGTCTTCGATACGGCAGGAGTGAAGAAATTATTTGCTTCTTTTGCCAAATTACAAAAAATTTAAAAATGAATAGTAAATTTCACCAAAAGATGCTATACTAACAATATTAAATAAATAGAAAGGGTGAATAAGTACATGAATAAATTTGAAGAAATGCTTGCGACAAGCAAGTTGAACAATCTCCTCCGTAAACAGGATGAAGACGAGAAGACAAAGAGCTGTATTCGTACTATTCTGCTGATTGCCGGTGCTGTGGCTATTATTGCTACAATTGCCTATGGTGTGTATCGTCTCTTTATTAAGGATGACTTTGAAGATTTCGACGATGACTTATACTTTGATGATGATGACATGGACGATTTCTTTGATGAAGAAGAGGACGAGACCGAGTAATTGAAGAGGCAGACAGAACCACAAAAGAGAAGGGGCTGTCATCCTGAAGGAAGAGAAGGACCTGGTTTGACGTTTCCATACGTTGGCCAGGTCTTTTGACTTACAAAAAGTCCACGGGGATGCTTGAAAAGTATGGGGAACGCATAAGGAGATACTATGAAGAAGGGAATAATTGCAGAAGGAATCGTAGAGAGTATTCAATTCCCGAACAAGGGGATTTTACATATTGAAGGGCAGAAAATGGTGGTGAAAAATGCACTGCCGGGCCAAAGGCTGCAGGTTATGGTGACAAAGGGGGGTACAAAGAAGCTGGAGGGCCGCGTGTTAGAGGTATTGGAATCCTCTCCTCTGGAGACGGCGGAATGCCCTTGCATTCATTTCGGGAGCTGCGGCGGCTGTGTTTATCAGACGCTGCCGTATGAGGAGCAGCTGAAGATCAAAGCCGGTCAGGCCGAGTCCTTGTTAGCGCCGGTGCTTGGAAATGATTTTCCCTTTGAGGGGATTCTGGGCAGTCCAAGAGCAGCGGAATATCGTAATAAGATGGAGTTTTCCTTCGGTGATGCGGTGAAGGATGGGCCGATGACGTTGGGGATGCATAAGCGGGGAAGCTTCTATGATGTGGTTACCGTGGATCAATGCCAGATCGTAGATGAGGATTACCGGAAGATTCTGCGTGGGGTGCTGGATTTCTTTCGTGACCGGCAGATTTCCTTTTATAAAAAGATGCAGAGGACTGGAATTCTAAGGCATCTCGTGGTACGCAAGGCGGCTAAGACCGGGGAAATTCTGGTGATGCTGGTGACGACTTCCGGATACCGGGCCGATGAGGAGTTTGTGCAGATGCTTCGGGGGTTGGAGCTTAATGGGCAGCTGGCAGGTATTCTGCAGGCGGTGAATGACAGCCCGGCCGATGTGGTACAGAGTGACGAACTGCTGCTGTTGTATGGCCAGGATCATTTCTATGAAGAAATCCTGGGGCTCCGGTTTAAGATTACACCTTTTTCCTTCTTCCAGACGAATTCCCTGGGGGCGGAAGTTCTGTACAATGCAGCCAGGGAGTTTGTGGGGAGCGTGGAAGGCCGGCTGGTATTTGATCTCTATAGCGGAACCGGGACGATTGCGCAGGTGCTGGCACCGATAGCCCGAAAGGTGATCGGTGTAGAGATTGTAGAAGAAGCGGTAGTGGCTGCCCGGGAAAATGCAGCTGCGAATGGACTGGAAAATTGTGAGTTTATGGCAGGCGATGTGCTGAAGGTGCTGGAGGAAATTCAGGAAAAACCGGATATGATCGTACTGGACCCGCCCAGGGATGGAATTCATCCAAAAGCGCTCGGGAAGATTCTGGATTATGGGGTGGAGAGGATTGTGTATATTAGCTGTAAGCCGACTTCGCTGGCAAGGGATCTGGAGGTATTTCTGGCGAGAGGGTATCAGGTGAAGAGAGTGAAGTGCGTGGACATGTTTCCGGCGACGGCGGGGATCGAAGTGATCTCGCTTCTGGAAAAGTTTCAATAATCGGGTATCAAAAAACTTTATGGATAGGAAATGTGTTTATGTATAACAAGCTCGGGCCAACTTGGCCCGAGCTGATTATTCACTAAATCACACTTGTTGATAGCTGTGAAGCCCAGCAATCATAGTGGCGTCACGCGGATAAATTCCCGTCAGAAATGGATACAATACGTCTGCTTTGTTCCGCGACTTGCTTGTCATGGCTAATCATAACGATAGTATTACCGGCCTCGTTCAGTGCTTGAAACAGGCTCAAAATTTCCTTTCCTGTAGCTGAATCCAACGATCCGGTAGGTTCGTCGGCCAGAAGCAAAGCGGGTTTTGTGATGATCGCCCGCGCTATAGCAACCCTTTGCTGCTGACCGCCTGAAAGCTCATTCGGTTTGTGAAATATTCTATCCGATAACCCTACAAGGCGAATACAATCCTCGGCCTGCGTCACCGCTTCGGAGTAACTCATTCCACGCAAAAGCAAGGGCATGATCACATTCTGCATCGCCGTATATTGCGGAATCAGATGATATTTCTGAAAGATGAAGCCGATCTTCCGATTTCTGATTTGGGCAAGCTGATGTTTCGTACACGAATGTACGGCAATGTCTTCAAAAGAATAGTAACCGCCATCCGATGTGTCCATACACCCCATGATATTCATCAGCGTTGTTTTACCTGATCCCGATGGACCCAATATTGACAAATAATCTCCGGAGCTTACTACTAAGCTGACATCTTTGAGGACATGCAGAGCCTCATCACCCATATGGTAGGATTTATTGATATTTTCCATCTGTATTAATCGATTCATAATCTCACTCCAAGATAGTCAGAGTTTCAATAGTTTCGATCTGACCGTCCTTTATTTGTGCTTGGATCATCAATACTGAGCCTTTTTTTATATTTTGAAGCGTTGCGGCTCCGCCGACCCTGTTATGGATATTGATGCCCGTATGGATAATCGCAGTTACGGCTTCCCCGGTATAGGTTAAATTGATTCGTCCGTCGGCTCCATATATTGGGTCGTCGGGGTCGGGCGCGATATAGTCTTCCTGCGTTCTCTCTTTCAATTCCACCTTTTCCATTGAGTTGGGCCCCGATGTTCCATAAAACTTATTGAATTTCTCACTATCAACATCATTTAATTCAGGAATTTCTCCCAATTCTAATTCTACCTCGTTACCGACGATATTCTTCACCTTGCCGAAAAACGCTTTGCTTTCAACCGCTTCCGGGGGAGCGCTTTCCGGTAGTTCCCCTTTTTGTATGTCATTATCGGCTGTGTCCGTTTCGGTAATATGCTCCTGTGACTGCGCGGTCGCGGTCGGCGTAACCGTTTGGGGATTGGGCGTTTCGTTTCGGGCGCATCCCGAAAGTATGGGTATGAGCACAATGGCCGTTATCATATAAAATTTTTTCATGATATATTCCTTTCAGTTATTATTCATAATTTAGCGCGTCGATAGGGTTTAGCCGGGACGCTTTATAAGCGGGATAGTATCCAAATACCGTACCGGTCAGCAAGGAGAAAAACAATGCGGCTAAATATCCTCCAACGCTTGATAAAACCGGTATGTTCGTGTAACGCATAAGCGGCAGCAGCATAAAGCTCAACAGCATTCCGGCAATACTGCCGGACAGGCTAATGAACACGGATTCCAGTAAAAATTGCAAGAGAATATCCCGTTCAAAGCATCCCAAAGCTTTCAGGACGCCGATCTCCCGTGTGCGTTCCCTGACCGAGACAAATAGCACGTTCATGATCCCTATGCCGCTGACTATAAATACGATTGCGGCAACGGAAATGAGAAGCGTTTTCATTGTTCGGGCGGATTCCGTAGCCGCTTCCATCCGACTGCCTGCGTCTTCAACCGCATATGCGTTGTCGTCAAAAATGTAGTCAAGCGTACTGCGTATCCATTTCATAGCGGGCGCAACGTTTTTTACATCATCCGCCAGAGCCACCGCCTGAGGTATCGTGTAATCCTCAAACGCATAGCTTTGCGCGGTGGTATATGGCAAAAACACCGTGTCGTCAGGGCTAAGACCCTGAATACCGTCACCTTTACGGGCTAAAACGCCGATAATCTTAAATACCTTGTTGTTGAGGTGTAAGGATTCTCCAACGGCGTATTCCGGATCGCCAAAATACTTTACCGCCAATCCGTGGCCTATAACCGCTGTCATTGAAGCGTCAAGCACGTCGCTCTCCGTCAGGTTTTCGCCATAAGCTGTCGGAAGGTTGGATACTTCTTCATACGAGACGGTCACGCCCGCCAAATTTACGGCGACCTTTTCTCCGCCTATCACGGCGTTTCCAACCGTATATCCCGCTAACATTATGCTTTTTAGATACGGATTTTCTTGTTTGATCTGCTCCACGCTGTCTATTGACAGTTGCTCCATTTTCTGCAAGTCTCTATCAAAAAGGTTGGACTTGCTATAATCGGGATTGATATAAATGGTAGCCGCCGACAAGTCGCCAAAACGGTTTGCGATCTCCGCCTCGCCGCCCATACCAATCGCGATGACCAATACAATCGTTACCGCACCTACGATGATCCCAAGCGACGTTAATAGCACCTTGAATTTATTCTGCATGACATTGACGGCGATCATCCGCAACATTTCAGCAAACCTCATGAGTCGCCCTCCATATAAACGGTTTCGCCCTCCGAAAGACCGGAAGTGATCTCACTGTAGCGCCCGTCCGAAAAACCGGTTTGGATCGTATGTTCCATCAACTCGCCGTTACCATTTTTGATGAGTACATATTGTACGTCGTCCTTACTCCGAATCGCTTTATTGGAAAGGAATAATACATTCTTGACCTGTTTTTGTATAAAGCGGGCCGAGCATGTCATGCCATCAAGCAACGGCGTATCATTGGCTTTCACCGATACAAACACATTATATAAGGCGGGATTACTGTCTTTTTTAGGAAACGCCTGTTTTTTTACGGCCTCGCCTTGAAAAGCGACGCCGGGATACGCGTCAAAAGATAATTCAACCGTTTGGCCGATTTCAATCGCTACGATATCGGATTGCGTTACCGGCAGGCATAAAAGTCCGTCCTGCTGTTTGCCGACCACGGATACAGGCCTTTCCGGGATGATCGTTTCGCCGTAAGTATAATTCACTTCCGCGATAACACCCTCCATGCCCGCATAAATATATGGGTCTTCGCACAAGGCATCTATTTGTGACGATTGAACCTTCCGCGCGTCAACCTCTATTTTCGCCAGCGCAATATTGTTAGCCAATTCCTGTAGTTTTAGCTCGCCCTCTTTTTTCTTGCGTTGCCGTTCCTTACCGTAAACCTCGCTCTGCTCCTGCTTTGTCTCGATCTCTCCCAATTCCCGCTCAATCTCGGCGGTAGACAATTTAAGCTCGGCAGCCTGCAAATCATCTTTTATTTTGTTCCGCGCATTTTCCAATGAATGTGAAGATAACTTTGCGAGCCTTGTCTTTTTTTCCACCGGATCACCCGGCTGTACGTACACTTCATCCAATTGAATGGCGTAATCAAAGTATACGGGGACGCGTTCCAAGCAAACATATCCATTTGCCGATATGCCCGCCGTAATATCGCCGCGTGATACCGAATATTCCCGAATCGGTATAACGTCAGCTTCTGACGCATTCGCCGTGAGCAAAAAGTAACCACCGACGAGAAAAATACAGATAATCATGCCAAATATAAGAAAGCGCTTTTTTCCTGGCTTCATGAAAAAACCTCCCTTCAAGGTTGTTCTTCAAACTTAACAGGGAGATGTCATATAGTTGTACAGGACTTGCGTCAAAGAAGCGAATTTTTCATTCGATCCGGAATTTTTCTGTATCGGTAATAGTACTATCTGATTTAATTGGTGTTTTGGTGGATATAGAAATACTGATATCTGTAATCATATTTTTATTTTTCGCGGTTAATGTTTCCATACTTATAATTGCATTGAACGTATTGCCTGAAGAACTTTTGAAGGCTGAGATTTTATTTTCTCCATATACCGCGTCGGTTGCTTCGTTAAGACTTATTCCGATATATGATGCAAAAGTGTCCAGCGCGTGTTTGGGATTTACTTCTCCTGAATCGATATTTTCATTAAAAATCGTTATACTTGCCTTCCAAATCTGCCCGGTCACAGCATTTATAATCAGATTTGCGCTCATTTGCTCAGATGTAAACGTGACAGTCCAGTAGCTGTAAACAGAATCAAGAAACCGTATTTGTTCGTCTATCATGTTTTGACAGAGGCAGGCGTTAGTTTTATCGTATTTATACCCGGCCAGTTCTACGGGGATTATACCCTGTTCACTGAAATAGGTAAGACCGGTCTTTCCGGCGGCAATGGCCTGCTCCATATTCAACTGTCCTTCTTTAGGTTCATGTGGCTTTTCATTGCCGGATGATTCCCAATTCTGTAAAATCTCATATATTTGCTGCTCGGTTAATACTGGCCGCTCACTCATAGGACTGTTATGAGAACGATCATCCACATTTTCCGTTATACCCGGCGTTGACATAATACCCGGCGCGTCAATGGTCGTGATTCCCGTCAATGATAACAATGCGTCCGATTTTTTATCGATCAGCGCGCTTGTCAGAATCCACCCGCCAATCGCTATAAGTAAAGATAGGGCAATACCGATTCCTGTATATATTTTCTGCTTATTCATCTTCACCACACCTCTCGCAGACAAAGCCGATTTTTACAACCGTCCCCGTTCCTCCGTCACTGCTAAACGCTAACGAACTGCCGTGTATCTCGGCTATTCTTGCCGCCAGTGCCAACCCAAGCCCCGCGCCGTGCTGTTTGCGTGAGCGGGATTTATCCACCGTATAAAACGCTTCGGTTATACGGCTGAGTTCGGCGGCGGGAATACCATGTCCATTATCAGATAGGATTATGTAGTAACGGCTACCGTCAAATTCACCTGTAATACAAATTTCATTGCATCCGGCTTTCATTGAGTTATCCATCAAATTGAGTATCAGGGTCTTGAATAAATCATATTCCACATTAATGTAAGCGGGGGGGATTTTTAGATGAAGCGATACCTTTTTGTCCTCAAGCACCGGTTTCATACCGCCCGTGATATTCTGTAAAAGTTCATCTACAGGCATTTCCTCCAACACGAAGTCCTGTCTGTTCAGCACAATTAAATCCATCAGCTTTAACGACAATGCCGCAAGCCGCATCCCCTCGCTTACTATATATCCTGCCGCATCTTTTACTTGCTCTTTAGAAAGTTCCTTTTGGTAAAGCATATCCGCGTATCCGATAACGGATGTCAACGGAGTTTTCAGCTCATGGGCAAAGCCGGCAACAAAATCTTCTTTCTGCCGGGCGTTTTCTGAAAGCACGTTTATCTTATCCTCTATAGCGTCGGCCATTAAATTAAAGCTCTCTGAAAGCTCTCCGATTTCATCACTGCCTGCCACAGGAAGCCGTTTGTTATAGCGGCCTTGCGAGATTTCGGCGGCAACTCCGTTCATTTTCTTAATCGGCCTTGTAATAAGCGCGGAAAGCACTAATATTATTATCATACTGATACCGAGTGTGGTTGAATATACCCGGATAAAGCTCTGGATCATTTGTTCCTTTTGGTCAATAACGCCGCTCACATCAGCAGCGATCAATAAATACAGCGTCACGTTGTTTTGCGTGAGTTTCCCGCATACCATGAGATAGCTTTTATCATCTACAGTTTGAAATTGATTAACAATGGTGTCGTCGGATATTTCATCAAGCATGGAAAAATTAATTTGTGAAGGGAGGTCGGAATATAGCAGTGATTTATCTTCCGCAAAAAACGCCGTCATGCCGCTTAAATCCGAAGATAACCTGCTTAACGTGTTTGACGTTAGCCCATCGCTCAAGTCGTCCACATTTGAAATCAGGTGCGCCTGTACGGTGAATTTATCGTACTGATACTGGTTAAGTGCCCGCTCTGTTTCTCTATTGATCGCGGTTTCATGAGAGAACGTAATCAATCGATATCCTGAAAGCAAAAGGGCGATACTTATAACGAGCGTCGCGCAAAGGAAGAATTTTGCATACAGCTTCATACGTTAGTCCTCTAGTCTATAACCGATACGGAAGACAGTTTTTATACGGTTTTCCCATCCGAGTTTTTTACGTAATCGTTGAATATGCGAATCTAATGTACGGGTTTCTCCGGCAAATTCTCCCCCCCAAACTTTTTCATAGAGCCTATCCCTGTATAAAGCAACATTTTTGTTTCGGACGAGTTCAACCAACAAATCAAATTCTTTAACTGTTAAATCCACAATCAGTCCATCTTTTGTTACCTGTCGCGAATCCGTATTAATGGACACGTCCGCAAAGACAAGCTGTTTTTCACTTTTCCCATAGCGCCGCAATACCGCTTCAACCCGCGCTGATAATTCTCCTATTTGAAAAGGCTTTACAAGATAGTCGTCCGCGCCAAGCTTCAAGCCCTTTATTCTATCATTTACCGTGCCTTTAGCGGTAATAAATATAACCGGGGTTCCAAGCGGTTTGATAGATTCAAGCAGTTCATACCCGTCGATTTCAGGCAGCATTATATCAAGAAGAATTAGATCATAATTTTCTTGCTCAATGAGGTGGGCTCCCTGTTTACCGTCAAAGGCGCAGGTGCACCGATAACCTTCGTCGCTTAAACTAACATATATTAAATTAGCAATCGCCTGCTCGTCTTCTACAATTAAAATATTCAGCATATGTCGTTCCTCCTCCCAACCATCATAATAATATCATGGAGTTGTGTCAAAGTTGTGTCAAGGTTGTTTTTATATCTTCCAGCCAGTGTTATCAAATATTGGGGCGAATAGGATTGTGAGCATATGTGCCATAATCTTTGTTTATAATCTTGTTATCAAGTTGAATTACCCAGAGTACCGCGCTTAAAAAGCGTTTCATTGACTAAGCTGAATGAATATTTACACAATAGGTATTTGAATTTTGGCATAAATAGGTATATAATGCCTATAATGCAAAATTTGCATAGAGTTACAAGACATCTTGTTATAGCAATAAAAACACAAGAAGATCGGAGAAGAGAATATGAAAACATTGATTCTATTTTATAGTTACACAGGAAACAGCAAAAGATTTGCAGAAAATCTTTCAAAAAAAATTGGTGCTGATATAGAAGAGGTGAAGACCGTCAAACGTCCAGGAACAATAGCCGCTTATGTATTGGGCTCATTTGCCGCGATGCGCCAAAAATCTGTAATTATTGAGCCATTTCAAAAAGATTTAAGCCAGTATGACCACTTTATTATAATCGCTCCAATCTGGGCCGGCAATCCTGCTCCTGCTTTCAACAGCATAATAGACAATTTGCCGGCGAAAAAGTCTGTTGAACTTTATCTTATATCTAGTAGCGGTAATAGTAATAAGGACAAAATTTCTTCTTATGTTGAAAATAAAGGCTTTAAGTTATTCGACTATCATGATATCAAACAAAATACAATTAGTGATTAGTCTAAGACTGCATACATCTCGTTATCCATACTTTATGGATGAATCAATACACTTTTTTAGATAATATAGCCATGTAATATCTCTATGAAAACGCAATGTAATCTGTTATAATAAATCAGAGCTAAGACGGAACGGTATTCCCAGTAGCTTCCTAAAACATAGGAGAGGAAGTATTGTTAATATGGAGCACAGATTAAAAAAACTGATTACTGAGAATTATCCTCAAGTACTAATCGTTTTTTTGGCTTTTTTGACGATGGTACTGGTCAGTTATTTTTATGTGAGTAATATTGTTCAAAGACAAATGCTGACAATAGGTGAGGAAACCATGAATACAATCCAAACGTCTGTTACGGCCAGCTTGTCCGAGTCTGAACTGATGTTTTCAAGCGTCAGCCAAGAAACCAAAACATTGTTAATAAACGGCGAAAGTAATCAAGATATATTAGAATTTCTGGTAAGTACCAATAACTATTATGGAGAGGAACGTTCACTGCGCTCGGATTTCCTAAAGGTATACGCCTATATACGTGGAGAATTTCTTGACGGATCGGGCTGGGTCCCCCCCAATGATTACGTTCCCATGCAACGGCCATGGTATATAGGCGCTGCAGAAAACGGGGACGGGATCTATTTCTCGGAGCCATATGTTGACGCGGATACGGGCGGAATATGTATTTCTTTTTCACAACAGCTTTTGGATAAAGAAGGAAATTCCTTTGGAATAGTAGCAATCGATTTAAATCTTACCCGTATTACCGACTATATTTCAAGCCAGGAAATTGCGAATAATGGGTACGGCGTTTTAGTTGATGATAATTTGAATTTTACCACACACAGGGATAATTTGCTTATCGGCGCAAAGATGGAGGAAGCCGGCGGAGGTTATGACCGGCTTGCCCGGATGCTGACTGAGCAGCGCACCCTGTCTGCAGAGCGTTTTATGGACGTGGACGGTACAGATAGTATCGCTTTTTTCCGTACCATATTTAACGGCTGGCATATCGGTGTTATTATTCCCAGAGCCAGTTACCTTGGACAGGTCTATAATCTTGCGATTGTTCTTGGCAGCCTGGGGTTTGTCCTTATGCTGATATTGTCTTATATGTTGATACGTTTTCATACCGATAAGATGCGCTCAGAGGAGGAAAGCAGGAGCAAAAGCAGCTTTCTGGCAAGAATGAGCCATGAGATTCGTACTCCCATGAACGCGGTCATAGGAATGATAACCATAGCAAAGAAATCAAAAACCATGGATGAAGTTGAGGTGTGCCTTGATAAGATCAATGATTCGGCCAATCATTTACTTGGCGTCATCAATGATGTTCTGGATATGTCTAAAATAGAAGCGGGGAAAATGGAGCTTTCAGAAATGGAGTTCTTATTCCAGGACATGATCACGCAGGTTACTACCGTTATGAACTTCAAGCTGGAGGAAGGGCGTCAGAATTTTTCTGTCCGGATAAATGAAAATGTTCCCAAATTTATCATTGCGGATAAACAGAGGCTGGCGCAGGTAATAACGAATCTGTTAAGCAACGCAAATAAATTTACTCCAGAAGGCGGAAATATCCGTTTATCGGTTCATCAAATTGAGGATGCCGGCAGCAGGTGCAAACTGCAAGTTGAAGTGGAAGACGACGGTATCGGCATCTCCATGGAACAACAGGCACGGCTTTTCCGTTCCTTTGAACAGGCGGACAACAGTATATCCCGCAAATATGGCGGCACGGGATTGGGTCTTGCAATTTCAAAGAAGATTATTGATTTGATGGACGGCGAGATTTGGATCGAGTCAGAACCGGAAAAAGGATCTAAATTCATATTCACAATAAATGTCGGCGTCGGCGCCAGTGAAAATGAGAAGGAAGATACAGGACTTACAGATACGGAATTCGCAATGGATTTGTTTGCCGGTAAACACATTTTGGCTGCGGATGATGTTGAGATCAATAGAGAAATACTGAATGCATTGCTTGACGGAACAGGTGTTACAATCGACAGTGTTGAAAACGGCCGGGAGGCGTGTGATAAGTTTGCCGCTAATCCTGAAATTTATGATCTGATTTTAATGGATTTGCACATGCCGGAGATGGATGGGTACGAAGCAACCAGAGTCATACGTACAATGAAGCTAGCCAAGGCCCGGACAATCCCTATTATCGCTATGACCGCCAATGTTTTTCGGGAGGATATAGAAAAATGCATGCTTGCCGGAATGAACGACCACGTTGGAAAACCTTTGGATATAAATACCATTATTGCTAAAATGAAACATTATCTGCTCTCCGATACGTAACCCGTAAGCGTTGAATGGATTAAGTGCTATTAGAATAATTATATGGGAGAGCCATTTGCCTTCTCCCAATAGGATTAGTCAATAATTAGGCGGGTACGGACGTTTTTCTTTCATCACGATTGTGCCGGCTCCCGCCGGAATAGAGGTTATTATGCAGGTAGGAATTGGATATAGTGATAACCCCGATACCATGTCGGCAGGCGTTCATGCGGCAACAGAGGCGATTAACCAAGCGGAGAGAAGCGATCCGTGCGAAATGGTTCTGTTGTTCTCTACCGCCCGGCACGACCAGCGGATTTTACGCGAAGCAGTGGTTTCCGTAGTGGGCCCGTCCGTGCCGGTTTATGGCGGCGGAGCGGTTGGAATCATAACAAACGAATATTTCGGCTATGCGGGTGATCAGATCGGGTTGGCCTGTATCTGGCTGGATGGCGTTCGCTGCGATGTACTGACCGACGGCGGTCTTACGGAGAGCGAGGAGGAGACCGGAATACGCCTGGGGCGCCGGCTTGCCGAGATTGGAACGGAACCTGAGTCTCCCGTCATGCTGTTTTATGATGCGATAGACCGTACGGACGGTGGCGTTCGGATGTTGATGGCCACATGGCTTCTGGCCGGGATGGAAAAGGGGCTTGGCTTTCTCCCCGACATAACGGGCGCAGGTCTGCAGGGCGATCATGTGTGCAGCCCCACCAGCCAGTGGATCGGCGGTGGGATGGGTGACCATTATGCGATGGCGCTAAAATTCTCCGGAGATATCCGCATTGACAGCGTAATTATGCATGGCTGCCGTCCCGCTACATCGTATTATACCGTCACAAAGGCGGATGGACCAGTCATCCTCGAAATTAACGACAAGCCGGCGCTTCAATTTATGGACGAGCTGCTTGATTCTGCGATTGCTCCGGAGGACTATCCATTCTTTCTGATTTTTGGGGTTAATCACGGTCAGCGGTGGGGAGAATATGACGAAAACTATTATGCCAGCCGCCTCTGCCTTGGAATCGACAAGGAACGCGGCGGGATTGTCATGTTTGAGCCGGATCTGACTCCGGGCACTGAAATTCAACTGATGTTCCGTTCCCTGGATCTTGACTACATGAAGCCAAAGATCGATAAAATCTTCGATGATCTTAATGGGCGCGAGCCGGTTTTTGCGATCTATATCGACTGCGCGGGACGATGCGCCGGATATGCCGGTATGGATGTCGAGGACGCGTTAGTCCTTCAGAAAACCGTTGCAGGGCGTGTCCCGGTCCTCGGCCTCTACACCGGCGTGGAGATCGCGCCGATCGGAGGTCGGCCAAGAGGCCTTGACTGGACTGGTGTTTTTTGCCTTTTCTCTAAAAGTAAGGACGGCAGCAGCGATACTGCCGGAGGGGCTGTCTCCATGCCGGTGTGGGAGATGAATTCGGCGCGTACGGAATCAAAAGAAATACCTTCAGAGGCGATGGCTCGTATCTGCGAACAAAACGCGGCAAAGATACTGGCGCTCGACACAGGCTCCATCGCAATTCGCCACGAGCTGGAGCAAAAGCGGCGGGGCTTCCGTCTGCTTTCTGAGCTTGCCGTCTCCCTGCGGCGAAACGCCAGCTATGAAAGCGTTTTTATCCCTGTGGCGCAGCGGATCAACGCTGCTCTGAATATGCAGCGGACAGTGGTGCTGGTACGGGACGGTAAAGGACTTTACTCGGCGGCTGTCTTACAGGGGTATTCCCCTAATGAAAAGGCCCTGCTTGCCGGACGGCATATCGAAGTACCCTCCGAACTGCTTGACCCGGATTGTCCGGTTCTGGTCACCGGCGCCGATCCTGAATCCCGGCTTCGAGACCTTCGGACGCTTCTTGGACTACCGTATCTGATTTCCGCTCCCGTCATTTTGCAGGACAAGATTGCCGCGATACTGATCACCGGGAGGTTGGTTGAGGCGACCCCATATCTTCTGCGCCTTGGCCGCAGCGATGTGGAAACCGTACAAGCCATAAGCGCACTTTTAGCGTCGGTGCTGGCAGGCCAGCGCCTTGCGGCCGCCGAGGAGCGGAACCGGATCATGGTGGATGCTATGCCGATGTGTTGTATTTTCTGGAATGAGTATGGCCAACAGACCGATTGCAACGAGGAAGCGCTCACCCTCTTTGGGCTGTCGAGCAAGGAGGAGTTCCTTAAGCAGTTCTATAATTTGTCGCCCGAATATCAACCCGACGGCAGCCATTCGGAGGAGACCGCACGGGAAATCGTCCTAAAGGCGTTTATATCCGGAAGCGCAAGGTTCGAGTGGATCTACAGGACGCTGAGCGGCGAGCTGATCCCGTCCGAGGTTACGCTGGTCCGCGTTCCAAGGGGCGAGGACTATATCGTTGCCGGATATATCCGCGATCTGCGCGAACAGATATCGGCCCTTAACAAGTTGAGCGAGGCGCGCGACCTGGCCGAACGAAACGCACGCGCCAAAAGCGAATTTCTTGCGTCCGTCAGCCATGAGATACGCTCCCCGATGAACGCTGTTCTGGCGATGGCCCGGGCCGCGTCCGAAAGCGGACTTGATGAGAAGCAGCAGAAGCTGATTGACCAGGGAATGCGTTCCGCCAAGATGCTGACTAGCGTTATCGAGAGCATTCTTGATTTTTCGAAGATTGATTCCGGGGAACTGGCTCTGAAAAACGGAGAATTTTCCGTTCGGGAGATGGTAGACGATATTGGCGGGATGCTGCGCAGTGATGTTGAGGCAAAATCATTGAACCTGCACACGCAGGTCGATCCCGGTGTTCCGGAATTGCTGGTCGGCGATTCCATTAGGCTTGAGCAATCGCTCTTCAACATCGCCGCCAACGCGGTCAAATTCACAGAGATGGGTGGTGTGGAAATCCGCGTGTTTCAGGAGAAGACCGTGCAGTCCGGCATGGTGAGGCTGACCTTTGAGGTGCGCGATACCGGTATCGGGATCGGCGAAGAGCAGATGGAAAGTCTGTTTAAGCCTCTGACATCCGGCGACACCTCATTTAGCCGAAAATATGGCGGGCTGGGAATGGGGCTTGCCATAAGTCAGAGCCTGGCAACGCTGATGGGCGGAGAAATTACCTGTGAGAGCAGGCTCGGCGAAGGAAGCATCTTCCGGCTAACCTTGCCCTTCTCTCTGCCTGAGTCGGAATCCGACGGAGTGGAAGAGGCGTCGGATACGGCCGTCCTGGAGGCTCTGCGGGGAATGCGGGTATTAGTAGCCGAGGACAATATAATCAACCAGATGATCGTCGAGGAGATTTTAACCTCCGCGGGAATTGAAGTAACGCTTGCAGACAACGGAATCCGTGCTTTGGAGGCTCTGAAAGAGGGAAGCTTCGACGTTATTCTGATGGATATCCAGATGCCGGAAATGGACGGATTGACCGCGACTGCCCAAATCCGGGCAGATCAGCGCTATGATAATCTGCCCGTTCTTGCCATGACCGCAAACGCGGCGGCGGAGCACCAGGCAGAAAGTATGAGCGTCGGCATGAACGACCATCTGACCAAGCCCATTGATGTTAACCAGCTTTATAACGCCTTGAAAAAGTGGGGTAAACGGGACCTCTCGCCGTCATCGTAGTCATCGGATAAATATCGCCCCCGTCAGGGTTATTGTACCATACCGGGGGCGGGTAATCCAAGGATTCACTAGACCGCTTATACACGGTTTTTTTGTTTTCGGATATATTGATCTGTTTTTTGGAAAAGTATTTCTACATCAATTGGCTTTGCGATATGATCATCCATGAGAAAGCGTTTGGATTTTTCAACGTCTTCCGCAAAGGCATTGGCTGTCATGGCAATAATAGGGACTGTTTTAGCCTGGGGATAATCCAGCGCGCGAATCTTTTGGGTGGCACTGTATCCGTCAAGCACCGGCATTTGGATATCCATGTAAATCATATCATATCTTTCTGGGCTGCGGTCATAAAGTTCGACCGCGATCTGCCCATTTTCCGCACAATCTATTTGAACTCCCGTATCTTCCATTAACGCCAGAATGATTTCGCGATTGATTTCCACATCCTCTGCCAACAGGATCGTATATCCCGAAAAATCATACAATTTTTCCAATTCGGCGTCGGCGGAATCCTTCGTTGTTATCGCATTCTCCGGCGAATCCGGCAGAAACCGGGTACAAATCTCAAAAATAAACTTACTGCCCTTGCCAAGGGTACTCTCTATCTGAATCTTGCCTCCCATAAGCGCAACAATGGTCTGTGATATGGCAAGACCCAATCCGGTACCGCCGAACTGCCGCGAAATACTTAAGTCAGCCTGTTCAAAAGCATTAAACAACAGGGGTTGTTTTTCACTGCTGATACCAATGCCGTCATCCTCCACGGAGAATTGTATCCGTGCAGACTGCTCATCTCGGTTCAATAGTTTTGCGGTCAGCTCAATATGTCCTCCATCCGGTGTGAACTTTACTGCGTTGCTAAGTAAATTGTTCATTACCTGCGACAGTCTCATTTCGTCCGTTATAAGCCGATCGGGAATCGCTTCATCGACCGTAATTTTTAAATGCTGATTTTTTTCCTTTATACGCACAGTGTTAATATCAATTATATTTTGTAACATTGTTAAAAACTTAAACGGCTCTTCATGCAGCGTATATTGGTTCGATTCAATTTTCGACATGTCCAGAATATCATTGATAATACCCAGCAAGAGTTTGGAGGCGATATTAATTTTGTCCAGACACTGAGAAATCTTTTGCGATTCATCGGTTGTTTTTGCTATCTCGCTCATTCCGATGATGGCGTTCATCGGGGTCCTGATTTCATGACTCATGTTAGCAAGAAAAGTACTTTTGGCATTTGAAGCGGATTCGGCCAGATTTTTCAATTCCGTTAATTTAATATTTTTTTCATTAATCTCATTAATCATCTGGCGGTAATTGCTTATGTCGGACAGGGTTATAATGAAGCCCGCGTATTGCCCGCGTTCTATAATAATATCCTTGGATAATGAGTAATCACGCGATTCTCCGCCGGACGATACGGTTATCTCCGCATTGTGGATATCCTTCATAGAAGAATTAAGCGCTGTGAATACGTCATCAGGATTCCTCTGTGCCGTAATGGATTCCAGAAAGCCTACCACGTCAATGGCGGTGGTTTTATCTTTATCAAGTACCAGATGGGGAAAAGCATTCGTAAAGGCCGGGTTCGCCTCCACGACAAGTCCAGCGTTATCTACCACCAGAAATGCGTCGGATAAAGAGGTAAATAAGCTGGTAATGGCGGTTTCCTTTATGTTAAATAACCGGAACCGTATGGAATATACAGTAAAAAAAGTAAACATAATTAAAAATGCATACGGCGTAATATCAAAACCCAGATCAAGAATATTAAAAGTATACAGAATATTCAGCACTACGGGTATGAATATGGCCAGTCCGATATAGGCAAGAGAAGGCGTCTTACGGATATTTTTTATAATATACCGAAGCAGGATAATCGCCGAAATAAGAAGCGGAACATATGAAATAACCGCATGTACCGCAAACAAGCTTCCTCCAACCGGATGTATCCCGTCATAACCGGCAATGAACTGATGATGCCATGGGTTTGTCAATAATAGCATAACATCCAGCGCCGGAAGAATTGTTAAGATCCATGTAACCAAACGAGACTGCGCATACCTGGATTCTGTAAAATACAGCATATAGCGGAGCATGACATGGGGAAGAATGCACGCTGCAATCATAACAAACGGATAAATCTGCTGATAAAGCTCCTCGCTTAAAAGTAAGTTAATACCGTTAAAAAGAACCCAAAAAGAATGTATGAGCCCCATGGTGAAAAACAGCCTAAGATACGTGCCGCGTTTTCCTCGAAACCAGATACCGCCTACTATATAAATTAAAATAGAAAAACATAGTATTGAAACGAAAAAAACTATTATTTTATACATAATTTCACCTTTCAGCTATTATTGCCGGAGCTCCCGCAATTTTATGTTTTGCATGAACTTTTGATTCTGGTCTCATTTTATCAGAGTATGAGTGAATTTACAACGCCGAAGTCGATATTTTCCAGGTGGAAAACTTTGCGCAAGATTGTCGGCCGGAGGGCAATTCGTCTCTGCCCAATCATACTGCTTCTTTCGTTGCTTTAGTGGTGAGGCTGTGCTATAATTTAATCTAAAATCAAATATTAGTATAGTGAGGGTTATTTGAACGGGAGGATATGTGTGTAAAAAAAGTGTAAAATTATCGAAACGATTACAGGCGGTTCTCTCACTGGTATCGCCGGGAAAGTGCGTAGCCGATATCGGTACGGATCATGGATACGTACCGATTGAACTGATCCGCCAGGGCATTTGCCGGCGGGGGCTGGCCATGGACATTGGGCCAGGTCCGCTGGCCCGGGCCAGGGCCCACATTCGGGAAGAAGAGCTGGAACAGAAGATAGAAGTCCGGCTGAGCGACGGACTGACAGAACTGATTCCCGGAGAAGCAGACCGTATTGTGATCGCGGGGATGGGCGGGCCATTAATGATCCGGATTCTGACGGGGGGGAGAACGGCGGCCCAGGCTGCCGGAGAGCTGATTCTATCCCCTCAGTCGGAATGGGGAGAATTCCGGTACTACTTGAATACCCATGGTTATAAAATAGAAGAAGAAATTATGCTGGAAGAGGATGGGAAATTCTATACAGTGCTGAAGGTGGTGCCGGGGGAGGATCTTGCCTATTCGGAGCCTGAGTGCCGTTACGGTAAGCGATTGCTGGAACGAAGAGATCCGATCCTGAAGAAATATCTTCAGAAGGAGTTTGCCGCCGGGGAATCGATCCTGGAAAGCTTGCGGGACTGTAAAACTGAGAATGCTGCCATACGGCAGGAAGAAGTATGCCGGAAGCAGGAAGAACTTAGCAGGCTCCTGGCAGAATGGCAGACAATCGACAGAGAGGAATAAACGATATGCAGGTACGGGAATTGATACAGGTTCTGGAGACAATTGCCCCGCCCGTCTATGGATGTGACTGGGATAATATTGGGCTGATGTTCGGCAGGAGAAGCGACGAAGTGCATAACATTTATATTGCGCTGGATGCGACGGACGAGACAATTGAGGCTGCGGAGGCCAGGGGCTGCGACTTTCTGCTGACCCATCATCCGCTGCTGTTTGAAGCGGTTCGCAAAATTGACGAGACGACTCTGGCGGGCCGCCGATTGCTGCGCCTGGCAGAGTGTAAAATGGCGTGCTACGGAATGCATACCAGCTTTGATGCGGCACCTGGCGCTATGGGAGATTTGGCGGCGGAGCGGCTGGGGATTAAGCAGACGGTTCCGATGATGGTGACGGAAGCGCCGGGAGGAATCGGGCGGCTGGGCTGCCGGGATACGCCGGTTTCCCTGCGTGATTTTTGCGGGCAGGTGAAGAGGGCTTTTGCATTGCCGGCGGTAACCCTGTATGACGGGGGTGAGCCAGACCGGCTGATCTCTAAGATCGCCGTACTGCCTGGCAGCGGAAAAGGCGAAGCAGAACTTGCTTTGTCCATGGGAGCGGAGGTCTATGTGACCGGCGATATGACTCATCATGCGGCTCTGGATGCAGTGGCACAGGGTCTTGCCATTATAGATGCAGGACATTATGGTTTGGAATGGGTTTTTATTTCCCATATGGAGACAATACTAAAGAGAGAACTGCCGGAGACGATCGGTGTCTATGGGGCGCCGGTACAGATTCCCGGCTGTGTAATTATTTGAGGAGGTGCTTATGATTCAGGTTACGGTAAAGGGTCAGGAGGCGCAGGTGGCGGAAGGCGCCAGCTTCCTGGAACTGGCCAGAGAGTATCAGGCAGAATATGCGAATGATATTGTGCTGGTCAGTGTAAATAAGAAGCTGCAGGAGCTTCATAAAGAAGTACAAAGGCCTTGCAGTGTGGAATTTATTACAACGGCAGATAAAGCTGGTATGAGTTCTTATGAGAGAAGTTTTCTTCTGCTGATGAACAAAGCAATCTATGATATAATTCCCTTGGAGAAGATCGAAAAGGTGACTGTGAAATTCTCCGTCATTAATGGCTACTATATAGAGCCCAAGGGAGACTTTACCGTAGACGCGGAGTTTCTCACTAAGGTAAAAACAAGGATAGATGAACTGATCGCTTCGGATATTCCGATTATTAAGCGGAGTATGCACGTGGATGACGCGATCCAGTTCTTCCGCAATGTAAAAATGTATGATAAGGAGAAGCTGTTTCGTTACCGGCGAAGCTCCCATGTAAATATCTATAGTATTTCCGGTTTTGCGGACTACCACTATGGTTATATGGTGCCTTCGACAGGGTACCTGCGTTACTACGACCTTGCGCTGTATCAGGATGGCTTCGTGCTCCTGCTGCCTCTCCGGTCTAACCCTGTTCAGGTGATGCCCCTTAAACCCCAGGATAAGCTTTTCGGAGTGATGCAGGAATCTGCCAAATGGAGTGAGCAGCTGCATTTGAATACGGTAGGTGCCGTGAACGAGATGATTTCCAGCGGTGCCCTGCAGGATATGATCCTGATTACGGAGGCGCACCAGGAGAAGAACATTTCCGACATTGCCAATAGAATCGCGGAGCAGCCGGATAAGAAGTTCATCATGATTGCCGGTCCTTCTTCCTCCGGTAAAACCAGTTTTTCCCACCGCCTTTCCATCCAGCTGCGGGCCAGGGGGCTGACGCCCCATCCCATCGGTGTGGACGACTATTTCGTAGACCGGGAATTTACGCCGCGGGACGAGAATGGAGAGTATGATTTTGAATGCCTTCAGTGTGTCGACACAGAGCAGTTTAATAAGGATATGATGAACCTGCTGCAAGGAAAGCGAGTGGCAATGCCAACCTTTAGTTTTATTCAAGGAAAGCGGGAGTATAAGGGCAATTATCTCCAGCTTGGAGAGCAAGATATTCTGGTCATCGAAGGAATTCATTGCCTGAACGATGCCTTGTCTTATGCACTGCCGCCGGAGAGCAAGTTTAAGATTTATATCAGTGCGCTGACCCAGCTGAATATCGACGAGCATAACCGGATTCCCACCACAGACGGGCGCCTGATCCGCCGTATGGTGCGTGATGCCAGAACGAGAGGCGCCAGTGCCAGAGATACCATTGCCAGATGGCCGTCGGTGAGGAGGGGTGAGGAGGAAAATATCTTCCCTTATCAGGAAACAGCCGATGTGATGTTTAATTCCGCTTTAATTTATGAGCTTTCTGTGTTAAAATCTTATGCAGAGCAGCTTTTATTCGGAATTCCCACGGATGTACCGGAATATCAGGAGGCGAAACGCCTGCTGAAATTCTTGGATTATTTCCTGGCGGTGGATAGTACGGTCATTCCCCATAACTCTTTGCTAAAGGAGTTTATCGGAGGAAGCTGTTTTAAGGTTTGATTCAGGATATGAGTAGGACAGGTGATCGCAGCTGCCGTAAGGCAGGTGAGGAAAGTCCGGGCTTCACAGGGCAGGATGCCGGATAACGTCCGGTGGAGGCGACTCCAAGGCTAGTGCAACAGAAATATACCGCCGGAATTTTCCGGTAAGGGTGGAAGGGCAGTGTAAGAGACTACCGCCTCTCCGGTAACGGAGAGGGCACATGTAAACCCCATTCGAAGCAAGACCAACAGAGAGCATAAGGCGGCCCGTCTGCTCTCGGGTAGGTTGCTGGAGCCTGACGGTAACGTCAGGCCTAGATAGATGATCACTCAACGACAGAACCCGGCTTATCGTTCTGCTCATTCCTGTAAAGGATCTTTTTTATGACAAAGTATAGCCCAATGCATTGCAAATCTTGACAATATATGTTATAATTCCTATTAAGCAGCGACATCCTGTACATGGTAAACTCAAAAAGGAGATTAACACGTGACATACATAAACTTAACAGACTGTGAAAAGCTAGTCATGAAGTGTATCTGGGACGCAGGCCGTGATATGTCTTTGGTAGAGACGATGGCGGCATTAAAAGAAAAGTATCAGAAGGAATGGAAGCGCCAGACGGTATCCACTTTTTTGCTGCATTTGATTCAGAAAGGTTTTTTGACCTCTTACCGGGTGGGACGCGTATTCTACTACCATCAGGAAATTGATTTGGATGCTTACAAGAAACAGCAGACAATCGAATTTATTGATTTCTGGTATAGTGGATCCATACAGGCTCTGTTTGCGAGCTTAAAGGAGAGTAAGTGTTTGCCGCAGGGTGAGATTTCAGAGTTGAAAAAGTTGTTAGAGGCAATGTAATGTGGCGGATGGAATAAATCGAATAAGAAAGACGCTGTGGATCGCATAGCGTCTTTTTTATATAAGTTCATAAAAAATTCACAGGTAATGATTTGACGAATCAGACCGGACTTGTTATAATATAGCTTATATTGGGGGACGTATGTTTTGGATACAGCCAAGTCGACACAATACGCGGAGCAGTAAGTTTTAGGAGAAAAGAATGAAAACAAAAAAAGACAATAGCAATCGCAGCCGTCTGGTGCGCTATCGGGGAATAAGTGCATTAATGGCAGCACTGCTAGCACTGACTCTGACTCACACTACATTTGCGAATGAAGAGGGAGTTTCCTCAGAAACGGTCATGGTCTATGAAGTGACGCTAAAACCGGAGGCTCCGGTGAAGACCCTGACAGGGGCCGAGACCACGACAGCGGCCACCGGGGAGGACACTACGACGGATACAGTCACAACTCCTTCCGATTCTACGTCAGCAGATACCAGCTCTGAGACGAGCACACCGGTCTCTGACAGTACCTCTGCCACAGAGCCTGCATCCACGATTTCAGCATCTTCCTCGGGAGAAGATACAACAGCCGTGAACGGAGAAGAAAATACAGGCGACAGCGGAGAAGAGACCTCTGTGCCGGAAGAGACCACACCGGAAGAAACCACAGTAGAAGAGACCAGTGCGGCAGTTCTGGTTGTACGTCAGAAGGCAGTAGACCTTAGCAGTATCCGGGCCACGATGCCCGAAGGTTTGTCGGCGATCCGCCAGAAATTAGTCTTAAAAGCGTACTCTCTGGTAGGCCAGGTGGGTTATTTCTGGGGAGGAAAGTCCGGACAGCTTGGCTGGGACAGCCGTTGGGGACAGATCGCCACAGTAGCGATTGAAGGCAGTAAGTCGACTGGTACTGCCCGCTCCTATGGACTGGATTGCAGCGGCTTTATCGGATGGGTATTCTGCAATGCTTATGAAGATAACAGTGTAGCCCGTCAGGTTGGTGAGAATACGGCTGACCAGTGGGGACGGTCAGATGAAATCAGCTGGGATGAATGCCAGCCGGGCGATCTGGTATTTAGACAGACACCTGGGAGCTCCGGGACCAACCACGTGGGGGTCATTGTGGAGATCGCTGAAAGCGGAGAGATCTGGGTGGCACACTGTGCCAGCAGCAGGAATAACGTAGTAGTAACCGAAGCAGTGGAAAGCGGCTTCCGTTATGTAAGAAGACCACATATTTTGCTAAATAGCTGTGAGTGTACATGGTTGTTGGAAGAGCAGATTATGCATTCGCCGGAATGCGAGGCGTATACGGGTCTGAATTCCAGTTCGGAAGCGAAGAATAAGAGGATCTGGGAGGACCTGGATCAGCTGACATTGGATCTGCGCTGCATATTCCAGGATGAAGTATTAGCCGGAGCAGTGGCGGAATCCTTATGGAATACTTATGGTGAGGGAGAACCCACGGCAATGCAGAGTGCGGCAGAATTCTTCCCTGCCCCGGCTGAGGGGTTGGCAAAGCTGCGGATTTCGGACATAGAAATTGAAATTGTACGGCTGAACCTGGAGAGCCTTGGATATGATAATCTGCTGGAATTAGTAAAGGCAGCAGATATTACGGTATCGGCACAGGGGGAAGCACCTCGGGATATGGCAGAAGCAGAAAAGGCCCTCCCGGCAGAGATGACAGAGGCCGGGGGAGCAGAAACGGCAGAGACAGAAGCTGCGGAAGAGGCAGAAGAGATTCCGCAGGTGCAGAGCCTGGAGGGAATTCAATATCTGCAGTCGGCACGTAAGGTTGATGTTTCCTACAATGCGATTAATAGCTTGATGCCGTTGGATTATACCAGAACCAACCGGGCGGGCGAATCCGTTTATAACCAATCCTTTTATTACCAGGAGAATGGGGAATGGATTCAGGATCCGGAGGGGAATCTTCATAAGGATGATTCGCTGCGGTTATACTTCGGAGGAGGCCTTCCGGGTAGTGAGGAAGAATACAGTACGGTTCTGGTGCTGACAGGGAATCCGGTAACCGAAGTGCCGGCACAGTTCCCGGGCAGATTATCTCTGGAAAATCTTCAGATTGTAATAGCACAAAACTAACACACCAAAAACCGGCGCCAAAGTACATTTGGCGCCGGTTTTTGGTATGCTAAAAATGATTTTTGTCATCTCCTTTTTCTGAAATTGCAAAACTTATGTTATTAGTTGGCTTTCCTTAAGAGAAATGTAAAATTTCCCCCTTGCATCAGAGATATTAGGATGTTAAAATAGGAAGGTATTGTCAATAATTAACTGCAAACGATAAAGGAGGGATATAATGAGCGATTATGGAAGCCGGTCAGAACGCCGTAGAAAGCGTCGGCAACGTACAATTCGTAACCGGATCCTATTATTATTAGTACTGGTAATTGCTGCTGTGGGAATCGTGTTTGCGGCGAAAGCATTATTTGGGGGTACCGAAGAGACGCAGAACTTTGCCACTAAAGGCAGTGAGGAGCAGAACGGAGAATCCGGTACGGGAGGAGATGGGACAGAAGCCCCGCCCGAGACTACGGAAGCTTCGGCTGCCTCCGTTTTAGAACAGGCGAACCTTCTGGCGGCCTCTTATGACTACGATGGTGCAATTGACTTAATTAAGGCGGTCTCCGGTTATGAGACTCAGAGCGAGCTGACAGCGGCGATCAGTGATTTTGAAGCTACAAAGGCCACCCTGGTAGAATACGATGTTACGCAGATTTGTCATGTGTTTTACCATTCTCTGATCGTAGATCCGTCGATAGCCTTTAACCTTTCAGACCAGGGTAAGGTCGATGACTATAATAAGGTAATGACCACGATTGATGAATACAATGCCATTACCCGGCAAATGTACGACAAGGGATATGTGTTAGTGAAAATCCATGATATGGGTACCATGATAGATGGCAAGATGCAGAAGGGAAAAATCCTCTTACCTCCGGATAAGACACCGGTTGTGCTTTCCATTGATGATGTTTCTTATTATGAGTATATGACCGGTCATGGCTTTGCCAGCAAAATCATCCTTGATGAAAATGGATATCCTACGAACGAAATGAACATGGCCGATGGCAGTGTGCAGGTTGGTTCTTACGATGTGGTTCCGCTGTTAGAGGATTTTATAAAGGAGCATCCGGACTTCTCTTATAAGGGAGCCAGAGGTATTATTGCGCTGACCGGATACGACGGAATCCTTGGATACCGGACTGCGCCGAAATATGGCGATCCCGGCAATGAGAATTATAAGAAGTCGTATGAGACTCTGAACGTGGAAGAGGAGCGGGCAAATGCAACGGCTGTAGCTGCCCGGATGAAAGAGCTTGGCTGGGAGTTTGCAAGCCATACCTGGGGTCATAAGGATATGCAGCTGGCCACAATGGAAAATCTGAAAGTGGATATGCAGAAATGGCTGGATCAGGTGAATCCGCTGCTGGGCGGCGATACGGACATTCTGATCTTCCCCTTCGGAAGCGACATTGGCAGCTGGAAGAATTACGATGATAACGAGAAATTCGATTACCTGAAATCAGTTGGATTTGATTATTATTGCAACGTAGATGGAAATCAGCCTTGGGTACAGGTGGGATCCGATTACCTGCGCCAGGCCCGAATTAACCTTGACGGATACGAGATGTGGCACCATAAGGATAAGCTGACAAGGTTCTTTGACGTGGACAGTGTCTTCGACAAGTCCCGGCCTACGCCGGTACCGCCGATGTAAACAGGAAATATGGGCCTATACTGAATGATAAAATAAAAAAGAGAAGTTCTGCAACATTTCCTCCTTCTTCTGTGTTTATTGAGTAAGAGAAACCAAAATACAGGGTATCCGATACAGGAAACGGAGGAAATGTTATGAAGAAAAGATGGGCTTATTTATTATTCGTAATTCTGATGGCAATGACGGGCTGCAACAGCCCGGTGAAAGGCACTGTATCCACAGAACCGGTGCCATCTGTGCAGACCAGAGATCCGGCAGATATCGATCTGGATACGCCTCAGACTGCCTCGGACTATGCGGAGGTTTTTGACAGGCTCGAAGTGCAGGAATATGTCTATGAGGATGGCCGGGTCTACTCGGCGGATATGACAAAGGCTGCCGGGGCAGCAGGGGATACAAGTACGTCAGGTCATTCGGAGACAAACACCATGGTGGCGGATGTATCGGAGGAGGACCGGATCAAAACCGATGGGCAATACCTCTACTGTCTGCGAGGCAGCGGCTATGGATCCGGATCGGAGATCCAGATTGTGCGGGTCAATGGCAGTGAAATGAAGGAGGAGGCGGTTATTACCGACCTGAACGGAGCCGTCGGGTTCTATGTAGAGGGAGACCGCCTGATTGTAATATCCCAGAATTGGGTAAACACAGGCTTTTGGAGTTCCGGAGGATCTTATACGACGGCCAGTTTTTATGACATCCAGGACCGTGGCCGGCCGCGTTTCCTTAATTCCCTGAATATGGAAGGTGGATATGGAAACTCCCGGATCTATGATGGATATCTGTACCTGATGGTCCAGTATACGGTCTGCGGCGGAATTGAAGAAACGGATCCGGAGACCTATATTCCTAAGGTAGGAGGAGAATCCCTGGCGGCGAACTGCATTGTACTTCCTGCAGAGGGCCAGGCAGACGGCTATCTGGTCACAGCTTCCGTAAACCTGGAGGATAGCAGCAAATTTACTTCGAGTTTGGGTGTACTTACCGGCTCACAGCACTATTATGTTACTACCGAAGCCATTTATCTGACAGAGACACAGTGGAATGACACGTCTAATACAACCAACATCACCCGTCTGTCCTATAACCAGGGCCAGATCTATCCGGATAAAGCAGGTAATGTAAAGGGGACATTGACCGATGATTTTGCTATGGATGAACACAATGGCTACCTGCGGATGGTGACGACGGTAGAAGGGTATGACATGGTAGCGGTCTATGATGACCGTACCGGTAAGTACCTGGGAGAGAATTACCGGGAATGGAAGAGAACCAACAGCCTCTATGTCTTGGATCACGACTTGGAGATAGTAGGCAGCCTGGAGGGGCTGGCAGAGGAGGAACAGATTTATTCTGCCCGTTTTATGGGAGATACTGGTTACTTCGTTACCTTCCGACAGACGGACCCCCTTTTCTCCGTAGACTTGTCGGATCCTACGGATCCGAGGATTCTCGGAGAACTGAAGATTCCGGGATTTTCTGAATATCTGCACTTTTATGGAGAGAATCTGCTGCTTGGAATTGGGCAGGATGCAGACCCCGATACCGGACGGACGAAAGGGCTGAAGCTTTCGATGTTTGATATTTCCGATCCGACGGATGTGAAGGAAATTGATAAGGTAATTAAGACCGAAATAGGGGGATCTGAGGCCTATTCCAGTTACAAGGCCGTGATGATTGATCCGGAGAAGAATCTGTTTGGATTCCCGGCCTGGGGGGATTTTGGAGAGAGCGGAGAAGGTTATTTCGTCTATTCTTACGAGGCTAAAAAGGGATTCCAGATGAGAATCCAGGCGGAAACGGACGGCAATCAGTCCAGAGGCGCTTACATCGGAGACACGGTCTATGTGGCGGATTCCCAGGGGACGATTCAGGCCTATGACTGGGAAAGCGGCAGTTTACGCGGTACCTTTAAAGCGAAATAGGAAAGAGCATTTTTTTCTGCCGATTATGGTATGAGGCCGCGGGGGCTCCCCACGGCCTCATATTGCGTTTAGCGGAAATTGTCCTGGTAGAAGGACGTATTGACTGTTTTTTGGGAGATACTATAAAAAAAACAGAAACCTTAAGAAAAATAAGTTCGCACAGTGAAATTGTTAATTTTTTGATTTACTTATTGAAGCAGATTTGCTATAATACAAAACGGAATCATTACAACACAGAAAGGTATGGCGATTATGTACAAGATTTTGAAAAGGAAAGATCTGAATTCCACAGTGACCCTGATGGAGATTGAAGCTCCCTATATCGCAAGGAAATCGGAGCCCGGTCAGTTTATCATCCTTCGTGTGGACGAAGATGGTGAAAGAATCCCCCTCACGATTGCAGATTTTGACCGTGAGAAAGGAACGGTAACAATTATTTACCAAATTGTTGGAGCTACGACGGAGAAACTGAACCAGTTAAAGGAAGGCGAATGTCTCCAGGATTTTGTGGGTCCTTTGGGTACTCCTTCCCATACGGAAGGCCTGAAGAAGGTGGCTGTTGTGGGCGGCGGCGTAGGATGTGCCATTGCATATCCGGTTGCAAAGAAGCTCCACGAGCAGGGCTGTGAAGTTCATACCGTAGTGGGATTCCGTACACAGGACTTAGTGATTCTTGAGGACGAATTTCGGGCTGTCAGCAATAAGATGGTCATGATGACCGATGACGGCAGCTATGGTACCAAAGGTCTTGTTACAAATGCTCTGGAGGAATTGATTCAGAGTGGTGAGCAGTACGATGAAGTAATTGCAATCGGACCGGTGATTATGATGAAGTTCGTATGCCAGCTTACTAAGAAATACAATGTAAAAACCATGATTTCCATGAACCCGATTATGATTGACGGAACTGGAATGTGCGGCGGCTGCCGTTTGACGGTGGGCGGTGAGACCAAATTTGCCTGTGTGGACGGACCGGATTTTGACGGCCATCAGGTGGATTTTGCAGAAGCAATGTCCCGCAGTATCATGTATCAGCCCTTTGAGCGGCGTCAGCACGAAGAAGTTTGTAACTTGTTGAAGAAGGAGGTTCAGTAATCATGCCTAACATGTCTCTTGTTAAGAATAAAATGCCGGAGCAGGAAGCGAACGTAAGAAATAAGAACTTTCAGGAGGTGGCTCTCGGTTATACGGCAGAGCAGGCGGTGGACGAAGCAGCACGCTGCCTGAACTGTAAGAATAAACCTTGTATTAAGGGATGTCCGGTAAACATCGAGATACCGGAGTTTATCACTAAGATTAGTGAGCAGGATTTTGAAGGTGCTTATCAGGTAATTGCCAGGGATAGCTCCCTGCCGGCTGTTTGTGGACGTGTATGCCCACAGGAGAGTCAGTGTGAGCAATTCTGTGTCCGCGGTATTAAAGGCGAACCGGTAGGAATCGGCCGTCTGGAGCGTTTTGCGGCGGATTACCATAATGATAACTGTACGGAGGCTCCGGCAAAGCCGGCTTCTAACGGACATAAGGTAGCCGTAGTAGGCGCCGGCCCTGCCGGCCTGACCTGTGCCGGCGATCTGGCAAGACAGGGATACGATGTAACCATTTACGAAGCGCTGCATCTGGCTGGCGGCGTATTGGTATATGGAATTCCTGAATTCCGTCTGCCGAAGGCAATCGTACAGACGGAAGTGGACACTCTGAAGCAGATGGGGGTAAAAGTCGAGACTAACATGGTAATCGGCCGCTCGATTGCTGTGGATGAGTTAATGGCGGAAGAAGGTTTCGATGCCGTGTTTATTGGTTCCGGAGCAGGACTTCCCAGCTTTATGAATATTCCAGGGGAGAACTTAAAGGGTGTGTATTCTGCGAATGAGTTCCTGACCCGTGTAAACTTAATGAAAGCTTACAAAGAGGGTTCCGCCACACCGATTATGCAGGCGAAGAAAGTGGCCGTAGTAGGCGGCGGCAATGTTGCCATGGATGCTGCCCGTTGCGCAAAGCGCCTGGGTGCAGAAGACGTGTATATCGTATACCGCCGTTCCGAAGAAGAGCTTCCGGCCAGAGCAGAGGAAGTGGAGCATGCAAAAGAAGAGGGCATTATTTTTAAACTTCTGACGGCTCCTACGGAGATCTATGGGAATGAAAACGGATTTGTAAACGGTATGAATTGTGTACAGATGGAGCTGGGTGAGCCGGATACATCCGGCAGACGCAGACCCGTCGTCATAGAAGGCTCTGACTTTCATCTGGATGTAGATTGTGTGGTTATGGCGATCGGTACTTCTCCGAATCCGCTGATCCGTAACACGACAGAAGGCCTGGAGACCAACCGCCACGGCTGTATCGTGACCAATGGCGACGATGGCCTGACCAGCCGCGAAGGTGTATATGCCGGCGGCGACGTTGTTACAGGAGCGGCCACGGTTATTCTCGCTATGGGCGCCGGTAAGTCTGCGGCAGCTGCCATTGACTGCTATATTAAGGAGAAAAAATAAATTAACATAACGGCGCTGGCTTCGGCCGGCGCCTTTTGTAGATAAGCGGGAGGGTTATCGATTTAAATGTGGACGAAAGCAGAATTAAAGCGCCGCGGGAAAGGTGCTTTAAAGAAAAACTATTGGAAAGTAATTGCTGTTTGTTTTATCATGGCCTTGTTTTTTGGAGAATATGAGGGGTCGCTGACACTAACCCAGTATGCGGAAACTTCCTTGGCGCAAGAGAGCGAAGGCATAACGACGCAGGTGAAGCCGGAGCAAAAACCCAATTCACAGGTTTTGGACGAGCTGCTTCATAAGGGGGAGTCGTTTACGGCAGAGACGCCGCTGCAGTTTGGGACCCATGGTGTGCTTGCATTTGTCTTTAATAATATTACGGCGGCAGGATCCCTGCTGTATGGCCTGCTTAATACAGTGAATCAGATCGCTTTCGGCAATCAGATTGTGGCGGCAGGAATTGTTTTGATGGGAGCCCTCATTTCCTTCCTGTATTATTTTTTCCTGACCAATACCTTAAAGGTAAGTTCAGCGCGGTTTTTCCTGGAAACCTCGGCTTATCCTAAGACGGCTGCAGACCGGCTACTGTTCGTCTTCCGTCATCGGCGGACCCGGCATGTGGCCTGGATCATGTTAGTGAAGAGTCTGTATACGGCCTTGTGGAGTCTGACGATTATCGGTGGTGTTATTGTAAGCTATTCTTACCGGATGATTCCCTATATTGTGGCAGAGAATCCCAATATCGGGCGCAAGGAGGCCTTTGTCCTGTCTCAGAAGATGATGCGGGGACAGAGGTGGAAGACCTTTGTGCTGGATATGTCCTTCCTGGGATGGGAAATACTGGGCATCGCAACCCTGGGTATTCTGAAAATATTCTTCGTCAATGGCTATGTATCGGCAGTGGATGCGGAGCTTTACAAGGTGCTGCGGGATCAGGCAATTACGGAAGAGTATCCAAATAGTGAGTACCTGAACGATGTGTATTTAACCGTGCCTCTGATTCTTCCGGATGGAACTGCGGCGGAATCCTATCCTACTGAGCTGTTTACGATTCCCGAGAAAGCGAAGCGACAGTGGGTGCATGTGGAATACCGCAAACATTACTCCATCTGGACGCTGATCCTGTTATTTGTTACTTTCTCCGTAGTGGGATGGCTCTGGGAGGTTTCCCCGCATCTGGCCACCGATGGGTTTGTGAACCGGGGGGTTCTGCATGGCCCCTGGCTTCCAATTTATGGTACCGGCGGGGTACTGATACTGGTGGTGCTGAAGCCATTCCGGGAAAAACCCTGGCTGACCTTCCTGCTGACGATCCTGGTCTGCGGAATTGTGGAATACAGTACCGGCTGGTATCTGGAGACCTTTAAGCATGCGAAATGGTGGGATTACAGCGGCTACTTTCTGAATCTGCAGGGGAGAGTCTGTGCGGAGGGTCTGCTGGTCTTTGGCGCCGGAGGCTGCTGCATTATCTATGTATTAGCGCCGGCCTTGGATGAATTCTTTAAGAGGATTCCGATTAAAGTCCGGGTGGCGCTGTGTGTGGCACTCGTAAGTATTTTTACCGTAGACGCAGTATATTCAAGAGAGCATCCCAATATGGGTAAGGGCATTACCGAATATAGTACGGAGATGCATACGGAGGGGGCGGAACCGGAAAATAGAAATTTACTTTTGCGGCAAACTGGTGTATAGTGGAAGCGAAGGGAGAAGAAAGAATGGATAAATTCTTACAGACAATCGGACAGACTTCGCCGGGAATACATACGGCCGCTGCCGTATTGGTGGTTGTGTTCTCACTGCTGACTTGTTTTCTTGGCTATCGCCTTTTGAAGCTTTGGATCAGTATTATAGGGTTTGCTATCGGTGCACTGGCGGGATATTTGATTGCCGGGTGTTTTACAGAAACCACATGGATTCTGGTGGTGGCGGCCCTTGGCCTTGGCGTGATTCTTGGCGCCATCTCCTTCCGGATATATTTGGTCGGAGTATTCCTTTATGCGACTCTCTGCGGTTATATTTTCATGCAGCAGATCATAGGAGATAAGGACTGGTGGGCAATCGCCGTATGTGTCATTGCCGGGATCGGAATTGGCTTGCTGGCGATTAACTTTGTGCGTCCTGTTATGCGGGTCAGCACGAGTGTCAGCGGAGGAATGTCGGCATCCGTCTATGGACTGGCGCTTTTTTCCGTAACGACCGAGATCGTGGTTTATATTGTAGCAGCTGTGCTGGCCATAGCCGGAATGATCGTGCAATTCCGCCAGGGGAAGTAGCTTTGGGGAGAGAAGAAATGGATATCCGCAAGATAAAGATCACCTATATTGGTCATACGGGTTTTGCGGTAGAGCTTGCGCAAGTGGTATTTCTGTTTGACTATTATAATGGGCAGCTGCCCTGCTTTCCAGAGGGGAAACAGCTGGTGGTATTGTGCAGTCATAAACATCCGGATCATTTTAATCCGGGGATTCTGGAACTGGCGGAAAAACATCCGGATGTAGTGTATCTGCTGTCTCAGGATATCCGGCCATTAGTGCGGGGGATTAAGCGGGGGCAGGTGCATTTTGTGAAAAAAAATGCCCATTATGAGTTCACCCTGGGAGCGGTACGGTTCACGCTGGATACGCTGCGGTCTACGGATCTGGGGGTGGCCTTCTGTATTGTGGCAGAGGGGAAGTGCATCTATCACGCCGGTGATTTGAACTGGTGGGCCTGGAAGGGAGCTCGGAAAGCCTCCCTGGAGAGTATGGCGAAGCGGTTTAAGGAGGAGGTAGGACTCCTGAAGGGACGGAAGCTGGATGTGGCCTTCTTAACCTTGGATGACCGGCTAGAGGAAAATATGTACCTGGGAATGGATTACTTTCTGGAGACAATCGATGTGAAGCAGGCATTTCCGATGCATTTCTGGGAGCACTTCGAGGTGATCCCCCAGTATAAGGCCAGGCCGGAGGCAGCTGCCTGGCAGGATAAGGTGATGGAGATTCAGGAGATGGGGCAGGTGTTCGATTATAAAGTGGGATACAAGTAAGTCCAGACGTATTCCAGGAAGTTATTATCGTCGCGGTCGTCAGAATTAATGACGATCACGGCGTTTTTTTCTTTTAAAATAGTACAATATTGACCAAATTTACCCACGGCGCTGTAGGAGTCGTGGCGGCTGCGCCAGAAGAGCAAGCTATAGTCACGCTTACCTTTTCCTACGGGGATCACGGTCTGTTCGACTTTTTGAACCCATCCCTTCGGGAGAACCTGTTTCCCTTTCCAGATTCCATTCTGCAGGTAGAGCTGCCCGAAACGGGACACTTCCGTACTGCTAAGCCACATGCCGCCGGCACCAAAAATGTGACCATCAGGATCTACTTCCCACTCCGGCCGGGGGATTTCCAGCGGATCAAAGAGCCGGGGCATCAGGTAGTCTACCAGGCTCATGCCCGTAAGCTTCTCCAGAATGATACCGGCCAGATAAGGGCCGGTATTGCTGTATTGAAAAGTAGTGCCGGGTTCCCGGTCGAAGGGCTGTGCCAGCACGTATTTTATCCAATCCTTTTCGGTGAGGGCGCGGCGGGCGTCACCCATAAGCTGGGGCTTCTGCTGGCCCACGGTCATGGTGATCAGATGTTTAAACCGGAGGGCCGCCAGCTCCGGGCTGACTGTGTTTGGCTGCTTGTCCGGCAGCAGATCCGTGATCTTATCCTCCATGTGCACCACTCCTTCATCCAAAGCGAAGGCGACAGCAGTGCCGGTGAAGCTTTTGCTCAGGGAGTATTGGTTCTGCCGTCCTTCAGGCACCCAATCTCTGCGCGCAATTTCTGCGCCATTTTGCAGAATAATCACGTGATCCACGTGGAAGTCGGCAATAGCGTTACAGAACAGATTGAATTTGTCGGGATTCATAAGACTAACCTCACATTTCTAAATTAAGTTCAGATTATTATATCAATTTTTCTTTAGCAAGGCAACACTCCCCTTTACAAATTGCACCAAAATCCCACATTCCGTCCATGTTCCTTGCACAAAGCAAGAGTATTATAAGGGTAAAATCTGAAAGAAACGGAAGGTGTATATTGTGAATCTTGCGATTTTAATACCGGCTTATCAGCCGGATGAAAAACTGACAGAGCTAGTGTACAAACTGGCAGCGATGGGATTTCCCATTCTACTGATCGTAAATGATGGGAGTGGCAGGGAGTGCCGGGAGGTATTTGAGAAATGCGGGCTGGTCACCGGCTGCAGCGTACTTCCTCTAAAGCAAAACATGGGGAAAGGATTTGCATTGAAGACGGGTATGCGACGTATTCTGGACATAGATCCTCATATTGCAGGCTGTATTACCGTAGATGCCGACGGCCGGCACTTAGCGGAGGACATCGGAAGGATACGAGAAGCTTTCTGTGAGAATCTTTCCAGTCTGATTCTGGGCTGCCGGGATTTTGACGAAGAGCAGGTGCCCTTTAAAAGCTGGTTTGGCAACCGGATTACCCGCGGCCTGTTCCGGGTAATCACAAAAAAACGTGTGACGGATACCCAGACGGGACTGCGGGCGATTCCCGCATATGCTATGCGGCGATTTATAGAGCTGGAGGGGGACCGTTATGAGTATGAGATGGGGATGCTGATGGAGGCAGCCGAGATGAATATGCCGATACAAGAAGTGCCGATCCAGACGGTATATCTGGAGCAAAACCGTTTGTCCCATTTCCGTCCGCTGGCAGATTCGGTGAAGGTATACCAACAGCTGTTTCGGTTCTGGATATCCTCTCTTTTGTCCAGTGGAGTGGATCTGGCCCTGTTTGCCCTGTTGAATTCTCTGTTTGGTTCTTGGGGATTATTTTCTTCTCTGTTCTTTGCTACCGTGGTGGCCCGTATCCTGTCTTCGGTGATAAATTATCAGATGAATAACCGGCTGGTATTCAAGGGACGGGAGCAGGATAGCCGGCAGGCGGCCCGGTATTTTACTCTCTGCGGGGCGCAGATGCTCTGCAGCTGGCTGCTGGTGGAATGGATGGCTGCCCTGGGGTTTGCAAACGTGGTTATTCTTAAGATTATTGCAGACTGCTTTCTGTTCCTAATAAGCTTTGTCGTACAGAAGCGCGTGGTATTCCGGAAAGTAAGGCCCGTATAAGTACCGCTTTTTTGGGCAGAGAATCCTTCCTTCGGGGAAAAACCAGGTGCCAATTGGGACAGGATTTGGTATAATAAGAGAAAAAGTGATTGAAAAGGAGATTCTGGATGATTCATATTCTGGTGGTAGATGATGAAAAGCAAATCCGGGAGCTGGTGCGGGAGTATGCGGAATTCACCGGCTACCGGGTCTCCGAGGCCTCTGACGGCATGGAGGCGGTGCAGCTGTGCCGGGAACAGGATTTTGATATCTTGGTCATGGATGTGATGATGCCCCGGATGGATGGCTTTTCCGCCTGTAAGGAAATCCGAAAGATCAAGAATATCCCTATATTAATGTTGTCGGCCAGGGGAGAAGAATATGATAAGCTCTTTGGCTTTGAGGTGGGGGTAGACGATTATGTGGTTAAGCCCTTTTCTCCGAAAGAGTTGATGGCCCGGGTAAATGCCATTCTGTCCCGCAGCCGTATCCGGCAGTCGGTGGAGCCGGATGAGCAATGGGAGTTCGGTGGTCTCCGGATTGATCCGCCGGGGCGGGACGTCTACCTGGATGGGGAGAAGATTTCTCTGACAGCCAAGGAATACGACCTCCTTCATTATATGGCTTTAAACCGGAACATCGTGCTGACGAGAGAGCAGATATTAAATGCCGTTTGGGGCTATGAATTTCCCGGTGAAGACCGCACGGTAGATACACAGATTAAGATGTTGCGAAACAGCCTGGGGGCTTACAGGGACATGGTGGTAACAATCAGAGGGGTGGGATACAAATTTGAAGCTTAACAGAAGAGGCCTGGGCGTAAAGCTCTGGCTGTACTTTGTTTTACTGGCCGCAGTGGTACTGGGGCTGATCTGGCTGCTGCAGATCGTATTCTTGAGTTATTTTTACGAGGGCATGAAGGTCCATAAGATTGAGAAGGCTGCCGGCATTATCTCTCAGGCGGTTGACACAGAGGCGCTGGAGAGCACCATCGATTATCTGGCCTATAAGAATTCGATCCTGGTCTATGTGACGGATCTGGATGGTGAACTCATCTATAGCTCGGACGAGCACGGCAGCGGTTTGGCCAAGGCCGGTGATAAGTCATCCCCGTCACGCTCCAGTCAAAGAGAGCTGCCGGATGAATACGATAAATTTCTGGAGCTGCTGGCAAAGAGTGATGAGGGCGAGGTCAGCTACACGATTAACCAGAGCAATTTCACCGGGCGGACGTTGATCTACGGGCGGCAGCTTCCGGAGGCTGTCATTTATATCAGTACGCCCCTGGAACCTTTGGATTCTACCACAAATATATTAGCGACCCAGCTAATCATCGTAACGGCGATTGCGCTGGTCTTATGCTTCGGTATTGCATTTTTCCTGGCCCGTAAATTTTCCCGTCCTATTACACAGCTTACGAAGTCGGCAGGAGCCCTGGCGGAGGGTAATTACTCCGTGCAGTTTGAGGCGGACAATTACACGGAGATTGAGGAATTGGCCGCCACGCTAAATCACACGGCCAGAGAATTATCTAAGGTTGAAAACCTACGGCGGGAGCTGATTGCCAATGTATCCCATGACTTGCGGACCCCCTTAACCATGATCAAGGGCTATACCGAGATGATCCGGGAGTTCTCCGGTGACGATCCGGTAAAACGGGAACGGCATCTGGAGGTCATTCAGGAGGAAACCGAACGGTTGGAGAAGCTGGTAAACGATATGCTGACCCTGTCGGTACTGCAGTCGGGCAATGTCATGTTAGACCGGACAACGCTTAATCTAAGTGAGTGCCTGACGGCAATCCTTAAGCGGTTTGAAGTATTATCGGAGCACGAGGCATTTCAGATCCGGGCAGAGATTCAGCCGGAGCTGATGGTGTCGGCTGACCGTATGCGTATGGAGCAGGTATTCTATAATCTTTTGGGTAATGCCGTAAATTATGCAGGAGAAGAAAAACAGATCGATGTGCGTTTGACGGATACCGGTGAAGGAGTTCTCTTTGAGGTGCAGGATTATGGAGACGGCATAGAAGAAGAGGAGCTTGCCCACATCTGGGACCGGTATTATAAGGCGAATAACCAAACCCGCACGAAGGTGGGAACAGGAATCGGCCTCTCCATCGTGAAGAACATTCTTCAGATGCATGAGGCCGGCTACGGAGTGGACAGCAAGCCCGGTGAGGGCTGCCGGTTCTGGTTCATGATGCGGAGAGAAGTATAGGATCAGGACTGCTTCTCTTTCAGCAGATCGCGGATTTCCTGCAGCAATTGTATCTCTTCCGGAGTGGGCGCCGGTTCTTTCGGCGCCACTTCTTCTTCCCGCTGTATCCGGTTAAATGTCTTAACGATCATAAAGAGTACCAGTGCAGTCAGCAGGAATGAGATTATGGCATTGATAAAGCTGCCGATCAGCAGACTTTCCTTACCCACGGTTAGAACCATGCCGCTGAAATCCATACCACCCAGGATCACGCCGATTAACGGCGTAATAATGTCATTAACCAGAGAATTGACGATGGCGGTGAAAGCGCTGCCGATAATGATGCCGACCGCCATGGTGATTACATTGCCTTTTGAAATAAATTCCTTGAATTCTTGTACAAATTTCTTCATATTCATGCTCCTCACTTTAACGACATTATACGAAACAATCCCCGGGTTGTAAAGACTTACCAAATATGTTACACTTTTTGAGTAGTTATTATTCGACAAGCTAAGTGAATCATGATATTGGGAGAAACCATTATGGCAGGATCAACTTATGGACATATATTTCAAATTACGACCTGGGGAGAGTCCCATGGCAAGGCCATCGGCGTGGTAATCGACGGCTGTCCGGCAGGGCTGCCTCTTACGGAAGAAGATATTCAGCAGCTTCTGGATCGCAGAAAGCCGGGCCAGAACCGCTTTACGACCGCGAGAAAGGAAGGGGATCTGGTGGAAATCCTGTCGGGAACCTTTGAAGGAAAGACCACCGGCACGCCCATTTCCCTGATTGTACGGAATCAGGACCAGCGATCGAAGGATTATTCCACGATCTCAGAGATTTACCGGCCCGGACATGCAGACTATACCTTTGACGCGAAATATGGCTTCCGGGATTACCGGGGCGGCGGCCGCTCCTCCGGGCGGGAGACCATTGGCCGGGTGGCAGCCGGTGCCGTGGCAGAGAAGATCCTGAAGGAAATGGGGATCGAGGTCAAGGCCTATGCGAAGGAAATCGGCGGAATTGATGTCCAGGACACGGCAGCGGTAGAAGCATATTTGAGTAAAAGAATGGCAGAAATGGACTCGGTCGGCGGAATCGTGGAATGCGTGATCACGGGAGTGCCGGCTGGTCTGGGGGAGCCGGTCTTCGAGAAGCTGGATGCTAATCTGGCGAAGGCTGTGATGAGCATCGGCGCTGTGAAGGGTGTGGAGATCGGAGATGGTTTTGCTGCGGCGAGGGCCGCAGGATCGGAGAATAACGATGCCTTCCGGATGGATGATGCCGGGAAGGTGTATAAGAAGACCAATCACGCAGGCGGCATCTCAGGCGGTATGAGTGACGGAGCGGAGATCGTGCTGAGGGCCGCTTTTAAGCCTACGCCATCGATCGCGCAGATTCAGGAAACGGTAAACCGGAGTGGAGAAAATGTAGAGATCCAGGTGAAGGGCCGGCATGATCCGATTGTGGTGTATCGGGCCGTGGTGGTGGTAGAGGCTATGGCCGCGCTGACGGTACTGGATGCGCTTTTGGGAAATATGCATGCGACCATAGAAGGGGTTTGCGGATTTTATAAGTAACATTATCCCGTTGACATTTTGTGGCGTATTTTGTAAACTAATAAAAAGTGTCAAGGTTATCAAATTAATGTCCGCGTTTGCGCGGACGAAATTCTTCATAAGGAGGAACTAACATGGATTGGGAACAAATAGGACAGCGGATTGCGGATCTGGGAAAAGATGTAACTGAGCGGGTAAAGGACACCGCCGAGGTAGTACGGCTCAAGCAGAAGCTTAGCGATGAAGAGCGCAACCTGCGGAATGCCTATGCCGCCATTGGCCAGATTTTCTATGAGACCCATGAGGGCGAGGTCAAGGAGGAATACATTCCTTACTTTGAAAATGTGGGTGAAGCAAGAGCAGCCGTAGAAGATTACAAGGAAACGATTGCAAAGCTGAAGAAGGAGACCACTTGCCCGGTTTGTGGGACAAAAATGGACGAAGATGCACAGTTCTGCATAAAATGCGGAGCGAAGATTTTATAGAGATGGAGAACACCGTGGAGAAAGAATTGATTATTGTACTGGACTTTGGAGGACAGTACAATCAGCTGATTGCCCGACGCGTAAGAGAAAATAACGTATATTGTGAAGTACACCCCCACAGATTAAGTCTTGATAAGATCCGGGAAATGAATCCCAAAGGAATTATTTTTACCGGAGGCCCTAACAGTGCTTATCAGGAGGATTCTCCATCCTGTTCCAAGGAGATTTTTGCGCTGGGTGTACCGATTCTCGGGATCTGTTACGGCTCCCAGCTGATGGCACATCTGCTGGGCGGTACGGTCGCTGCCGCGCCCGTCAGCGAATACGGTAAGACGGAGGTGGACCTCCACTCCGCCAGTCAGCTGTTTCAAGGTGTTTCTCCGAAGGCGGTCTGCTGGATGAGTCATACGGATTATATTGCCCGGACACCGGAGGGCTTTACCATTACGGCCACTACTCCGGTCTGTCCGGTGGCGGCCATGGAAAATCCGGAGAAGGGGCTCTATGCAGTCCAATTTCACCCGGAAGTGCTGCACACCCAGGAAGGCAGCCAAATGCTGGCGAATTTCGTTCTCAATGTCTGCGGCTGTGCCGGAGACTGGAAGATGGATGCCTTTGTGGATAATACGATCCGTGCGCTGCGGGAGAAGATCGGCAGCGGACGTGTGCTGTGCGCTCTGTCTGGCGGCGTGGATTCGTCGGTGGCTGCGGTGCTGCTATCCAAGGCAGTAGGGAGGCAGCTGACCTG
>Ga0153924_1000201_pt1 | contig 39976 bp, 34 predicted proteins | sample TSNJ008MetaG_FD_104709 | JGI IMG/M metagenome (GOLD analysis project Ga0153924, IMG submission 104709) | Attine ant fungus gardens microbial communities from New Jersey, USA - TSNJ008 MetaG | ecosystem: Host-associated > Fungi > Mycelium > Unclassified | place: USA: New Jersey, Wharton State...
ACGATCCACAAGTCGCAGGGCAGCACCTACGACCGAGCGGTGGTCGACCTCGGCAACCGGGTGTTCAGCGCCGGACAGACGTACGTCGCGCTGTCACGGCTGACCTCGCTCGAGGGGCTGTACCTGACCCGGCCGCTGCGGCCGCAGGACATCATCGTCGACACGGACGTCCGGCGCTTCATGTCCGAGGCACCACGCATCGTCGCGACGGCACTCGAAGCCCCGAAGTCGGAGCCTGCGTCGGACCCCGACTCCGACGACGACGCCTGACGCACCGGCGCACTGCACCGCACCCACGCTCCGCGCACACGACGACGCCCGCCTGCCGGAGCGGCAGACGGGCGTCGGGGAGCGGGTCGGTGCGTCAGGCGCGAGCCGCCGCACGCAGGGCGCGGAGGTTCTCCTTGTCGGCACCGAACGCCGTCAGCAGCAGGACGACCCCGACGATCGCGTGGAACACGTTGTCGGTGGTGTTCAGCGCGAAGATGTTCGCCGAGGTGTCCACGAACACGAAGCCGTAGACCGCCAGCACGACGAGCACGGCACCGACGAGCAGGTTGCCGTTCCGCGAACCGATGGTGTTGCCGAGCCCGGTGATGAGCAGGACTGCGGCGAGCAGTACCCAGATGAGGGCGAGGGGCGGGTTCACCCCGAAGGCGTTCCACAGCATCCCGCCCTGGCGGCTGAAGAAGCCGGGGTCGCCGTCGGCGGCGAAGAAGAAGCCCAGGATGCCCCAGAGTGCGAGGACGCCACCGACCGTGAGCGCGAGCCCGCGGTTCGGTGAGGCGGTGATGCCCGGTTCCTTGATGGCCACTTCGGTCTCCTCCTCGTACACTGCCGACGCGACGTGCGTCAGTCCGGCGGTGCCCGCCGGACTGCTCGGCGCGGCACTGATGGGCACGGCGCGGGATCCGCGGGCGACGGCCGCACGGTTCCCAGCCTCCGGCCGGTGTCCCAACGGTATCGTGTCCGACCCCGACCGTCCGAATCGCAGCGCCGTCACCAGGCGTGCGACGAGACCGACGACGACCACTCCGAGGAGGACCAGCCCGGTGACCTTGACACCCGAGCGCAATGCACCGGAGTCGCGTGGACCGAGCGTCTCGCGGCGGTTGCGGTGGGGTGTGCTGGCGGCTCTTGGGTTCGTGATCGTGCCTTCCGTCTACGCGGCCGCGGTGCTGACGCCGGTGGGGCAGCGCATGGAGGACGCCGCGCTCGGCGGGGTCCGGGAGTCCGACCTGTTCAGCTCGGACACTGCGCTCAACGTCATCTCGGTGCCGGTGATCCTGTTGCTCGTTGTCGTGATCGTCGCGGTGGCGTTCGCCAGGCGACGGCTCTCGGTGGGGCTCGGCGCGGGTGCAGTGGTGCTCGCGTCGGCGGCCACCTCGACGCTCGTCAAGCGTATCGCCGAGCGCCCGGAGATCGCCCAGTCGACGACGCCGAACTCGTTCCCCTCGGGGCACGCGACGATCGCGCTCGCCGCGCTGTTCGCCGTGCTGATGGTCACGCCCCGTCGCTTCCGGCCGATCGTCACCCTGCTCGGGGCGGTCTACGCCGTCTTCGTGGCCAACCAGACGGTCGTGTACGGCTGGCACCGGGTGAGCGACATCATCGGCGCGTGCGCGATCGCGATGTTCTGGCTCGGCGTCGTCCGGGCGTTCGGACCGACGGTCGACCGCGGGCTCCGCGGTGACCGGGACGGCCGTCGGGGGCCGCGCCGGGTGGTCAGTGTCGTCCTGCTCGTCGCGACCGGGGTCACGCTGGCCGTCGGTGTCGCGGCGCTCGTCGTCGGCCTGACCGGGGACGGGGCCCACGACCGCGCCGCGATCCTGATGGCCGGACGTCTGGCCTCGAGCGCGAGCGTCCTGGCGGTGGTGACCGCGGTGTGGTTCCTCGACGGCATGCACCACGCGGCCCGGACGGACCCGGCCGCACTGCCCGACGCGCGCTGACGCGACTGGTCCGCACCTGGCGGGAATGTGCCGGCGTGCGCTACGTTGTACCCAGCAAGTCGATGCAAACGCATCGATATCGCGAAAGGCGGCGCATCATGCAGTTCGGCATCTTCACGGTCAGTGACGTCACGACCGATCCCACGACCGGCACCACGCCGGACGACACCCAGCGTGTCCGTGACATCCTCACCATCGCGCAGCACGCCGACCAGGCCGGACTCGACGTCTTCGCCACCGGTGAGCACCACAACCCGCCGTTCGTCGCCTCGTCGCCGACCACGCTGCTGGCCTACCTCGCGGCGAAGACGAAGGACATCACGCTCTCGACGAGCACCACGCTCATCACCACGAACGACCCGGTGCGCATCGCCGAGGAGTACGCGATGCTCCAGGTGATCTCCGACGGCCGCATGGACCTCATGATGGGTCGCGGCAACACCGGCCCCGTGTACCCGTGGTTCGGGCAGGACATCCGCCAGGGCGTCAACCTGGCGATCGAGAACTACGCGCTCGTCCGCCAGCTCTGGGAGAACGACGTCGTCAACTGGCAAGGCAAGTTCCGTACGCCGCTGCAGGGCTTCACGTCGACCCCGCGTCCGCTCGACGGCGTCCCGCCCTTCGTGTGGCACGGCTCCATCCGGACGCCGGAGATCGCCGAGCAGGCCGCCTACTACGGCGACGGCTTCTTCCACAACAACATCTTCTGGCCGATCGAGCACACCGCGCAGATGGTCGGGCTGTACCGGCAGCGCTTCGAGCACTACGGCCACGGGCGTGCCGACCAGGCGATCGTGGGCCTCGGTGGGCAGTTCTTCGCCCGGAAGAACTCGCAGGACGCGATCGACGAGTTCCGCCCGTACTTCGACAACGCGCCGGTGTACGGACATGGTCCCTCCATGGAGGACTTCACCCACCAGACCCCGCTCACCGTCGGTTCCCCGCAGCAGGTCATCGACCGGTACGCCGCGATGAAGGACAGCGTCGGGCACTACCAGCGTCAGCTGTTCCTCGTCGACCACGCGGGGCTGCCGCTCAAGACGGTGCTCGAGCAGATCGACATCCTGGCCGAGGACATCGTGCCCGCGCTCCGCACGATCAACGACGAGGGGCGTCCGGCGGACGTGCCGTCGGACCCACCGTCGCACGCGGCTCGTGCGGCCGCGGCGCTGGCCGCCGGCACGGCGGGCAGCGACCACGTCGCCGCCGAGGACGAGTGGACGGGCGCTTCGGTCTGACGCGCTGCGCTCACCATGCGGGGTGGGCGCGACCACCGACGGACTGGAGGCGCGGTGCGCGCTGGCACCGCGCCTCCAGTCCGTCCCGGGGGTGCGTTCCGACCGCCGTGCCGCGAGACTCGGGCCGGGCGACGGATCTCGGGTCTCGAGGCGCGAGTTCTGTCGCTCAGACCGAGTCTCGGGCCGGGGCGGCCGGCGCGGCGGGCGCGGCAGTGACCGGGCGGGCGGGGACCAGCTTGAGGCCCACCACGCAGCCGACGATGCCGGCGATGAACAGCACGCGCAGCACCGTCACGGGCTCGGCGCCGGTCGCCATGCCCCACAGGACGGTCAGGGCAGCACCGGTCCCCGTCCACACCGCGTACGCCGTGCTGATCGGGATGTGCTTCAGGACGTAGCCGAACGCGACGAGGCTCACCACGATGGTGATCGCGAACACGATCGTCGGGCCGGGGACGGTGAATCCGTCGCTCTCGCCGAGGGCGGTCGCCCAGACGGTCTCGAGCGCGGCGCTGACGAACAGGACGATCCACGGCACCTCAGCTCACCACCTTGAGGCCGACGACGCAGGCGACGAGCCCGAGCACGAGGGCGATCCGGGCGACCGAGGCGGCCTCCTGCTTGCGGAGGATCGCGACGATCACCGTGAGCGATGCGCCGATGCCGACCCAGACGGCGTAGGCGGTGCCGACCGGGATCTCCTTCATCGCGAACGCCAGGCCGACCATGCTCAGGGCCATGCCTGCGACGAACACGATCGTCGGGAGGACCTTCTTGAAGCCGTTCGAGGCGCCGAGGGCGGTGGCCCACACGGCCTCGAGGACGCCGGACAGGACGAGGATCACCCATGCCATGACGATCTCCTTCCATGAGTCGTACGAGTGTGCGAGTAACGGTGCGATTACGAAAGTAGCACAGTTGTGCGAGTATGGGGGCATGACGAGGAGTATCGATGTCGTGGAACGGCGCCGCACCGTGTCCGAAGCGGCGTGCCGCGTCCTCGCACGGGACGGCCTCGGGGCCCTGAGCGTCCGGAACGTCGCCGCCGAGGCCGGGCTGCCGCCGAGCACCGTGCGCTACGTGTTCCCGACGCAGTCGAGCATGCGCGAGCACACCATCACGCTCGTGTTCGACCGCACGCGGGAGCGGATCGCGTCGATCGCGTCCGACATCACGGGCCGTGACCGCGCGCACCGGATCGTCCTCGAGCTGCTGCCCCTCGACGAGGAGCGGGTCATCGAGCTCGACGTCTACCTCGCGCTCGGGAACGCGGCGCTGACCGACGCCGAGCTCCGGCCGGCACTCGACCGGGTCGTCGACGAGATGCGGGAGTGGAGCGAGGAGATCCTCGGGCTCGTCGGGGTGCCCGCCGCCGACCGGGAGTACGAGGCCCGCCGGCTGCACGCGCTGATCGACGGGCTCGCGATGCACGTCGTGCGGCTCGCGCCGGGGGAGTCCGGCGACTGGGCGATCGAGGTGCTGGACCGGCACCTCGACGGGGTCGCCGCGGGCTGACCGACGCCGAGACTCGGCTGGGCGGACGTCGCTCGCGTGGAATCGGCGCGAAACTGTCCGTGGGGCCGAGACTCGGGCCGCGCCGCCCCGCGCGGCAACGTCCGTCGCCTATCCTTGCCCGGTGACGACGACCACCCGGCCGCCGCAGCGCGCTGACTCCCGATCGCGGGCCCTCACCGGCCCCGGGCTCGTGCTGCTCGCCGTCGTCGTGCTGCTCGGGATCCGCCTGCTGTCCCCGGCCGTCGGGACCGCGGGGTTGCCGAACGTCGTGCAGGACTTCCTCACCCTGGCGATCAGCGTCGTCGTCGAGTCCCTGCCGTTCGTGGTGCTCGGCATCGTGCTGTCCATCGTCGTCGAGGTCTGGGTGCCCGTCGGTGCGCTCGAGAAGGTCCTGCCGCAGCGCCCGATCCCGCGCCGGGCCGTGATCTCCCTGATCGGCATGCTCTTCCCGGTGTGCGAGTGCGGGAACGTGCCGCTCGCCCGCGGCCTGATGATGCGCGGGTTCACCCCGGCCGAGGCCGTCACGTTCCTCGTCGCCGCCCCGATCCTCAACCCGCTCGTGATCATCAGCACCGCGCAGGCGTTCGGCTGGTCCGGCTGGATCCTGCCGGTCCGCATCGTCGGCGGCTTCGTGATCGCCAACCTCGTCGGCTGGATCGTCGCCGCGCACCGCCGTCCGGCCGACCTGCTGCTGCCCGCGTTCGAGGCCCGCTGCCGTGCGGCGATCGGTGCCCCGCGGTCCCGGAACCGCTGGCGGGAGAGCGCCGCGCAGTTCGGTGGCGAGACCGCGACGATGATGCCCGCGCTGTTCGTCGGCGCCGGACTGGCCGCCGCGATCCAGGTGGCCGTGCCCCGGTCCACGCTCGTGTCGATCGGCGCGAACCCGGTGCTGTCCGTCGCCGCGATGATGCTCCTGGCGATGACGGTGTCGCTGTGCTCGAACGTGGACGCCTTCTTCGCGCTGTCGTTCGCGTCGACGTTCCTGCCCGGGTCGATCACCGCGTTCCTCATCATCGGGCCGATCATCGACGTGAAGATGATCGCCCTGCTCCGGACGACGTTCCGCGCACGCCTCCTGGTGCTGCTCGCCGTCGTCTGCGTCCTGTTCGCCGCGACCGTCGGGTTGGTGATGAATGTCCTCGTCTGAGTCGCGCCTGCCCGCGTACCTCGGCCTTGGGTCGGTGCTCGCGGTGGCGCTCTGCACGCTGTGGCTCGCCCTCGCCGGGCACCTCGACCTGTACATCAACCCGCGGTACTCGGTGTTCACGATCGTGCTCGCGGCCGTCGCGGTGCCCGCGTCGGTGGCCGGCCTGGTGGTCGTGGCGCGCGGGCACGAGCACGTGCACGACGACGAGGAACACGAGCACCGGCCGGGAGGCGCGACTCGCCTCACACGGGTCGTCCTGGGTGGGGTGGCGGCGCTCGTCACGATCGGGGTCACCGCCGCCATGCTCGTCCTGCCCCCGACGACCCTCTCCGCCCGCACCGCGCAACAGCGGAGCGTGGACTCGGCGACCCTGTCGAACGCCACCGGCTCCGAGGCCGCGGTGTCCCTGCTCGGCAGCGGGTCGGTCGACACGTCGGAGTACGGCGTGAAGGACTGGGCCGCCCTCATCCGCCAGACCACGGACACCATGTCGCTCGTCGGCAAGCAGGTGCGGCTCTCCGGGTTCGTCGTGGCCGGGTCGGACGGTTCGTTCACGCTGACCCGGTTCGTGATCAGCTGCTGCGCCGTGGACGCCCAGCCCGTCGGGCTCGGAGTCGTCACGAACGGCACCGTCCCCGACGAGGACCAGTGGGTCACCGTCACGGGCGCGCTCGCCGCCAACCCTGACCAGTCGGCGGACGCCCGGATCGTCATCAAGGCAGCGACGGTCAAGAAGATCGCGCAGCCGAAGGACCCGTATGAGTACTGAGGCTGAGACGATGCAGCGCCGTCGGCCCCGGAACCGCTTCCGCCGCCGGCTCGCCGCCACGGTCCTGGTGTTCGTCGTCGTCGGCACGGCCGCCGCGGTCGTCGGCTCGCAGCAGGGACCCCGACTCCGCGACGTCTCGTACGACGCCTCCGGGCTGGTGTCCCGGCCGGCCCAGCGCGTGATCCTCACCGCGAACCAGGCACTGCAGCGGGTGTCCGCCGCGGACGTCCGGGTCAGCCCGGCGGCAGCGCACACCGTGACCTCGAGCGGGAACACGATCGCCGTGGAGTTCGCCGGACCACTGGCGTACGACCGCGACTACACGGTCACCGTCGCGGGCGTCCGCGCCCCTGGGCAGCGTGCGACCTCGGACCTCCGCGCCTCGATCCGGACCGGGAGTACCGACGTCCTCGCGCTCGTCCCGGGTGACGCCGGCGCGAAGGACCGCATCGTCCGCCGGTCCCTCGACGCCGGGGGCGTGACCACCGTCTACCAGGGGATCGGGATCACGGAGTACGTCCGCCTCGGCCGATCGCTCGTCGTGGTGAGCGGGACGGACGCCGGGTCATCCATCGACATCGTGCCGCTCGCCGGTGGGGTGCAGGACGAGGACGCCCCGGTCGAGCACCTCACGCTGCCGACCGCCGAGGGCCGCGTCACCGCCCTGCACGCCGCGGACGACGGTGCCTCGTTCGGGTTCGAGTACGCCGACACCTCGACCGGGCAGTCGCGGAACGTCGGGCTGTACGTCGTCGACATGACCGGGACGCACCTGCCGACCGCGGTCGACGCGAGTGGCAAGCCGGTGACCGGGGCCGTCCCGATGACGGTCGGCCAGTGGGCGTACGTGCCGCGGACCGAGAGCGCCCTCGTCCGGACCGGCAGCGACGACCTCGTGCTCGTCGACATGAGCGGCCGGACGGACGCCGTCCGGCTCGGGAGCGCCACGTACCTGCACGGCTTCGTCGGCACCGGCACCACCGCCGTGGTCGAGACCGGGACCGGCATCGTGCGCCTCGACCTCACGGACGGCAAGCGCACGGCGTTGCAGGCCCCCGACGCCAGCACCGACGCCGCCTACCTCGGGCGCATCGCCCAGCTGACGGACGACAGCTACCTGCGGGTGGTGGGGGACGTGCGGTCGGACGGGACCATCTCGCAACGGATCGTGCGCGTGGAGGGGAGCCGCGCCTCCAGGCTGCCCGTGACCGTCCCCGAGGACGCGAGCGTCACCGCGGTCTGCCCGTCCCCGAACGGGCAGTTCGTCGCCGTCGCGACGAAGTCGGCGACGAGCGAGCTCGTGAGCATCGTCGACGCCACCTCGGGAGCGCTCGAGGCGAGCATCGACGCGGGGTCCGTGGACTGGTGCGCGGCGTTGCCGTCGGGCGACGAGGTCGGCTAGCGCCGGAGCGTCACCTTCGGGTACTCGCCGAACCGGCGGAGGTACTCGCCCGAGAACCGACCCATGTGCGTGAAGCCCCAGCGCGCCGCGACGTCCGCGACGGCGACCTGGGCGGGGGAGGCGCGGAGCAGGTCCTCGTGGGCGCGGCGCAGCCGGACCTCGCGCAGGTACTGCATCGGCGACCGGTCGAGGGTCCGGTGGAAGGCCTCCTGCAGGCCGCGGACGCTGAGGTCGGCGACCCGGGCGAGGTCGGACACCGTCAACGGTTCGTGCGCGTGCGCGTGGATGTGCTCGACAGCGGTGCGGATCCGGGCGTTCCGGTGCTCGCCCCAGCCGATCGGTGCCACCTCGGCGCGGAACCGGTACATGTCGAGCAGCGCCCTGGTGGTCTCGCGCTGGGACTCGTGCCACGCGAGCGACTCCGAACCCTGCTCACGGAGGGCCCGGATCGATGACGCGACCGCGGTGCGCCACCGGACCATCGACTCGGCCGTCGGGGTGGCGTTCCGATCGAAATCGACCGACCCGTCGACCAGGTACCGCTCGGACGCGACGTCGAGCACGAGCCCGCGGTCGAGGTGCACGAGCCGCTGGTCCCAGTTCGTGTAGTCGATGCTGAACCGCTGCTCGACCGGGAAGAGCGTCGGGACCCCCGGTCGCATCCGGACCTCGTCGCGGCCGGCGTCGATCGCGGCGACACCGTCGTCGATCCACTGGACCACGACCTCGCCCTCGACGGCTGCGTCGCCGCGGAGGGACCCGTGCATCTGCGACCGGCGGATGCTCATCCGGTCGTCGCCGACACCGACGTAGCGGTACCAGTACGCGCCGTCGGTGCGGTCGGAGCGCCACGACCGGCCGGCGTACATGCCGGCGAGGTCGGTGACGGCGGCGTCCGTGTCGGTGCCCGCGACGGACACGAGGGGAGGGGTGTCCTCGTGTCCCGTGGTGGTCATGGGTCGAGTCTGTCGTGCGTGGCGCTGTCCCGCCTGCGTGGTGCGCGTGTCGGATGGCTCAGCGACCGTGCGACGGCGTCCCGCTTCGGGGCGACGCATCGCCTCGACACCCGAAGCGCAGCGACGCGTCGATGAAGACGACACGGTAGAACGTCATCCGATGGGCTTCGGTCAGTCCGTTCGGGATCTCGAGCACGACCGATCATTCCGCCGTTTCGCATACAGTGTTCACAATCTGAAGTGTACAGAACGGTCGGTGCGATGTGCGTCACGGACTGGAGGCGCGGTGCCAGCTGGCACCGCGCCTCCAGTTCCTTACTGGTCGCGTCGAGGACGCGGGTCGCTACGCCAGCGTCGCCGCGTCGATCACGAAGCGGTACCGGACGTCCGACGACAGGACGCGCTCGTACGCCTCGTTGATGTACTCGGCGCTGATGAGCTCGGTCTCCGGCAGGATGCCGTGCTCGGCGCAGAAGTCGAGCATCTCCTGGGTCTCGCGGATGCCGCCGATGGCCGACCCGGCCCAGCTGCGACGCGAGCCGATCAGGGCGAAGGCGGGGACCTCGAGCGGCTCCGACGGAGCGCCGACGTTGACGATGGTGCCGTCGACCGCGAGCAGGCCCAGGTAGGCACCCATCGGGATCTTCGCCGACACCGTGTTGATGATGAGGTCGAAGGAGTTCGCGAGCTTCTCGAACGTCTCCGGGTCCTTCGTCGCGTGGTGGGCGACGGCACCGAAGCGCAGGGAGTCCTCCTGCTTGGAGGTGGTCTGCGACAGGACGGTGACCTCGGCGCCGAGCGCGGCGGCGATCTTCACGCCCATGTGGCCGAGCCCGCCGAGGCCGACGATCGCGACCTTCTTGCCGGGGCCGGCCTTCCAGTGGTGCAGCGGCGAGTACAGGGTGATGCCGGCGCAGAGCAGCGGCGCGACCTTCTCGATGTCGAGCGACTCGGGGACGCGCAGCACGAAGTCCTCGTTCACCACGACGGCCTGCGAGTAGCCTCCCTGGGTGATGCTGCCGTCGGCGGGGTCGACGCCCGCGTAGGTCTGGATGTTGCCCTTGAGGCAGTACTGCTCCTCGCCCTTCAGGCAGTTCTCGCACTCGCCGCAGGAGTTCACCATGCAGCCGACGCCGACGCGGTCGCCGACCTTGTGCTTGGTGACGTTCTCGCCGACGGAGGCGACGTGGCCGACGATCTCGTGGCCGACGACCTGGGGGTACTGGATCTCGCCCCACTCGCCGCGGACGGTGTGGATGTCCGAGTGGCAGATGCCGGCGTAGGCGATGTCGATCTCGACGTCGTTCGGGCCGAGGTCACGACGGGTGATGGTGGTCTTGACGAGCGGTTCCGTGGCGGACGGGGCCGCGTACGCGTTGACGGTGCGCAATGGTCTCCTCGTGGGGTTGCTTCAGGACCGGATCCGGTCCTGCTCCAGTCTCGTGGAGCGCGCCATTCCGTGGGAGGTCCCACTGGGGCACCCCTGGTGTGCAGCCCTCGCGTGTCGGATGCGCTGGGCCGTCAGTCGACCATGCGGGCGAGGCGCTGGCCGGCGATCCGGGCGAACCGCAGCGGGTCGGCCAGGGCGTCGGCCGGCTCGCCGGTGGTCTGCGTCGCGAGCACGGTCAGTGAGGCGGCGGCGTCGTAGTCGTCCAGCGGGGCATCGATCGCCCCCGCGACGAGCATCGACCGAGCAGCGGGAGCGTGCGACGCCGCCAGGGCCCGCACCACCGACGGCACCTTGCCCGCGGCGCTCTGCCCGTCGTACCGCCCCTCGCCCGTGACCACCACGTCGGCCCCGTCCAGCAGTGCCGGGAGTCCCAGGATGTCCGCGACCGCCGAGGCCCCTCGCGCGAGCGTCGCGCCCCACACCAGCAGCCCGAACCCCACGCCGCCGGCGGCACCGGCACCGGGCGTCGACGGGTCGACGTCGGGGAAGCGCCCCGCGAACGCGGCCAGGCGGTCGTCGAACGAGGCGACCCGGTCGGGCGTGATGCCCTTCTGCGGCCCGAAGACCGCGGCGGCACCCGTCGGCCCGAGCAACGGTGACGTGACGTCGGTGAGCACGACGACCCCGCCGGACGGCAGCTGCAGGTCGCCGATGACGTCCAGGACCGATTCGCCGCCGTCGGTCGACGCACTTCCGCCGATCCCGAGCACGAGGCCGGTCACCCCGGAGGAGAGCGCGGCGGCGATCGCCTCGCCGAACCCGCGCGAGGTCGCGGTGTCCGGCAGCAGGTCCCCGCCGAGCAGGGGGAGCCCGCTCGTCGCCGCGAGCTCGACCACGGCACGGCCGTCCGGCAGCCGGAGCCAGGACGTGTCGACGGGGGAGCGGTCCGGTCCGGTGACCGTGATCGGGACGCGGACCGCACCGGGGACGGCGGTCTCGAAGGCGTCGAGCGTGCCCTCACCGCCGTCGGCCATCGGCGCGAGCGTCACGGAGTCGTCCGGTCGCACGGACAGCCAGCCCTCGCGGATCGCCTCGGCGACGGACGCTGCCGTCGCGGTGCCCTTGAAGGAGTCCGGAGCCACGACGATTCGCACCCGACAACCGTAGCGGAGACGACCGCTGGACAAGTCAGGTTAGCCTCACCTAAGTTAACACTCAGGTGAGGCTAACCTAACTCGCCTTTCGCTCCAGTTCCCCGAGGATCGTCCGTCCATGCCGTCCATGCCGTCACGCCGCCGCGCCCTCCTGGCCGCCGCCTCCGCCCTCGTCGTCCTCGCCGTGGCCACCGGGTGCAGCGCCGGCGGCGCGCCGGAACAAGCCGGCACCGCCGCAGCCCGCACCGCGGACTCCGCGACGAGCGCGACGGACCCGGCCACGAGCCTCCAGGCCATCGCCCCCGTCACCGACGCGAAGTCCGTCACCGGCGCGAGCACCGCGACCCTGACGACCGACCTGCCGCCGAAGGCGAGCACGGTCGACGAGCCGGAGCTGCCCGTCACCGTCACGGACAACCAGGACACGGAGGTCACCGTGACGAGCGCGGACCGCATCCTCGCGCTCGACGTCTACGGCACGCTGTCGTCGACCGTGTACGGCCTCGGCCTCGGCGGGAACCTCGTCGGACGCGACGTCTCCACCGGGTTCGCCGGCACCGAGGAGCTGCCGCTCGTCACCCAGAACGGGCACGAGCTCTCCGCCGAGGCGATCCTCGCGCTCCGTCCCACCGTGCTGCTCACGGACACGTCGCTCGGCCCCTGGGACGTCGTCCTGCAGATCCGGAAGGCGGGGATCCCGGTCGTCGTCGTGGACTCACACCGGGACACCTCGAACACCGACCGGATCATCGACCAGGTCGCGACGGCGCTCGGTGTGCCCGAGACGGGTGCACGGTTGGTCGACGAGGTGCACGAGCAGCAGGAGGCCGTCGCCGCGCAGGTCGCGCGCATCGCCCCGCAGTCGAAGGCGGACAAGCTCCGGATGGTCTTCCTGTACGTGCGGGGGAACGCCGGCATCTACTACCTCTTCGGCCAGGAGTCCGGCGCGGACTCGCTCATCGACGCGGTCGGCGGGCGGGACATCGCGACGGAGCAGGACTGGAAGGGCATGCGGCCGGTGAACGCCGAAGCGCTCGTCGCCATGCAGTCCGACCTGGTGATCATGATGACGAAGGGCCTCGAGTCGGTGGGTGGCGTCGACGGGCTGCTGCAGCGGGTCCCCGCGATCGCGAAGACCCCGGCCGGGCAGCACCGCCGCATCGTGGACATGGCCGACACGACGGTGATGAGCTTCGGGCCACGCACGCCCGAGATCGTGGCCGCGCTGGCAGTGGCGATCTACGCTCCGGAGTGGTCGCGATGACCGGTCTGGAGGCGCGGGTCGCGCCCGCCCCGAACGTCGCGGTCCCACCGCCGGTTGCGTCCAGGTCGCGGGTCGGCCGGATCACGCTGCTGACCGTCGGGCTGGTGGTGGCGCTCGTCGTCGCCACGCTCGTGTCGGCGAGCGTCGGGCAGCTCGGGATCTCCCCGGCCGAGGTGCTCCGCGCCGTCGGACGCTCGATCGGGCTGCCGGTCGCCGGACCGTCGGACGACCTCGTCACGCAGGCGCTCTGGACGATCCGGTTCCCCCGGGTCGTCATGGCGCTCGTGATCGGCGCCGCGCTCGCCGCGGCCGGGGTGCTCATGCAGGCGGTGTTCGCGAACCCGCTGGCGGACCCCGGGGTCGTCGGCGTCTCGGGAGGCGCCGCCTTCGGAGCCTGCGCCTCGATCGTGTTCGGCCTGCAGTTCGCCGGGTACTGGACGACCCCGCTCATGGCGTTCGCTGCGGGACTCGTCGCGACGATGCTCGTCTACGGACTGTCCCGCGCGGGCGGACGCACCGAGGTCGTCACGCTGCTGCTGACCGGCATCGCGGTGAACGCCTTCACGGGGGCGGGACTGGCGTTCCTCACCTTCCTCGGGGACCAGCAGGCCCGCGAGCAGATCGTGTTCTGGCAGCTCGGGTCCCTGAACGGCTCGATGTGGGACCAGGCGGCGGCGATCGCCCCCGTCGTCGGACTCGGGCTGGTCGGCTCCGTCGTGCTCACCCGCTCCCTCGACCTGCTGTCGCTCGGGGACCGGGCCGCCCGGCACGTCGGGGTCCGGGTCGAGGCCGTCCGGATCGTCGCGATCGTCGTCGTCGCGCTGCTCGTCGGGGCAGCGGTCGCGTTCGCCGGGATCATCGCGTTCGTCGGACTCGTCGTCCCGCACCTCATGCGGATGCTCATCGGCCCGGCACACGGCCCGCTGCTGCTCGTCTCGACCCTCGGCGGCGCGCTGCTCCTGACGATCGCGGACCTGCTCGCCCGGACGCTCGTGCCGTACGCGGACCTGCCGATCGGCATGCTCACGTCGCTCGTCGGCGGCCCGTTCTTCTTCTGGCTCCTGCGCCGCGCACGCCGACGGTCGGGAGGCTGGGCATGACCGGGGTGACCGTCGCGACCGGTGTGACCGTCAGCCGCCTCGGCGTGGTCGTCGGGCGCCGCGCACTGCTCACCGACGTCGACCTGGTCGTCGAGCGCGGCGAGGTGCTCGCCCTCGTCGGGCCGAACGGTGCCGGCAAGTCCACGCTGCTCCGGGCGATCGCGGGCGACGTCGACCACACCGGCACGGTCACGGTCGACGGGGTGCCGGCCGGGTCCGAGCCGCCGATCGCCACCGCCCGGCGCCGCGCGGTGCTCGAACAGGAGCACGCCGTCGCGTTCGGGTTCCGGGTCGGCGAGGTCGTCCGGATGGGGCGGGCGCCCTGGCGCGGGACCGACCGCGCAGAGGACGACGACCGGGTCGTGGCACGCGTGCTCGACCAGGTGGAGCTCGCCGACCGCATCGACCAGACGTTCCCCTCGCTGTCCGGCGGGGAGCGCGCACGGGCGTCCTTCGCCCGGATCACCGCGCAGGAGACACCCGTGCTCCTGCTCGACGAGCCCACCGCGGCGCTCGACCTGCGCCACCAGGAGGGCGTGCTCCGGATCGCCCGCGCGCACGCCGCCGCCGGGGGAGCGGTCGTCGTGGTCCTGCACGACCTCACCCTCGCCGGGGCGTACGCCGACCGGGTCGCGATGCTCGCCGACGGCCGGTTGGTCGCGGACGGCACCCCGGCCGAGGTCCTCACCGCCGAACGGATCAGCACCGTCTACCGGCACCCCGTCACCGTCCTGCCGGACCCGCACTCCGGAACCCCCGTCGTCGTCCCCACCCGCCAGGAGGCCGTCCAGTGACCACCCGAACCCACCGCCCGTTCCGCGCCGCGCTCGCCGGGGTGCTCGTCGTCGCGGCCTCCGGTGCGCTCCTGCTCGCCGGGGCCGCGCCCGCCTCGGCAGCGGGCCGGGTCAGCGTCGCGATCGAGGGCCACCCCGAGGTCACGAACCAGGTCGACTCCACCTACCTCACGACCCTGCGGCTGAACGGCTCCGGGTTCCAGGGCATCAAGAACGGGTACGGCGGCATCTACGTCGCGTTCGGCACCGTCGCCGGCACCTGGCAACCGAGCAAGGGCGGCGCCACGGGCGTGAACTACAGCTACGTCCCCGACGACGAGTCGAACCCCACCGGGTACCTGGACTTCGTCGCGTTCGAGGGCAGCTCCACCGGCTACGCGGCGAACGGCGGCACCGTGGACTCGGCGACCGGCACCTGGTCGGCGACGCTCAAGGTGCCCGGCTCCACGTTCCAGGCGCTCGACCGGAACGGCGCAGCGAGGACCGTCGACTGTGCGCGCGTGCAGTGCGGGATCATCACGATCGGCGCGCACGGGGTGTCGAACGCGAACAACGAGTCGTTCACGCCGGTCTCCGTGCAGAACCTCTACGGCACGGGCGGCACGCTCGTCGGGGGCACCAGGCCGGCCACGGGGCAGACGCAGGCCGGCGCGACGGAGGCGGGTCGTGCCTCCAGCCCGTCCGCCGCTGCGACGCCGGGGGCGAGCGCGTCCGCTCGGGCGACCACGGCACCGAGTGCGTCCGCGACCGCCTCGGCGACCACCGCCCCGACGGCGACGCCGACCGCGGTCGCCGCGGCTGCCGACAGTGACGCCGCTGGCATCGATCCGAGCGTGCTGCGCATCGTGCTCGGCGGGCTCGCCGCACTCGTCGTCGCCGTCGCGGCGCTCGTCGTCTTCGCGATCGTGCACGCCCGCCGGGTGGCACGGCGCGCCGAGGAGTCGGGGTCCACAGGGGGCACCCGCACTGCAACACCAGTCAACAACTGAGAGGGAACACCATGGCAAGAACCATGCGCACGTTCGGCGTCACGCTCGCGGCAGGGGTCGCGGCGATCGGGCTGGCCGTCCTGCCGGCCGTCAGCGCCTCGGCCGCGACCGCGGTCACGAACGACTTCGGCGCGAGCCTGTCCGTCCGCGGACCGGCATCGGTCGTCACCGACGGCAGCGGCGCGGTGAACGGCGTCGGGAGCGGCACCGTGACGGTCACCGGCGACGGCTTCGACGGCAACGCCCAGGGGCGCGGCTTCGGCGTGTACGTCGTGTACGGCCCCAAGGAAGCGGACTACTTCACCAACTCGGGCTGGTTCGGCTCGGCGCAGTGGGTCTCGAAGAGCGCGTTCTCGGCCTCCGGCGGGTTCACCACCACGCTGAACGTCGCGAAGAGCTACACCGCCGACCCGCACCACACCGGCGATGCGGCGGCGACCGTGAACTGCGACTACGACGCCACCAAGACGAAGGCCGCGAACACCGCTCTCGGCCAGTACCAGTGCTTCGTCCAGACGTTCTCGGCGCACGGCGTCGCGAACGACCCCGCCGAGCTCGACGAGGTCCAGGTCCCCGTCAACTGGTGACCCTCGGCCCTGGGCGGCGAGCCGCCGTCCAGGGCACCCCCTTTCTTCCGCCCCGATCCACCCGATCCCACCCGAGGAACCCATGCACACCCAGACCAGACCGCCACTGCACCTCCGTGTGCTCGGCGTCACCGTCGCCGCGATCATCGGCCTGACGTCGGCCATCGTCGGCACGGTCCCCGCCGTCGCCGCGGGCTCCGGCGCCTCCATCGTCTCCGGAGGCACGCTGGACTGGGGGTTCAAGAAGTCGTTCCGGAACTACGTGCCCGCGGCCGGCCAGTCGGCGTCGGACGGTGCCACGAAGCAGAGTGACGGCACGTTCCGGTTCACCGCGGCCGACGGCACCTACGACGCGAGCACCCGGAAGCTCACCGTGAACGGCTCCGGCAAGGTCGTGTTCGACTACCGAGCCCACACGTTCGTCATCACGCTGAGCGACCCGACGATCGAGCTCACGCCGACCTCGGGCACGCTGACCGCGGGGGTGGACGTGCGGCTCGTGGACCCCACCACGGGCGCCAAGACCTCGGACCCGGGCACCAAGCGCATCGCCTTCGCCACGATCGACGTCACGAAGGGCACCCGGGCGGTGACCGCGGGCGACTACTCGTGGACCGACCTGCCGACCACGATCACGGCGGCGGGCGCTGCGGCGTTCGCGGCGGACATCACCGGCGGGAGCAACCCGACGCAGTTCTACTCGGCGGGCACCGCGCTCGACCCGCTGTCCGTGCACGTCACCGGCGGTTGGCCGGCCGAGGGATCGGATCCCGACGAGCAGTTCAGCGAGCCGGGCGTCCAGGGCCTCGTGAGCACCGGCGTGCAGACCACCGCCGGTGACACCACCATCGGGCGGGTGACGACCGTCCTCCGCGACACGAAGCACGGTCTGGTCGTCGTCCAGGTCCCCGCCGTCGGAACCGCCAAGGCCAGTTACCTGGTCCTGGACGACGACGGCAAGCGGGTCGCCGGGCCGATCGACCCCGGCGTCGCGACCTCGAGGCCGAGCATCGACCCGTCCACCGGCAACATCGTCGCCACCGCATCGCTGCCCGCCGCGGAGTTCGGCGGCACGGGTGCGAACGTCCAGGGCTACGTCGTGGTCGAGCGCGGCACCGACGCCGCCTACCGGAACGTCGTGCACGTGAAGCCCTCGGTGGCCGTGCCCGCCGCGAAGGCGTTCTCGGTCGACCCCGCCGACGGCTCGATCGTCGCGCAGATCGCCCCCGCGGCGAACGGCGGCTCCGCCGGACTGCAGCGCGTGGCCGCCACCGACTCGGGCACGTCGAACCCGATCGGCCCCAGCCCCGCCGGCGGGACCGTCCGTGCCGTCACCCGGACCGCGACGCTGATCGGCTCCGTCGCCGGGACGATCAGCTCGGTCGGCGTCGACTGGAGCGGGAAGCGTGCCGTGTCGTTCGACCAGGGTGCCGCGCTCGCACGGGTCGTCGACCTCACCAGCGGTGCCCTCGTCGCCGACGTGTCGATCGGTGCGGCGGCGACCTCGGCCGCTGCCGGCGGGACCGTCGTCGACTCGCAGGGACGGGCGTGGTGGAGCAACGACGGTGACGGGAAGCTCCGCGCCGTCGCACTCCGGGGCACCCCGGCAGTGACGACCACGATCGACCGGGACGGCGGCGCCGCGTTCCTCGCCGTCGACGAGTCCGCGAAGCGTCTCTGGGTCGCAGCCCCCGGCAGCGCCGACGCCGGGAACGTCCTCCGCGCCTACCCGATCGACGGCAGCACTGCTCGCACCGTCGCGGCCGAGTACGCGCCGGGCAACAACTACACGGGCGACCCGTTCGTCCTCACCGCCGACGGCCGTGCGGTCCTCGGCGTGACGAACACCGCGACCGACGCCGCCGGCCAGGGCCTCCGCACGTTCGCGGTCGTCACGACGCCGGCGTTCACGAAGCAGCCCGCCGACGTCGCGGTCACCCTGACCGGCGCGACGAAGGCCGCGGACGGCACAGTGAGCGGCGCGACCCCGGCCGAGGTCCGTTTCACGGCCACGACGACGGGCTCGCCGACGCCGACGCTCCAGTGGCAGAAAGAGACCCCCTCCGGCTGGGCCGACCTGCAGGACGGCGGGTCCGTGTCCGGCGCGACGACCTCCACACTGCGGATCACGGCGACCGAGGCGCTGGACGGCGACCGGTACCGGGCGATCGCGACGAACGGCATCGGCGACACCGTCATCGGGAGGGTCGCGTCGAGCACCGCGACCCTGCGCGTCACCGTGCAGGAGCCGACCGCCCCGACCGACCCGGGCGGCACCGGCGGCTCGACCGTCGTCGGCGCGGACGGATCGATCACGGGAGCGAAGAACGCCCGCGGCGCGTCGACCAACGTCAAGCCGGCGACCGGCCTGACGACCACCGCGGCCGGCAGCACGCTCACCGTCAAGGGATCGGCGTTCTCGAAGAACACGAACGGCTCCGGGCTGTACGTGCTGTTCGGCTACGTCACGAAGTACCCCAGTGCCGGCGGCGCCGCGGGCAACGGCTACGACTACATCCCCGGCGGTGGGAGCGGTGGTCAGGACGGGCAGGGCTTCGTCGCGTGGCCGGACAACACCGGGACCGGCGCAGCGGCGACCGCGAAGTTCAGCGGGACGGCGAACGCCGGGTTCACGCAGTCGGGTGTCGTCGCGAAGGCCACGTTCACCGGCCAGTCGACGAAGCGCGTGGACTGCCTGTCGGGTGCCGTGCAGTGCGGCATCATCACGATCGGCGCGCACGGTGCCCAGGACGCCGCCCTCGAGACGTTCACCCCGGTGTACTTCGCCGGGCAGACCGTCCCCGGCGCGCTGCCGACCGGCCCGACGAGCGGCGGCAACGGTGGCACCACGGTCATCCAGCCGCCCGTCGTCCAGATGCCCCCGGCCGCGAGCGCGCCGACGATCCGGAACGCCGCGGTCACCGCTCCGCAGGCGAAGAACCCGAACTCGGCGAAGGCGCCGGCTGCCGTCGCGCCGCCGACCGCCCCGGCAGCGGACTCGGACGACCTGCAGCGCAAGATCGAGGCGGGTGAGATCGACGTCGTGTCGGCGTCCGACGCGGGACTGCCCGAGGAGGTCCGCGCCGGCGACGAGCTCGCCCTCTCGCTGGCCTGGTCCGGCGAGGACACCGGCGGCACCGTGTGGACGTACTCCGAGCCGGTGCAGGCGGGCGACTTCACTGTCGCCGACGGCACGGCCACGGGCACGGTCGACACGGCGGGCCTGTCGGAAGGCGGGCACCACGTCGTCCTCGTCGGTGACCGCGGCACGATCGTCGCGGTGCCGTTCACGGTGTCGGGCGCTTCCGCTGCCGCCACGACGGACGGGTCCGAGGCACAGGTCGCCGCGGCCTCGACGACGGGCGGTTCCGGCGGGATGTCGACCGAGACCCTGCTGCTCGTCGTGATCGGGTTCCTGGCCGGCCTCGTGGTGCTCGCGATCGGGCTGGTCGTGCTGCTCCTGACGGGTGTGCTGCAGGTCCGGACCCGGAGGAGGGCACCGGTGCCGGCCGCCGGGTGACCAGCGGCGCGGTCAGCGCCCGGCGAGCGCGGCCAGGAACGTCGCCTCGGCCAGGGCCATGTGCTCGATCTCCGAGGGGTCGACGCTCTCGTCGGGGGCGTGCACGTTCGCCGCGGGCTCGGACACCCCGGCGAGGATGACCTCGACGCCCGGGATCGCCCGCTCGAACGTCGCACAGAGCGGGATCGAGCCCCCGCCGCCGAGCGAGCCCACCGACGACACCTCGTACGACGATGCCAACGCAGCCCGGAACGCGTCGGAGTACGGGCCCGCGGTCGCGGAGAACCCCGGACCGCCGCCGACGACCCGCGCCGTGACCTCGACCCCGGCCGGTGCCCGCCGCTCCAGGTGCGCCACGAGCAGCGCACCCGCCGCGACGGGGTCGACGCCCGGCGGCACCCGGAGGTTGAGCGCGGCGCCCGCAGTGGCCTGCACGGACGGCGAGGACCCCGCGACGGCCGGCGCGTCGATCCCCACGATCGTCACCGCCGGCCGCGCCCAGACCTGGGATGCCGGGTCCCCGGATCCGATCGGCGCGGCGCCGTCGAGCATGCCGGCGTCGGACGCGAACCGTCCGGCGTCGTAGGGGAGCCCGTCCCAGGTGCCGGAGGCGTCGAGCCCGTCGATGGTCGTGTCGCCCGCGTCGTCCCGGAGCGAGGCCAGGAGTGACACGAGGGTGGCGAGCGCATCGGGTGCGGCGCCGCCGAACATCCCCGAGTGCACGTTGCCGCGCAGCGCCCGGACCCGGAGCTCCACACCGGCGGTGCCCCGGAGCGAGGTGACCAGCGCGGGCACCCCGGCAGCGGCGTTCCCGGCGTCCATCACCACGGCGGCGTCGATCCCGGCGAAGGAGTCGGCGTGCGTGGCGACGTAGTCCTCGAGGCCGTCGGTCGGCTGCTCCTCCGAGCCCTCGACGACCACCACGAGCCCGACCGGGAACGACCCGTGCACATCGCGCAGCGCCCGGAGTGCAACGAGGTGCGTGACGATCCCGCCCTTGCAGTCCGCCGCGCCGCGGCCGTACAGCCGGCCGTCCCGCGGGGTGAGGGTCCACGGATCGCTGGTCCACGCCTCCACGTCGCCTGCGGGCTGCACGTCGTGGTGCGCGTAGAGCAGCACCGTCGGTGCGCCGGCGGGTGCGGGGGTGGAGGCGATGACCGCCTGCGAGCCGTCCGCGGTGGTGGCGAGCCGCGCCTCCAGGCCGAGGTCCGCGAACGCGCCCCGCACGGCGGAGGCGACCCGGCGGCAGTCGTCGAGCGACTGCACGGCCGGATCGTGCACGGACGGGATCGCGACGAGCGCAGCGAGGTCGTCGAGGCCTTCCGCCATCCGGTCACGGACCGCGGTGCGGAGCGAGGGCGTGCTCACGAGCGGCCGATCTCCCAGATGCGGAAGAGTCCGGACGCGTCGACGGATTTCGACAGCCCGGTGAGCGACTTCTGCCCGATCACGTTCTCCTGCCCGGCGAGCAGCGGGATGAGCGGCACCGACTCGGCGGTGTCCTGCTGGATCTGCTCGATCTCGGCCTTGCGCTTCGTGATGTCCGGCTGCACGGCCTGGGACGCGACGAGCCCCTGCACCGTCGTGTCGTCGAACCCGTTCGCGAGCAGGTTCACGTCCGCCGAGCCGTACGCCGGGGTCAGGTACGACGACGCGTCCGGGTAGTCCTGGAAAAAACCGAGCTGGAAGACGGGGTACTCGCTCTTGCCGACGTTGCCGACGTAGGTGTCCCAGCTCGCCGACTGCAGGTCGACCCGGAACAGCCCGGTGTCCTCGAGCTGTTCCTTGATGAGCGCGTACTCGTCGTCGGAGCCCGAGCCGTAGTGGTCGGTCGTGTACTCGATCGGCAGGGTCACCGGGGTGGTCACGCCGGCGTCCTGCAGGATCGACTTCGCGGAGTCTCCGGACAGGTCCTCGAACGCGTCCGTCGCCCCGGCGAACCCGGTCGGCACGATCGACCACGCCGGCGCGTAGGTGCCCTGGTAGACGTCCTTCGCGATCGCTGCCCGGTCGATCGACGCGGCGACTGCCTGCCGGATGGCCTGCTTCTGCGCGGCGTCCTTCCCGGGCATGGTGTCGAGGTTGAACGCCAGGAACCGGATCTCACCGGAGTTGCCCTGCACCCGCTGCAGCCCGTCGTCCTTCGACAGCGAGGTCACCTCGGTCGGCGTGAGCTGGCGGTACGCGACGTCCGCGTCGCCCTTCTGCACGGCGAGCTTGAGGTCGGCGGACTTGGTGTACTGCTTGATCGTCACGTGCTCCGTCGCCGGGGCGGAGCCGTCGAAGTGCTCGTTCGCGGTGAGGGCGATCGTCGCTCCGCTGTCGGCGGACTGCTCGAGCGCGTAGGGCCCGGAGCCGACGACACCGGCGTTCGCGTGCACCTTCGTCGCGGAGAACACCTTCGAGTCGACGATCGCGCCCGCCATGCTCGCGAGCACGTACGGGAACGTCTGGTCGTTCGCCTGCTTCAGGGTGAAGGTCACGGAGCTGCCGGACGCCGAGACCGAGGCCATGTTGGCCAGCAGCGACCCCGGCCCGTTCGACGACCCGAGGGACACCTGCCGCTCGAACGAGAACACGACGTCCTTCGCAGTCAGGTCGTCGCCGTTCGAGAACTGCAGCCCGTCGCGGATCTCGCACACGTAGTGGGTGCCGTCGGTGAAGTCGCAGGACTTCGCGACCTCGGGGCTCGTGGTGGTCTTCCCTGCCGGGTAGGTGAGCAGGTGCTGGTACAGCTGCGTCTGCACCGTGTAGCTGCCACGGTCCCAGGCACCCGCGGGGTCGAGGGAGGTGACGACGTCGGTGGTGCCCACGACGAGGCCGTCCACGTCGGAGTCGGTCGACGAGCCGGTGTCGGCGCAGCCGGAGAGGACGGCGGCGACGGCCGCGGTGAGCGCGAGGGCGCTGATCAGTCGGGTCTTCATGGGTCCTGGGTCTGTGGGGAGGAGCGTCAGAGGGAGAAGCGGGGATGGGGTGCCCCGCCGGTCGCGAGGTCGGCGATCATGTCGCCGAGCAGCGGTGCGAACTTGAAGCCGTGGCCGGAGAACCCGGTGGCGACGGTGACGGGGCCCCGACGGTCGATGACGAAGTCCTCGTCGGGGGAGTTGTCGTACAGGCAGCTGATGAACGTCGGCTTCGACGCGTCGACCCCCGGCACGAAGCGCTCGACGTACGCCTGCAGCCGTGCGGCCTCCGCTGGTACTGGCGTGAAGTCGCGGTGGTCCGGGTCGACGACCGGTCCCGTCCCGTGGAACCCGACCTTGACGCCCTCGCCCGGCGTGAGCAGGCCGTACACGTCGTCGCCGTCGGCCCAGTGCACGAAGCTCGGCCAGGCCTCGTCCGGCAGGTGGCTGGGGAAGTGGGCGGGCTGCTCCTGGGTGACGCGGATGGCCGGGAGGCGCGCCCCGCGTTCCGCGAGCAGGTCACCGATCAGCGTGGGGGCCCACGAGCCCACCGCGGCCACCAGGGACGCGGTGCGGACCGCCTCGGTGTCGCCGGCGCCGGCCGTCAGGGTGACGGTCACGGCGTCGCCGTGGTCCTGGACGCCGGTGACCCGGGTGTCGAACCGGAGGTCGGCGAGCCCCGTGCGCTCGGCCAGGGTGAGGAAGAGCTCGATCGCCTCGGCGGAGTGGATGCGCCCGGCCGTGTCGTGCGTGAGGACGTGCCCCTCGAACGCGATGCCGGGCCAGCGGGCAGCTGCTTCGTCCGGGGTGAGGGTCTCGTGCGGGATGCCCGCGTCCGAGAGCGCCGCGGCGATGGCGTCGACGACCTCGGGTCGACCGTGGTCCACTGCGCCGGTCCGGTCGATCAGGGTCGTGTCGCCCGCGGCCTCGAGCGCTTCCCACAGCTCCAGTGCGCGGGTCGTCAGCGCGACGTACTCGGCGTCGGCGTAGCCCTGACGGAAGATCCGGGTCGCACCGTGCGAGGAGCCGTGGTGGTGCCCCCGCTCGTGCTGCTCGACCAGGAGGACGCGCTCGCCGCGGGCGGTCAGGGCGTACGCGGTCGCAGCGCCGACGACTCCGGCACCGATGACGACGTGGGTGGTGGCGGGAGTGCTCGTGCTCATGCTGCTGCTCCGGCGCGGCGGGCGTCGGCTTCGCGGCGAGCGGGCATCAGCCCGACGACGTCCTGCTCGCTCGGGGCCTCGGCTGGGAAGCGCGCCGGGTCGTAGCGGCTCGCGTCGCCGAGCGTGGTCGTGCCCGTGACGCTGAGCTCCGCCGCGATCCGCCCGAGGCCCGGACCGTGCGTGACGCCGGACTCGTTGTCGCCGCCGGCCACCACGAGGCCCGCGACTTCCGGGACGGCACCGACGATGAAGTTCCGGTCCGCGGTCATCGAGACGACGCCCTGCGTGGCGGTCTCGTCCGCTCCGAGGGCGCTCGCCGCGTCCGGCAGCAGCTTCGCCACGATCGGGTGCAGGGACTCGCGCATGGCGTCGAGCAGGTCGGGGCGGACCGGCCGGCGTGCGGGTTCGGTGCGGCGGTCGGCCCCGCTGACGAAGAGCGGCTCGTACCCGCGGCCCGCGCCGTACGTCAGGCCGCCGCGGTGCTCCCGGATCCACAGCCCCTGCAGTTCGGGGAGCATCAGGGTCGGCAGCGTGCCCGGCAGACCGAACGGCTTCGTCACCAGGCGGCTCGCGACCACCCGCACGGTCGGCAGCTCGCGCCCGAAGGGTGCGAGGAGGGTGTTCGTCCAGCTGCCGGCGGCGAGCACGACCTTCGCGGCGTCGATGACCTCGCCACGCGCGGTCCGGACGCCCGTGACGGAGCCGTCCCGTGCCTCCAGGCCGGTGACCGGGGTGTGCTCGCGGAACGTGACGCCGCGTGCGCGGAGTGCTCCGACGAGTGCCGCGGCCGTGTCGGGCGCGCTGATCTGGATGCCGTCGGGGTGGAAGAAGCCGGCCGTGACCGCGGCCGGGTCGAGGCCCGGGACGAGGTCGGCGGCCTCGGCCGGGGTGAGCGTGCGTGCGCCCGCCGGGCGGAACCGGTGCTCCTCGAACGGCGGGATGTGGTCGGCGCGGCCCTCGTCGGTGACCGTCAGCCAGACGTTGCCGTTCTGGCGGTACCCCGTGGGGCCGTGCCCGGACTCGGCGAGGCGGCGGTAGAAGTCGATGCCGTACTGCTCGACGTCCCGTTCGGACTCGTTCCAGTACCAGGCGTAGCCGGCTGCCCAGAGGCCCACGAACCCGGCACCCGCGGTCGTCGTCCCGCCCGCTGCCGGGCCGCTGTCGACCACGACGACGCGCTGGCCGAGCTCGGCGAGGTGCCAGGCGGTGGAGAGGCCGATGATGCCGGCGCCGACGACGACGGTGGGGGAGGGCATGTCGCGATCGTAGTTGCGGTCCGTTTCCGACACGTGTCGTCGATGACGCCGTGTGACGCTCAGTCCTCGGTGGCGAACGCCTGCAGGACCGCCGCGGCGGACTTCGCGACCAGGGCGTCGTCGTACTTCGCTGCCGGGTCGTTCCTGGTCGTCAGGACCGAGATGGTGATCTCGTGGCCGTCGGTCGTCGTGACGCGTGCGATGTCGTTGCGGATGCCGTCTGCGCCACCGGACTTGTCCGCCACCGTCCACCCCGTCGGCGCGCCGGCGCGGATGAGGGTGTCGCCCGTGGCGTTGCTGCTCATCCAGTCCTGGAGCTGCGCGGTGTCCGAGGCGTTCAGCGTGTGCCCGTCGAACACCCTCGCCAGGTCGGCGGTGAACGCTGCAGGGGTGGTCGTGTCCTCGGTGCTGCCGGGCTCGATCGTGTTGAGGGCCGGCTCGTCGTTGACCACCTGGGTCGTGGCGTCGCCGAGTTCGGTGAGGGCGTCGCCGAGTCCCTTCGGTCCGCCGATGCGCTTGAGGACGAGGTTGAGCGCCGTGTTGTCGCTCTGCCGGACCGCGGCCTCGGCCAGCTGCGAGTACGTCAGCCCGTCGGACACGTGCTGCTCGGTCACCGGGGAGTACCCCGCCGCCGTGACGTCGGCCGCGGTCCAGTGCACTCGTTCGTCACGGGCGGCACCGTGCACGGACCGCAGGAACTGCGCGGCTGCGAAGGCCTTGAGCGTGGACGCGTACCCGAAGCGGCGGTCGCCGTTGTGCGAGACGGTCTCGCCGGTCGTCGTGTCGGTCGCGACGATCCCGACGGTGGCGTCGTACTGCTGTTCGAGCGCCGCGAGGGCCTTCGCGACGGCGGCGCGGTCGGCCGGTGTGACGCTGGTCGCGGTCGGACTCGGCGTGCTGCTCACCAGGGCCGGCGTGCCCGTCGATCCGGGGCTGCCGCCGCTCGAGCACCCGGCGAGCACGAGTGCAGCCGTCGCGGCGACGACGAGGGGCGAGCGGAGGTGGCGCATCCGCTCACCCTTCCTCGGCCGGCTGGGACCACGCCGCACGCGCCCACCATCAGCACGCTGAACGGCGAGCCCACCACCTCGCCGGAGCAGCGACCACGTCGGTGGGTCTCGATGGTGGTCCGGGTCTGACCAACTCTTCACCGAACGACGAAGGGCCGCCCGATCCGGGCGGCCCTTCGTGCTTCCGAGCGAGTGACGGGAATCGAACCCGCGCTACCAGCTTGGGAAGCTGGAGTTCTACCATTGAACTACACTCGCGCACCCCGCTCAGCGGGACGTCGCAAGCCTAGCGGATTCTCCGCTGGACGCCAGCCGAGCGCCCACCGTGCGCCGCGTGGCGGACGCGATCCGTGCCTCCAGGCCGGCTGCCGCGGCGTCCCGAGGACGCGAGCCGGGCGCACCCGAGTCTCCGCTGTGAGCCCGCCCGCCTGACGGACAGGTGTCGTCCTCGTGTGTACCGTCCAGGTGGATCGAGCGTCCCGCCAACCCCGAGGAGGACCCGGATGGTCAGGCATCCCCTCATCGACGACGTGGTCGGCCCCGCCATCGTGGTCGAGTCCGCCTCGCCGGTGGTGTGGCTGACGGAAGCGCTCGCCTCCCTGCTCCGACGTGCGTCCGAGTCCGGACGGATGGTCGTGCTCCGCACCGGCCTGGAGGCATCCATCACCCCCGCCCTCCGGCACGCGTTGGGAGCGCACGGGGCCGCGTGGGCCGTGGTCGCCCCCGACGGCACGTTGCGTGACGGACGCACGGGGGTCGCTGCCTCCGGCATCGAGGACTTCGTCCGGCGCGGCCCAGAGCTCGTGGGCACCCAGTCGCCGGAACACCCCGTCGCGACGGACTCCGTGCGGCAGATCAGCATCGACCTGACGCTCCGACACCACTCCGAGCGGGCGATCGACATCGGCTCCGCGATCGAGGCCCTGTGCGAGACGGTCGGCACGTGCCCGACGCGTTGGGGCACCGCGGAGCCGCTCATCGTGCCGTGGGACCGCTGGGTCGTCACGCAGTACGCCAAGCACGAGGCGCCGGCGATCTCGACCTCGTACGCCGTGGGTGAGGGGTTCTCGGCGACCATGACCGCGCACCTGCTCGACGGGGTCGTCGTCGAGACGATGTCCGCGGTGCTGACCATCCCCGAGGACGGCGCCGACCCCGCCCTCGCGGCCAAGCTGCTGGACGCGGTGCACCGTGTCGCGGACGACGTCGAGCCGGTGTTCGGCGTGGTGATGCAGCGGCGCGGGGACGCCGACCACCTCGTCCGCGCAGTGTCGCACGGCGAACCCACGCCCCTCGCGGTCGTCGTCGGACCGGAGGCGTCGCAGTTCCTCGACCGCGACGGCGTCTGGCCGCCACCGCGCACCACCACGTCGACGTTCGGCGGCGGCGGGCTCGTGGTGCGGTTCGACGACGGTTGGGAGGCGCTCGAGGCGTTCCTGGACCGCATCGACGAGGACCGCTTCCTGCAGCTCGTCGGCGGCGCCCCGCTCGACCCCGCGCACGACGAGGGCACGCTCGACGGACACGTCAGCGGAGCCGGCGGTCCGAGCTACGGCGGTTCCGGTTCGCACGCGTTCGGTGGTCACGGTGCCCCGTGACGTCACCCTGCTCTGCCGGGACGCAGTGGAGACGCGCGACGTCGCCGAGGCCCTGCTCCTGCACGACGAGACCTGGGGTGTCCGGGCGCTCGACGACGGCCCGATGATGCAGGTCTGCCGGGACGCCACGCACCCGGTGATCACGGTGCTCGGGGTCCGGCGGGTGGACTCCCTCGACGAGGTCCAGCGGATCCTGCCGGACGCCCCGACCCTGTCCACGCCGCTGTGGTGGGTCGACACGGTGACCCCGGCGGGAGCGGACGGCGAGTCCGGCATCTCCGCTGCGCTCGAGGCCGCGCTCGACCTCGACGCGGTCTGCATCGTGCACGGCGACTGACCGGCGCGTTCGTCGCGCTCGACAGCCCATCGGATCCCGCGCGTGTCCCCAGTTGTGGTGCGAACTCCGGGTTCGAGACCCGCGAGTACCCGATCCGGCTCTACGGTGTGAACACCCGAGCCGACGAGCCGGGCGCGCACGCTCCTCGTCGGCACCGCTCTTCTCACTGAACAGGGCTCCAGTGCGTACACAACCCCAGAAGCGTGCCGTCGCGCGCGCTCGCAGCATCCTCGCCGGCTTCGTGGTCGCCGGTCTCGCCGGTCTCGCGCTCGTGGGGGCGGGCGCGACCAGCGCGTCGGCCGCCGCTCCGGCGCAGACCACCTTCGTGCAGGAGGGCTTCACCGGCTCCACCGCCGGCAGCGGCTACATCCTGCCGGCGACGACGGCGTCCTCCGGGAACGTCGCGTGCCTCACCGCTCGCCCGTCGTCCGGCTCGAACACCGGCTCGATCCCCACGTGTTCCGACACGGCGGACGTCGACGGGTCCGGCGCGCTCCGTCTGACCTCGAACGAGAACAACCAGTCCGGCGGGGTGGGCGCGAAGCAGTCGGTGCCGATCACCAAGGGCATCGACGCGGTCTTCAACAGCTACCAGTACAACGGCAACTCGGCCGACGGCATCGTGTTCTACCTGGCCGCGACGGACCCGTACAACCCGGCCGTCCCGGCGAAGATCGGGTACCTCGGCGGGTCGCTCGGGTACAGCGCGAGCGCCGCGAACGGCGCGCAGGGGCTGTCGCACGCCTACCTCGGCATCGGCCTCGACCGGTTCGGCAACTTCGCGAACCGCGACTTCGGCGGAACCGGCTGCACCGCCGATGCCGGGACGAACGGCACCCTGTACGCGGACGCCGTGACGGTGCGCGGCCCGGGCGACGGCTCCACCGGGTACTGCGTACAGTCCAAGACCCGGGTCACCGGGTCGCTCAACAAGACCGACGTCACCGACCGCGCCCAGGCGAAGGTCCCGGTCGAGATCGTCATCAACCCGACGTCGTCGACGCTGACCGCGCAGGAGAACACCTCGGTGTCCGTGCCGGCTGGTCAGTACGCGGTGGTCTTCACCTCCATCGGCGGCACGCAGCAGGTCGTCACGGGCGCACTGCCGAAGCTCGCGACGTCGGGGAACGCCGCGAACGTCGACTCGTCGTGGATCGACCCCGCGACGGGCTACCCCTACAAGCTCACCTACGGCTGGGTCGCCGGCACCGGCGGGCAGAACGACATCCACGAGGTCAACTACCTCAAGACGACGACGGCCGCCGGTCCGGTGCCGGTGCTGACCGCCCAGACTGGAGGCACGACCAGCGTCGCGCACGCCGGCTCGGGCACCTACACGGTCACCCCGACCGTGTCCGCCGACGGCGGGTCGGAGTCGCAGCTCGTGCGCACCACGACCACCTTCCCCGCGGGCTTCACGCCCGCTGCCGCGACCGCGGCCGGTGACGGCTGGACCTGCACCGCGTCCGGCCAGGTCGTCACGTGCGACCAGGCAGCGGCGAACCGGGCCCCCGGCACCGTCCTCCCGCAGCTGACGATCCCGTACACGGTGTCCGGCGCCACCCGCACCGCCACCGTGTCGACCGTCGTGGCATCGACGGACGCCGAGGCGATCACGATCACCCGCGCCGTCACCGTCGAGCCGCAGTCGAGCGCCGTCACGGTGTCCGAGGCGACCGCGACCGTGGGGGACCGCGCCACCCTGACCGCGACCGTGGCGTCGGGCGCAGCGCAGGGCGGCACCACGCCGACCGGCACCGTGACCTTCACCGACACGACGACGGGCGCGACGCTGTGCTCCGCGACGATCGCCTCGGGCGTCGCGTCCTGCACCGTCGCCACCTCGGAGGTCGGCACGCGGGGCATCACCGCGACGTACCAGGGTGACTCGGACCACACCGCTGCCAGCGGCACCGGATCGCTCGTCGTCTCGAAGGTCCCGACCGAGATCGCGCTGACCGCCGACCCGGAGTCCGCGGCGTACGGCGAGACCGTGACGCTCGGCGTCGACGGTCTCGAGGGCCAGGACGGCACGTTGGCCGCTCCGACCGGGACCGTCGAGTTCCGCGAGGGCGACACGGTCCTCTGCACCGCGACGCTCCCGGACACGAGCTGCGACGTCACCGGTCTCTCCGCCGGGAAGCACGCCGTCACGGCCGTCTACTCGGGTGACAGTCGGTACGCGGCGTCGACCGCGGTGGCCGTGGACCTCACGGTGCGCAAGGCGTCGACGACGCTGACGCCGACTCCGTCGTCGCCGTCCGACCCGACGGACCCGTCCGGCCCGTCCGACTCCACGGTGACGGTCACCCACGGCGAGACGACCACGCTCGACACCCCGAAGGTCCCGAAGGACGCCACCGGCACCATCGACTACGTCACGGACGACGGCACGGTCCTCTGCACCGCGACGCTGCCGGAGACCACTTGTGCGGTCCCCTCGGACCTCCCCGGCGGCAAGTACCGCGTGCACGCGAAGTACAGCGGCGACGACAACTACGAGCCGGCCGAGGGTGAGCCCTTCGACCTGGTCGTGACCGCACAGCCGACCGAACTCGTGGCTTCCACGGACACCGCTCACACGGTCGTCGGCAAGAAGGTGCGCCTGAGTGCCTCCGGTCTGCCCGCGGGTGCGACCGGCACGGTGACGTTCACCGCGGCGGACGGCACGATCCTGTGCACGGCCACGCTGCCGGAGACGAGCTGCGAGACCGACGCGCTGCCGGTCGGCACGAACACCGTCACGGTCGCGTACAGCGGGGACGCGTCGTTCGCGGCGTCGAGCACCTCGCTCCAGGTCGTCGTCGACGCAGCCCCGGTCGCGGACCCGGGTACCGACCCGACCGCTTCCGCGACACCGTCGCACGCGCCGTCGGCCACCGGCGGCACGCCCCGCGCGGGGGAGCTCGCGTTCACCGGCTCGCCGCTCGCGATGGGCACGGGCATCGGCCTCGCGTCCGCCCTGCTCCTCGGTGGCCTGGTGCTGCTGATGATCCGGCGGACCCGCGCCGCCCGGGAGTCCGAGGAGTAACCGACCGGGCACCGACCCACGAACCGCGCACCGTGCGACCCCGCACGGTGCGCGGTTCTGCGTCCGGCGTTCGTCACACCACGGTCAGTCGCGGTCGTGCATCGCGGCGAGCCGCTCGTTGTACGCCTTGAGATCGGCGTCCCCGTCACGCTCGGCCTTGCGGTCCAGGCGCTTCGCGTCCCGGGAGTCCGACTTCACCCAGTTCCGCACCACGAGCAGCGCGACGAACACCATCGGGAGCTCGGACGCGCCCCACGCGATCCCGCCGCCCGTGTGCTGATCGTCGAGGAGCGCCGCGTCGTTCGTCTGCCCGAGCGCGTGGAACCAGTCGAGCGCGAACACCGACTGCGAGGTCATCACCGCGACGCCGAAGAACGCGTGGAAGGCCAGGGTCGCGAGCAGGGCGATGATGAGGATCGGGTACTGGGGACGCTGCGGGCCCGGGTCGACACCGACGAACACCCAGAAGAACAGGTACCCGCTGAACACGAAGTGCACGATCATCGCGACGTGCCACTCGTGCGACTGCATGGCGTACTCGTACGCCGGCGTGAAGTAGAACACCACGAGGGAGCCCGCGAAGATCACCCCGGCGACGGCCGGCCGCGCCAGGAACTGCATGTACCGCGAGTGCGTGAACAGCATGAGCCACTCACGGGCACCGCGCGAGCCGTCGTTCCGCACCGGCAGGGTCCGCAGCGCGAGGAGCACCGGGCCACCGAGCACGAGCGGCAGCGGCACGAACATCATCAGCAGCATGTGCTGGAGCATGTGCGACGAGAAGTGGATCATCCCGTAGACCGCGGGCCCCGCCGAGGTCGTCCAGATGAACAGCGCACAGCCGAGCAGCCACGCGATCGTGCGTCCGACGGGCCACTTGTCACCGCGCTTCCGGAGCTTCCGGACGGCGAGCAGGTACCAGCCGGCACCGACGACCGCGAGCGCGAGCCACACCCAGTCGATGTGCCACTCGGTCAGGTACGTCTGCACGGTCTGGGCCGGCGGGTACGGGAAGCCGATGAGGCCGGAACGGGTGTCCTCGCCGGTCTCCGGCGTCTGCGGGATCGGCGGCTGGGAGCGGGAGACGGCGACCGAGACGCCGATGGCCACGGCCATGAACACGACCTCGGCCAGGGCGAACCGGGTGAACGACCGCCGGTCGAGCGGGGAGCGGAGCAGGGCGGGGACGAGCCGGCGACGCTGCACGACCCCGGCGAGCCCGAGCAGCACGAGGATCACGGCCTTCACCGTGATGAGCCACCCGTACGTCGTGGTGAAGAGGTCGAGCGGGCCGGTCAGCCGGAGCGAGGCGTTCACGATGCCCGAGAACGCGACGGCCGCGAACGCCCACCCGGCGAGCGTCGAGTAGCGCGACACGACCCGGCCGGTGGCACCCTTCGTCCGGGTGCGCAGGACGAGCACGGCGACGAGGCCGCCCGCCCACACGCACACCGCGACGAGGTGCACCGCGAGCGAGTTCACCGCGTTCGCGTGCTCGAGCGAGCCGGCCGCGTGCCCGGACAGCGCGAGGGGGAGCAGCGCGAAGAGCCCGGCGACCGTGGCGACGGCCAGCGTGGTGACCCGGGTGGCGAAGGCGGCGACGACGGTCGCGACGAGGATCGCCGCCGCGGACACCACGAGCGCCTGGCCGATCTCGACCTGGAACGCGAAGAGCATGAAGTTCCGCGCGAACACCGGGCTGGTGAGCGGGACGCCGAGGGTGTTCGCCCCCGTGAAGACGATGCTCACGACCGCGGCGAGGAACCACACCGCACCGGTGGCAGCCGCCCAGCGCGACGCCCGGTGCTGCACGCTCGACATCGCGCCGTGGTCCTTCTTCTGCGCCGGCAGCGCGAACGCCCCGACGACGAGGAGCCCGATCGTCAGCGCCGCCATCGTGTCGTGCACGACCCGCGCGACGGGCAGGCCGTACTCGACGAGGTCGCCCGCGGACACCAGCTGCTGGTTCGCGGTGAACGCTCCCGTGAGCGTCAGCCCGAGGATCGAGCACGCGACCGCGAGCGGGATCGCGATGACGAGGACCGTCGCGACGGTGGACGTGCGCGCGGTGACGGGCGCGGATTCCGGCGCCGCGCCTCCAGGCTGGGTTTCGGGTGACGTGACGGTCATGACCGTCCAATGGTAGGCGTCTCGGCTGGGCCCACGCCGCCGGTTCCTGAGCGACGCGCCAGCGGCGGTCAGGCCGTGCCGGTGGGGAGAGTCGCCGGATCCGGCTGCGGTCCGCCTCAGGTCGCGTCGTCAGACGCGGCGCTCCCAGATCCCCTCGCTGCCGACACCCACGAACCCGACCGCCTCGTTGACGTCGAGCATCGGCCGGTTCTCCTCGGCGTTGAACGTGATGATCGACGGCCGACCCGGGAAGTCCCGTTCCACCTGCTCGATGCCGGCCACCTTGAGCAGCCAGCCGAGCCGGTGCCCGCGGTGCTCCCGGAGGACGAGGGTGTCCCACTGCATGACCGCACGGGCCGGGTCGTCCGGCACGGCCAGCTGCGTGAAACCGGCCAGGGTGGCGCTCGGCACGTGCTCCACCGCGACCGTGAGCATCGTCCGCGGCGCTCGGGCGAGCTCCGCCTCGTGCTCCCGCAGCCGTTCGGCGGTCCAGACGTCCTCCGGCTCGTCCATGTCGCCGTTCGGGGCGTCCGTGCTCATCCGCGTCTCGAGCAGTGCGAGCCCGTCGAGCCACTGCTCGGGCGTCCGCCCGGTCCAGGCGTGCACGCGGTAGTCCGGACCCGCGGCCGCCACCGCGCGGTCGTGGAGCTCCCGGACGACCGATTGGTCCGTCGGCAGGCCGAGTCGGCTGATCCGGTTGACCTGCCCGAACCGCCAACCGCGTCGGGTGAGGAACCGCACGCCTGCCTCGTCGGCGGGGACCGCGCCGAACCCCGTCGGAGCGGCGACGAAGCCGTGCCCCGACGCCGGTCCGACCTGCCGGGACACCGCGTACGTCTTCCACTGCGTGCGACCCCCGTCGAGGGCGAGTCGCTCGAGGTGGTCGGCGAGCAGCGTGCCGACGCCGCGGCGCTGGTGCTCGGGGGCGACGCCGATCGCGATCCAGCAGTTCGGCGTCCCCGGGGCCTGCTTCGTGTCGTACGAGCCCGCGGCCACAACGGCATCCGCGGCGTCGCGCACCACGAAGAGTCGGCTCGGCGCCTCGGGCTCGTGGCACATCGGGAGGTACTCCTCGGGCTTCCACGACAGCTCGGTCAGCCTGTGCACGGCGACCTCGGCAGCGTCGGACACCGTGAGCCACTCGCAGAAGGCCTGCACCTTCGCGGGGTCGTCGTCCATGGTGGCGGGCACGTCGAGTTCGTGCACGGTGTACGCGGTCATGTCGGTTCCTCCCGGCAGTGTGACGCCGCCCGACGCTGGACAGCCTCGCAGCATATCGAGCCGGCCGCGGGGCCGCTAGGCTTCTGCGCGTGCTGCTCTCCGACCGCGACATCACCGCCCAGCTCGCCGAAGGCCGGATCGGGCTCGACCCGTACGACGCCTCGCTCGTCCAGCCCTCGAGCATCGACGTCCGGCTCGACAAGTTCTTCCGGCTGTTCGACAACCACAAGTACCCGCACATCGACCCCGCGGTGGACCAGCCCGACCTGACCCGTCTGGTGGAGACCGACCCCGACGAGGCGTTCGTGCTGCACCCGGGGGAGTTCGTCCTCGGCTCGACGTACGAGGTCGTCACGCTGCCCGACGACATCGCGGCCCGGTTGGAGGGCAAGAGCTCGCTCGGACGCCTCGGGCTCCTCACTCACTCGACCGCCGGCTTCATCGACCCGGGCTTCTCCGGGCACGTGACCCTCGAGCTGTCGAACGTGGCGACCCTGCCGATCAAGCTCTGGCCGGGCATGAAGATCGGCCAACTCTGCTTCTTCCAGCTGTCGAGCCCCGCCGACAAGCCCTACGGTTCGGCCGAGTACCAGTCGCGGTACCAGGGGCAGCGCGGGCCGACGCCGTCCCGCTCGGCGCAGAACTTCCTGCGGACGGACGTGTCCCGCCGCCCGTAGGCTCCGGCCGCGGGACAGAATTGCGATACAAAATTTCGCATTCTGTGTATCGTGACAGCATGTCCGCAGTTCTCCCCAGGCCCGCGCCACCGGTGTCGGCGGCCGAGCTCATCCGCGATGCCCGCCAGCGCGCCGAGCTGACCCAGGTGCAGCTCGCCGTGCGGGCCGGGGTCACGCAGAGCGTCATCAGCACCTACGAGAACGGACGACGCGAGCCGTCCCTCGTGGCGCTCCAGCGGTTGCTGCTCGCCGCGGGCTTCACGACGGTGATCGACCTGCTCCCGGTCGAGGAACCGCAGCCCCTCCGTGACCGGGTGACCGCGGTCCGCCAGGAGCTCCGCGCGATCGTCCACCGCTTCGGCGGGCGCGACCCACGGTTGTTCGGCAGCGTCGCCCGTGGCGAGGAGGGCCCGAGCAGCGACGTCGACCTCATGGTGGACCTCGAGCCGGGTCTCGGGATCTTCGCGCTCATGCGGATCCAGGACGCGGCCGAACAGCTCCTCGGCGTCCGGGTCGACGTCGTGGACGCCGCGGGGATGGGCATCGATGCCGTCCGGGACGCGGTGCCGCTGTGAGCCGCGACGTCGGTGACCGCCTCGACGACGTCATCCGCGCGTGCGGGGTGATCCGGCGCTACGTCGACGACGACGCGCTGCCGGAGGATCTGGTGTACGACGCGGTCCGGATGCGACTGGTCGAGATCGGCGAGGCCGTGCGGATGCTCCCGAGCGCCGTGACGTCCGCCGAGCCGGGCATCCCGTGGTCGCGGGTCTCGCTGCTGGGGGAGCGGCTCACCCGTCGCTACTTCGACACGACCCCGGCGGTGGTGTTCGGGACGGCACGGGTGGACGTGCCCTCGCTGTGCGAGGCGGTGCGCCGCCTGCGTGCTGCGCACGGGTGAGAAGGCCTGGAGGCGCGTGGCGGAGCCGCACCGTGCCTCCAGGCCGTCACCGGGTCGCGTCGCGGACGCGGGACGACCCCGTCTCGCCGAGGCGAGACGGGGTCGTCGGGGTGTCACTCGAAGAAGATCGGCGGCGGGCCGCCCGCTCCGACCACGCTCGGCTCCCACCGGTGTTCAGCCTGGTAGACGGGGTACCCGGGGTTGGCCTGCTTCACGGTCGTCACGTAGTTGTTGCTCTTCTTCCAATCCGTGTGGTAGACCTTCCCACCGGTCACCGTGTACCACTGGCGAACGTAGACGTGGAGGGCCCCCTTGCAGTTGGAGGCAACGGTGTCTGCGCCGCCGTTCGTCGACGAGTGCCCGACGGCGGAACCGCCCGGGCACGGCTGCGAACTCGTCCCCACGGCCTGCGCCGGGAGGGCCCCCATCCCCACGATGACTCCTGCCGCGGCGGCGACGGCCGCGAGCTTGGTGAGCATTTTCATTTCGATCCCCTTTGATCTTTCGATGAAACCTCATCTGGGTCGAAAGTAGCCCAGCGCAACATGCCGCGCAGTCCGCGCTTGGCGGGACCGCTCGCGTACCCCGCGCAACGAGAACGGGCCCCACCTCGATGAGGTGGGGCCCGTTCTCTCAGGAGGGACTACTGACCTGCCTTCGCGAGGTCTTCGAGGGTGCTGTTGCCCTTGTAGGCCTCGACCGCGTTCTCCTTGGTGACGAGGATCGGGGTGAGCTCGATCGCCGGGACCGTCTTGACGCCGTTGTAGTTGTTCGTCTTGTCGATCTTGGTGTCGGGCTTGTCGCCCTTCGAGAGCGTCGTGACGAGGTCAACGGCCGCCTGGGCCTCTTCGGTCGTGTTCTTGTAGATCGTCGAGTACTGCTCGCCCTTCATGATGAGCGGGATCGACGCGGTCTCGGAGTCCTGACCGGTGACGACGGGGTTGTCCTTGCCGGCGGCCTTCGTCGCGGTGAGGATCGCACGAGCGAGGGTGTCGTTCGGCGACAGGACGCCGTCGAGCTTGGTGTCGCCCGAGTAGTACTGCGACAGGAGGTCGGTCATGCGCGACTGGGCCTTCTGCGCGAGCCAGCCCTGCGTGTTGACCTTACCGAACGTGGTCTGGCCGGAGACGACCTTGAGCGTTCCGTCAGCGATCTTCGGCTTGAGGACGCTCATCGCACCGTTGAAGAAGACCGTCGCGTTCGCGTCGTCCGGCGAGCCGGCGAAGAGCTCGACGTTGTACGGTCCGCTGCCCTTCTTCTCCTTGAGGCCCTGCAGCAGCGCGTTCGCCTGGAGCTGGCCGACCTTGTAGTTGTTGAAGGCGACGTAGTAGTCGACGTTCTTCGTGTTGAGGATGTTGCGGTCCCAGGCGATGACGGTGGTGCCCTTCGCCTTCGCGGCCTTCACCTGCGAGCCGAGCTGCGAACCGTCGGCAGCGCCGATGATGATGACCTTCGCGCCCTTGGTGAGCATCGTCGAGATCTGGCCCTGCTGGTCCGGGACGGGGCCGTCGGCCTTCGCGTACTGGATGTCGGCCTTGAAGCCGGCCTTCTCGATCGACTTCTCGAACGCGGCGCCCGCGAGCACCCAGTTCTGCGAGGTCTTGGCCGGGAGCGCCACACCGATGAGGTCGCCCTTCTTGATCGCCGTGCTCGAGTCCGAGCCGGAGGAGTCACGAGCCGAGCAGCCGCTGAGGGCGAGGCCCGCGACGAGTGCCAGGCCGATGCCGGCGATGAGCTTCTTGCGCATGTGATTGCTTTCTCTTCGTTGAGGAGTGGTGCTGTGGTGAGGGGTTCGTGCGCCCGGGTCGCCCCGGGCGCCACGTCTTTACTGGGTGTTGACCTTCTCCGGCTGGTCCTGGATGGACTGCGGCTGCTGCGCTGCCACGGTGTTCTGCTCCGTGTCCTTGCGCTGGAACTGCCGCATCATGCCGCCGATGAGCGACGGGCGGCCCTGGGACTTCGAGTAGACGTCGAAGGCCACCGCGATGAGGAGGACGAGACCACGGATGATCTGCACCTTGTTCGACTCGATGCCCATGAGCTGGAGACCGTTCGACAGCAGCGCCATCACGAGACCACCGATGATCGACCCGGAGATCGTCCCGATGCCACCCGCGACCGCAGCGCCACCGACGAACACGGCAGCGATCGCGTCGAGCTCCCAGCCGGTGCCGTCAGCCGGACCCGAGGCGTTGGAGTAGCCGACGAAGACCATGCCGGCGATCGCCGCGAGGACGGACATGTTCGCCATGACGAAGAAGTTCACCTTGCGGGCGCTGACGCCGGAGAGGACCGCGGCGCTCGCGTTGCCGCCGACCGCGTAGACCTGGCGTCCGAAGATCGTGTTCTTCGTGATGAAGCCGTAGATGATCGTGAGGACACCGAGGATGATCGCGACGATCGGGATCGAGGTGCCCACCGGGCCGGCGCCGAACAGGTACGTCGCGACGAGCGTGACGGCGACGAGGACGCCCGTGCGGACGATCGACACCCAGAGCGGCGGGACCTCGGCCTGCATCTTCTTGCGACGGTTGCGACCGCGGACCTCGATGACGATGAGCGCGATGATGGTGGCGAGGCCGATGAGCAGCGTGCCGTTCGAGTAGTTCGTGTTCGGTCCGAAGTCAGGCAGGAAGCCCGCACCGATCGCGTTGTAGTCGTTCGGCGTCGGCACCGAGGTGGACTGACCGATGATCTGGTTCGCACCGCGGAAGATGAGCTGACCGGCGAGCGTCACGATGAACGCGGGGACCCGGACGAACGCGACCCAGAAGCCCTGCCAGGCGCCGACGAGCGCACCGACGGCGAGGCCGAGGATGATCGCGGCCCATGCCGGCCAGTGCCACACGGACATCGACTGCGCGACGATGATGCCGACGAACGCCGCGACCGAACCGACCGAGAGGTCGATGTGGCCCGCGATGATCACCATCACCATGCCGAGCGCGAGGATGAGGATGTAGGAGTACTGCAGGAACAGGTTGATGACGTTCGTCGGCTCGAGGATCAGGCCGTTCGTCGTGATCGAGAAGAAGATCACGATCGCGATCAACGCGATGATCATGCCGTACTGGCCGATGCTGTTGCCCTTGCCGAACAGCAGTTTCAGGTTCTTCATGAGACGGGAGCGCCCTTCCGCGCGGAGGTCATGCTGCGCATGAGCGTTTCTGGATCGGCCTGTTCCGAGGGGATGTCGGCCGTGATCTGGCCCTCGAAGATCGTGTAGATCCGGTCGGAGAGGCCGAGGAGTTCGGGGAGCTCCGAGGAGATGAGGATGATGCCCTTCCCCTCCGCCGCGAGCTGCTGGATGATGCCGTAGATCTCGAACTTCGCGCCCACGTCGATGCCGCGGGTCGGTTCGTCGAGGATCAGGATGTCCGGGTCGGTGAACATCCACTTCGACAGGACGACCTTCTGCTGGTTCCCGCCGGAGAGCTTCCCGACGTTCTCCTCGACGGTCGGCACCTTCGTGCGGAGCAGCTTCCGGTACTTCTCGGCGACGTTGTACTCCTCGAGGGAGTCCACGACGCCGGCCTTCGAGATCTTCTGGAGATCAGCTGCAACCGTCGACCGCTTGACGGTGTCGAGCAGGTTCAGGCCGAGCGCCTTGCGGTCCTCGGACACGTAACCGATGCCGTGCTGGATCGCCTGCTGGACGGTGGTGACCTTGATCTCCTCGCCGTCCTTGATGATCTCGCCGCCGAGCCAGGTGCCGTACGAGCGACCGAAGATGCTCATCGCGAGCTCGGTGCGTCCGGCGCCCATCAGGCCCGCGAAGCCGACGATCTCGCCGCGCTTCACGTGGAAGTTCGAGTTCTTGCAGACCAGGCGCGACGCGTCGAGCGGGTGCTGGACGGTCCAGTCGCGGACCTCGAAGAAGGTCTCACCGATCTTCGGCGTGCGGTCCGGGAAGCGCGACTCGAGCGAGCGGCCGACCATCCCGCGGATGATGCGGTCCTCGTTGACGCCGTC
>Ga0153924_1000203_pt1 | contig 39824 bp, 33 predicted proteins | sample TSNJ008MetaG_FD_104709 | JGI IMG/M metagenome (GOLD analysis project Ga0153924, IMG submission 104709) | Attine ant fungus gardens microbial communities from New Jersey, USA - TSNJ008 MetaG | ecosystem: Host-associated > Fungi > Mycelium > Unclassified | place: USA: New Jersey, Wharton State...
CGGTATCGGAAGTTAACGACGGTGCAGGTGGAATCATCTATGATGAAACAGAATACACAGTAACAGTAGAAGTGGAGGATAATGGAGACGGCAGCCTTAGCGCTACGGTAGATTACCCGGCATCCGGACTAGTCTTCAACAACGAGTATACAACAGACAGTATACCGGTTACTCTGGAAGGGATAAAATATTTAGCCAGTAAAGATCTGATAGATGATATGTTCCGCTTTGCAGTAACGGATGAAGAGGATGATATAGTCTCGACCGGAACCAATAAAGCCGATGGCAGCATTACGTTCAGCGATATCATCCTTACATCAGCAGGTACTTACACCTATACGGTATCGGAAGTTAACGACGGTGCAGGTGGAATCACCTATGATGAAACAAAGTACACAGTAACAGTAGAAGTGGAGGATAACGGAGACGGCAGCCTTAGCGCCATGGTAGATTACCCGGCATCCGGACTTGCATTTAATAACGAGTATACAACAGACAGTGTATTGGTTAATCTGAAAGGGACAAAATATTTGACCGGTAAAGAGCTGACAGATAATATGTTCAGCTTTGCAGTAACGGATGAAAATGGTGACATAGTCTCGACCGGAACCAACAAAGCCGATGGCAGCATTACGTTCAGCGATCTCACCCTTTCATCAACAGGTACTTACACCTATACTGTATCGGAAGTTAACGGCGGTGCAGGAGGAATTACCTATGATGAAACAGAATACGCGGTAAAAGTAGAAGTAGAGGATAACGGAGACGGCAGCCTTAGCGCCATAGTAAATTATCCGGAATCCGGACTGGTATTTAATAATAAATACACAACCGGAGATCCGCCGGTAGCCTTTACGGGAACAAAGAATTTCACCGGTAAAGAGTTAACCGATGATATGTTCAGCTTTATTGTAAAAGATAAAGACGGTAAGATCGTTTCGACCGGAACAAACAAGGCGGATGGAACCATTGCCTTTAGTGAAATTGGTTTTCATAATCCGGGAGTATATACCTTTACCGTATCAGAAGTTAAGGGTAATGCGGAGGGAATCACGTATGATGAAACAGAATATACGGGAGTTGTTACAGTAGTGGACAATGGCGACGGTACCTTGACGGCGGAGGCTTCCTATCCTGATGGAAAGATCCAATTTAACAACAGCTATAGTAGCGGCAGCAATGTATCAGGCTCCCGCAAAACGGGAGATGAAAGCATGTTATACGGGTGGTTCATCGTACTATTTATCGCAGTATCTATGACAGGAATACTTTTTGGGAACAGTAAAAAGAAGGCCTGCAAAGTTATATAAAAAGTAAAAAGGATATGCTCCCATTAAGGCCGGCAGATATAAAAGCGGTACCTTTAATGGGAGCATAATTTCATAAGATTTTTATTCTATAAACAAGTAATGCGACAGCATTTTCATAACATCCTTCATGACGATGGGTTTGCCTAAATGATCATTCATACCGGCATCTATACATTTTTCGATATCTTCCTTAAACACATTGGCGGTCATGGCAATGATCGGTATGGAAGCAGCTTTCGGTGTATCAAACGCCCGAATCATCTTGGTTGCCTGCAGGCCATCAATCTCCGGCATTTGCATATCCATAAGAATTAAGTCATAACGCTCTGGATTCATGACAAATGCGTCAACCGCTTCCTTCCCGCTTGCTGCTGTATCGATCGTAATATTGGTTGGCTCAAGGATTGTAATTACAATTTCAAGATTGATATCAACATCATCAACAAGCAATATCACTTTTCCGGAAAAATCACTGTGAATATTCTCTTCATCCGATCTAGATCCTGCTGTGTGTTTGCTGTCATCTGCTGATGTATTATGTTCCGGGATACCCAGACTTGCCGTAAATAAAAAGCAAGAGCCTTTTCCGGGTTCAGACTCAACCCAAATTTCACCTTCCATTAATTCTAAAATACGTTTTGAAATTGCCAAACCCAAACCGCTCCCGCCGTATTTTCGCGCGGTACCCGCTTGCGCCTGCTGAAAAATATTGAATAATTGGCCTTGCTCCAGTTTGGACATCCCGATTCCGGAGTCTTTTACGGACATCTGTATTACGCATTTATCTCTCTGTAAGCGCAGCAATTTTATTGTAAAGGCAATAGAGCCTTCTTCGGGTGTAAATTTCGCTGCGTTTGACAGGATATTGGTAATCACCTGCGCCAGGCGCTGATCGTCCCCGAATAAAGCATCCGGAATTTCGGGGTCAATTTCAACAGAAAAGTGTTGCTGCTTCTCCTGTATTCTTTGCGTGATAACGCTCATCACCCTGTCAAGCATTTTAGAAAAGCGAAAGTCTATAAACGATAGCTCCATTTTACCTGATTCAATTTTTGATATATCCAGAATGTCATTTATGACACCAAGCAAATGCGTGGAAGCGCTTTCTATTTTTCCGAAGGCATAGTCTTTGCGTGCCAAATCCTTTTCATTCTTCCCAATGGAAGTCATACCAATAATCGCATTCATTGGCGTGCGGATTTCATGGCTCATACTGGAAAGGAAATCGCTTTTCGCTTTGCTGGCCGCTAAAGCTTCTTCGCGTGACCGTTTGAGGTCGGTTACATCATGAAGCAGCAGCATGCTCCCATTACCATGCTGCTGTTCATCTGTCATTGGAACCAGCAATCCCGCAAAATCTTCCGCTGTCCCATCTTTACTGAAACAAAACGTTACATCAAAGGAAAGCGGAATATTCGTTTGAATTACACTCTTGTTTCGTTCCAGCAATTCTTTATGGGATGAATGATCGAGGAATGGCGCAAGAACCTCTGTCAAGGTATGTCCTAAAACCTCTGCCGCATTCTTAAATCCTGCTTTAGCAATAAAATATTCCGTACAAAATTCGATCCGTCCTGCTTGGCTCAAAAACAGAATAATACTAGGAGAATTGGCAAGCAACAGCGCCAGATAGCGCTCTCTTTCCCGTTGAATAAAGGTGCTGGCTTTTTGCTGATTCAAAACGGTAGTGTATGCGATTTTTTCTTGTGCGATAGCATTTTTTAAATGAGCAATTTCACGGTTAAGCTTACGGTTTTCACGCTCAAGCTGCGTCAGCTTTGCGCTCGGATCGATCTCACCATTTGCTTTTCCAAAATCTGCTTCTCCCAATGGATCACCTTCCTTCATCATAGGAAAACCGCTTTACATCATAAAATACAGGCACAAAATGTATAATTGTGAAAACGATTGTGAAGCTTTCCGTCCGCACCGGGCATCGGACAGATTTCGCCGCCGGAATATCCCATCATAAATGGATCTCCGCTATTCGCAAGCTTGTCTTTTATCATTCGAAGCTCACTTTCCTGATCCGGCGCAAGCATGATATAACGTGTCACGCACGGCAGCAGCAGTGTCGCTTGCCGATCTTTAAAATCCAGTACCTGCTTAAGCCCATCCTCGGCAGATTCAAAGATACCTTGCGCGTCAATGTTGCCCACAGCAAATGGGGTACCCAGAGGCATTTCGCCTCCGGTTAAAACGGAACCATCCTCGAATAGGGTATAAAAGCCCAACGACACTGGTTCCTCCGCACCTTCGTAATACATCAGCAAAGGTGTTGTCGTAATATTTTCTTTGGTAATGACCAGTCCAATATTGGCCAGGTACTCAAGTATAGGCATATCATTTACTTCATGCAAAATAGCGCCGTCGCTTTTGGTAATAATGGCACGGTTATCGGAGATATTACGTTCAGGAATAGACGAAACGATGAATTTGGGCTCAACCGGTCCATTTAAAAACATCATAGCCACGCCAGCCGACAGACATTTGCCGTTGCATATGGTCTGTACCGTCTCATAATTGAAATCGATACTGTTCGTGATGGATCCCCACATGGGAATGCCTTGGCAGGCCGCATCCATAGCCGCGACCACTTCATACCCGGAGACATCCCGAATATAAGGCATAAAGGTAAAAATCATGGTCGGGTCATTCTCCACTTTACTGCGAATACGCTTATATAACCGATCGGTTTCCGCAACATAATTGTCATGATCAATGCTGTCACTCATTCCAACTTCAAAGGTAACCTCATCACTGGTAAGCACGGTAAGGTTAAGATCATAAAGGCCGTAACCATGTTCATCCGCGCTTACCATGGATGTCATTCCAATGATGTCGAAAGGCAGTTCCTCACAAAGAGCCGCAAGCATACCACTTTCAATAAAATCAATGTGGCAGAAAATCAAGCCTCCGGTATTCTTTTTTAGAGCGGTAAAATCAATTTGATTTTTAATTTCGCTGATAGCCTCATCAATTTCATCAATTTCCGAGGTACGCGCAGTGTACATTGTAATCATAAAAATATCCTTTCTGCGTATGCTCCCGCAATCCTAAAAATATGACATTCTGACCCTAGTATACCCCACCCTAATTCGCGATATGTTTCGCTTGTCCAGTATCCTATAATTTATTAAGTGTATCACAGCATGCATAAGTTTTCAACTCACTTTACCAGGCAAGTTTAAAAATCCGGCAATACCAGCTTTCCATTCCAAAAACTTTCCATAACCGTATTAAACACATCCGGTACATCCATGTTTACACAATGTCCTGCGTTTTCAAAAATAATCATTTGGCTGTTCGGTTCAGTATCATGCCACATCTTTGCAGCCTGAAATGCCATCGGGTCATCATACGCTCCACAACCAATCAATAAGTGATAATTCCTGATTTTTGTTTGTTGCTTATTTACCATCCCATTAAGCGAAGCGAGGTTCATAAATGATTTCTTAGGAAATTGCAGATTCATTCGGTAACATTCATTTTGTGCCTTTTCAGTATAGGCCGATATTTTTTTATTAGTTTTAGCAAACCATTTTATGGAAAACAATGCTTTTATCATCATAAAGACTTGAACTGCACGATTACTCTTTTGGATATTTTTATCAAAGTTATTGATATCATATCCCCCGAAACAAGCTAAAGATTCTATTTTATCGGGATACTTATTTGCAAAATCCTGCGATATTACTGTTCCTAAAGAAATGCCTAAAAGATTTATTTTATCAATCTGCTGTTTGTCCAAAATTTCTTTCATCCAACCGGACATTTTGTCTATGGAATCACCTTTCATAATAGCCAAAGATTTTCCATGACCGATTATATCAACGGCGATGATGTTATAGCTGTTTTTAAAATACTCGATCTGCTTATTAAACATTTCATGAGTAACAAAAGCAGCGTGCATAAACATTAGCCACTTTCGATCCCGGTCAATATTTTTATTTATGTAATAAACGATAGGTGAGTTATTTAACTTCTTTTCTATCATTATATCGTTCCCTCCTTCATATTTACTAATACTTGCGAATACCAATCTAAATTAAACTTTAGAATATCCCTTCCATATTTGGCGGACAGCAGTTGATACTTGATAAGATCCTTCGCGGCCTCAGGCGCTATGAATTTTCTGCCTTCTTCATAGATAAAGATCATCGATTGATATTGCTTATTCAAGTCCGAAATGTAGTTTTCTATGCTTTCAATCCGCTTGCTTTTGTCCGAAAAACCCATAAAATATAATTTCCCCAATTCAGGAATTTTTATAGACTCAGTTTTTATCGGAGTATTAACCCATTCGATAAAGTATTTCTTACCATTATCCGTAATCGAATAGACTTTTTTATACTTGCCATTTTCAACAATTTCTTCATAATCAATGAATTCATTTCTCAATAGCTTTTTAATTGCGGCCTGAATGCTTCCCATGCTACTGCTGTACATTATGTTTAAGCCCTTATTAATTCTTTCGCGTAACTGATAAATGGTTCTGCTTTGCAATAGTAAAAGACCTAATATAATATTGTCCAACGATGCTCCTCCTTCATGTTACTATTAGTAATATTACTATGCTAATATAGCAATTGCCGTAAAGATTGTCAATAGACTTTTTAGGGGAGAGTCATTCGGGGGAACGGTTTCAGGGCTTTCAGTCCTATCCCGGAGAATACACGCATATACATACAAACACCGGCAGCGGTACAATAGCAGATTTAGGAGGGTGTTTACATGGTACAACGTATATCTCTGGAACGGGCGGCTGAAAAGGTGTGTATTGAAAGCGCAAAGCCTCCGCTGATTTTCCAATTACCGCCGGAAAAGGCCCGGGAAGTTTTAAATAAAGCGCAGGATACGCCCGTATTTAAATATCCCTCGATCATTACATCGATACAGCTGAATACCGGCAAGTGGGGCATTATTCCCGTACATTTTGTCAGACCGGATAACATTACCGGTATTCCTAATGTGATTTTTTACATTCATGGCGGTGGCTGGGTATTGGGTAATTTCCATACGCATGATAAACTTGTCCGCGAACTTGGAGCCAGAACCAATTCGGTGGTTGTATTCCCCGAATACAGCCTTTCGCCCGAAGCAGAATATCCGACAGCTCTTGAACAATGTTACGCAGTTCTATCTTCGCTGTCCAATATAACGGCTCAGATGAATTGGAATATAAATCTGGAGACCCTGACGGTCGCCGGTGACAGCGTGGGAGGCAACATGGCCACGGTCATGACCATTTTGGCCAAATACCGAAAAGGCCCCAGGATACACAAGCAATTGATGTATTATCCCGTTACCAATGCTTACTTCGATACCGAATCATACATTCAATTCGCCGTGAACTATTATTTGTACCGAGAGGGTATGATGTGGTTCTGGGATCAGTATACGACTTCTGTGAAAGACCGCAATCAAATTACCGCTTCACCTTTGCGCGCGTCATTAGATCAGCTGCGGGGCTTGCCCGACGCAATGATACTAAATGGGAAAGCCGACGTGTTACGTGATGAGGGGGAGGAGTATGCCAGAAGGCTCAGGGAAGCCGGTGTTAATGTGACAACCATACGGTTTAACGGCATTATTCACGATTTTGTAATGCTTAATGCGCTGGATGAGACAAATGCTGTTCGCGCCGCGATGGATGTGTCTACCGACTGGATTAACCGGAAAAATCTCGTTGAATAATTTACATGTATTGGAAAAATAATAGGATACCGGGGTGGGTTGCACTAGGGTTAAATACGCGTTTACCGTTGATATTAGCAAAAATGCTTTGGCGTTGTTTTGGGCGGGTAGCTATGGTACAATAAAATATAACATTCCTTTGCCTATGGGCGATAAAGCAAAGGAATAGTATTTATATTTTATATGCCTTCGGGCTTAAAACTTAGGAAAAACTAAAGGTGTGAAATAACATGAGATTTTTAATATATGGAGCCGGGGCAATCGGCCTCACCTACGCGTGGCTGCTATCTACTAAACATGATGTTGAGGTTTTGGTGAAACCGGAAAGAATTGCCTCCGCTCAAAGGGGGTACAATTTTACCGTACATGATTTACGAGAAAAACCTAAACAGAATTTACAATTTGAATATCAGCCAACCATTGTTACCCAGATGAATGGTAGTTACGATGCTATATTGGTTACAGTTAATCGTTATCAACTGAAATCCGTTATTCCGTCTTTGCAAGACAGCAGCACAGACATCATATTTATGCAAAATAATTGGGACATACAAAATGAGGTCTCACAGCACCTAAAACCGCAACAATACTTAATCGGATTCCCATCTCAAGTAGGCGGCGGACGCAAAGATAATAACATAGAGGTAAACGTCTATGACGAGGGAACCATTTTAGGCGAGGCGGACGGACAGATAACCGAGCGTCTTGCCAAATATAAGCAAGCATTTGAACAAGCGGGCTTAACGGTCGAACTCAAAACAGATGTTTTAAGCTGGTTGAAAGTACATTATCTCCAACAATCCATAAGCGCAGGCGCCATTCTAAAGGCCGGCAGCTACCATGCTTTTGCAAAAAGCTATAAAGCAATAAAAGAAATGGTTTATGCTTTTCGTGAGGGTATCGCAGTATGTGCTGCCTATGGTGTGGAAACAAAAAATATATTCCCTGCCAATATGTTCAGCAAGCCTGTACCACTCGTCGCCCTTGCTATGAAAAGTATGTTTAACAAGCCGGATACCATTATAATGGTAACGGGACACATGAAGCAAGGGCTTGAAGAATGGATTGTCGGCTATTACGAGGTATTAAAAAGCGGTGAGGAAAAAAGTGTCTCCATGCCTGTTTGGGAATCCTATAAGCCATATGTAAATGATAAATATTCGGCACACAAAATCTTTTTGACGTTATAGCATAATGATTTTTGTGGTAAAGAAAGGGTGATATAATGATTGATTTAAATGTTTCAGATGAAAAAAAGTTATATTCTTCTTAGGGCGGTTATTCAAAATCTCAATCAGATTGGGAAAGCGCAATTCCGCAAATAGCTGGATTGCTTGATTATCCGTCCATTCGGATTAAAGCAAAAGCTTTATGGCTTTTAGGCGAAATGGGTTATAAATACCCGGCAATAATAATCCCTTTTGTTCCTCAAATTATTGATATGCTTCAAGATGAAGACGATAAAATACGAGAAAGAGCGGTTGGCGCATTAGGCAGAATTGGCAGGGGTAATATTTCGATAATTCAACCTCATATTGACAAAATACTTTCTATGGCTAACGATACTGTTCCAGCGGTACGAATGAATTTTATTTGGGCATCAGAAAATATTGCTACGAACAATCCTGATGTTTTCAAAGACCATATGAGTGTTTTTGCTGATTTACTAAATGACAGGTCAATACGAGTGAGGATAGAAGCTCCTGAAATATTTAGAGTAATTGGAAAGAGAAAACCTGAATATGTAAAGCCTTACCTCACTAAGTTAGGTCTAATGGCGCAATATGATTCGGATAGGGTTGTAAGAATCCATTCTTCGGGAGCAATTAAGGCGGCAACGGGCGAAATGGAATTATAATTACTCTTAAATCGTTGAATTAATACTATGTCAATTAATATTATGTCAATTAATATTATTGACATAATAGATATAATGTGTTATAAATATATTGAATGAACATTCAACCACAGGAGATAGAGATGGTTATAAAAAATTTTGAAAAAAAAGAAGCGATCATAGAGGCATATATAAGTATCATAGTGAAAAGTGGTATCCAGAAATCACCTATAGCTGAAATTGCTAGAGTAACAGGCATTGCCACTGGTTCTGTTTATACTTATTTTAAAAGCAAAAATGAATTGATTAATGAAGCATATCTTTATGTGCGGAACAAAGAATTTGAATATGTGTTGAGTGATGATATGTGGCAAAAAAGTACAAAGGAACAATTTAGGCAACTTTTTGGTGGATTAATTACATTCTTCTATAATAATCCTGTTTATTTTGAATTTTCGGATCGTTTTGCGGAAGGACCTGAAATAACTGCGGAGTCTCGTAAAGAAATCGAAAAATTCACACAGTTCACCAAATTTATTGATAATGCAAAGAAGGATTTAAATATAAAGGATAAATCTACAACAGAATTATTATTTTTTCTATTTGGATTTGTTTCATCTTCCTCAAGATACCTTTTTAAAGAAAATATTACGCTAACAGATGCTATCCTTGATGATTTATTAGAATTAGCATGGAATGGCATTGGGCTGAGAATTCTTTAGAAGGCAAAAAATAATTTTTCTGAGGGAATCAATATGTCAAGCATCACAGGAAGGGGGAGTTTGGTTTATATTGAATGAATGTTCAGTTAAAGCGAGGTTAAAATCAAACAAAGAAAGGACTAGAAAGATGGACAAAAATTACAACCACTTAACAATGTCAAAAATCACAGATCAGGATGAGCATTTACATCCGGTTCCATGGGGGATTTCAATTTTGCAGAGACAACCTGGTTCGGCTGTATAACTGCAGAACCCACGCCGGGACGTATTGTTACAGTTTGCCCGTATCTAATGATGCGCATGGGTCCGGGTGTTGCATGGTCAAACATCGTCATTTGGGACAAAAAGCTTGAGCATCATGTTCAGGGAAGCTATATTAACCATAAGATATGGGCTCCGATTCCTGCAGGACAGGATTTTGATGAGAAGGGCATACACTTTGATAATGGCTATTCTATCAGGATGTTAAAGCCCGGTAAACTATTCCAGATTGATTTCGTAGACAAAGCCGCAGACACAGAATTTCACTTTACATGGGAAGCTGTTTCTCCGAGGTTCCCTTGGATCTCCGATAACCACTTTGACCAAATTGGTCATGTTTTGGGCTATTTGATTCTGCGCGGCGAAAAAATTGAAGTAGACACATATAATGTAAGGGATAGAGGTTGGTTAACTCGCCCCGAAGACAAAACGCCGAACGCGCCTGTATTTGACTATTTTTCAGCAGTTATTGATAAGGACAATGGGTTTGCGGCTTTCGGTTTTGATGCTAACAATGTAGCAATGGGTGAGGCTGTAAAGCCGGACTTCACTATGGGTGATGTCGAAGGTTATGATTATTTGCCGACCAGCTGGGTTTATAAGAATGGCATGCCAAAGCGTGTCAGGAAATTTGATGTATCGGTAATAGAAAGAGATGACGGCCCTAATGGAAATGGTTGGATGCCGCAGAAGGGCAAGGGTCTTATTACCGATGAGGATGGAGATACCATCGATCTCAAGGTAGACCTTGCAACAATGCTGCCATTCATTGCACCTCAGAACTATTTCAATTGCATGGGTATCGTTAGAGGAACCGCAAACGGCACACCTTATATCGGCAAATGGGATGAGACAATTGGCAACGAAGCTATGTTGTACTTGTTGGAAAAACAGAAAATGAAAAATAAGTAATTAGAGTCTGTTGAATGAATATTCAATCTAGTAATGGGAATGGGATGAAACCTTGGATAACGATGCGATGCTGTACCTTATGCAAAAGAAAAGAGAGCGGGAGCAGAGTAAATGAAAGACAAAATTCAGGCATATCTAAAAACCAAAAATGAAACCGCAAGGGTTATTAAGGCGACGACACTGGCCGGCGGCTCCTCAACGGAAACCGTGCTTGTCGACCTGACCTGGATCAATGACGGGAAAGAGGAGACCATCGGGCAGGTCTACAAGATTCATCAGGAAACCGGCGCGGTAGGCGCCGCCGCCGATCAGGTAAAGGAGTTCAATGTCCTGAAACGCCTGGTGGGTACGGACGTCACAGCGCCAAAAGTCTACTGGGTCGAGGAAGATGAGAAGTGGCTTGGGGCTCCGTTCTTTGTTATGGAAAAACTGACCGGCAGCGCATCCACCAGCGAGATCATGAAAAACGAAGCGGTTCGAGTATCGATCAGCAGACAGTTGGTCGAGCAGATGGCGAAAATCCACCTGTTGGATTTGGAGAAAACGGGCTTATCATCGATCGGTGTTCCAAAAACGGACGAGGATTGCGCGCTTGACCAAATCAAGCAGTGGGAACCCTTATACCGCGGATACGCGGTCTTTCCAGATCCAGCGGTTGAAGCAGTCCTCGATTGGCTTAAGGAAAACGCGCCGAAGGATGTCGCGCGGAAATCCTTGGTTTGGGGTGACCCGGGTCCGGGAAATTTCATGCATGACAATGTAAAAATCACGGGCTTGCTGGATTGGGAGCTGGCTCATATCGGCGATCCGATGGAGGATGTCGCCCTGCTTCTCAACAAGCTGCTAACCTCGGCCAAAATGATGTCCACAGAGGAACTCCTCAAATTCTATGAGGAATACTCAGGGATAAAGATAAACCGTCGGAATGTCCTGTACTACAGGGTTCTATGGCATTTCAAGATGTCCATGATCGCCATACATTGTTTGAGGGAGTTCCATACCGGAAGTACAGCAAGTGTATTTACGGGATATTCCGGAGCGCTGTTTACACCGCTGGAAATGATCAAGGCGTTTAATCTGATTCAAGAAGAAGAAGGAGGGGAATTTTATGCTGCCATCTAGCGAGATGTTCTGCAAAGGGATAAAAGCGACCATGGATTCCCTGATCCTTCCTGATTTAGTGTCATCCTACCCCAAGTTTATCGGACGTATCACGAGCGCTTTATGCGAGCATCTTTCCATCAGATCCAGGAACGAAATCAAAACGCTGGTTGATTCCAATGACGATATGTCAAAAACGATCAAAAGCATATTGACGCAATTGGAAAGCTGCGCGGCCTTGGGCAAAGACATTCATGAGATCCGGGAGGATCAGGAAAAGATTAGATGCAGGGATCAGTATTGCAGCTACGAATCACTGACAAACGAGAATAGCGATTTGAGAGGCATATTGGTCAAGCTGCAAAGATTGGCGAAGGAATCCCAGCATGATTTGGGAGACGGTAAGGTCAAGTCCATCCGAAAACAAATCGCCAGCTGTTCTTACCGAGTATTGCAGCGTGATTATGCATTGGTCAAGACACTGGAAGAGTTCCAAACGAGTATCTACAACATGGATTAAAACTTTTCACAGGATAAGCGAACGCTAAAATGCGAGATTATGAAAGAATCGTTAGGTTTGATGATGCTTATCTAGCGCTTCTTTTTATTGGATTGAGCAATCTGTTATTTTTAATGGGGGTCTATAATGAGACGGTATTTGATGACGACTGTAGTGAACATGCGAGATTTGGGAGGATATCCAATTGGGCCTAATGCTTTTACACAATATGGGCGGCTGATCAGGAGTGATGCTCCCATAAATCTTTCTGAAGATGAATCACAATTATTAAAAAGCAAAAAAATCGATACCGTAATTGATTTGCGAACCCAGGAAGAGGTGGTAAAAGCGCCTTCGTTTTTCTATCAAAAAGAAGGCTTCCATTATTACCATCAAGGCATGAATCATGATGGCAGAAAAATAAAGTCCAAAGAAGAAATGCCTCTTTCCTATATGGAGTTGATAGAGGATCGGAAAAACATACAGGGTATTATGAAAATTATTGCGGATTCTCCCAATGGCGTATTATTTCATTGTACCGCAGGCAAGGACCGCACCGGGGTGATTGCGGCTTTATTGCTATCATTAGCCGGCGTGCCGGCGAGTGATGTAATAGCTGATTATCAGATCTCATATACATATCTTTATCGTATTCTGCCGCTCCTGTTTTATGAGTACCCAGATTCACCGGTATATTTAGGGCAATCAAAACCGGAATATATTGCTAAATTCTTCAAATTGTTTTCTGAGAAGTATCACACGCCGAGTGAATATCTTTTGGATATTGGATTAAGTAATTCCCAGATATCAAGAATACGGAATAAATTGATTTTATAAAAAATTTTCACTCTCCAAAATTCAACGATTGCTTTCTAATTATTATGGAGGATTGTACATGTTAAAAAAGAGTTCTTACGCGTGGGTGGTTTTAACGGGGATAAGTCTGGTAAACTTCAGCATTACCGGCATCATTTTTAACCCTCAATCCATGTATATCGCCCCGATCTTGGAGGCGTTCCCGAGTTTTTCGCGTTCAGCGCTTACGCTTTCCCTCACCGTTCAAAACCTGGTTACCTGTGTGATGCTGTTCACGGCGGGTCGCATCGTAGCGAGAATCGGCGTGCGGAAGATGCTGATGATTGGATGCGCCTGCGCTGTACTCAACCAATTGTTGATGTCGGCGGCAACCAGCCTCCCCGTTTTTTATCTGGCGTATGGCTTGTTTGGCGCGGCGGTGGGTCTTTGTTCCGTGGTGGCGGCTCCGGTACTCATCGGCAATTGGTTTGCCAAGCGAAACGGCGCCCTTATTGGGGTTGCCGCTACCGCAATGAGCTTGGGCGGCTTAATCTTTTCACCCCTTATCGGCTCGTGGATCGACGGCTTGGGTTACCGGACTTCCCTACGCATCTGCGCCGGGATCGTATTTGTTCTGTGCGCCATTGCATGTATCATCATCCGGAATCAGCCGTCACAAGGCGTAATGCCGTTATGGTATGACCCCTCCGAAACTAATAGGCAGAAAACACGGGAGGACGAGGTACTGGCGGGCATGACGCTAAAGCAGGCGTATAAAAGTTATAAGCTCTATTTTCTGGCCGGGTCCATTTTTCTGTTCGCTGCCTGCAGTTCCGCGATAATGAACACGATGTCGATATTTGCCACTGACCATGGTATGAATAATGCTACCATAGGAATCATTCTCAGCGCCTATTCGATTGTCAACATGGTTATGCAGGTACCAACGGGCGCGCTGTGTGACAAATTCGGCGGCAGAGGCGTTTTCATTTCCGGCACAGGTGTTTTTATTCTTGCTGTTGTCCTGATGCTAAATATTAGAAATTTGCCACTGAGCATCATGTTTGTAGTCGGCGGCTTGATAGGCTATGCCTTCTTGATGCTCTTAGTGCCCGTCCAATTGACGGTGCGAGATATATTTGGGAACAGGGAGTATGCGAGTATGCTGGGTATTATTTCGGCGGCCAGCGCTCTGGGCAGCGCGTCGGGCACCCCGCTGTTACAAGCGGTTTATGACACGCAGGGCAGCTATTATATCGGTTTTATCGCCTGCATTTGCATTATTATCATCTCGATGGTGATGATGTTGGTTGCATCGCGCGAAAATATACCACCAAGCCGTTGAAACTGGCTATCTAAACTGTTTCCGCTTTCCCATGTTGCAATTTCTATTAAATTTCCCTCCGGGTCGGCAACGTAACAGCTACGCAATCCCCAAGGATAGGTCTTAGGCTCAATAATCGGCGTCGCTCCTTTACTTACCATTCTATGATATTCTTTGTCTACTTCTTCGGGCGTATCAACATCCAAAGCAAGCTCAAAGGTTCCATTTATGCCGTTTGGATAGGTGTATTTTTGCTTTGTCAATTCTTCAAAATCATTGCGCCCAAACAGCAGGAATCTTAATCCATCATGCTCCATTATTACACTGGGATCAACGCCATCCCATTCTAAAGCAAACCCGACAACATCATGATAGAAAGCAACCATTGTTGCCATATCTTTTACGAACAATCCTACTGCCTTTAGTTTTATTGCCATTTCGTCTAATCACCTTTTTAATTTTATGCTTCCCATCTTTTTAATTTCGGAAAAAATAATTTCATTTTATCAAGTGCTTCTTGTTCATTGAAACTGGTGTCATCTTTGAATAGCTCTCGCATATGGTTTAGGCTTATGTCAATCATTTCATCCATAGTTACATCTACGGTAAAAGCTCCGTCTTTATAGCAATAAACACAATAATCTTGATTTTTACTGCCATCTTTATTTGTTCCTATTACTTCTTCCTTATCCAGCGGCATACCACAGCTTTCACAAAATAATTCATTCACTAATGATGTATGCCATTTTTCGCATTGTTCAATTCGCTTCCCATCATCGCCTTGTTCTTTGTCATAAGCAAACTGGTTAAGTAAATCACACGGAAAATCGTTGCATTCGCCACAATGTTTATGTTCCTTTTCCTCACAGCAGGATTTTACGGGACAGGCATCTCCCCAAAAAGGTTTGGTAATAGTTACACAGCCCTCACAATTTACTTTTTCGCGATAATCACACTGGTTACATAAGATACCACATCTCGATTCGACCATTTTCATCTCTCCTATTCTGTTTGTTAAAAGTAAGTATAACAGATCTATCAGGACACTAGTATGTCATGTTTGAGAAATACATCCCCTTTTGCCGCTCAAATATGTTATGATGTTGGGGGAAAAAGGTGTTTTAGCTCCTTCCGGAAAGGTGGCACGTTATGAATAAGATTATAAAGCAATTGGAAGCACTTAGAATTGTACCGGTCGTGGTCATTGAAAATGCCGATGATGCCGTTCCGCTGGCGAAGGCATTAGTCGAAGGCGGCCTTCCTTGTGCCGAAGTAACTTTTCGGACGGCCGCCGGAAAGCAGGCAATTGCCAGAATGGCGAAGGCCTATCCTGAACTAATTCTGGGAGCCGGTACGGTTCTTACTACCGAACAAGTCGATCAAGCAGTAGAAGCGGGGGCCTCTTTCATTGTCAGTCCGGGACTTAATCCTAAAATTGTACAATACTGTCTCGACCGAAAGATTTCGATTATACCAGGCTGCAATACTCCCAGTGATATTGAATCCGCCCTGGAACTCGGTCTGAAAGTGGTAAAGTTCTTTCCGGCCGAGCCGAGTGGTGGATTGAAAATGATTCGGGCGCTGGCAGCCGCCTATGTGAATATCCGTTTTATGCCTACCGGTGGAATAAACCAGGGAAATATCAGGGAATATTTATCTTATGATAAAATAATTGCCTGTGGCGGCAGCTGGATGGTGGAGCCTGCATTAATCCGGGCAGGAAAGTTCGACCAGATCCGAAAATTGGTAAAGGAGGCTGTCCGCTTGCGTCTTCCGGATGCTTCCGGCATGAAATCTACCATTTCTCATCCACCCTTTCAGAAGAAGACGGGAAAAGTGGTTACGATGGGAGAGATAATGATGCGCCTTTCGCCCCCCGGTCATGAACGTTTCTTACACGCCGGCACCTTTGATGTACACTACGGAGGCGCAGAGGCAAATGTAGCCGCCACACTGGCAGGATTCGGTCACAGTGTACAGTATGTAACCAAACTGCCGGACCAGGTCATCGGAGATCAGGCTGTCGCGGCTTTGCGCAAAAGAGGCGTAGGCTGCAAATTTATTTCCCGCGGCGGAAACCGTCTGGGTCTTTATTTTTTAGAGAATGGTGCCTCGGTTCGTCCGTCGAAGGTAGTATATGACCGCTCCGGATCCAGTATAGCCGAAGCCACGGCAGAGGATTTTGACTTTGATACGATTTTCGGGGATGCCGAACTGTTTCATATCTCAGGAATTACACCGGTATTAAGCGACTCCCTGGCGGCAGTTGTTAAAACGGCCGTCGTGACAGCCAAACGAAATCATGTTACCATTTCTTTTGATATGAATTATCGTGCGAAACTATGGGACAAGAAGGTGGAAGAAAAGCAAAAATGTGTTGCTGAAATTTTACCTTACGTGGATATATGCTTTGGCAACCCCTTAGATGCGGCCAAAATGTGTGGCTATTCTGATGGAAAGACAGATTTTCTTCATGCGTCTTATGCGGATTGTATTCGTGAGGAGGCGATGGCAGAAATGCTGCAAAAATATAATTTTCAGCATCTGGTAACTACTTGCCGGGAAAGTTACAGTGCTTCTCATAATGGATGGGCGGCGCTGATGTTCGATGGTAGTAAACAATATCAAAGCAAACACTATGACCTGCAGATTGTAGACCGTGTAGGGGGAGGCGATGCCTTTGCCGCCGGCTTTCTTCATGGAATTTTGACGGGTATGGATTATCAAAAAATGCTGGAATTTGCCACTGCTGCAGCAGCAATTAAGCATACGATCCCTGGGGATGTATGTGATGCAACGGTTGCAGAAGTGGAAAATCTGATCAGCAGCAAGGGGACAGGCAGGGTAGTTCGTTAAGAGTAGGAATAAATAGTAGGAATAAAGAATTAAAAAACTCTTGACAAAAAAAGAATTTCCCCCTATAATAACAATTGTTATATAACAAGCGTTATTATAGGGGGATTCAATATGCCGCCAAAGCCAAAGATAACAAAGGAAAATATTTTAGAGACATCGTTAAATCTGATTCGTAGCGGAGGCATTCCCGCATTGAACGCGCGGGCTATTGCAAAAGAGCTGAATTGCTCTACGCAGCCTATTTTCAGAATTTACAAGACGATGGAAGAAGTGAAAGCGGACGTGATTGCGATGGCCGGTGAATATTACAGCCGTTATTTTGATGAACATATAAAACGCCGGGATGTGCCACCGTATAAATCGACTGGCTTAGCCTATATCCAATTTGCCAAGGACGAAAAGGAACTTTTTAAGCTCCTGTTTATGCGGGACCGGACAAACGAGCGGATAGAGGAGGGCGAGCACAGCTACGATATCGCGATCAATATGATTATGAGTGCAATTGGGCTTGACTACGATGCCGCCCGTAAACTCCACCTGGAAATGTGGATTTTTGTTCATGGAATCGCGACTATGCTTGCGACTTCCTATCTGGATATGGGAGACGAGTTTATCAGCGAGGTAATGTCAGACGCATATCAGGGGATCGTGCGGCTTTATCAAGAGGGTAGGAAGGAGAAATAACCATGTACGCAATTGAAACACGCAACTTGACGAAAAAGTATAAAAATACCGTAGCGGTAGACAACTTGAATTTAACAATTCATAAGGGGGAATTGTTTTCCCTTTTGGGGGTCAACGGCGCAGGAAAAACCACCACAATCAAGATGTTGTCCTGTGTATTATCGCCCACCTCCGGCGACGCTGTTTTGCTGGATGATAGTATTGTTTCAAATCCTCATGCCGTAAAGGAAAAGATCAATATTTCCCCGCAGGAAACCGCCGTTGCCCGTAATCTATCCGTGAGAGAAAATCTTGAATTGATCGCGGGGATCTACGGGAAAGATAAAAAAGCAGCACATGACAAAGCGAATACAATGATTGACTTGTTCGGGCTTACGGAAGTGGCGAAAAACAAGGCAAAAACTTTATCAGGCGGGATGCAGCGGCGATTGAGTATCGCCATGGCGCTTATCTCCGAACCCAAGGTATTATTCTTAGATGAACCTACGCTTGGCCTTGATGTGTTAGCCCGGCGTGAGTTATGGACAGCGATCAAAGAATTAAAAGGTAAAATCACAATCATTCTTACAACCCATTATATGGAAGAGGCCGAAGCTCTTTCCGACAGGATTGGTATTATGGCAAAGGGTAAGCTAAAAGCGGTCGGCACTGCCGCCGAGTTAATCACACAAACGAACGCGAAATCTTTTGAGGATGCCTTTGTCATTTTGGCTGCGGGAACGGAGGAGACAATATGAAAACCATGATATTTGCGTCACGAAATCAAAAAGAACTATTAAGAGATCCGTTGAATCTGGCCTTTGCGCTTGGTTTTCCGTTAGTCGTACTGCTTTTACTGTCCGCGCTGGGGGCCAATATCCCGGCAACCATTTTTCCCATTACCACACTTGCGCCGGGCATGGCTGTTTTTGGGCTTTCGTTTATCTCTCTGTTCTCGGGCATGTTGATTGCAAAAGACAGAAGTACATCGTTTATTGTCAGGCTGATGGCCTCGCCTCTTACGGCGATGGGATTTATCTGTGGATATATTGTCCCGCTTATTCCGCTGGCGGTAGGCCAAAGTATCATTTGCCTTGCAGCGTCGGTTTTCTTAGGATTAGAATTAAGCGTGAATATTCTGCTTGTGCTGGTTGTTCTTTTACCGGCCGCCTTACTCTTTATCGGGATCGGTTTATTAGTGGGAACGCTGTTGAATGATAAACAGGTTGGGGGCGTTTGCGGCGCCTTGCTCACCAATCTCAGCGCATGGCTCTCCGGCACATGGTTTGACTTAAACCTTGTGGGCGGCGCTTTCAAAACAATCGCGTATCTTCTGCCTTTCGCCCATGCCGTGGACGCGGGAAAAGCGGCTCTTGCGGGTGATTACGCGTCGATAGTGCCACATCTGCTGTGGGTAATCGGCTATGCGGTTGTTATCTTGGCAATTGCCATTCTTGTTTTCAGAGCAAAGATGAAAAACGCGACTCTATAAAGTACAGGATATTGACCGCTTAAGGAGGTGCCATTATGTCTGGATGGATTATTGGAATAGCCGTTATAGGTGTAATAATTATCGTTGTTCTAATTCTTCATTATCATGTTTACAAGCATTACCATTATGTTTGCTCGAAATGCTCAACTTCATTTACACCTTCTTTTTGGCGCTCTGTATTTGCATTAAATGGCGGCGATACAAGAATGATGAAATGCCCAACATGCAATTGCGTTCAGTCTGTCAAAGCTGTTAAGAACGAATGAAGATAATAGTACGTTGTGCTGCGCGCTTGTTTTTGAAAGCGCGTGGCAGACGGGATCTGCTTGACGAGGGAGGAATGCCTATGCTAATATATAATGATGTCGGGGTCAAAAGGTATTTTGCCCCCTGATACCTACGGATTGCTACGCACTTTGTGCTCCCGCAATCCTAAAAACATTCAAAATCCGCCCTATTCGGGCTACTTTCTCATGTTTTGCGGGTCCCAAAGTCATGCTTTTTCATGCAAGCATGAAACGCATGACCTTTTGACCCTGGTATCATATAATTTATTGAATTAAATATGTAGAAAAATTGTTCTAATTTTTTGGGGGCCGATATGAAAAAATTACTGAAGTTGATACAATCTTTTCTAAAGGTGGGAATTATTGGCTTTGGTGGAGGAAGTGCTTTGATTCCGATCATCGAAAAGGAAGTGGTGGAGGATAAAAAGCTGCTGCCGGAAGCTGAATACAAGAATCATGTTATCGTGGCCAATATAACTCCAGGTACCCTGCCGGTCAAGCTGGCTGCAGCTGCCGGGCTTAGTATCAGCGGTATTCCGGGAATGCTGCTGTCCGCGCTGGCAATCGCGGTTCCCGGTACTCTGCTTACGGTTATTCTCGTATCTGTTTTGTCAGGGCTGGAGGGAAGTGTTCTGCTTCAGATTGAGTATCTGGCGGTTGGGATTGCCGTATTTATTATTTTTCTACTGGTCATGTACATACGTAAGGTAATGAAGGGATGCAGGGAAGATGGTACCTTTAGGAGCTCTGTCTTGATCATGCTGGGGGTTTTCCTGCTCACCTGCGGCAAGGAAATCCGGAATATAACAGGCATCGAAGGTACCCCAATCTTTGACGTTTCTACCATCAATATCTTACTTCTGTCATTTTTTATTATTTTTTTCACCTGCGGAAAATTCAATAAAGCAAATGGGTTCCTCACGGTGATAGTCAGCACGGTATTTCTGCTCTGTACCGGAAAATCCCAGTTCATATCTTCACCGGCAATACTCTATATTACAGAAGCGGTTATGGCGGTTATGGCGGTCTGGGGGATTGTAAAAAGTGTGAGAGGGAATAGAAATAGAAGCGGAAGCTTATCCGCAAAACCTTCGATCAAAGGACTTGTCAAATATGAAGGAGCTCTGTCGATCATGCTGGTGCTGCTCTGTCTGCCGGCGGTATTGGCCTATAGCGGCGTGTTTTCTTACCTGGGGAATGGTTTTGTCTCCAGCATCATTTCCTTTGGCGGCGGTGAGGCCTATCTGAGCATCGCGGATGGCATGTTTGTCAGCAGTGGTGTAGTGCCGGCCGATATTTTCTATGGACAGCTGCTTCCGGTAGCGAATGCCCTGCCAGGCCCGATTCTAAGCAAGCTGCTGGCAGGAATCGGCTACTATTACGGTCTGGATATTACCGGAAGTGTGGCCGTCGGTTATCTGTTTGCGCTGGCTGGCCTGGCGGTGAGCATCACGGCTACCTGTTCGGTATTTTTTGTTGTATTTCACATCTATAGATGCTGCGAAGAGCTGGAGATATTCCAGGTGCTGAAGAAAAATGTGCTGCCGATCATCTGCGGCCTTTTGTTGAGTACGATTGTCACCATGCTGTATGAGATTATTAAAACCGGACATGGAGATGGCTGGCCCATAGGGGGTTCTCTGCTGCTGGCAGCCATAATTTATGTGTTAGTAAATTTCCTGCATCGAAGGTTCCGCCTGCATGATGTGATATTGATTCTTTTATCGGGAATCTTTTCTCTGGCTGCCTTTAATGTATTTTAGGATTGCGGGAGCACAAAATAATCAGTTGATTTTACTTCAATAATCCATTATAATTAATAACTGGTGATAATTATGAGAATGAACACAGGCTCTTATATCGGCGACAACGGTACGTTCAGCTTAATGAAGAACATGAATCTGGAAAAAGTATATAAGATCATATTGCTGAACAACCCTACATCGCGGATCGAGATATCGAAAATTGCAGGACTTAACCAAACCACAGTATCGCATTGCGTCAAATTTCTGCTCGAAAAGGGCATCATAGAGGAGGTGGGCATCCAGGGGAAATCCGTCGGAAGGCCGCCTACTTCCATTGTGCTTCGCAGACAGTTTGGCGCGTTTGTGGGTATTGAGATTAACGTTACGGGAACCAAAATACTTGTCACGGACATTTATGGCAAAGAGCTGCTACACAAGAAATCCATGGAAATGCATCGAAGCCCGGCGCAATTTCTGGATATTTTGGAGGAATCCATCCTCGAGATCCGGGCGCAGTGCAGGAAAAAAAGCATGGACATAGCCGGTATCGGTATAGCGGTAATTGGCAGCTTTAACATGAGAACAGGTGTGGTGGAGCACATCTCCACAATGTCGGAGTGGAAAGGCTATGCCCTTGAGCAGGCTGTTAACGAGCGGATACCGGACATTCCGATTCTGTTTATGAAAACCAGTATCGCCGGCGTTTGGGGGGAAATTCACTTTGGAAGATCCAATCCCATGGAAAACCTGGTATTCATCAACGGCGGATGGGGCTTAACGCTGGGCGTATATATGCATGGCAATATGCTTTACGGCGATGACGGATATTTTGGGCGCTTTGGACACACCACGGTGGAAGTCCATGGCAGGGAATGTGCTTGCGGCGCCAGAGGCTGTCTGGATGCCTATGCCTCTGTGGGCGCGCTGATCCGGAATATCTATGGGGAGGTAGTTTTTCAGGAAAAATACCTGACCGATATCCGTGAACAGTGGGATAGGAAAGACCCGGTCGTAGTGCGGGCCATGGACGAAGCGCTGGAATATTTGGGAATCGCGGCAGCGAATCTGGTTAATACCTTTAATCCCGGCCAACTTGTTTTCGGAGGTCTGCTACCTACTATCTGCCAGGGGAATATGGAGCGGATCAAGCGGCGCATGAATGAGACGATTCTCCCCCATTACCGGGATAGGCTGACGGTCAGCTGCTCCAGCCTGGAAGAATATGGCCCGGCGTATGGCTGTGTTGCCTTTGTAAGGGAAAAACTGATTGGATTGGTTGAATAAAATAAGGTCAGTCAGATAAAGTGCGAATTATATAGGTACAGTTGAAAAAATTGTGAAAAATTAAGATATATAGTAATTGACATGTGAAAAAGGTTGTGGTAATATATTTAATAAATCAAATTGAGAAAGTAATTAATTTACGGACTTTTACACAACTTACTACATAAGGAGGAACTAAATTGAAGGCTATTATGCTCATGTACGACAGCCTGAACCGTCGTATGCTGTCACCTTATGGATGCGATTGGGTCAAGACACCCAATTTTGACCGTCTGAAGGAACGCACCGTCATGTTTACCAAGAACTATGCAGGCAGTATGCCCTGCATGCCGGCGCGCCGGGAACTCCACACGGGGAGGCTGAACTTCCTGCACCGCAGCTGGGGGCCGGTGGAGCCCTTTGATGACTCCATGCCGCGGCTTCTCAAGCAAAATGGAGTATATACCCACTTGACTACCGACCATGCTAACTATTGGGAGGATGGCGGCGCTACATACCATACCAAGTATAGCACCTATGAGCTCCACCGTGGGCAGGAAGCAGATTTTTGGAAAGGTCAGGTCCAGGATCCCGAGTTCCCTGAGGGACCCGCGACCGTAGTACGTGATCCTAAAGGCCCTGCATGGCGGCAGCACAACGTCAACCGCCAGTTCCTACAAAATGAGGAGGATATGCCGCAGTGCAAGACCTTCAGCGCAGGGATTGATTTTATCCGGCGCAATATTCAAAGTGACAATTGGTTCCTGCATATTGAGAGCTTTGATCCCCATGAACCCTATTTTACTCCAGAATACTACAAACAGCTGTACCCACACGAATACGACGGCCCTCAGTTTAACTGGCCTCCCTATACGCGGGTTGGGGAGACTCCGGAAGAGGTTGAGCATCTCCGCTATGAATACGCCGCCCAGCTTTCCATGTGTGACCACTATCTGGGCCAGGTGATGAATATCATGGATGAGTTTGATATGTGGAAAGATACCATGCTCATTGTTAACACGGACCATGGAATTCTGCTTGGAGAGCATGACTGGTGGGCAAAATGCATCTCACCCTTCTACAACGAGGTGGCCAATATCCCTCTCTTCGTCTGGGATCCCAGAAGCGGCCGAAAGAACGAGACGTGTGATCAGCTGACGCAGACAATTGACCTTGCGCCAACCCTGTTGGATTATTTCAATGTTCCCATTCCCGAGGATATGCTGGGGGTACCGCTGAAAGAGGCAATTGCGGAAAACAAACCGGTCCGCGAGGCGTGTTTGTTTGGAATATTCGGCGGACATGTCAACTGTACGGACGGGCGGTATGTCTATATGCTTGCGCCAAATCCGGACCTGGGAGGCAGCCCTTATAAGGGAGAGAACTTATTCAATCATACGCTGATGCCGACTCATATACGTTCTGCCTTTTCCGCAGCCGAACTCAAAAACGCCGTCCTGGCGCCGCCCTTCACTTTTACCAAGGGTATGCCGGTGCTCAAGACGCCGGGACAAATCAGGTTGTCCACACTGGCGCCCCAGGAGCTGCGGGAGGGAGTACAATACAAGACGATGCTGTTTGACCTGGAAAATGACCCGGAGCAGAACAATCCCATCGAGGACAAAGAGACAGAGGAGGTGATGCGTGCCCATATTGTCCGGCTGATGCGTGAAAATGACGCACCCCCGGAGCAATACCAGCGAATGGGATTGAAAGACCGGCGATAAGAAGTTAAACGGAAACAGAGACGCGGCCTTTCAGGGTTATAGGAACCTCTCAAAATTTAAGTACATTTAGTAAGGAAGGAGAAATCTGATATGTTGCTTCAATTATTAAAGAAAAATGCCGCCAGTGTGTTCTTTATTGTGTTCGGAGTGGCAGCACTGGCTATGATGGGGACCCAAATCGTTAGCGGAAGTGCGACCATAGCAGCGGAATCCAGGCAGTTCCCCACGCTTATGCTGAGTATGATGGTGATTCTCAGCGCACTTTCTCTCGTGATTGAGTATGTAAAGCTGAGAAAGAACCCTCCGGAGACGAGTACTCCCGTATTCACCGCGGGGATGCGTAAAGTTCTAATTGTAATTATCGCGATTACTCTTTGGATCGTTCTGCTCACTAAAGTCGGTTTTATTTTATGCACGGCTGCCCTGCTACTTGTGATCACACTGGTTGCGGGGAATAGGAAACCGCTTTCCATTGCGTTGTTAACAGTAGTATGCCCGCTGCTGGTCTACTATATCTTCTCGCAGCTGCTGAACACCCGGCTGCCTGAGATACTATTTAAATAGGGGGAAAAAATATGGATATGTTATTGTCCTCATTGGCTAACGTTTTCACCCTGAGCGCTATTCTGGCAATGCTCGGCGGCTCCGCGGTGGGTATGCTGATCGGCTCTATGCCGGGCCTCAGTGCTTCGATGGGTGTGGCGCTGTTCCTGCCGTTTACCTTCGGAATGGACGCGTCCAGCGGTATCCTGCTCTTAATCAGCATTTATTGCTCAGCGATTTATTCCGGTTCAATTTCCGCGATACTTATCAACACCCCCGGCACATCGGCCGCTACGGCCACATTGTTGGACGGATTTGCCCTGACTAAGAAGGGAAAGGCCAGAAAAGCCCTGGATATGAGCTTGCAGGCTTCTGTTATCGGGGGACTGCTCAGCGGCGTTGTGCTGCTGGCCTTTGCGCCCCAAATTGCCAGATGGGCTCTGACCTTCGGTCCTGCGGAGTATTTTGCGCTTGGGCTTATGGGACTTACCATTATCGCCGGCGTCAGCAGCGAGGGCGTGGTTAAGGGACTGGTGCTGGGATGCTTCGGTTTCTTTATCTCGACGATTGGTGTTGATCCCGTAAGCGGCATAACTCGCTTTACCCTTGGCGTTAAGGATCTGATTAGCGGTGTAGACCAGATTCCGGCCATGATCGGCTTATTTGCCATAGCAGAAATGTTTACTCAAATCGAATCCGGCGCAATGCGGCTGACGGGAGATGTCAAGATTGACAAAGATCGCCTCAGCTGGCGTGAGATGCTTCCTTTTAAGAACGTTATCCTTAAATCCAGCGTCATCGGCATGATCGTCGGCGCCATCCCGGGTACCGGCAGCGGCACCGCGGCATTTCTGGCTTACAAAACCGCCAAAGGCTCTTCAAAGCATCCTGAGGAATACGGCCAGGGGAGCCTGGAAGCTCTTTCGGCCACCGAGTCCGCCAACAACGCCGTTACAGGCGCGGCGCTGATACCCATGCTGACTCTTGGAATTCCCGGCGACGCGGTTACCGCTATCCTGATGGGCGGCCTGACCATTCAGGGCCTTGCGCCCGGCCCCCAGCTTTTTGAGAAAAACGGTGTGCTGGTCTATACAATTATGATCGGCTTCCTGGTGGCGAATATCATTATGTATTTTGAGGGCAAGCTAGCCATACGGGGATTCAGCAAAATATGCAATATTCCTAACTATATATTGATTCCCGTGGTTATTTGCTGCTGTCTTGTCGGCGCATTTGCCGTCCACAATAGCCTCTACGCCGTGAAGGTTGCCCTGGTATTCGGTATTATCGCGTACTTGATTTCCAGGTTCGGCTATAAAAACCTGGTGGCGGTACTGATCGCGATCATCCTGGGGCCTATCGTTGAGCAGAATTTCCGCCGGGCTTTGGTTCTCTCCGGAGGAAGCCCCTCGATATTCTTTACACGCCCCATATGCCTCGTTATTATCCTTATTTCTGTGGGATCAATTGTGTGGCCGCTGATTAAAGCGCACAAAAAAAGAACTTCTGCGGCTACTAAAGTTGAAAAATAAAACAAAAAAAGAAATCGGAGGAAAAAACATGAAAAAAAGTAGTAGACTAGTAACCATGATCCTGGCTCTCGCGCTTGTCGCAAGCGTATCGCTGACGGCGTGCAGCTCCAGCACCGACACCACCACCACCGCCGGCACCACCGCCTCTGGCGCCTCTGACAGTACCGCTGCTGACAGTACCGCGGCTAACACAGACTATCCCAAGGAGGCAATACAGATTATTGTACCTTACTCTGCGGGCGGCAATACCGATCTGATGGCCAGAATTATTGAAATGAAACTGCCGGAGTATCTTCCTAACAGCGTAAGCATCGCGACTGTGAATATTCCCGGCGGCAGCTACATTCCCGGCATGACAGAGGTCTATACGGCTGATCCTGACGGATATACGATTGCTTGTGTTGCCGGTTCCCCCTTATCCATTGTTCCTGCCATGGGTGAAACGGATTATACTCACGACAGCTTTACCGCAATTGCCATGATTACCTCTTTCGCGAATGTAGTCGCCGTAAAGGCGGATTCCCCCCTCAATTCGGCTCAGGACCTGATCGACTATATCAAGGCCAATCCCGGCGAGTTTTCTTACGGTGTGGGCGGCACGACCAATACGCCGAATCTGGCCTTAAGCTCTCTCATTATAGAGGAAGAGCTGGACGTGAAGAGCGTGGTCTATAATGGTAACTCAGAGGTATTAACCGCTTTCCTGGGCGGCCATGTCGACGCCTATGCCGGTGCGTCAACGGACATCAGAGCTTATGTGGAATCCGGTGAGGCGAAAATCATCCTCAATCTTGGAACCGTAGTGGAAGACTATTATGCAGATGCCGTAACGATGGAAGACTTGGGCTATGCCGCTATTGGTGATTCTTACACAGGTTTTGTGGCCCCTCCCGATACCCCGGAAGAGATCATTTTGATTCTTGAAAACGCGATTAAAGAGATTCTTCAGGATGAAGACGTAGTGGCTACCCTGTCGGATATGGGTCTCCAGCCCGTATTCTTAGACCATACGGAATTTCAAAAGATGATTTCCGATTATTACGTGCGCAACGAGGAAATTATTAAACTCCTGGGTCTTACCGAATAGGAAAGCATTGATCTTCGTACAATTATATCCGCGACCAGTTAAGCAATATTCTTAAAAAGTCATTGATGGAAAGCGGTTGTTTTCGTATAATTATGGAAACAACCGCTTTGTAGTAATCAAGGGATTATTGTTTCTGGGGGATTCCTTAACTCCTGTGACGGTCACATGAAAGGGGGAGACCATAATGCTTGATTGGGAGTATATTTTACTCCAACTGAAGGAAGTAACCATTTTTTCTACGGTTGCCCGATTGCTGCTGGCCGCTTTGTTTGGCGGGGTGATCGGCATGGAACGTCTCTGCCACGGGCGCGCGGCAGGCCTGCGTACACACATGCTGGTTTGTATCGGAGCCACGCTGGTGATGATAACGAACCAATACATTGTCGGAGAATTCGGCTCCGGGGATCCGTCCCGGCTGGGCGCTCAGGTTATCAACGGAATTGGCTTTTTGGGGGTTGGCACCATTATCGTGGACCGTAAGCAGCAGCAGGTGCACGGACTTGCTACGGCCGCCGGCCTGTGGGCCTGCGCTTGTATCGGACTGGCGCTTGGGATTGGGTTTTATGTGGGCGCGTTTTTTACGTTCGGCATCATACTGACAAGTATCATGATTCTGACCGGGACGGAAAAGTTCGTTAACAATAAATCCCATTACCTCAAAATTTATATGGAGTTTGAAGCCCATGCGCAGATTGACCAGTTTAGAGCTTTGCTTGCACAAAAGTCCATCAAAATACCCCACCTGGATCTTGTGTGCCCACGCGGATCTGCGGATATGGAAGATCCGCGCGTGGCAGTAATTACTACCCTAATGCTTCCCAGGCGCTGCAGTCACGATGAAGTACTGGCGTATCTGGAAGCCGCATATGGGGCGGTTGCCATCGAAGAACTGCGCTAGTGTACTGCTAAGACTGTTTCTCACAATGGAAGGAGGAGTCCATGATACTTGATTGGGACTATATCTTACTTCAACTAAAGGACGTAACCATTCTTTCTACCTTTATCCGATTGCTGTTGGCAGCTGTGTTTGGCGGGACAATCGGCATGGAACGCGGCCGCCATCGGCGCGCGGCTGGTCTGCGCACGCATATGCTGGTATGTGTGGGTGCTACGCTGGCGATGTTAACGAATCAATACATCGTAAGCGAATTCGGCGGGGCGGACCCGTCCCGGTTAGGGGCCCAGGTCATCAGCGGAATTGGTTTCTTAGGTGTCGGCACCATCATTGTGGACCGTGAACAGCAGCAGGTGCGCGGGCTGACTACGGCCGCCGGCTTGTGGGCATGCGCGTGCATGGGACTGGCGTTAGGGATCGGGTTTTATATGGGCGCGTTTTTCGCGTATGGCTTCATACTGGCGACTATCATAATTCTCAACCGGGTGGGGAGGCACATTGTCAATAAATCCCGCTCCTTGGAAATCTATACAGAGTTTGAAACCCATGGGCAGATTAGCGGGTTTGTGGCGCTGCTTGCAAAGAGCTCCATTAAAATTTCCCACCTGGAGCGTGTGCGCCCGCGCGAGCCTGTCGGCAAGGAAGATTCGCGCACGGCGGCAATTCTGGCTCTAAAGCTTCCAAAGCGTTGCGACCACGATAAATTGCTGGAGGAGCTGGAGAATGCAAATGGGCTGATTATCATCGAAGAGATGCGTTAGCATTTCCTGGTATTTTAATCACCTGCTTGAGAGTTGCGTTGTCTAAGGCACTATTGGACAGTTTAAGATGGCAGATTTTAGAGATGCAGGCAGAGTAAATAACGGATATAACGAAAGTGCTCCCCCTATCCTTGGTAGGGGGAGCACTTTCGTTATATCATGTTCAGGGGATCACGCGTGTGTCTCCGTTTTAGTGCCTTTCTTTATACCGGCGTTTCATAACGTTCAAGACAATCAGTCCCCCGGTTGTGACGCTAAATAACAGGATCCACAAGGCCAGCATGCCGGTGTCGCCGGTGGAAGGAGTATTATCCGGCGTTGGGGCAGGAGCGCTGGTAGGAGTAGGATTGGTAGGAGCAGTAGGAGTAGGATCAGTAGGCGCTTGGGTAGGACCGCCGGTGTAAGTGTTCTTAACTTCAAATACGGCTGCGTTCGCGCTGTCAAAAACGGTGCCGTCTGCATTAGAGATTACATAGTTTCCGTCGGCGTCAACCGTCAATTTATATGTGGTATCGTCTTTCAAATACCATTCAGGGGCAATGGTCTCCCTTAACGTATATTCGGCAGCAACGGGGATGTCTTTAAATAAAACTTCTCCATTACTATTGCTGGTCACCGTAGCTTTATACGGATCCGTGATGCTGGCGGTAATCTCAATCAGTTCAAATTCCGCACCCGGAAGGCGCACGGAGGTGTCATCACTCCTTACCTTATTGAATTGGAAATCAATAACCTCGATCTCCGTATTATAAACATTCTCGACCTTCCAGGGGTCGGGGGCGGAGCTTTCATAAACGATGTTTTCTTCCGGACCAAGGATCCAATAATCCCCATTCTCGTCAATTATTAAGGTATACTTGGCCGGGTCTCCGGTATAACGCAATGGGGCAAAGGTTTCTTCTAACTCATATGCGCCATTAGCAGGCACGCCCTTAAAACTGACGACACCGTCTGTATCACTGTATACCGTATCGGTATAGGGAGACCTGTCTCCGGTGTCCAGTTCGGTGATTGTAAATCCAGCGCCGGGGATGGGAACGGTCGTATCATCGCTTCTCACCTTTAAGAATTCGATGTCGGTCGATTTCGGATCGTTGGTGATGGTGATTACGGTGGTCGTATAAGTACTCGGATCTTCAACGCTGCCGGTCGTAAAGCTATAGGTGGTCATGGGGTCATTCGTCAGCAGGGCATCCTTTTCCTGACCGTTTTCTTTGATTACCCTCGCGTTGACACTCACATAATCACCGGTTTTACCGTTCAGATAGCCTTCTTCCACCAGCCAATATGTCCGGTCGGGATTAAGGAAATAAAAAGTCAGGTTACCGTCTGCGTCGGTTTCGCCACGCTCAAGAAAAACCCTGTCTCCTCCGATATAGGTATAGAGACTGAAGGTAATATCGGGGATCGTTATGTCCGGACGTTTGCTGTCAATCTTATTGATGCAGAGGGAAATGCTTTGCAGCTTCAGATTGGTAAGCGCCTGAGAGTCTGCCGCAAGGGTCATGGTCACGTCGTCGCCATAAGACATTGTCTGGCCAAAGCCTGTAAGGTTTACGCTGTTAGAAACTGAGGATGTATTGGTAATAAGATAACACCGATACTCCAAAATGTAACAGCTCGCCCCCTCCGGTATCGGTACGCTAAAACTGTTATTATCAACGTCATATGTCCATTCAAGCGGTTCTACCAGTTTGTCCGGCATCTTCTTTGTAAGTGTACCGGCTGCGTCTACATCGGCTTCATACAGCTTTACGCTGTCTACATCCAGCTTCAATTCCTCCGGAAGATTGTCGGTCAGGGAGCAGTCAACAAGCTTCAAATCGTTAGGATTGATGTCGACCGAATAGGAGATTGTGCCGTCTGTAGGGTCATAGCCCGCGCCGTAGCCTTTGTTGATCATATCGTTTTTAATGACCTGCTCAGCGTCGGACGTGGGCGATGAAACAGCCGGAGTGCCATTCAGGGCGATTTCGTTCGAAATTGTAACACTATCCGTTGTTTTGAACTCGGGATTATCATCCACATTCACAATGGTTTTAAACTGGACGATCACCGTTTGATCGTTACAAATATCCTTGTCCAAGGTTATGGTAAGTATTTCATGCTCTTCTTGAGTTACTGCGTCCACTCCGGTTTCCACCTTCACCGAATAGTAATTGGTTATAGGATCATAGTCGTCAATACTTGTTGTGCTTGGGTTTGATCGGTCTGCTACACTTATTACCTTAAGCGAATTGGGGACATACTGCAGGTATGCCGCTGTGAGATCGTCCCGCAGGACCGCGTCCGTAGTCATGCTGACTTTGTTTTGGTTAACCCTGACCTCCCAGACAATGGAATGGTCTTCATAATTGTACGGGGTGACGACGGACTTCTTTAACATTTCAACCGGCACGCGCACCGTGCTCCATACGGTTACCGCTTTCGGCAGAGGCACGTCGTTGACAGATCCATTGAAGTCAACGCGATTGACCGCATTGCGGTAATATTCCAGGGGGGACTGCGCGCTCGTGTAATTTATCGCCTCAGGGCCTATATTTCCCAACAGAAAAGCATCGGTGACAAGCGTCTTATATTTAATTACGAGCTTATTTGTGCCAAGGTTACCGACAGCTAATTCTAGCTTGGTCGTACCATTAGTTGCATGCGGGGTGACGGTAAAGTTATCTGGCCCCGCATAGGTGAGTGAACTTCCATCCGACGAGGTTAATGTTGCCGAAAAGCTGGAGCTGTCATATGTAAGCCCCGCCGGTACCGTATCCGTAATTGATCCACTGGTGATATTGACATTGTGGGGGTTTAGCGTAACGATCCATTCGATGGTGTGGTTTTCGGCGTTGTATGCGGCACTGTTAGCGCTGGTGCTGGAGCTGTTACTGGAGCTGTTTGTGAATGATTTCGAAAGCAGGGTCGTATTGACCTTGGCAGGCACAGGCCCGGTTTTGCCGTACTCCGGGGGGACAACTCCTTCGGTCAACTCGATATCAAGCGACGCGTAATTATCAAAAGTGTCGGTTGTCGTGTCAGTGGTATAGTAAGAATCAGCCACCTTGGTCTTATAGGTTATAGTGTAGGTAGATTCATAAGAACCGTTGGCAGAGGGTATTTCAAAACAAAACGAAGCCGGGCCGGCTAATTCATTTCCGGTCAGCGTGGCGGCGGTGCTGATATCTGTATCGGTATAAGAAGATACGTCCGTATATGTAAGAGTGGTTGTACTACTGCCGCCCTTGATCGTAATCGTGTCGGCATATAAGGTAAGCCCTGCCGGAAGTTGATCGCAGAAGGTCAGCTTGGAAATACCGAGACCGTTTGTCGAGACGACCGCTTCCCATTCGATCATGTGATCGGCAGGGTTGACCGCATAGGTACCGTCGGTGCCTAGCGTTACGCCCTTAACTCCTTTTATCAGCAGTTTCTTTTGATCTGCCGTGGCTGTGGCTTCGGCAGAATCGCTTATAGGGGGAAGGCCGGAACCGTCGGGAAAGCTTATGGCCGCCGTATTTTCGACCGTTGTGTCGACCGGCGTTACGTCCGTTTCGTCCTCATTAAAATAAGCCGAAGCGGTTAGGGCCGTCTGGTATTCAAATACGATGTGATGGGGAGCGTCGGCCGTGGGGGTGTATGTATACGTAATGGTTCCGGGAGTGCTGTAATCGCCGGGATTCGTTACAGATAAAGTGGTTTTGGCTGTTTCTGTCGTATATACCGTCACTTTAAAGCTTCCCGGCACATAAGTATGCTGGTCTTTATCAAACGTATCGGTAAGGGTAATGGGGAAAGGTGAAAGCTCCGGGTCCCCGGGGGTGTAGGTGACCGTCCATTTGAAAACGCTGCCATCATACGTGCCCGTTTTCTTAACGGTGGGACGTGTGCGGTCGTCCTTGACATTTATCGTAACGGTAGTTCCGCTGGAAAGCTGGATCGGATAAGACGTTTGATTCCCGATCGTGCCCATATCCAGCACACAGCTGAGCGAGATCGAACCTTCGGATATTCCGGACTTGTAATATTCATCCGAACCCGTCCAAAAATCGCCCTCAAACACGATATAGATGCTGTTAGTGGCAGGATCGACATGTAGGGTGCCATATTGAACAGAGACAGAGCCTGACGGTGTATTGACCTTGGTAAGCATCTGGATGGATGTCGGGGACGCTGATTTTGGCAGCGTCAGCCCTGACGGCAGGGCAATGTAATAGGCGTTTAACTGCCCGCCGTCTACGACCGGCTGGAGTTCGCCTGCCTGAGCGGAAGAAATCGTAAAGCGATATATCATATTCAGTATTTGCGAGGTGGAGATGGCGGCTCCGCCGGATATGGACTTGCCGTCCGCCAGCAGTTCAGTTTTGTAAACGGAGACGACGTTTTCCAGTAAATCAAAATTCAAAGCCCTGTTTGTAACGATTGTGGAAAGCTTCGATTCCGCAGTGACTGATTGGACTGTTACCGATTGCCCGCCGCTGCTTAACATGAGTGTATAGCTGCCGTCCGTATTCGGGGAAAGTCCGGTTGTATCGATTAGCACGGGGACATTAAAGTTTACCGTGATCCCTTCATCGGGATCAGGGATTTCGGTAGTATCCGCGATGCTTTTTGTGCTTTCGCTGTCCGAAGCACCGGAGGATTCGGGCACGGACTCTCCGTCTTCGGTGCTGCCGCTATCCGTGCTGCCGCCGGTACTTTCAGCGGCATCTTTGCTTTGGATATCCGTCAGCGTGCTAAGAAAACTGGCGGTTACATTTTTGTCCGCGTCAATAGTCAGCGTACCAACATCCAGTGCGTTTCCGTCCGCGTCTGTTCCGGTAATGGCGCTGATCCCCTGTTTTGCGGCCATGAGAAGGTCTGGCAGGCGGATCTCCTTAGTGCCTGCCGCCGCCAGCTCACTTCGTGTGGCGGTGAAGGTATAGCGAGCGCTAAGCGGCTCTCCGGCATTAATATCCATGCCATTATAAATTTCAGTCCCCCCGGAGTAGAGGACAGGAGATACCTCACTCAAAAGGCTGGAATTGATAGCCATGACATAAGATGTCCCACTCTGGAATACGAGTGAAACCACTATTATGACTGCGGCCATTCTCCTCATCCAGGAAATACGATTTGTTCTTCTCATCCTATTAAACCTCCATCTTTAGTAATTGCATGTTTAACGGCCTGCATACCTTATGATTGTGCTTCACGTCTTAACGAAAAGCATTGTTTATAATTCTATCACAAATTTATCTACATTTCAAATAGAATTTTCTGACAACCCCATTCTTTTTATAGAAGAGTGAAACAAAACAATTTATGAAAAGTGTGAATTCATCGACACAAAACCTTTAGAAATTGTTTAGCTTTTTCCTTCTTGCAATTTATGCTCTTTCTCTATAATGAGAAAAAATAAGAACTGCACGAAATGGAGGAAAAAAATGAAGCAGCCGGAAGATAAGGGTACGATAAAGAAAAGAAGAAAGAAAGGAAAGACGAAATGGATTGTGGTGGGGGGTGTAGTAGTGGTTGCAATCGTCGCCGGCGTAATTTTCTTTCAGAACGGCGGCGGGGGAAGCGCGATGGCATCGACGCTGCCGCCGATGTCCGCCACGGTGTCTACAGGAACCATAAGCTCGTCGGTCATTGGGACGGGCACTTTGACGAATGAGGATTCTACCGATATTGAGATTCCTTCAGGATTAGAAATCGAAACCGTTTATGTCGAGAGCGGAGATACGGTTGAAATTGGCCAGATTTTGGCGACGGTGACAGCGGACTCGCTGGCGGAGGCACTGACTTCCGCACAGGAAGACATTGCTTCGCTGGACAGCCGGATTAATGACGCAGTCGGCACTTCTTCCACGGAGAAGGTCACCTCGAGTGTAGATGGACGCGTGAAAAAGATCTATGTGTCCTCCGGTGATGATACGGCTGCGGCTATGCTCGAGAATAAAGCGCTGATGCTGATTTCTTTGGATGGCAAGATGGCAGTGAATCTGGAGACATCGGCGCCGGTTGCGGTAAATGACAGTGTAACCGTTACTCTGTCGGGCGGAAGCACGGTAACCGGTACCGTAATTTCTGCCGGCGGAAATAGCTGCAAGGTTACGATGACCGATAAAGGACCGGCTTACGGAGAAGAGGTTAGCGTAAGTGCGGAGGATGGTACTTATATAGGAAGCGGCAATCTTTACATTAACCAGGAGTTAAAGGTGGTTGCCACAACGGGCAAGGTAAAGACCGTGCACGTATCGGAGAATGAAAGCATCTCCGTCGATGATAAACTCGTTACCTTAAGCGGTGATTTTGCTTCGGCAGAATACTACTCGCTGGTCAGCCAGAGAAAGGGTCTGGAGGACACTCTGGAGAAACTGCTGCTGATCAGCCAGAGTGGTGGAATTACAGCTTCCGAAGGTGGAATTATCACAGCCGTGAACGTATCGGATGGGAAAACTCCCACATCAAGTCAGAGCAGCATCAGCACACCTGCGCAGAGCGCTTCCGTATCCACCGGCGGCGGAATTCAGCTAATGTCTTATTCCGGCAGCACAGAGGATACGGTCACGGCGGCAACACTTACAGTACCTGCCGGCACAGCACTGACCGATATAGGCGCCATTGCAGTAGAAGCGCCGGTAACGGGCGGGGTGCCCCAGCGTGTGATTGCAGATACGGATACCGGTCCTTATACCGGAGAAATCCAGTGGAATCCGGCAGCGGAGAAGTTTGCAGAGAACACTACCTATGCCGCACAGGTGAAGCTGACGGCAAAGGATGGATATTATTTCGATTCCAATGCAGATAATGTGAAGTTTACGGTCGAAGGCGCCGTAATTTCCGGAACGGCAGTCCAGGAGGAGAATGGGAAGAGTATTCTGACCTTCACGGTGACCTTCCCGGCCACGGCTGCACCGGAGACGGAGCCTCAGGCGACCGATCCTCAGGCGGCGACGGATGCATCGGCACAGGCATCCACCGGCAGTATGAGCAGCAGCTTAGGAAGCAGTAGCTTGGGGAGCAGTAACTCCAGTACGGCTTTGTCATCCACGGATTCTGCAAGCAGCGACTCCCAGAGTGCAAATTCACAGACAGAAGACAGCAGCATGATTACGGCCTTCAGTGTGTCTTCCGGAGAGAGTATGAAGGTAAGTCTGAGCATTGACGAACTGGATATCTTATCGCTCAGCGTAGGCCAGAAAGCAAGTATTACGCTGGATGCCCTACCGAATAAGACCTTTGAAGGAGAAATCACCAAGGTGAATTCCACGGGAACCTCCAGCGGAGGCGTTACGAAATACACGGTAGAAGTTACTCTTCCTAAGAGTGAATCGATGCTGGCCGGAATGAATGCTTCCGTAACGATCATCACGGAAGAGAAGGAAGGCGTATTAACGATTCCGGCAGCTGCGGTAACAGAGAGGGCTAACCATTCCTTTATCTATAAGGAAATGGATGAGGAAACAGGAGCCCTGTCCGGCCTGACCGAGATCGAAACCGGTATGACCGACGGCACCCGGATCGAAGTAGTCAGCGGTCTTTCGGAAGGAGATGTGATTTATTACCAGGTGATCAGCTCGGACAGTAGTGATGCTGCCATTACGATGCCGGAAGGATTCTCCGGGGGAGCAACCTTCAGCGGCGGAGAAACGCGTGATTTCTCCGGCTTTGGAGGCAGCGGAAACATGCCCAGCGGCGGAGGAGCAATGCCAGGAGGTGGTAACGAGTGATCACTTTACGGAATATTACGAAGTGTTATGAGATGGGCGATGAAGTGGTCTATGCATTGGACCATGCGAATCTCACCGTAGACGCGGGGGAATTTGTCAGTATCGTAGGCCCGTCGGGCAGCGGCAAAACCACGATGATGAATATTATCGGCTGTCTGGATATTGCGGATGAAGGCGAGTACCTGCTGGATAGCCTGTCGATCAATGACTACTCAGAACGGGAGCTGGCAAGAATTCGAAACCAGAAAATTGGATTCGTATTCCAGGATTTTAACCTGCTGTCTAAGATGACAGCAGCAGAAAATGTAGAGCTGCCCTTGATTTATCAGAAGGTAAGTGCCGGTAAACGCCGGGAAATGGTGGAGGAAGCCCTGGAGCAGGTGGGGCTTACCGCCCGGATGTACCACCGGCCTCACGAGCTCTCCGGCGGTCAACAGCAGCGTGTGGCAATTGCCAGAGCGCTGGTGACGAAGCCGGCCCTGTTCCTGGCCGATGAGCCGACCGGAGCCCTGGACTCCCGTACCAGCCAGGAGATTATTAACCTGTTCCACAAGCTCCATGACCAGGGAAATACGATCATTCTGATTACCCATGAAGAAGGAGTGGCCGACCAGGCAGAACGGAAGGTACGAATTCTGGATGGAAGGGTCAGTGAGGTGGCATCATGATTATTCAATCCTTGAAAATGGCCTGGAAGGCAATCCGTTCCAATAAAATGCGTTCCTTCCTCACCATGCTGGGTATTATCATCGGCGTAACCTCTCTGGTGGTACTGGTATCGATTGTCAATGGCGCTACCGGCTCGGTAACGGATCAGATCTCCAGCCTGGGCAATAATCTCCTGTCGGTTTCTATTTCGGATGATAAAGGGAAGCCAATGACCTGGGAGGGCGTACTGGAGCTTGCGGAGGAAGAGGAGTTTGCGGAAACGGCTCCTGCCGGCCAGGGAAATTTTACCGCGAAAAACGGTACGGAGAGCGGCAGCATCAGCGTGACCGGAACCAGTGCAGGCTATTATGACATTCAGAGCCTGACCCTGGGATCGGGGCGCTTCCTGAAGAAGGCGGATCTGGAGAGCAGCTCTTATGTAATTGTAATCAATGCCTATACCGCCACAACCCTGTTTAACACCACGAATGTGGTAGGAGAGAAAATTTCACTGGATGGTGTCCGGTTTGAAATCGTTGGCGTGCTGGAGGAGGAAGAAAGCCGCAGCATGGGCTTTAACATGAGCCGGATGGAGGGGTATATTCCCTATTCCACAATGATGCGGGTATCGAACAGTGTGAAATACGTAACCTCCTTTTACGTAACCTCCAGCAGCGAGGAAGAAATGGACACGGCGGAGACGGCGATTACCGATATGCTGCTGGAGCGCTTTAACCAGGATGACGAAGCCTTCAGCGTACAGAATTCCTCCGAATTGATGGAGACGTTAAGCTCTGTTACGAGTACGCTCTCGCTGATGTTGGGCGGAATTGCCGGGATTTCTCTGGTAGTAGGCGGTATTGGAATTATGAATATTATGCTGGTGTCTGTCACGGAGAGAACGAAGGAAATCGGAATTCGTAAGGCAATCGGTGCCAGCTATATAAATATCATGATGCAGTTTTTAATTGAAGCAGTGATGATCAGCTTATTAGGGTGTCTGCTTGGAATCGGACTTTCCTGGCTGGTGCTGTTTGCGGCAGGCCAGTTGGTAACGAGTATGACCTTTTCCCTTTCCATGGGCGTTGTATGGCTCGCCGTTTTATTTTCTGCGTTCATCGGCATTGTGTTTGGCAGCTATCCGGCGAATAAGGCAGCGAAGAAAAAGCCAATTGACGCGTTGCACTTCTCTTAAGGTCTGCTATAATATAGGTATGTTTGGCCGGTTTGTCCGGCGGCAAATCCCATGCAAAGGAGAATGAGCGGTGAATTTAAAGCAAAAAATACTGCTGACCATCAGTCTGATGATCTTTGGATCCCTGATTCTGATGCTGACGGTGGGTGGTTCTGTAATCCGTGCTTTCTCCAATCAAATTTTGCCGTCCCAGCAGATGATAGATTCCAATGTGCTGTCGGTGGAAAAAGTGTTAAACCAGTTTCGCCCGGATCCCTGGAGCTGGAGTGAAATGGGGACTAGCCTTCAGGAATTGGGATATGCATTGGTGGTCAGTGAAAATGGCCAGGTAGTCTATGACGCCACTGCTTCTGAGGAATCGGACAGCCAGGCGGGCCGGCTGGAGGTGCTGCCTCTCTTGCAGGGATTCGAGTGGAAGGAGCATGAGGCACAGGTATACACCACACAGGGAGTTACTGTGGTGGGGGTAAAATCAGGCCCTTATACCGTGCTTGCCATTCTTCATAATTCGGGGCAGTGGATCGAAGGGCGTCAGATCCTGATGGAAGGGATTTTTTTCCCCTTTTTGATCTTTGGGCTGATTTCCATCGGGTTGATCTTACTGGCAGCACAGATCTTTACCCATTATCTGGCAAAGCGGATTATGAAGCCGATTAATGCATTGGAAGAAGGCGCCAGGCGCATTTCCCACGGAGACTTAAGCTTGCCGGTGGAATATGACGGCAGAGAAACCGAGTTTGCCACTGTGTGCAATGCCTTTAACCAGATGCAGACCCACTTGAAGGAAGAGCAGGAGAAGAACGCGGCTTTTGAACGGACGCGGACGGATATGATCCGAGGCATATCCCACGATCTCCGAACCCCGCTGACTTCTATGAAGGGTTATATCAAAGGCTTGATGGATGGTGTGGCCAGGACGCCGGAACGGCAGGAGCAGTACCTGTCGATTGCCTACCGGAAGGCTTGTGA
>Ga0153924_1000204_pt1 | contig 39793 bp, 17 predicted proteins | sample TSNJ008MetaG_FD_104709 | JGI IMG/M metagenome (GOLD analysis project Ga0153924, IMG submission 104709) | Attine ant fungus gardens microbial communities from New Jersey, USA - TSNJ008 MetaG | ecosystem: Host-associated > Fungi > Mycelium > Unclassified | place: USA: New Jersey, Wharton State...
AAGAATTAAACAAAGAATTAAGCATAGAAGAGTTGAAAAAAGAGGTTGAAAGGCTTACGGCAGAGCTGGAAAAGGAAAAAGAGAAATCAGCCGCCCTGCAGAAACACCAGGACGACTCCTTTCCCCAGGAGAAAAAAAGCTCCCGTCTGCCCGGTATCCTGTCCAATATCGTATTTTACCTTATCATCATCGGTGTGGTGCTGGGCGCATTCCTGCTGTCGGGAGATGAGAGCAGTCCACGCAATGTGTTCGGATACAGTTACTTTACGGTACTTTCCCCCAGTATGCAAAGAGAAATCCCCAAAGGAGCCCTCGTAATCACGAAGCACATTGATCCGGAGGAAATCCGTCTGGGTGACGATATCACCTTTTTTAAAGACGAAACCACCACGGTCACCCACAGAGTGGTAGAGATCTATGAAGATTATCAGGAAACCGGTCAGCCGGGCTTTCGCACCAAAGGCATTGAGAATCCAGGCCCCGACAACGATATCGTAAGTGCCCCTAACGTAATCGGCGTCGTCCAATTCATCATGCCGGGCGTAGGAGCTGCCCTGGCATACATAAAGAGTAATTTCTGGCTGGTCAGCATTATATGTGTGCTGCTGCTGCTGCTGTCAGTCTGCATAAAGGTATATATCGCAAATGGCGAAAAGAAAGAGAAAACGGTTTAACCAAAGCATGCCGGAGGACCCTGGTCTTCGAAGCTGCTTTGTTAAATAAAAAAAATTATAAGAAGGAGAGTTATAACATGGAAATTGCAAACCCAAAGAAGAGAAAATTCAAAAGACGGTCTTCGGCCATCATGGCCGCAGTACTTGTGATCGCCTTGCTGCTCACGGGTACATTTGCCTACGTCAGCAAAACCCAGACGGCGCTTAACGAAGCGGAGGGAGAGGTCGATAATGACGTTATCCTGCACGATGATTTCGATCCTGACGCTGATTTTGAGGCGGGTGCCGAGAAATCGGTTTACGCAGAAAACACTGGGGATTCCCCTCTCTATGTACGAATCCGTTTGGATGAATATATGGAAATCGCCGGCGTCTCAATGGTCGATGGCGCAGTAAAAAGTGACGTGGACACCTGGACGACGCACGTTCCTTTGAACAGTTCCACCGTGGACGACTGCCCGGAATTTTTCCATGATTACTGGACGTGGGAGATGGGCGGACAAAAATACTATATGCCTAAGGCTCTGCAGGATCTCGGAAACATCCTTGCCAGCGGCGCCATTCAGGACACCAACGCCACCGGAGCCGTGAACGTATATGACGGTACGGAACCTGGTGTTAAACCAACCCTCAATGCCACTAAGGTCATTACCATGGAGCAATGGATCAATGAAGGAATGAAGCCCGGCACTTTCTGGGTAATCGACGCCGACGGTTGGGCATACTGGGCGCAGGCACTTGATCCCGGAGATGCAACAGGACTTCTGCTGTCCAAGGTAACGCTCTCACCGGTTCCGGACGATGACTATTACTATGCCATCAATGTAATTATGCAGGCGGCATCCAGCGGCGACTGGGGCTTTGATACGGCATATGCAGGCACGATGCCTCCGACCGGCGATGCGTTAGAGCTTTTGAATAAAATCGCAGGACTGGAAGCTACGGTAAAAGCCGTAACCATTACAAACGGTTCCCCGGTTTATGTCAATGAAGGTTCACAGGTAGCCCTGTCAGCCAACGTTTCATCAAATAATGGTGCATCCACGGCAGTGACATGGGCAGTTGACAGTACAGCCGGTACCGGAACGGGTAATGTCAGCGTCAATAGTAAAGGCATTTTCACGGCAGCAGCGGCTTCAGCGGGCACAACAGCCATCGTGTCAGCCACCTCTGCAGCAGACAGCACAAAATCCGCAACGACAAAGATTATTGTCATCCCCGCCGGAACAACAGTTGTCCAGGGCGGCGATGGAAAGATGTATGTTGATTATGGCGACAACACGTTTAAGATGATCAATGACGACGGCAGTCTGGGCGATCTGATCTGCGGCGGTGCAGATACAACACCGGGAACTGCTGACGACCGTAAAGACGTGATCGTTGCCGACAGCGGCGAGAAATACTTAGGAGAGAATGCCAATGGTTCTTATAATAAAGCAGGTCCGGATGGACTCTTAGGCACTTCCGACGATGAGTATGTATGGAAAGACAACGACGCATTGCCGATAGAAACCAACAATGAAAGCCCCACACCTCCGACCAATCCGAGAGATATTGTCAAGAGCGTAGTAGTATCACCTGCTTCCATAGCTGTCACAAAAGGCGATACCCAGACCTTTACGGCCGCAGTCACTATGGGGGATAACAGCATCGGTGCAGATGGCGTGACCTGGTCAATAGACGACACCACAAAGGGTTCAAGCATTAATTCTGGCGGTGTGTTGACAGTAGGGGCAAGTGAGACCAACACCACCCTGATCGTTACCGCAACGTCAAAGAAAGACGGAACGACAGTGGGTACGGCAACGGTAACGGTGAAGGGAGACGGGATTTCCGCCAGTGAAATAACAGCAGCAGGCTTTAAAGTCGTAGCCTATGCCGATGCAAGCTATGCGATTACCGGTTGGAACGGCGAAGGGGCCAGCACTGCAGAATATGCGTTGATCACCACCACAAGTGGGAATGCAGGGGGCACTGCGACATTTGCAGACCTCCAGACCGCAATGAATACCTGGTTTAATAATACCTGCCCGGCAGCGGTGAAGGCGGCAGCGGTGAAGCCAAGTGGCGTAACCACAACGGTCGCTATGACAGTCACTGAGGCAAGTCATGGTATTTCAAATCCCACGGCAACATCGGCAGCCACCTTGACGTCAACGAATAGTAATACACTGGCGTTTGCCTTATCAGCCAGTGAAGCATACAAGTGGGGCGGCGGAGCTGCGTCCTACTATTGGTGGACGCGGTCGGCTTACGACTCCACGTACGCTTGGTATGTCGGTTTGCCGGGCTATGTCGATGGCTATCCTCGCACGAATACGCGTGGTGTTCGTCCTGCGCTTTGGGTGAAGATTTCCTAGTTAAATCTGATCTCTGAAATCTTTAAATTCGTCGGCGGGAGCCGACAATCAACCGTGCGGCGTGAGCAGTTTTATCCGCCGTAAGGAGGACGAAAATTTTGAATATGAAAAGCGGTATTGCTGCCGTTTGCTATGTATTGTTTGAATCAAAAAGGAACTTTACATTGCCAACGAGAACGCAATGCGAATTGACCATTATCATGAAAGCGAAAGATTTATGCAAATATATCATGACAATCACACAAAAATGTCCAAAGCAATTCAGATTCACATATGTCAGCCGCTTAATACGAAAGATAAAGGATGTTACTGTGCAGACAGAAAAACCAATGACAGCCTTGCAAGCTGCAATGGTCATTTAAAGCATGGTCATACGTATATATTGAAAGCAAAAACATATAAGGAATTTGTTTTAACCTAATCTGGCAAGAAGTCCCCCACCTCATAGGTGGTGGGATGAATTGCAATAACAAGCCGGGCGGCAGTGGCGGGCATATACCCCCCACTGACAAGAGGTTAAGTCAGTCCGTCCTCAAGGGACGGAGGATGGAGCCGTAGTGCTCCATGTCATCATGGGTAGCCGTCTTGCTTATGATATGGATTGAAATAACAGAAAATCAGAGCAGACGAAGTCTGCATTTCAGGAGGCAAAACATGAAGAAACGCATTACACATAAAAAAGTAGCCGGAACCGTGGGCATTCTGACAGTCGTGGCACTGCTGCTGGCAGGAACCTTTGCATGGTACTCCGGTGTTAATCAGGTTAACGAATTTGTGGGCACGTCCCCCGATAAGGAAATCGTCCTCCACGATGATTACGATCCCGATACCGGACAGAAAGACGTTTTCGTTGAAAACACCGGATCGAGCAGCATGTTCGTCCGCGTCAGGCTGGATGAATTCATGGATCTGACACAGAACACGGCTCCTTCCACAGTGGACTGGACCACCCATATTCCGGACGCAGGCATTGAGGACTGCGGGCTGTCCAATGACGCACTGGAATTATACCATGACTATTTCACATGGCACCTGGGCGGGCAGAAATATTACATGCCGGGTACCCCCGGAACCGTGTCACAGGATTTGAACGATTACGATCCTGCCGGCGCATATTACCAGTCACTCACCCCGGCGGAGCAGGCAAAGGTAGCCCAGACGCCTCTGGCACAGATCATTTCCATGGTTACTTACAATAGTTATACCCAGGCGCAGAAAACCGATTTCATTGGCTGGATCTACGATACCGACGGTTATGCCTACTGGTCACAGCCTCTGTTCAAAGGAGATACCACCGGATTGCTCTTAAATTGGGTTGATACCGCCGCTTCCATCAAGGATCTGCAGGATTACTACTATGCCATCAACGTTGTGGTAGAGGCAGTGGACAGTCAGGATCTTGACATGTGGTTAAGCGGAGCGGCTTCCGTATTTGACGGTACCAAATTCTACGATGAAGCAACACCTGACGCAAAAGCAGCCCTGGATATCATCAGTGCCATCAGGGAAAGCACGGATCCGGCCAAAACCGTTACCGGTCTTGAGATCGATACAGTTCCGGCAACGGTAGTTTACACGAAGGGTGAGGTCTTTGACCCAACGGGATTGAAGCTCAAGGTCACCTATGCCGACACCACCACTGAGATCATTACGACAGGCTACAGCTATTCACCGGCAGGTGCCTTAAAGATCAGTCATACACAAGTCACCTTCAAATACGGAGGAAAGACTGTGTCACAGACGATTACGGTAAATGATTAATCGAATAACAAAGAGGATAACATCAACAAAGGATCACCAGGAGGCATAGGATGGAAGGAGTAAGATCACTGAAAAATCAAGCGTTCTACAAGGTTATATGTCTGCTGCCGGTCTGCATTACAGTGTTTTTGACCGTCGTGACCACTACCCTTGCCTGGAGCAGGGGCCTGAATGTGATCAACGAATTTATAGGCGCCGAGCCCGAAAGCTATACCGTGGTGCTGCAGAAATATGAAAAAGACATAGACGGAACGCTGACTGCCATCCCCATAAAGGATGCGGAATTTTACCTTTACAGAGAAGACGCAGAGGGTGATACCCAGATTGGCGGCAGGTTCTCTACAGATGAAAATGGGCGGATCACGGTTACCGGTCTGTCAGAGGGTGCCTACTATTTCCTTGAGACCGACCCCACCTATGCCTACACTTATGACAGGGACGCAGACGGTGATATCACAAAGTATGTCTTCACCATCGATGCGGGTACCGACAGCACCCGGCCGGTCACGGTAAACGCCTGCAACCAGAGACGGCATTCCAGTCTGGAGATTTCCAAGAAGGTACAAAATGCAGACGGTACTGAATTAAGCCGGGAGCAAAAGGAGCAGGCTTTTGTATTTACGGTCACCTTCTCAGACGGTGGAACGTATCAATACAAAACCGGAAGCGGGGAACATACCCTGGAGAGCGGCGGTACTTTAACACTGGCACACGGGCAGACGGCCATATTTGAAAGACTGCCGGTGGGTGTACAGTATACCATTACCGAAACCCCGGTTCCGGGCTATGGAACCACCAGCACCAACAGCCAGGGGCATATCCAGGCAGCGGGTGTTACGGCCGCATTTGTGAATACCTGTGATAAATCACTGACAGGCAGTCTTGCCATCAGCAAACAGGTATCCGGTACCGGAGCGGATCCGGACAAAGAATTCCGGTTTACGGTCACTTTCGATATCCCCGGCACCTACCGCTGCCGAATCAACGGCGGTCCGGAGCAGACCCTGGAAAGCGGCGGCGTCCTGACGCTGAAAGATAACGAAACAGCCATATTTGAAAATCTGCCCACAGGAACCGGATATACCGTAGAGGAAGAGGATTACACCCCGGACGGTTACACGGCTGCAGTGCAGAAAATCGAGGGATCGGTCATCCCGACAGGCTCAGAAGCCGGATTTCATAACATTTATGATTCCCCCATTCCGGGCAGCGGTTCCCTTCAAATCAGCAAACGGGTATCCGGTCTCAAACCGGAGCCGGAGAAAGAATTTGCGTTTACCATTACATTCAGTGACGGAGGCACCTACGGGTACAGCATCAATGATGGCAGTCCAAAGACCCTGGAAAGCGGCGGCAGCATCCGGTTGAAACACGGTGAAACGGCAGTGTTTGAGGATCTCCCTGCGGGTATATTATATACCGTAACAGAGGAAGACATTAGCGGGGACGGTTATATTCCGGGCATCCGGCACATAACCGGTACGATTGCGGATGATACTGTATCAGAAGCAGCTTTCCACAACTATAAAAATGACAAGGGCGATACGACCCTGGTGGTGAAAAAACTGGTCGAAGGAGAAATCCCGGAGACAGACAAAGATAAGGAATTCAATTTCACTGTCACCATAAACGGTGAGAAAACCAGATTTTCCTTAAGAGCAGGCGAAGAAAGAACCTTTACCCTGCCCCTGGGCGCAGCTTACGAGGTGTCAGAAGAGGATTACTTTGCCGACGGTTATCTGCAGTCTTCGGTCATAAACGGAAACGGCACGGCATCAGGGCAGGCAGTGGAATGCATTGTGACCAATACATTTATCGGCACGGTGATGACCGGCATTGGCGGTGTGAAGACATGGGATACTGCCAAAGCTCCCGGCATTGCCCTGCCGGACAGCATTACGGTTTATCTGAAAAACGGCAGCAGGACCGTGGCGTACGAAACAGTCAGGCCGGACAGTGCCGGGAAATGGGAATATACCTTTACAGTTCCCAAATATGATGCTCAGGGAAAGGAAATCACGTATACCGTTGACGAGGCAGACCTTGATCATTATAAGAAAACCGTAAGCGGATATAACATCAAAAACACCTATGTACCGGGAGTGGCAGTCGATCTGGCTGTGGAAAAGGTAGTAATCGGTTCGCCGGAAGAGGAATCAGGCTTTACCTTCCAAATAGTACCGGTAACCGAAGAGGCTCCCATGCCGACAGGAACGACCAACCGCACAAAGACGGCGACCGTTACAGGTCCCGGCAAAACAAGCTTCGGCACGGTCAACTTTGACACCGTTGGTGAGTATGTCTACAAAATCACAGAGGTGCAGGGAAACGCAGACGGCTATACCTATGACACCACGGTTTACACGGCAACCGTCCGGGTAACGAAAGAAAATCAGGAATTAAAAGCGGACGTTACCTATACAAAGCAGGGTCAGAACACAGCCGTCCAGCCGGTATTTACCAACACCTATGGGGAAGAAGATCCTCCGGTATCCGATGAAAAAGTCACGATCAGCGGCACCAAGACCTGGCGGCACGGCAGTAATCCGGTTACAGGCCGGCCAGAGAGCATCACGGTCTATATTAAGAACGGTGATACCACTGTTGTGACCAAAGAAGTAACCGCAGAGGACCACTGGAAATGGACCTTCAAACTGCCAAAATACGACGGGTACGGCAACGAAATCGGCTACACCGTAGACGAAGGCGACATCAGCGGCTATGCCAAATATATCAGCGGATACGATATCGTCAATACCCACAGCACCTTTAAGCCGGACGAAGCGAAAGTCACGGTCAGCGGAAAGAAAATCTGGGAGCATGGCAGTATTGACGCTTCCAAAAAGCCGGAGAGCATTATCCTCTATGTGAAAAACGGCAGTCAGACAGTGGCCAGAAAGCAGGTCACCGCCGCCGATCAATGGAGCTGGTCCATTTCACTGCCCAAGTATGAAGCCGATGGGATCACCCCTGTCACTTATACGGTCAGCGAAGGAAATGTACCATATTATACCGCCACCGTAAAAGGATACAATATCACCAACACATTCAGGGGATATGACTATCCGGGTGACAATCCGGGAACCGGCAGCAATCCAAAAACCGGTGACAACACCCCCATCTGGCTATGGATAACCGTCATGGCAGTCAGCGCATTGCTTCTGGTTATCACATTTACCGCAGGCAGAAGAGCGAAAAAAAGGAGAAAATAAGGAGAAAATAAGGCAGACCAACCGCATTTTCAGGCGTTAGGAAAATGCGGTCCTGCCATACGAAAGAGAAATAAAGGAGGCTATATGCGGCTTACATTAGAATCAGATTATGCCATCAGAATTGTAGAATATCTGACCAGTAAAAATAAGGTGGTGGGGGCGGCGGAAATCTCAGAGCAGGCTTCTATCCCTCGCCGGTTTGCAAAGAATATCCTGCAGAAATTGACAAAAGAAGAGATCATAAGATCATACAAGGGAATCTACGGAGGCTATGAGCTTGCAAGAAATCCGGAGGAGATCAGCCTGTATGATATTGTGAAAGTTACGGAGGGTTCCCTTGCACTGAACCACTGTAGGCAGGGTGAGAAAAAATGTATCTGTGTGTCGGATATAGGCTGTCCTTTTTCTGAAATATTTACAGAAATGTCTTTGGAACTGGAAACACGGCTGCGGGAAATTAAATTTGGACCGGCAGTTTACAAAAGTCAGATGGCAGAAGGAAAATAAATGCCAGTCTGAAGGAGCATGTAAATGCTGCCTTGAAAGAGCTTAAAGTTTTATATAGATTAATAAACGGATGAGAGTATAATGAAAGTTATATTTTGCATCCGTTTTTATTTTCAATACAATCCGGTATAGCTTATAACGGCAATGGGAAAAACAATTGGATAAGAATTAATGAAAGTGTAAAAGATTTTTTTGCAATTTCTCTCTGTAGGATTTATAATGAATTTGTAAGGGGATTATTATAATTAAATGGGATGATTTAGATTCCTTTACAGAAGGAGCTTCAGGAAAAAGATAAGGATAAGATTGTGAGGTGTAACCAATGTCAGGACAAATTTATACAATTAATCAGATTAGAGAAAAACTGGATTCGGTATTTAAGAGATACGATATAAGAAAAGCCATTTTATTCGGATCCTATGGAAAAGGAACTGCTACACAAAAGAGTGATATAGATTTATTGGTGGAAAGTAATTTAAAGGGGCTTCGTTTTGTTGGGTTTACGGAAGATGTCAAAGAAGCCGTTGATAAAGATGTAGATGTTTTTGATGTGTCTCATATAAAAAAAGATTCAGAAATAGATACTGAGATTGCAGAAACAGGGGTAATAATTTATGAGGAATGATATAATCATTGAAAAGCTTTTGAGGTATATAGCTAAAATTCAGAAGTATTGTAATGGAGCGAATTATGAAAAATTTGCTGTAAATGATATAGTAGTAGAGGCCTGTGTATTTAATCTGAGTCAAATAGGAGAACTGGCGAATAAAATTGATGCGGAATTTGAAAAAGCACATAGCAACATTCCATGGAAGCAGCTTTATGGACTTCGGAATCGAATTGTACATGATTATGAAGGGGTGAATTTAAAGCTGGTTTGGGAAATTATTGATAATGATTTAGAAGAGTTAAAGCAGACACTGGAAAGTTTATCCAATGACTAACCATCGGTGCCAGAAAGAAAATGAATGCCAGTCTGAAGGAGCATGTAAATGCTGCCTTGAAAGAGCTTCAAGTTTTTTATTGAGCTTTCTTATTGCACATGCTATAATCTGCATATGAGTGCCGTGTACAGGGTGGCTTCCTGGTCGCATTGCTTACCTATATAGATAAGCGAAAATAAAAAATGCCTACCCTGTCAGCAAACAGGATAGGCGCGTCCTCATGTAGGAAGTAAATCTACCTTTGGGCTTCCACCTTGTGGGCGGTTGCTCTTTTATATACTCAATATAACATATTTTTTTTATAGTTGCAAGAGTTACTTGCAGCTACAGGCATAAATGGTATATCTATTTCAGAATTTTATCTGATAAAGGGGGACTAAGAAATGAAAAAGTTTTATGGAATTCTGCTAATGTGCATGATGCTGTTCATATATTTACCAATAGTTGGACATGCTTCCTCACAACAATCAAACGTATTAACAAAACCGCAGAGGGAAGCGTATGCCAAAGGGGAAGCCCTGGTTATGCTTAATGAAAAGGATGTGAGTTCATACAGTGGACGCTCATTTGGAAGTGCTTTTGCAGGGGTTACCATCGAGAACACCTGGGATTTTAGCAATACTCAGGATACAGGCGCATCCGGCTTAAAAAGAAGTGCGGATGATTCAGGTTCAACCGTTCTCCATGTTTCTTCCGATACATATTCGACCGATGAGTTAGTCAACATGTTCAGCAACCTTCCAAATGTAGAGTATGCGGAGCCGAACTACTCTTGTTATGCCACGGCGCTAAGCGCAGACACCTATGGGGATTATCAGTGGGCGCTTCAAAACACCGGTCAAAATGACGGCAGTGCCGGAGTCGATATCAATGTGGGTGCTGTTTGGCTGGCAGGGATTAACAGAACGAACCGTGTGGTTGCCGTGATAGATTCGGGGATTAATTACAACCACGAGGATATAAAAAATAACATGTGGATAAATCCGTATGGAAAGGTGCTTTCCGGTGTATACGGCTATGATTTTGCCAATGGAGACGCTGATCCAATGGATGATGACGGTCATGGAACCCATTGTGCAGGCATTATCGCAGCACAGGGCAATAATAATACCGGAATCAGCGGTATCAACCAGTCGGCAAAGTTAATGGCGCTTAAGTTTCTGGACGAAGAGGGTATGGGCTATCTTGATGGTGCTATTGATGCCTACTATTATATTTATAAGGCGCAGACATTGGGCGTGAATGTGGTTGCAGTCAACAATTCCTGGGGAGCTAAGAGTTCATCGAATATTTTCGCCGGTGTAATGGACAAGGTTGGTGAAAAGGGTGCGGTTTCGGTATGTGCAGCAGGAAATGAATCCATAAATGTAGATGCGGAGCCCGATATCCCCGGTTGTACGGACAGCAAATACGTAGTCAATGTTGCGGCGGTGAAAGAAAACGGTGACTTATCTTCCTTTTCTAACTATGGTGTGGAGAATGTGGATATCGCAGCCCCCGGCACAAATATTTTGTCAACGGTCACAGAGGATACGTTTAATCCGACGATCTACCAGAACAAAGCGGACTTATGTGCGCATTTTTCGGATTTTACAAATACTTCCACTTTTTCAGATGATTACAAAATTACAAATGAAAAAGGCAATGTAACAACGGAAATTACTTCGGATAATTATTTTGGCCTGAAAAATGATGATGCAAAAGCATTAAAATGGAATATCAGCAATGCGAAGGTCAACAGTGAATATCATATGTATTTTCCATTTGTTTCAAGTGAATCCAATACACCCGTTTATATGAGCGCAATGGCGAAAATTGCCTCTGCGCCGGTCAGCAATAACTGGTGGTATTATGGTTGTTCGGTTGTGCTCAGTTATGCTGAACTGGAAAGCGATGGTACGCTGCCGGAAGATTACGACCCGGAGGAAAACATGATCACCTGGACGGGGGCTGACGGCAGTCAGGATTATTGGTCTCACATCTTTGGAGCAGCGATGGAAAACACGGATGCAGGGAAAGACTATGCGCTTGTTTTAAGTGTTTATGTGAATAAATCAGGTAATTATACTATTTACCTGGATGATGTGGCGGTGAGCAGGGAAAATGTGGAGGCATCTGCTTTTGGGAAGTATGATTTTTACAGTGGGACCTCTATGGCAGCTCCTGTTGTCACCGGTGCGGTAGCCTTACTGAGTTCTGTAAAACCGACCTACAATGCAGAACATTTGAGTTTAGAAATCAAAAATATGGCAAATACTTCGAGTTACCTGAACGGTAAAGTCGCTTCGGGCGGCATGCTCGACTTAACGAATTATAATGTAGCAAAGCCGTATTTGAGTTTGGCAAAGGTCAATACGAATGGGACGGTCACGCTCAGTGGTTATTCCTTTGGAACGGCAAAGGGAACAGTCGTGGCAAACGGAACGGCAATCGCAAGTGCGAATATCCAGTGGAAAGATAAGGAGATCACAGTGCCGGGGAGCAGCCTCATCAATAAGGTGGTGACCTTTGAAGTAACGAATGGCAGCGGTACGGCAAAGGATACCTTCTATCTGGTGGATGGAAAGAAATCTTTTACAAATGTTGCGGATTGTACTTACATGTTTGACGGAGGCACGTTGACGACGGATGGCGAATCTCTCTATTATGTAGATGGAGAAGGTGAGCTATACCAATACATGCAGAACTATTGGATGCCTCTGGAAGAGATGGATTTGGATAAAATGTTTCCAAAGGCTACGACGGAAGAATTGATTTACGGGGAGTTTTACTTTGATTCAGAACTGGTATATCTGGATGGCAGTTTCTACGGCATTGGCGTGTTGGATAACGGATATACAATGGATTACTCGTTTATCCGTTATAACCTGAAAAAAGACAAATGGGTGAGGGTAGGAAATGCGCCAAGTGACGGAGAGTTCGCTTTGCTTGTTCATTCTACGTTAGCGGTGTATAACGGAAAGCTGTATTTGATGGGTGGGTTAAACACAAGAACCTATGAACCAGGCAAGGCAGTCCGTGTTTACGATCCCGTAAAGAAAACCTGGAGTGCAGGAACCGGTTTGCCGGAAGCCAGATTTTCCGCAATTGGCAGACAGGTGGGAGACAGCCTGGTATTGGTGCTCGGCGGAAACAGCAGTGGAACTTCCCCCAAAACGCTTGTCTATAAGAACAATACATGGACGACAGGAGGCGCAGTTGCAAATCCCCTTAATTACTCCGCTTATCTGGCTCCATCCGATGCGGATAATGGAATACTTATTACAGATGAAGAGACGGAAACAACGGGATATTTTAGAGAAATAAAATATTATCATGCGCCGGTAGGCGTGATTTCTGATGGCCTGATCATATCAGGGCTGCCCAGCGATTCACTGGGAGATACCTATACCTATAGTCTTTCGGGTAAGTCCTTCAAAGCTACCGAGTATCAGCTTACCACAAAGATTACCGGATACGATGCGGCAGGGGTGGCAGTTGGCAGTAAATTTTATGTGATTTATGGAAATGAATCTGATATTTATGATATGGATGATGACTACGAAGATTATGGAGATTATATGACAGGTTATGGAGCAATAAACCTTGTAAGTATACCTGTAAAGTCCGGTTTGTTCTCGGTTTCCGCAGGTACGGTGAAGAACGGTATGATTTCCGGCATCGGAAATTATCTGCCCGGTCAGAACGCAACCCTTGAGGCGGTGCCGAACAAAGGATATTATTTTAAAAAGCTTACGGTAGACGGCAAAGTGATAAGCGGCAATACCACTTCAGTTGTCATGAATAAGAATGTGAAAGCGACCGCTGATTTTGCGGCTTATAAAACAAAAGTTACGTTAAACAACAAGAATGTGACATTAGCACCCGGCAAAACCAGGCGGCTGAAGGCAACAGCTAAGGGAAGCGCCAACGGAAGCAAAACAGTAACGTGGAAGTCGAGCAATACGAAATATGCAACGGTTAATAATAGTGGTAAAATCACTGTTAAAAAAGCAGGACTTGGTAAGACCGTTACCATAACAGCAACGGCAACAGACGGTTCCAGGGCAAAAGCTACCTGCAAGGTGTCAATCTGGAAAAGAATAAAGAAAATCACCTTATCTGCGAAGAAAACCACATTAAAGGCAGGAAAAACGCTGCAGATCAAAGCAAAGTTTAGACCGGGAACGGGGATTTTAAAGACCTTGACATGGACTTCAAGCAATACAAAGTATGCAACGGTCAGTACAGAAGGGAAGGTGACGGCCAGGAAAGCGGGGATTGGAAAAAAAGTAACAATTACGGCGACGGCAACGGATGGCAGTAAGGTGAAAGGGAGATATGTTATTGAGATTAAAAAGTAGTATTGAGTAATACCATGACAGACAATAAATTATTATTGGTGGCACAAGGCTAATGTTATAGCTTTGTGCCTTATTTTTTATATTTATTATAATAAAAAAATAAAAATAAATCGTAAGAAAATTAACTTTTTTGGAAAAATACGGGAAAAACGTAATTTATCATAATAATTACGGAGAATAATGAATTGAAGTAAAAGAAATATTTGATAAAATAGATTAAAGGATTAATCTTTCGACAAAAACTATAATAAATTAATGATTTCTAATTTTAATATAAGATAGAATTATTTCCATAGACATGTATGAAGTTTTACATGTGCTGTGTTGACAAATAAACCAGAATTATGGAGATGACAGATGATAGGTCGATAATACTTATCAGTGTGCTCCAGGGCATTTTTGAGAATTCAAGTGTCCAAGTATATAACAATTAAGGAGGTGAATTGAATAAATATATTGTTTTAGTCATTTTAGCAATCAAATGAAACAGGCATTCTGAAGGATATGCACAATAATGTTAGTGATTGCAATGATGACAGATATGATTTTAGGTGACTTTGTCATTGTGCAGGCAGCACCGGCTGAAACAGAGCCGGAGAATTTGGAATTTTGATCAGCAGTACGAATGATATCTATTTATTTTATTGTCTGAGGAAATAATAATGGATTTAGAGAAAGAATTTAAATATGAAAAGGGAGAGAAAACTTTATGAGATTACGTATAAAATCAAGGAATAAGATAATATCGTTACTTATTGTATTTGCGATGATTATTTCTATGATCCCATTATCAATCATACCGGCGATTCCGGTACTGGCCGCTCCGGATGACCTTACAAGAGCTGACATGTACACTGCTGCCGAGGGCAATATCGCCCGCAGCGGAACCCCCACCGCCCAGGTCACGAACCCATGGCAGACGGGGACGGGGAATGGTCCAATTGCGCTTAATAACGGCGTGCTTGGCGGGAACACCATCCATAACACCACATGGAATCCCCTGAGTACCGTGAATCCTGTATGGGTTCAGATTGCATGGGACCAGGAGCAGACCATAGATGCCACGCGCGTCATGTGGGCTTGCGAAGGACCTAGCAGCAATATCAGGCTTCCGGTAAGCGTGATCGTCCAATACTGGGATGGATCGGCGTTTCAGGAAGTCACGAACATGAGAGATCCAAACGGCGCCGCCGTAACCAGTGTCGGCTGCGAGGGAACTTATGGACCCAGTGATACGAACTGCAGCAACATGAGGGAGTGGAATGGCGTGACCTTCGATGCAGTATCCACGACCCAGCTGCGCCTGGTAATGACGATCCAGAGCGGATCCGAGGGTACCGGCATCGGTGAGTGGGAGATTTTTAACTACACAGGCGAACCTGAACTGAAGTCCGCATCCATTTCAGGAGACAATCAGATCGTTATGTCGGAAAGCAAGGTGTATACGGGGAACTATACGGTCAACGGTTTGGAAGGCGTTACCTATGAATGGAGTCTTGAAAGCCCGAGCGCCGTAATCGTCGGCAGCAATACAGATGAAACGGTTACAGTAAGGGGAACGGCTCCGGGAACTGCGGATCTTGGATTGACGGTACGGCATGAAAGCGGGGTACAGGAAGCCACTGCCACCATGCCGATCACCATAGTCAATATCTCGGGATCTATTGATGGTGCAGCTACTGTATATGAAGGCGTAGAATCAGAATATATTGTTAACGTAGAATCAGGCTCATTGGAGGACATTACCTATACATGGGCATTGGATAATGCGAATGCGACCATCGTAGGCAGCAACACGGATCGGACGGTTAAGATAAAAGGTGTCACAGCCGGACCTGTAGATCTGACGGTTACACTGGGTCATGCGGAGAGCGGTCAATCCATTCCTGTAACCAAGGCCGTCAATATTAAGAGTCCGCTAGATGCAGTAGTAGATTATGAAACCAATACGGCAGCAGGGCGGGCGCCAATCTTACCTCGAAGAGTTGTGGTCAGTGACGTACGATTTGACACGCCGACGGCGAGTCTTGTCGATGGTCGTAAGGGATATGATTTTGGTGAATCCTTTGAGGACAGCTTGATCCCGGTAGTATGGGATATGGATAGCTTCTCAGCTGCTGACTATGCCATTGACAAAGTGGGAGAGTCCTTTACCGTAACCGGTGTGACAGCACCTGACAGCAGGGTCCCCGGACTGAACGCAACTGCCATCATTACCGTAGTAGAACCTATGGCAGCTCCGGATTATAATCATTCCATCACTTCCGAGAACGTCATATTTGAGGATGAATTCTGGAAGCCCAAGATGGATGTAAATGCAACTTCTACATTTGACCATGCCATTACACAATTAGAGAATTATAACAATTCCAATTATACGATTCGTAACTTTAGAAATGCCCGTTCGAGATTACAAGCCGTATGGAATGGCGACGACAATCCTGCCGCACCGGCATATACGGGATACGTATTCCAGGATACGGACATGTACAAGACATTGGAAGCATTCGCTTACAACTTGTCAACCATTTGGGATGATCCCGAAATGCAGGATAGAAAAGTATATTTACAAGACACATTGGACGAATGGATTGGTCTCATTGAGGACATCCAATACGCAGACGGCTATATCGGATCCCATTTCTCCGCACGTTCCACGAGAACGAATGGTACGGCCGGAACACATACAGGCAGGACGAACCTCTCCATGGTACATAGGTGGAGCAGCATGGCCAAGCATGAGATGTACAACATTGGACATTTCCTGGAAGCAGCCGTGGCCTATACGCGTTACTCCGTCGCCACGGGTCAGAACGATTATACTTTATATGAAGTGGGCAAGAGAGCGGCAGACCATATCGTAAACGTATTTGGAGAAGATGGTTATCGCCACGAAGTGCCGGGGCATGAAGAGATTGAGCTGGCTATGATGAAGTTCGCCATTCTGGTAGAAGAATACGAAGGCGTGGGCACAGGACAGAAATACAGAGACACGGTAAAACTATTAATTGACAGACGTGGTGAATCCAATCGTGCGAATGTTCGTGAGAGCGGATACAATGCGGGTACTTACAGTCAGGATTACACACCGCTTAAAGAAGAGACTAAAGCAGTGGGACACGCCGTTCGTGCCTGCTACCTCTATACAGGAGCAACGGACGTGGCAATATCCCTGCCGGACAGTGATACCGATAAAGCAGCATATCTGAATGGCATTGGCAACATTTATGATTCTATGTCCGAAAAGAACACCTATATTACGGGTGGTTTGGGTTCCGGTGAGTCATCCGAAGGATTTGGACCTGACTATGGTCTTCCTGCGCAGGGAGCCTATCTGGAAACCTGCTCCGCTATCGCCGGAGCCAATTGGTATCAAAGACTGAATCTCTACTATGAAGATGCCAAGTATGCGGATTCTTATGAGAAAGCATTATACAATGGCATATTGACCGGCGTGGAATTGAACGGAAAAAGATTCTATTATGGCACTGATTTGGATAGTGCGAATGGTAAAAGCCGTTCAACCTGGATGGATTGCGCCTGCTGTCCTCCGAACCTGATTCGTACGATTGCCAATATCGGCGGTTATATGTACACCGTGAACAAAGACGTAATATTCAAGAACCTGTATGGCGGTAATACGGCCAACATCAACGTGGAAGGAACCAATGTCAATATCAAGGAAGTATCAAACTATCCCTGGGATGGTGAGATCGACATGACAGTAACACCTGATGAGGAGAAGGAATTTACTTTGAACCTTCGTATACCCGGATGGATCAAAGCACAGAAAAACCAACAGGTTACGATTATAGTCGATGGCGAAGAAATCGATGCGACACCCAGCGCTAAAGGTTATGTAGCCATCACGAGAATTTGGCCGGCAGAAGGTACGGAAGTTTATATGAATATGCCGATCGAAATCCGATTAACAGAACCGGATGACAATGTAGGAGCGACCAGAGATTATAGTTCAACGCAGGTGGATTCGAGCTGGAGAAATGCAGACAACAACATTTGGAACAAAGTAGCCATCGAGAGAGGCCCTATCACATATTGTGCAGAGCAGGCAAGCCTCCTGAATTCAACGAATACGGCGGCATCTCAGGTCCGCGTGGGCAGGAATGATGAACTGACTGCCACATGGAATCCCGACTTGCTCCGCGGTATTGTGGAGATTCGCGGTACGATGAAATATGGTACTTCGGATGAATCCACGGCAACCCAGGAAGTTCAATTTATACCATTCTACACCAAGAACAACAGAGGCAACAACAGAGGCGGCAATGGCGACGGTGCAAACCCGAACAACGGCGGATCAATCCGTGTATGGTTCCATGCAGTACAGGATGATCTTGACGTGGATATCCGAGGTGACAAGAATAGAATAACTGAAGATGAGACAGCGAAACTGATTGCTACACCGAAGGTCAACTATGCGGTGAAAGAGCAGGCGAATAGCTATGAATGGACAATTATTGAGGGTGCCAACGTGATTGCAATGGAAGGCGATGCAGTACCCGGACTGACTGCAGACAGCGGTTATGAGAAGATCGGCGGGCAGGGTGGTCTGACGCGTCCGAACTCAACGGCTTACTTCTGCGGCGTGGAGCCAGGCAGTGCAACGGTGCAAGTCCAGATGAAAAATGCAGCCGGTCAGGTAGTTGCTACGGATACGTATGAGATTACCGTAGAAGGTGAGGTTGATTCTGCGACGCCTCCGAGCATCTCCGGTCCTGAAGCTTTGAGTTTGGCAGAAGGTTATGCGGCAACATCATCCACTGCATTTTCATTAGGCGGTGCAACACCGATTACGGTAACGCCAGACACGACCCATGGCGGCAAGATCACATGGAACAACAGCTTGAAAAGATTAGAAATCGCAGCCGGCCTGGCAGTAGGAACTTATCCGGTCGTATTAACCGCAAACAATGGTAATACTCCGGATGCCACAATGACATTTACCCTGACGGTTACGGAGGCACCGCCTAAGATTAGCGGAATGAACGAGATGACGTTGAGGGAGGGTTATGAGGGCACCTCTACGAGTGCATACAACATCACGGGTACGGCACCGATTACGGTAACGCAAAACACGACTTATGACGACAAGATCACATGGAACAATGAAACGAAGAAATTAGTCATTGCGGAAGGTTTGAATGAGGGTACTTATCCAGTCGAACTTACCGTAGCAGGCAAGGCTGAACCAAATGCAAACTTAACATTTACATTGACGGTTAAAAAGGCCGTTGATGCGAAGCAGCTATATGAAGCCCTGGTGCTTTATTACATCTATGATCCGGATGAAAAAGGCGCAGACAATAAGACGGTTAAGGACTATTCCTTAATGAAAAACGACGGTATAATCGAAGGAACACCATCTGCCGCACAATGGACGGGTAATGGATATGCCATCAATTCCGGCAATTATATCAGCATACCCACAACGGCCAATCTGGTTGGACCAAACATGACATTAATATTCACCATGTTACGTACGGCAGCGCAATCTGGCAATGGCAGTCTTTTCAGTGGTCAACAGGCATGGAATTCATCATTTGGCATCTGGATGAACACCAATGGACCATACTGGGCACAAAGCGGTGGCAGCACTAACCTGGGTGATGGCGGATATCCCATGGAAACTCTATGGCCGGTCAATCGTACGAGAGAGTTCGCTTTCTCTATGTCGGCACCGGAGACAGAAGGCAATGGTTCAGGATTCTACATGGTTGATGGCGAGAAGCTGACGGTTACGCCGCCTGCTAACCGGATCGTAACGCCAACGGAAGCACAACTCACCGGCGGTTACCGCATCGGTCAGAACTCCTGGGGCGGTGAGAATTTAACAGATGCTACATTCAGCAAGCACATGATATTTAACAGAGGTCTTACAGAAGACGAAGTGCAGGCCGTATATGACGGTATCTTGAATCCTATTACCGTGAATCACAGTGTCATTGGCAGCGAAGACACCGGTACTCTTACAGCGAAACAGGCCAATGGAAATGATCTGCGTAATGGCGGCAAGGCAATTAGGTCAACCGATGTAGAATTCACCGCAACTCCGGAGCCGGGCTACGAGGTCAAAGAATGGAAAGTAGATGGTGTTGCAGAGCAGACAGCAGGAAATACTTTAACACTTTCCAGTCTTCAAAGTGATACGACTGTGACGGTAGAGTTTGAGTTGAAAGGGATTCTTGAGCTAGTAGAAGAAGCAGCTCAGGCAGCAAAAGATGCACAGGAAGCAGCTGATGCAGCGAAAGCGGATGCTGATAAAGCGAAAGCAGATGCAGAAGCAGCGGCAAAAGCAGTAGAAACCGCAGAAACCGCAGCAGAAAATGCAGAAGCGGAAGCAGAGAAAGCAGCAGCCGAAGCAGCGAAAGCACTGGCAGAAGCAGAAAAAGCAAAAACCGAAGCAGATAAAGCAAAAGTCGAAGCGGATAAAGCATTAGAAGAAGCCGGAAAGTCAGAGACAGCAAGAATTGCAGCGGAAGCAGCGAAAGCAGCAGCCGAAGCAGCGCAAGGAAAAGCAGAGGAAGCGCAAGGAAAAGCCGAAGCAGCGCAAGGAGAGGCAGAAGCAGCGCAAGGAAAAGCAGAGGAAGCGCAAAGGGCAGCAGAAACAGCGAAAACAGCAGCAGAAACAGCAAAAACGGCAGCAGAAACAGCCAAAACAGCAGCAGATACAGCAGCTGCGGCAGCAGAAACAGCCAAAACGGCAGCAGAAACAGCCAAAGACGATGCAGTAGCAGCAAAAACAGCAGCAGTAGCAGCAAGAGACGAAGCTGTAACGGCAAAAAATGACGCTGCAGCAGCAAAAACAGCAGCTCAAACAGCCAAAAACGATGCGGAAACGGCAAAGAATGACGCTGTAACGGCAAAATTGGCAGCAGAAGCAGCAAAACTGGCAGCAGAAGCAGCAAAAGCAGAAGCAATAGCAGCAAAAACGGCAGCAGAAGCAGCAAAAGCGGATGCAGAAGCGATAAGAGCAGATGTAATAGCAGCAAAAGCGGCAGCAGAAGCAGCGGCAGAAAAAGCAGAAAAAGCAAAAGCAGATGCTGAAAAAGCAGCAGCAGACGCAGCACAAAAGAAAAAAGATGCAGAAGAAGCAAGAATAGCGGCACAAAAAGCTCAAAAAGCAGCCGAAGAAGCGCTGAAAGCAGTACAGGAAGCACAGGCGGCAGCGAAGAAGGATGCAAATGCAATCGATTTGGCCGGAAGAAAAGTTAAAATCAATTCGGCTAAGAGAACAAAGAATAAAATAAAGGTCACTTTGAAAAAAGATACGGCAGCAGCCGGATATCAAATTCAATACTCATTAAAGAAGACCTTTAAAGGTAAGGCTACCAAAACCACAAAGAATACCTCCTATACAACCGGCAGTCTGAAGAAAAAGACGTATTATGTTAGAGCAAGAGCATATACAACTGATTCCAGAGGCAAGAAAGTATATGGACAATGGAGTAATGCAAAAGTAGTTCGGGTAAAATAATAAATGTAACTTTATCAAAACGTAATTAATTATGGTTCCCTCAATAGATATAGTATCTGTTGGGGGAACTTGTTTTTCGAAATAAAAAAACTCCCGCAATTATGCACCATTGCACCAATTGCGGAAGTTTAAGGGGAGGATAAGTATTTTTCATTTCTCTTTTGCAAATTGCTCATAATTGGAGGGGGATCCAATCATCAAGCATACGCTTAATCAAATAGTAGTACCGACGTTTTAACCGACGTTACTTTCTATGAGATTAATTATAGTATGAGCAAAAAACATTATCTTATACAATTATTTGAAATTTTTTATAAAAAAAATTATTTTGAAAAAAACTACAAAATGTTATATAATAAACCTATTGCTATACAAAATAAGATTATATAACAAAGGATGGGATAGAAATGGGATTATTAAAAGAATGGAGAGATATAGCGTATTCTCAGGAAACAGATAAAAAGGAACTGCAGAAATATTGGACAGAGTATTTTTTGGTTGAAAAAGGGATTTATGAACAGCTTTTAGAGAACCCTGAAGAAGAAGTGAAAGGAACCGTAAAGGAACTGTCTGAGAAATATGAAACACCTGTTTTGACGATGGTTGGTTTTTTGGATGGTATTAATGACAGCTTGAAGATTGGGAATCCGATTGAAGAAATGGATGAAAATACGGAAGTAAGCCTGGCATTCGACAAAGAAAAATTATATAAGAATATGGTAGATGCAAAAGCTGAATGGCTGTATGAACTTCCCGTCTGGAATGAAATCTTTGATGAAGATACAAAGAAAGATCTTTATAAAGAGGCCAAAAAAGCCAATACCATTGTAAAGGGAGAGAAGGTTGGCAGGAATGATCCATGTCCTTGCGGCAGCGGAAATAAATATAAAAAATGCTGTGGTAAATAGAATCTATCCGCCATTATGTCTGCTAAGCTGATACGCCGCCCACAGCAAATACACCAAGGCGTTTTTGAATTTGGGAGTAAAGACAAAGGAGAAAGAGTGTTTATGAGCATAGGCTTGATTATCTTAGGCATACTGTGTTTAGCGTATTATATCTTTTTGTGGACACATGGACTGGATTTTTCTATTGTTTGGCTTTGCTGTGCTGCTGCATTAATATGCGGAGGCCTTATAAGAAGCTATATGCATCGGCATGAGCTCCATCTGCCGGGGGCTGTGAAAGTCACAGGTGGAATTATTATCACAATTGGAATTATCTTCTTTGTTGTAGTGGAAGGAATGATTTTTCATGGAATGATGAGAAAAGCAGATTCCAACCTCAACTACATTATTGTATTGGGAGCGCAGGTACGGGGAGAGACACCCAGCAAGGCACTTCGAAAAAGACTGGAAAGGGCAGCCGTATATTTAAAAGAGAATCCGGACACCAGGGCAGTGTTGTCAGGTGGTCAGGGAAGAGACGAAATTATTACGGAAGCGGAAGCGATGTATCGTTATTTGAAAAATGCAGGCATTGCAGAGGAACGGCTGATAAAGGAGGAGAATTCTACCAACACAGAAGAAAATTTGCGTTATAGTGCCGAAATGATAGGAGATAAATCAGCTCGAACCGGAGTGGTAACGAATAATTTTCATGTTTTTCGTGCAGTGGAGTTGGCTAAGAAACAGGGATATACGAATGTATCAGGTATTCCTGCAAAGTCAGATCCGGTGAATCAGCCGCATTATATTGTACGTGAATTTTTTGCGGTGGTTAAAGAAAAAATAGTCGGAAATATATGAAACGGCATTCCGACCGGAATTTTAAAGATAAATAATAAGCAGTGAAGCGGATGAAAAATGTCCGTTTCACTGCTTGCTTTTATATTAGGACTTAACTTTTGCTGGAATTGTTTTTACCATTTACCACCGCCACCGGAACTGCCTAAAGTCATATTCGTACTGCTGAATGTTAGATTTCCAATTAAAGTGCTTCCGTTATAGAATGAATAAGTTGAATTCTTTTGGAAAGCAGGTGTTGAAACTACAATAGATTGATAAGCCTTAGGCGGTGTTACTTTGATTATTTCATTATTAGCAGAATCCTTTACGATAAAAGTCGTACCTGCAGAAGCCGTTGAAGTAAGGGTGACTTTTACGGAGCACTGGGTAGAGGTAGAGGATGGTGCCTGAGCCATACCTGAACTGCCTGCTGCGATTATAGTTCCGCCGCTGATATTAAAAGTACCATCATAATCCAATGCAGCGTTGCCATTATCGGTAGGACCGTAAACTACGACATAACCGTCGGTCATAAGGAAATCTCCATTTACATCGATACCATCGCCGGCTGCATTGACCGTAATGTTACCGCCAGAGATTGACAGCGAACCTTTAGAGGTGGATGCGGCGCCGCCTCCGCCAGGACGGAATTTATCATTCGGATTACTGGTAGTAGTTGAATCCACGCCGCCTGCCGCATTGATACCGTCATCGCTGGCTATTATTGAAATATTGCCGCCTTTCAGATACATATCGGCGCCTTCAATTCCTTCATAGGACTTCAGAATAGTAATATCTCCATCATTGATGGTTAAGGTGACGTCAGCATGAATCGCATCATCACCGGCGCTAAGCGTCAAGGTTCCGCCATTGATTTCTAAATCATTGTTGCTGTGTACGGAATCATCCACAGAATTAATTTGGATGGTACCTCCGTTGATTTGCAGCAAACCGATACTTTCCGTATCAGAAACCAAAACACCAGAGGCCAGACCTTTATCTGTTGATTGAATATTGATATTTCCACCGTTAACAGTAAGACCGGCATCTGCCTGTATCCCGTCATCATACGCCTGGATATTGATATTTCCTCCATTGATGAAAGCGCCCAAAACCGCATCGGCGAAGACGCCATCGACGGGATCAGCGGTTAGTTTTAAGCCGTCCCCGGTGGTGGAAGTGACGTTGATCGTTCCCCCATTGACAACAAGAGAATTTTTGCCGGAAATACAATTATTGCTTGCAGTGACATGAAATGTCCCGCTTTCGATAGTCAGAATCTTCTTGGATTTAATGCCATTCATTAACGGAGCATTCACATTCAGGGTTCCTTTACCGTCAATGGTCAGGCTTCCATCTATATAGATCGCAGCGTCCGGATCAGACTCAGTTGTGATACCGGTCACATCATTAGTGGTATTATCTAATATTGTAAGGGTAACATCTGTTGTTCCTTTTGTCGTATAGATGGCAGAAGAGATAGAATTATTTAAAGTTACGCCATTTAATATCAGATGAATGTCCAGACTCTTCGTATCGCAATAAATCTGATACTCGCTCATGGTTCCGGTAAATACGTACGTACCGCTTTGCGTAATTGTTACAGTACGTTCATCCTCGTTAAGAGTAATACCGGAGGCATTTTCTGTAAGGGTGGCACCTGCAGTGGAAAAACGGGCAACATAATAGTCAGTTCCTTCGGCACCTAAAGTCTCCAGTGCAGGGTTCTCTTCGGGATCAATTTCGATTTCCGTTTCTGATTCCGTTTCAGTCTCTGGTTCCTTTCCGGATTCCGTCTCGGAACCAGTATCCGGATTCACTTGAGTTTCGGATTCCTGGTTAGTCTGGCTTTCCGGCTCGGTTTCATCTGTCCTATCAGCCACCGCAGATTGTATTTTAACAGTGGAGTAAGGGCTGTATACATTTTTACCATTTACAGTGCGGTACGTTCTGATTTTGTAATAATATACGGTTTGAGATTTTGCGGTTGAATCTGTATAGCTCAGTGACTGACTGCTTTTAACTTCCTTGATTTTCTGATAAGAGCCTGATTTGTCAGTACTCCTGTAAATCTCATAGCCGCTAATGCCTTTTGTCTTTGCTGACGTCAGTTTGATTCCATTACTTGCAGCCTGAGTCTGTAAAACAGGTGTTGTCAATACCGACTTACCGGATTTTATTTTAGAAAAATTACTGTAGGTTAGCTTGCTGCTTGCTTTTTTGTAAGCCTTGATCTTGTAATAGTAAGTTTTTCCGGTTTGAATGCCGGTATCTGTATACTTCGTAGTAGAGCCGGAACGGACAGTTTTAATTTTTTTATATCCGCTGTTTTTCTTTGTACTCCGGTAAATAACATATCCACTTGCCCCAGACACTTTTTTCCATTTAACCAGCAGCTTATTATAAGCTTTTGAAGTAACAGATAAAATCTTGGGTTTCGCAATGCTGGTATTTGTGGCTGCAAGCACGGTGGAAGTACCAAAGATGGATCCGGAATCAGGCATACAACTTGTTATAACAAGTGCAATTGCGATTGAAATACATAATTTTTTTAGTTGCTTCATGTTGATATCCTCCTATCTTTACATGCAATTTTTTCCTATAATTAAATATATAATATAAGACTGAAATTAAACTGAAATCAGACCAAAGAATTATGAAATCACCGATCAATAAAAATATGAAGCAGTATTCCGGCCGGAATTTTATAGATAAATAATAAAGTTATTTTTTATTTCAAAAGGTCTTAATAAGGAAGGTATAGCAGAAAGGATTGTAATTAATGGTAAATTGATATTTTTTATTATGTTTTCTTAATTAAGTCTTAACTCTCTTGCACTTGGGAACAGCCTGTGATATAAACTGAGTGTACTACCTAAATTAGTACACAACACACACATAACTTTGTAAGGAAGTGGGGTATTATGATAGTGATTGATTATCAGAATCGGCAGCCGATCTATGAACAAATTGTAGACCGTTTCCAGACATTGATTATTACCGGAGCTTTAAAACCGGATAGTCAAATTCCTTCGGTTCGTTCGCTGGCAGTTGAGTTGTCCATCAACCCGAACACGATTCAAAAAGCATATGCTGCTTTAGAGCAGGAAGGATTCATTTATCCGGTAAAAGGCCGGGGGAATTTTGTGTCGGGGAACAGTGATTTAAAAACAAAAACACAGGAAGTATTTTATGGTACAATGAAGCGGCTGATACGGAGGGGGAAAGATTTGGATATCGGCAGGGAGACGCTTTTGAGCAAAGCGGCGGAGTTTTATGAGGAGGAACCATATGATAGAAATTAATGGAGTAAATAAATCATTTGGTAATATCAAGGCCCTGGATAATGTGATAGCTTCCATACCGGATGGCAGTATTTTTGGACTTGTAGGAACCAATGGAGCCGGAAAGAGTACCATGCTGCGTATATTAAGCGGCGTCCTGCAGGCAGATACCGGAATGGTACTGGTAGATGGAGAAGATATTTATGAAAATCCGGAAGTAAAACACAAGGTATGTTTTTTGGCAGACACGGCATACTTTTTCGCAAATGCAACGGTCAGAACCATGGCAGATTATTATGCAATTACGTATCCGGACTTTGACTGGGAACGGTTTGAAGAGCTTGTTGCGAAATTTGGGCTGGAAATGAAACAGAAAATCAATACGTTCTCAAAAGGAATGAAAAAGCAGATTTCCGTTCTTTTAGGGATTTGTACAGGAACAAAATATTTACTTTGTGATGAAACGTTCGATGGTCTTGATCCGGTCATGCGTCAGGCAGTAAAGAGCATTTTTGCATCGGAGCTTATGGTTCGGGACTTTACACCTGTGATTGCGTCCCATAGCCTGCGTGAACTGGAAGATATTTGCGACCATATAGGCCTGCTCCATAAAGGAGGCATTTTATTGTCGAAAGACCTGGAGGATATGAAGTTTCATATTCATAAGATACAATGCGTCATTCAGGACCCGGTGCTGGAAGAACAGATGTTAGCTGAGCTGCATGTATTGCAGCATTCTAAACGGGGTTCACTTTTGACAGTAGTAGCAAGAGGGACAAAACAGGAGATTCTAATGTGCATCGAAGGGAAAAATCCTTTATTTTCAGAGATCATTCCGTTGACATTAGAGGAGATCTTTATCAGTGAAACGGAGGTAGCCGGTTATGACGTCAAAAATCTCATTTTCTAAATTATTAAAGGAAGATATGAAACGCAGAAGCTGGCTTATAGCTTTGGTATCGGTATTATTGTTCATTGCTCAGCCGGTTATCATTTTATTTCTGGTGGAAGGGTTGATGGATTCGGCAAATGAAGGCTTAATGACCCTGGCGGAAGTAAAAACAGATTATATGAACCTGATCGGTTTTGAAGAAAATTATTTAGTTGCAATTTTGCTGGTACTGTTTGCCGTATTAATTGGCATCAGCGGTTATTCCTACCTGCATTCCAGGGTACAACTGGATTTTTACCACAGTCTGCCGGTTAAGCGTCGGAAGTGGTTTCTGGTTCAGCTGGTCAGCGGACTATTGATTTTTGCAGTGCCATATTTCTTGAGTACGGTACTTTCGCTTTTGGTTGGAGTTGCTAACGGGATTATGGAAGCCGGAATTTTTGCGGCGGCAATGGAAAGCTTTATAATCAACATACTGGGATTTATGGTGATATATCTGACAAGCATATTGGCAATGATAATGACCGGCAAGATCTTAATAGGCATTATGGGATTTTGCACCTTTCTGGTATATGGACCGGGCGTTATTTTTGTACTGAATAATTTGATCGGCAGATTCTTTACGACAGCTATTGGTGAACAAGCATATGGAATGGCTTATTCATTGTCTTCCCCCATATTATTATGGTTGAAAGTAAGGGAAAAATGGCAGGTCTATGATAAGGAAACCGTAAGTGCATGGATATATCTGGGAATTTTAATCTTATTGGTCATTGTATTGTTCGGACTGTGTATGTGGTTGAATACAAAGCGGAATACGGAAGCGGCGGAACAATCTATGGCATTTTCGAAAACAGAAAGTGTAATCAAAATAATGTTGGTAATTCCGCTGTCATTGGCCATAGGGTTGCTGCTGTCTACAATGGCGCATCGAAACTTTGAAGTCTGGTTTTTTATCGGCATCCTGCTTGGTGCGGTACTCATAAATGCCATTATAGAGTTTATTTACCATTTAGACATCCGTGAATTATTTGTCCGAAAATTGCAGTTGGTACTTGCGGTTTTGGCCACGGCAGTGATAGGATGCATATTTCAGTTTGATTTTATCGGTTATGACAGTTATCTGCCGGCGATGGAGGACGTAGAGCAGATGGCGCTATATTCATATGGAGTCAATGGAAGTTTTGCCTACAAGGTAACAGAGGATGATGGCATTACGCGAGTTGAATATGGTGAGCGGGCAGCATTGGATGAAATGGTGATTTCTGACTTTGAACCAATCTATGAAATAGCCGGAAACGGTGTCAAAAACGTAAGAAAAGAAACGGAAGGGATGGACTTAGTTCCCGTCTCCGTAAAATATGTTTTAAAAAATGGAAAAAGCGTCTACCGCAGTTATCAGATAGACAGAAATGTTTTTATGGAAAGTGAACAAGCGTTATTCACGCAAGAAGAATACAAACAGAAAATATATCCAATCTTTAGCATAGAATCGGCAAATATACAAAGCATGTTTTTAATGTCACTTAAGGGGGAGGTGCAGTTAGAATTAACGGCAGACCAAAAGGCAAATCTGTTGGAGGCGTATAAAACCGAACTACGGGAAAGCACTTTTGATGATTTCTATTATGAAAATATGTCAGCCAGAATCAATCTGGAGTATATGCGGGGGACACAGGCTTCTTCGTGGTATAGTGAATATGGATATCCGATTTCGAAAAACTTTACAAAGACTCTGAGCTTGTTAAATGAATATGGGTACCAGACAGAAACTGAAATAAAGGCAGAGACAGTATCGAAAATTACGATATATAACTATAATACAAGTCAGACTTTATTTTACTCGTCGGAAATAGAAATCAAAGAAATTTTAGCGGATTTTTATGCGGGAAGTATAGATATGGACTACGGAAATATTGGTGGGTTAAACTATGATTTAGGTGTAGAAATTATTATGAAAGACGGCAAGGCGGTCTGGGGAAATTTTAAAAATGAAGTCATACCGGATTGCGTATCAAGTCAAAGCGGATACTCGTAATCCGCTAGGTTGCTAAATAAAACAAATGTAATTCGGGGGCTGATCCATATCAGCCCCAATCTTAACATCTTTTTTACACACAAATGTGTCAAAATTCGATATAATGTGTTTGTCAGTTGAAAATAGCATTGACAAGAATTTTTTGGATACAATGAGAGTGAAGGCATTGTATTGGGAATTGGGATGCAAGACTTATATTGTAGGAATTTGTTTGCAATGTAGGTCTTTTTTTTCGCAATATTGAAAAAGGAGAAAACAAATGAGTGTAGAAAAGATATTGACTTTATTAGGAGGCCTGGGATTATTTCTCTATGGAATGCAGATGATGAGCAATAATCTGGAAGCGGTTGCGGGAAGTAAGATGAAAGGTATTCTGGAAAGATTGACCTCGAATCGTTTCCTTGGTGTATTGGTGGGTGCTGTGATCACGGCTGTAATCCAGTCTTCCTCTGCGACTACGGTTATGGTAGTTGGATTTGTGAATACCGGACTGATGAACCTGCAGCAGGCAGTCTGGATTATTATGGGTGCGAATATAGGCACTACCATAACGGGACAGCTGATTGCATTGGATATCGGTGTATTGGCTCCTCTGATTGCCTTTAGCGGTGTAATGCTTTTAATATTTTCCAAGAATAAGAAGGCACAATATATAGGCGGCATTATTGCGGGACTTGGTGTTCTGTTCATAGGAATGGGAATGATGAGCAGTGCGATGTCTCCGCTTCGCGATTCAGAAGCTTTTGTTAATCTAATGACAAAATTTTCCAATCCATTGCTGGGAATCCTGGTGGGGGCAATATTTACGGCAGTAATTCAGTCTTCTTCCGCCTCCGTAGGCATTCTACAGGCATTGGCAGTGAGTGGATTAATTGGAATTGACGGTGCTGTTTATGTACTGTTCGGGCAGAATATAGGAACTTGTATTACGGCGGTATTAGCATCTATTGGGACGGGCCGGAATGCGAAACGGACCACAATTATTCACTTAATGTTCAATGTTATGGGAACGGTTATATTTGTAGTCATTTGTATGATAACACCATTTACAGATTGGCTGGCTCATTTTACGCCGAATAATCCTGCGGCGCAAATTGCCAATGTGCATACGGTATTTAATATTACAACCACCTTGCTTTTATTACCCTTTGGTAAGACACTTGCCACCGTTGCAACAAAAATATTGCCGGATAAAAAAGAAGAAATTAAAGATGAAAATAAGTGGCTTGACGAAATCATGGCAGTTCAGCATCCCCTTGGAGCCTCGAACATTGCCATCAGCAGCTTAAAAGAAGGAATGAAAGAAATGCTGCAGCTGGCATATAAAAATGTGGAGCAGAGTTTTGCGGCTTTTGAAAATCCGGATTCATTTGAGATGGAGAAAATAAAAGAACGGGAAGAAGCGATTGACCTTTATAATGTGAAGCTCTCCCGGAGAATTTCAAAAGTGCTGTCTATTGAAAAATCATTGGATGATATTAATTCCGTTAACAGTATTTTTAAAATCATTGGGGACATTGAACGCGTTGGAGATCATGCGATGAATCTGGCAGAATATGCAATAACAATAAAGGACAAAGGACTCCATTTTTCTGCCTCTGCATTAAAAGAGATTGCAGAGATGAAAAGATTATGTGCTCAGGCGATGAGTGAAATTATGGATGCCGACGTAGGAAACAGCCATCAGATATTGAAAAAAGTAGTTGGATATGAGCAGCAGATAGATGATACAAATGAACAATACCGTGCAAACCAGATCGAACGTATCCGTAAAGGTGGCTGTGACATCGAAACTTCAGTTCTCTATACAGAGATGCTGACGGATTATGAACGTATCGGAGACCATATTTTAAATATCGCACAGTCTTATGAAAAAATCACACAGTAATAGAAAAACAAAATTACGCTGTCATCCAGAGCGAAGTAACAGACCGGGTAACAAACCATGGAAAATACAGTGATTTAGGGATTTACTTTATTAGATAAATATGATATATTTTTTGTGAGATGTATTGTTTTTTTATCGAATATTATTGTATAAAGTCAGAAAATAAAAAGTATTAACGATACGGAAAAGGAGCCGTATCGTTATATGTATTTTTAGGTTTGGTGTTGTATGGTTACATATTGAATGATGACTAACTTTATAACAGGCATATTTTTAAATCTGAGATAAGACTATCCTTTTGGGAATAAGAATACCGTCATGATTTAAAATTGCTGATGATAATATATTTAATGATTACTGGGAGTTTAGTATGAAAGAGAGGGAAAATGTTATGTTAAAACTAAATGTGAATAAGAAACGTAATAGACTACTAAACAGCATATGGAGTTTAATCTTAATCTTATGCATGGTAACATCTTCGTATGCAGATGTATTAGCATCAAAAGGGACTGAAAATGTTGCGGAAGTTACCACACAGGCCGTCAATACCGGCACGGAGTCCGAAGGAGAGACAGGCCTCCTTGGAAAGATAAAGGCATTCTTTGCGGGTCAGACCAATATATCGGGCAGAGCAGGATTGTCGCTGTTTCGTGATGAGAATTCATTGCCGGAATCGATTACGGTTATTTTATACCAAAATGGACACAAATTCGATGAACTAACTGTAACTTCGGAAACGAATTGGTATTATGAATTTACCGGCTTACCGGAAAGAGATGAGAATTATAAGAAGTACATATATACAATAGAGGAAACACCTCTCGATGAATGGACGACTGACTATGATGGATATGATATTATTAATACGGCTTTACCAAAGGTTGAGGTGCGGGTCACTAAGATTTGGCATGATAATGGCTTGAGCAATCTGGAAGATCAATATCCTGACGGTGTCCAGATAAATCTATATCAAGATGGAGCTCTATATGATTTTAAAACAATCACTGCAGAGGATGATTGGAAATGCGTATTTGCAGATCTTCCAAAGCATGATAATAAATTTCATGATTACACATATACGGTAAAAGAAACTACAACCGGCAATTGGGATGTTGTATATAGCACCGCGGACAGATCAATAGATGATGTAATCGGGTATACCATTACGAATAATTTCTATGAAGTTGGCAAGCTTGAGCTTTACAAAGAATGGGATACTTCAATATTATCTTCCGGGAATTCCCAATTTAATGAAGTGATATACCCTGATGTTAAAGTAAGGCTTTTACGGGACGGCAGCAGATATGGGAATGAGACATATACGCTGGGCAAGGATAATAAATGGTCGCTCACTATAGAAGATATAAGACTAACGGATGAGAACGGGCGTTCTTATAAGTGGTCATTAGAAGAAGTGACATCAACAGCCACTACAATAGGTGAGGCAATACCGGATGGTGTCTGGAAAGTGACGGGAGACGGACTTACCATAAGGAACACATTGACAAAGAATACGATGCCCATATCCGTTACGAAAAGTTGGACGAACTATTCTGTAGGCGGTAAAGACATCCGTCCGGAAAAAATAACATTCTATCTGTGGCAAAATGGTACGAAAGTGGCTGAGAAGACAGTAGCTGTTGGGACCGCTGAATCCGCTTCTTATACGTTCGACAATACCTGGCCAATATATGATTCTAAAGGAGATAAATATGAGTATGAGATTACTGAGAAGCCGGTAGATGATTTTGAGACGGCAGTAGGTAATTTTGATTATAAGAATTATAAATGTACCGTAACGAATACAGGGAATTTGATGGAGATAAAAGTACAAAAGAGCTGGGAAAACTATGGGGAGTATGAGGATCATGGCAATGTGCGGCCGGCTCAGATAACGTTTCGTCTGAAACAAAACAATGTAGAAGTAAAAGAACTTACTGTGGTTATTGACGGTTCTACTCCTGCTACTGAGACTTATTCGTTAGGAAACTGGCCAATACGTAACGAAAATGGTGCAACTTATACATATACATTGTCAGAAGACAGCATAGAAGGCTTTTATACAGGATCAATCGAAACGTCTACTTCCAATAATGTTCGTACGTTTTCACTAACCAATTGGGGGGAGAATTATCCTGAGGAACCGGAGCCTTGTTATTGTTATGATGATTATCAAAGCAATACTGAGAGCTTTATAATTAGAAAAGTATGGGAGGACGATGGGAGTCATGGTGCACCCGTTGTTGTGTCAGTGCAATCATCAAATGGTTCTTCGTGGCGGTATACATTAACAGACACTAATTTTAGTGCAAGAAGAATAGATGAAAATACAATGGAATGGACATTTTACTTTGAAACTTATATGGTTGGGTATAGGAATCATGGAGAGTGTGCACACAGTGAATACTGCGGGTGTGGTGAAAACTGCTGGGGCGGAACAGATATTTTTTGGGAAAACTGGATAACCTACGAGGTTAAAGAAGAGGACGTTAGTTATTATGGTTATACTTCAGATACAACCGACTATGTGGAGTTTAGCCCTGAGTCTCGAGTAACAATAACCAATACAAAGGAAGAGGAACCCGATGAGCCTTGTCGTTGTGATAACTGTGAAGTCGGTTACGAATGGCAATCTGCGGAGTATACGATCACAAAAAAATGGGAGGACGATGGGAGTCATGATGCTCCGGTTGTTGTTTGGGTGAGATCATCATCTGGATCTGTGGAAAAGTACACATTGACAGAAAATGATTTAAATGTAACAAAAAAAGATGATAATACAACGGAATGGACATTTGACTGGGATACTTATGAAACCTGCTTTAAGTATCATTATGCGTGTTCAGAAACCTGCGAGTGTGGTCACTGCGGATATAAAGAAGAGCTGGATGGAAGCACAGAAACCTACGAGGTTAAGGAAGAGGACGTTAGTTCTCATGGTTACACTTCAGATACAACCGACTATGTGGAATTTGATTCCAATAATCGTTCAGTAACAATAACCAATACAATGGAATCTCCGGAAGAATGGGATACAGAAACCAAGACTGCATATGGAGATTTCAGGGTAATCAAAAAGTGGGCTGACTATGATAATGAATTAAAGCTGCGCCCCACTTCCGTTAAAGTTGATATATATAGGATAACCGCGACGGATGTAGGAACGGAGAAGGAAGAAATAAGCGAACCGGAGCTTTATGATACCGTTACGGTAAGGCTGAGGGATGACGGCACCTGGTATTATGAATGGGAACGCTTACCTGCTTACGAGTTTCTGACGAGTAATCGCGGTAATACGCTCACAACGACTACATACAGCTATTACGTAGAGGAGCACCCGATCACATTGGTGTCAGATGATTATTCTTATACTTCGACAAAAACAGATTTTGCCTATAATAAAGGTTTGGATTGCTACGTTTCCACGATAACCAATACCTTTGCAGTCGTTGATAATGGAGAAGTTTCAGGAAGCAAGATCTGGATAGGAGACAGAAACAATGTGTATAAATTGCGGGCAGATTCTGTTGAAGTTGCAGTTTATGCTATCTTATCAGATAATACACAGGTTCTGTTAGAGAAAAAGACAGTAAATGCAGAGAATAACTGGAGCTATCATTTTACCAACCTGAAGAAATCCTATGTAAAAAACGGAGTATCTTATTTGGTGACGGATTATCTCGTAAAGGAAGTAAAGGTTCCGGATAATTATACAGTATCCTATCCGGAAGGTACTTATGATATTAAGAACACGATAAAGCCGGAAGCATTACTGACAGAATATGAAGTGGATGTAACCTGGCAGGATGATGTGAAAGGAGGAGACGTTCGCCCGGACGAGATCATACTTGATTTATATGCGGATGGCGTCGTGGTAGATACCATCACATTACCGGTGGATGATTCCGACGATCCGCTCACTCACAAATGGGACGAGCTGCCCAAATACGATATCACCACTGGAGAAGAGATCATCTACTACGTAAGAGAACGTGAGGTGGATGGTTATACCACTACGCATGATGATTCAAAGGATGGTTCTTCGACCAGTATCGTAAACACAATTATTTCCAGAGAGGTAACAATTTCCGGTAAAAAATACTGGCGTGATGATTCAGGCGAATTAAAAGGCACCAAGACCTGGGTTGATCATGAGAATGCTGCCGGATTAAGACCTGAGAAAATCACAGTCCATGTATTGCTAAATGGGGAAGTTTATGATTCACAGGAGGTAACCGGTGCGGATGGCTGGACTTATCATTTTAAGAATCTGCCGAAGTATGATGATAATAACGAACGATACACATATTCCATAACAGAAGATGCAATAGACGGCTACAGCACAATCATATATGGAAAGAACATAACCAATGTATTATATGGAGTTGACCCGGTCACTACCATTGATGTAAAGGGTATTAAGACCTGGGCTGATAATAATGATGCTGCCGGACTAAGACCGGAGGAAATCACGGTTACTTTATTACGTAATGGAGAACCACAGGGTTCACTGCAGGTAACAGAAGCAGACGGCTGGGTTTATAACTGGAAGAATTTACCGAAGTATGACTCGGAAGGAAAAGAGTATGCATACACGGTAGAAGAGACAGCAGTGAAAGGATATAAAGCGACCGTTACGGGCTATAATATAAAGAACACATTATTAGAATTTGTGGATGAAACCGTAGATATAAACGGAATCAAGACCTGGGTTGACCATGATGACAGTTTGCGCCCCGGATCCATTTTCGTATCTCTATTCCAGAATGAGAAGTTATATGGAACGAAAGAAGTCACGAGTGAATATAACTGGAGCTATAGCTGGCTGGAAATGCCAAGGTATGATTCCGATGGGAATGCATATGTTTACAGGATAGAAGAAGCTCCCGTCGCCGGATATGTAACCAGCTACGATGGTTATAATATTACCAATACAGTGGAGAAAACCAATACGAATGATATCACTAAAGTGGATGTAAATGGAATCAAAACCTGGGTAGATGGCAATAATGCTTCAGGTGACCGGCCCGGCTCAATCACTGTGATACTATATCAAAATGGTGTATTATATGAGGACGCAGAAGCACTGATTGCAGATGGCAGCAATCAATGGAGCTACAGCTGGACCGAATTGCCGAAATATGACGAAAAGGGTCAATTCTATCGTTACACGATCAAAGAAGACGATGTGCAGGGATATGAATCAACCATTACAAATGGTTACAATATTACCAATACATTAACGGATATAGAACCAACTACCATTGATGTGAATGGAGTTAAGACCTGGGAAGATCAAAATAATATTGCCGGTACCAGACCGGAATCCATCACGGTGAAGCTGTTGCGTAATGGAGAAGCCTACCAGGAACAATCGGTGGATGCCGGATCAAATTGGAGCTACACCTGGACGGGATTGGACAAATATGATCTCAGTGGAGCTGAATACATCTATACAATAGAAGAAGCCGAGGTCGAAGGATATGTATCATCCGTTCGAGGATACAATCTCACGAACACATTAATCACGGAAGACCCAAGCACTACCGTAGATGTAAATGGAATCAAGACCTGGGTTGATAATGATGATGAAACAGGACGCCCGGAATCCATCACAGTTTCGCTATATCAGAATGGTAAATTACATGACACCAAAGAAGTCAAAAGTGACAGGAACTGGAGCTATACCTGGACGAAACTGCCCAAATATGATTCTGCCGGAAACATCTATGAATACACTATAAAAGAAGAGCCGGTAGAGAATTACAAGACCACCATGAATGGCTATAGTATCATCAATACCCGGGATGATATTGATACGCCGGTGACGATTGATGTAAATGGAATCAAGACCTGGGTTGATCAGAACAATTATGCAGGTCTAAGACCAGACGAAATCATCATTAAGCTGTTAAGAAACGGTCAGGTTCTGGTAACGAAAACGCAGGCCGTAGACAGTAGCTCAAACTATAGCTGGAGCTTTACAAAATTACCTTACGCAGACGCAGCCGGAGAACCGTACGATTACTCCGTGGAAGAAGTGGCGGTAGACTCCTATACGACAACATATGACGGTTATTGCATTACCAATACCTACACGGATATGGAGCCAACGTTTACCGTGGATGTAAATGGAATCAAGACCTGGGTGGATAATGGCGATGCATCGGGTGACAGACCTGACGCCATCAAAGTTTTCCTGTTCCGTGATGGAAAACAATATGATTCAAAAACCGTAACCAGCGAGGCGAATTGGAGCTATAGCTTTAGTGCATTGCCAAAATATGATTCCAATAAAAAAGAATATGCCTATACAGTAATAGAAGAAACGATTGACGGTTATTCAACAGCTGTGAATGGTTATGATCTCACCAATACATTCAAAGGGATCGATCCGAAAGCTACCGTTGATGTAGACGTAGTAAAGACCTGGGTTGACCAGAATAATAATACTGGAAAGAGACCGGTTTCCATAACAGTAAACCTTTTACGAAATGACACGGTAATTGAAACACAAGAAGTAACAGGGGCAACGAATTGGATCTGTAGCTGGACGGATTTGCCAAAATATGATGATGAACTTGCAGCTTATCGGTATACAGTAACAGAAGAACCCGTAGACGGATATCAGACCGAGATTGACGGTTACAATATCCGGAATATATTACTTCAACTTGTAACAATGGACATTGACGGAAGCAAGACATGGGTTATGAATGCCGGAAGCGGAGATGTGATTCCAGATTCAATCACAATCAATCTTCTGCAAAATGGCAGAGTGCTGAACACCAAAGAAGTCACAAGTGCTGATGATTGGAAGTATAGCTGGAACCTGCTGCCTAAATATGATTCTTATGGAGATGAATATGTTTATACCATAGAAGAAACTGCAGTAGATGGTTATGACACTACAATTGACGGATATGACATTACGAATACGGCTACAAAGGATGAACCGGAGATTAGTAAAACCGTAGAAGGAAAGAGCCATCTTGTTCTGACGAACCGTGAGGATTCTTTTGACTGGATCATCACAGCCAGCTTCAATAATACGGCGGCTGAGTGGGAAACAGCAAGCATCGTAGATGAACTCAATGAATTGCTGGAGATCAAATCCGTAACCGTTCGGGATGCGGATGGAACAGATGTAAGCAGTAAGGGAACCTTGACAACAGATGACAATAAAGTGGTCTTTGCATTGGATAAGGAAGACGGCAGTTATGTATACCTGTCAGGTCAGACCTATACCGTCACCATAACTTCCAAAATCCGTGAAGGTGTAACAGATGAGCAGCTGCTGCCATATATCCAGACCGCAGGAATACCAAATCAGGCAGTATTGATGTTTGGAGATGGGAATCAGACGGTAGTAACAGAAATACCAAAGGTAACACCGCCGTCAGAGGAACCGGGAATCGGAAAAACAGTGAATGGCAAGAACCATGAAGATTTAGCCAGCCGCGATGAAGCCTTCAACTGGATTATTACAACAGACTTTGGAACCGCAACGAATGACTGGGATAAGGCAGTCATCTCGGATAAGATTAACGACGTATTGAAAATTGAATCAGTAACCATCGAAGATGCCGAAGGAAATGACGTAAGTGCAAACGGAACACTGACCACCGATGGAAACAACCTCATCTTTGAACTGGCGAAACAGGATGACAGCTATGCATACCTGTCAGGCCAGACCTACACCATCACGGTGGAATCCAGGATTAAGGCAGAGGTCACAGATGCCGAATTGGCACCATTCATAGAAGACGGAGGAATACCAAACCAGGCGAAGCTGACCTTTGGTGACGGAAGCAAGTTCGTTGAATCCGAGATACCGACGGTAACGCCTCCAACAGAGGAACCCGAGATTGGAAAAACTGTAAATGGTAAGAACCATGAAGATTTATCCAACCGCGATGAAACCTTCAACTGGATTATCACAACCAGCTTTGGAAACGCAACAGCTAACTGGGATAAGGCAGCCATCACAGATAAGATTAACGATGTATTGGACATTGAATTGGTAACCATCAAAGATGCCGAAGGAAATAACGTAAGCGGAAACGGAACATTGACCACCGATGGAAACAACCTCGTCTTTGAGCTGGCGAAACAGGATGACAGCTATGCATACCTGTCAGGCCAGACCTACACCATCACGGTGGAGTCCAAGATCAAGGCAGGGGTCACAGACGCCCAGTTGGCACCATTTATAGAAGACGGAGGAATACCAAACCAGGCGAAGCTGACCTTTGGTGACGGAAGCAAGTTCGTTGAATCCGAGATACCGACGGTAACGCCCCCGACAGAAGCACCGGAGGAACCGGAGATTGGAAAAACCGTAAATAGCAAGAGCCATGAAGATTTAGCCAATCGCGATGAAACCTTCAACTGGATCATCAAAACGGACTTTGGGACCGGAACGGCTGACTGGGATAAAGCAGCCATCACAGACAAGATCAATGATGTGCTGGACATTGAATCGGTGACCATCAAGGATGCCAAAGGAAATGACGTAAAAGAAAACGGAACGCTGACCACCAATGGAAACAACGTCGTCTTCGAATTGGCGAAACAGGAAGACAGCTACGCATACCTGGCAGGTCAGACCTACATCATCACGGTGGAGTCCAGGATAAAAGCGGAGGTCACGGACGCCGAACTGGCA
>Ga0153924_1000206_pt1 | contig 39379 bp, 50 predicted proteins | sample TSNJ008MetaG_FD_104709 | JGI IMG/M metagenome (GOLD analysis project Ga0153924, IMG submission 104709) | Attine ant fungus gardens microbial communities from New Jersey, USA - TSNJ008 MetaG | ecosystem: Host-associated > Fungi > Mycelium > Unclassified | place: USA: New Jersey, Wharton State...
ACCAACTCAAAACATGACATCATGTGCTATGTGAATGCCCACTCTACAGAGGATACAACTATGTTGGCTATGTCTTAAGTAGGATAGTTGATTTCCTTCAAACCAACCCTTGTGTATTCTGTTTTCTAGATAGTATAGAGTGACTTGTAGACATCACTAACTAAGCACATCTCCCAAACCTTCCCCACCCATAATCCTCACTCTGTTCTTTATATATTTAAGTAGCTTATTTAAGTAGACATGTCTACCACAGACTGCGTTCGAGCACCGTGTAATAAATTGTTGATTTTTTTTTTAAAAAAAAGATAGATAGCATATGACATCTATACATCTCATTTTCAATTAGGATAAGCCAAGCCTTGAGGTTGTACATCTTGTGCCAAATTTTTTCTGTACTAGTAAGAATTTACATGATAATGAACCAGCAACACAACGCAGAGACGAATCCACCCTTATATATTAGAATGATGAGTTAGCCCTAGAAAGAATTTGAACAGGACGGGAGGGCGAGAGAAGAGGAAGACTGACTGTTGAAGAAGAGCTTCGAGCTCTTTGATCCTCCTTGCCTTGCTTTCGTTAGATTTTTGGAGTGCAAGCAGCTTTCTCTCCAGCTTCTTGACATATTCGGGGACAGCGATGAGACTCGAGATGACGGACTGTATTTGGTCAGCATTGAGATTCGATGGATCGACGGCATCCTGTGGCAGGAGGTGGGCGGCAACCTGGTCTGGGCTGGAGGGGGGGTCGTAGATGGTAGTTGGGAGAGCGTCCTGGATGGCCTTGAGGCGTTTTGCCTTGTCCATCGATGCTGAGTCAGCAAGAGAACACTTTGCACAGTACGATGGTGCACACAAGAACCGAGTATTTTGGGCCTGAACCGGGGAGGACGGCAGGGCTAGTGGTGGAAGTTATTGAGATGGAAGGGGTGTATATGGTCTGGGTTGGGGTTGGGGAGAGCGAGGCAGGTGCGGGGTTGGCGACGACAAAAGGACGGCTGACGGGGGACTGGGCGTACGCGATGAGAAGTGGAGGGACACGGCTGTACGGGGGAGACAGTGCACTGGGGCTGGCACAGCGGCTAGGTGAGGTAATTAAATATGCGGTGAAGTGGCAGTGCTGACTTGGAGCAGCGACTCGACTGGGGGCGGGGGTGTTTGTGAGTGCGGATGTTCCCGGGTCGCTGATGGGAGCGGCAGAGAGAGTGATAGGGCGGATGTTCCCGGACGGGAGTTGCCGAAGATAAGCGGGATTTACCGAGTGGCAAGAGGAGTAATAATAATAAATTGATTACGGGTTGTGAATGTCTGCGTTTCGCGCTGTGCACTCTTTGCTGGATCTCTGTCCACGGCGAGATGCAAGTGCGTTCACACGGAGGCTCAGCGCAGACGGCGTCTATCTTTCTGTATGTTCTTTTTCTTTCTCCATGTCCATTTTCTCATCTGCAAACTCTTCACAGCCCCTCCGCCAACTTTCCACCCATCTCATTGAGACCTACCGCATCTGCAACCCCTCATTCAGCTATCTACCAGCTCACAATCCCCGTCGAGTCCTCACAAAACCTAGCAAGGCTGCCCACAACGATGGCTACGATAACGAAGACTACGACTACATCCTCTACGTCAACGACTGCCTCGGCTCAGACGACGCCCACAAGTCCTCTCTCTCCCCCTCTTTCGCTTGACACCCCTCACTCTTTTCCCTAGGTATCTCATCCTCGACATTCTCGGCCAGGGCACCTTTGGTCAGGTCGTCAAATGCCAGAACATTAGAACACATGAAATCGTCGCCGTCAAGGTCGTCAAGAACAAACCTGCCTACTTCAACCAGTCCATGATGGAGGTTACCATCCTCGAGCTCGTCCGTCTCTCGTCCTTCATTCCCATCTACCCCTTTTAATCTCCCCTCCTCATCCCAGCTGAACAAGACTTTCGATCCCACCGACGAACACCATATCCTCCGCCTCCGCGACTCTTTTATCCACAGAAATCATCTCTGTCTCGTCTTTGAGCTCCTCTCCTCCAACCTCTACGAACTCATCAAACAGAATCAGTTTCAGGGTCTTAGCACCCAGCTCGTCAAAGTCTTCATGGCTCAGCTTCTCGATGCTCTCACCGTCCTCAAGGAAGCTAGACTCATCCACTGCGACCTCAAACCCGAAAACATCCTCCTCAAATCGCAAGTGGTATTTCTCTCTCTCTGGGTTCTCATACACATATCTCTACTCACACAGTCTGCAGTCTCCCCAGATCAAGGTCATCGATTTCGGCTCAGCTTGTCACGAACGACAAACCGTTTATACCTATATTCAGTCTCGCTTTTACCGCTCTCCAGAAGTCTTACTTGGCATGTCCTACACTTCCGCCATCGATATGTGGTCTTTGGGCTGTATCGCCGTCGAGCTCTTCCTAGGCCTGCCCCTCTTTCCCGGCACAAGCGAGTACAATCAGTTGTCCAGAATCATCGATATGCTTGGGTCTGTCTCCCCCTCTTTATGCCTACCATCTCTCATTTCCACAAAGCATGCCTCCTTTGAGCATGCTCAATACAGGCAAACAAGTTTCCCAGTTTTTTGATTCTTACCAGGTCTGGAACGCTCATACCAACCAAAACGAACGCAAGTACAAAATGAAAACAATGGACCAGTACGCTAGGGAACATGGAACCCACGAACAACCCGGCAAACACTACTTCAAGGCCTCGACTCTCCAGGATATCATCAACACAACCCCCATCCCTCAAGTAAAATCTTCAAGCAGAAGTTCGGGTAACGAGCTTGACAAAGGTATTGTTGTCTTTTCCGCACACACACGCACACAAGACAGACCGATTGATACAGAAATGGCAAACCGTGCTGCTTTTATTGACTTTTGTCAGGGCCTTCTAACATTGAATCCCGTTACCCGATGGACTCCTCAACAAGCACGTATGCATCCCTTTATCACCGGCGAAAAATTCACCAAACCTTTTGTCGTAAGCTGGTCTTTCCACGCCCCCTTTTCTTCTGATATCATCCCCTGTACAGCCTGATAACCCAATCGTCGTTTCACATCCCCACCTCATACCTGGCTCAGTCATGGTAGATACATCAAAGAGACCTTACGGTGGTCTTGTTCCCTCTCAACCCAAAGGACAGCGAGCTTACTATGATGCGGCTGCATATAACCACCAGTTGGCGCAACACCAAGCGTATACCACTCAAGCAGCAACACAAGCAGCACATACGACTCGCAATCCATACATAGTCCTTCACCCTCCAGTCCATCCACAACAGGCACAAGTACCTCCTCCCCCTCCTCTTCCTCAACCACCCCAGAACTCGGGTGCGCCATATCAGAATCCACCCGACGTGAACATGTCAAGCGTGGCTAGTCTTGGCGGATATCCATCGCATCAGATGCATGTACACTCAGGGTATAGCGGTGGTCCATCAGGGCCTCAAGTCAGGCAACATCAAAATCCCAACATTGGCGGTGGGCAAAATACATCATATGGTGCACCATCTCAAGCGCATTTGAATCCTGTTTCGGCACCAAATTCGAGTTCTTCGAATCGAACACGCGCAAACACGATCAGTCAAATGGATACCATACCTCCTGCTCTTGCGCGTTTGCAACATATGAACCAAGATGTTATCAGTGGACGAAATGCGCTTACACCTGTGCTTAATCGAGATGATGCGATGAGAGAATGGGAGAGGAGGCAACAGGGTGGGAGAGCTGCTCAAGTACCGGCATATCCTCAACTTGAATATCTTCAACAACAAGCCGAGATGGCCGTGATCGGTGGTCATGCATGGGCGAATACTATACCCCCTGTCGCTACAGGTGGTCATCCTCTTGTGCAGTTGAATCATGCCGGGCACCGATATAACCCTCCCCAACCAAGTAAATTGCCTCATTCGTATCATCCACCACCGCAGACACCAACTTCTGCCACGGCTGGTCCCGCGCCTGCGATTTTGGTGGATGATGAAGCGGGAAGCAGTAGTGCGACCGTGAGGAGAGATGCAATCTTGTCCAATGTGAGGAGTGCCGCTAGGGGCGATGTTGGTCCTCAACAGACGCCCTCAGGTAGCATATACGGGGCGGGAGGCCAGATGCAGCTTTCATCGTCGATGAATGTCTCAAGTCCTTCAGGAACCTATTCGGGTCCCATGATGAATCGTTATACTGCTACATATGGTGGATCTTCCGCTCAACCTCAAAGCGCACAGCAAAATCAACAGTCAAATTCAAGTGCTGGAGGTTCTGGTGGCGTATTTGATTCGATGGACAGAAGATCAGACCTTGGTAGCATATTTGTCCCTATGCAGCCGGACAACTACCATCAACCACCACCCTCTCAACCGCAGCAACAACAGCAACCACAACAGTCTCTACAGCCCCACGGTGGGCCAGGATCAGGGGCTAGAGGTCATGTCATATCTCCGCAGCAGATAGTACCTTCGTCGTTCTATGCAACGGGTATTGTGCCCAACGTTGTGCCTCTCTCTTCGGCTTCTCAGGTTCCCGTCCAAGGACAATCAGGGGCAGGAGGAGGTTCCACTGTGCTCAGGAATCCATTCACGAGTATGCCAGTATCTGATCCTAGTGTTGTGAATCTGGGAGGGAAACCGCAGGATGTGCGGAGAGGGAGTGGGATGGATGTCTGGCCCAGGTAATGGGAGTACCTTGATTTGGTTTTTTTTCGAGTTGTGGGCTGAGGTAGTTTACTCTCGATTGTGAAAATAGCAGAATGTCGATGCGTTGCGTTCACATTTTTTCTTCTTATCTGTCCCTCGTTCTTACAGAATGTCTTTCTTTAACGACGCTAGCAGTCTAATGGCTTGGATGACTGTGTTTTTATATTCAACTCCTATCCAGTAAATGCTGACAATGATCAATTATCCTATTTTCTCTCGTCCGACGTGCGCGACGATAGGCAAGAAACAGATCTCAATGTATGTGTGGGTGCGCATTCCTTTGAATGTCCTTTTTCACAGTTTGTCGAACATTTCTTCGATTTCCCAAGCGCCAGCCCAGTAATGAATTTGGCATTTGAGACCTTCTTTTTGTGCTTCTTCTTCGATACGTTTTGAGAGTCCGCGATGGACTCTGCAGAAAACGATATCTTGATGACGAAGGCGGAGGATGGGGCAAAAGTCGTTTGATCCGTCGCCGATGTAGATGATTCGATCAAAGATGTGATTGTGACGGTTGAGAAAGGCTGTTAATTCTTCACCTAGTGTTTATATTTTTGGTTATATGAACCCCTTTCCCTCAGAAAACAAAAAGAAAGGATAGTGGACTGATTATATTTACCTTTACACATATTTGGGCTACATCCGATTTGACATGTATGTTGATGAGGAGAAGAAGGAGGGATACGACGATCGAGTTTTAAGAGATCACCTTGCCATGTTGCTGGGTTGGTGATGATTTCAGCGAAGAGGTTTGAAAGCGGTTGTGGTGCTTGTGGTTGTGGTTGTGATGCTTGTGGTTGTCCTTGTGGTTGTCCTTGTGGTGGTAGTGATTGAATTTTGGAGTTGAGGATGGTGGAGATGAAGATGGAGTTGGAGTTGGAAAGGCAGAGAAAGGTGGATTTGCCTTTGGAGTGGAGGGTGGTGATGGCTCGAGTCATAGCCGGGTGCTGTTTTTTTTTCATTCATTGGTCGGTTGAGGAAGAAAGAAAGGAGGGAGGGATGAAGGAATGAATGAAACTGACGAATGGCATGATGCGAAGACTGTGTTCGATTTGTTCGCGTGTGATTCCACGGGAATGAGCTTCACAAAGAGATTGAGCACTGTTTTTGGCATTGAATTCATTTGTGTGTGAGAGAGAGAAAAGACATACACGAGATCCGTCCATTGTATTTCATTTTTGAGATTTTTCATTTTACGACGAAGGTCAGGTGCAAGGACTTCGAATACCCATCTATCCGTATCTTGGTCTGCCATTGACCTAAGGTCAAAAAGGTCGTTTTTTTCATCGAGAGTTGGTTTTTTTTTGTTAGGATAGGTGAAAAAAATGCGTTACCAGTCAAAGTCAAATATGATCAGTTGCTGGTTGATGGACATGGTGGTGGTGAAGAGAACAAGGAGTGTGTCTTGTTTCTTGTTTTTGATAGATGATAGACTATCAGTGAGTATTAGATATTAGTACCAGTCGGTCGTTGGTGAAGTTAGGAGGGTTTAGATGATAAGATAAGAAAGTGATGTAGGTCATCTCATAGCTTATATAATCTATGGATTCATTTTTTCAATGCCTACTATAGTGTGTACGGCAAAGGTATCCTGCAAAAAGCTCCCAGGCCTGCTTGAACTCACCGATTCTCATCTACAATGGACCCAAGAACATGGTAGATCACCATCGATACACCTGCCTAGGACCGAGTTGTCTTGTAAGTCGCACAGAATGACACTGCTTGTTTGTTTGTTTTTTTACTTTGGGAGCTTACATGCTTTTTTCCCTTCCCTCCTTTCCTTCTCTTCTTGGTAGCATTGTTCTGTAGCAAAGAAGGTGCACCTCAAGTCAGACTCAAAGTCGCGTTGTTCACAGATGAAAACGGTCATAATTTCACGTTCGTCTCGCCTAATGCTCGCAACGAAAGGGAGAAGTTTAAGAAAGAGTTGACTGGTATCGTTTCGGTCAACAAAACTGCTGCCGAAGCTGGATCTCGAGGGCCTCCACCTGTTCCTATAACTCCTTTAACCGCTACTCCTACTACGCACAAGACGTCGAATCTCAATGCACCAACACCAACACCTCATGTCCTTGGTCGTGTTCCTCACCCTCACCCTCCTCTTCTTCCTCTTCCTCCTTCCCGAGCTGTGTCTGTCACGAGCGAAAAGCGAGCAACTACACCTACTATCGTTGGAGTTGACCATGCCAAGGACTTCAAGCTTCGCAAAAGAGTCCTTATGAGTAATCCGGACCTGGCAGCTCTGCACAAGGATCTCGTCATCGGTGGTCAAATTACAGAAGCAGAATTCTGGGACGGGCGAGAGGTATTCCTTTCTAACCTAACTATCATTCTTTGAGGTAGTTTACATGTGTGCAATTTTTCTTTGAATAGCATCTATTGCTGGCACAAGCTGCAACAGACAATCAACAAAAGGGTAAACCCGGGCAATTGGTCGACCCTCGCCCAGAAACCGTGGAAGGAGGAGAAATTAAAATTCGAATCACACCCCAACTTGTCCATGATATCTTTGACGAATACCCTGTAGTGGCGACAGCCTATAGTGAGAATGTGCCGAACAAAGTGAATATTTGACTTGATTCCTAATGGGTGATTCACTATCAGCTGACTGACGTCTCTCTTTTCTTTGACAGCTCACAGAAGAACAGTTTTGGAAACGTTATTTTCAGTCTAAACTTTTCAATGCACATCGAGCTTCTATTCGATCGTCTGCTGCTCAACATGTAGTGAAAGATGACGAGATATTCGACAAATATCTAGAGAGAGATGATGATGGTGAGCCTATTGAATTCTCCTACTTCACTGTAATCACTCACCTCAACTAATAATAAAGAATTGGAGCCTCGGCGGCAGAGGTCAGATCCAGTACAGGCTTTCATTGACCTTGCCGCTACCATGGAAGATCACGGAGAGGTAAACTATCACAAGTTTGACTACTTCCAACCCCGTGTGGCTCATCATGAGACCTTTGCTCTAGACCGGCAATGAAAAGGATATAACAATGCAAGCAGGTCGACAAAAGGGTGCCCTTCCCTTAATTCGCAAGTTCAATGAGCATTCCGAACGGTTATTGAACTCTGCTTTGTATGCCACCCTTCACTCTTTGTTGGCAATTTTTCGTTAATGACCGTCGATTATACAGGGGTGAAGTACATCCAACAAAACGCCGCAGACTAGATCCAGGAGAAGTGAGGGAATTGGTATTTCTCTCTGCAGAACTGAGTTGTCTGAATCCTCCGACCTCTGTAGGATCCATACTCGTCTATAGAATATGATGATCTCCGGAACGATGAGGCATCGGCGGGCATTCTGCTAGAGATGAAAGACAGGCAGAGATATTTCGAAGGACAAATGGCAAATCGGACTATGGAAGATGCAGCTGCCAACAAGGTGCACACTTTCCCAAACCGCTTTTTTCCCCCTTGAACCTATGTGCTCATCGTCATTTCCACAGAGTCTAGATCACCAGACTATCCTTAACGAGACAAAACTTTGTTTACAAAATTGGGATACAAACCTGACTGAAGTCGGTCTTCCAAGCAACTCCTCTATCTATCATCGCGCAATGTGTACTGATGGGGTTGGTCTTAGCTCAAAATCGAGCGCAAGGCGGGGGATAGCGCTTTGATAAGTATGACGCAAAATGTTGCAGCATTACTTGACGTTAAATCGCGAAAAAGTCTGTGTTCATGGCGACATTGATTTTCTCACCATCTATTTGTCACTTGGGCAAAATGCCCTTCCCCCTTCCAAAAGAGTCTACCTCTCTCTCTCTTCTCTCATCCAACCTCTTCCTACAGTATCCATGCTGACCTTGGATTTTCCCTCCCTTCTCTAGGTGATATTCCAGAGGGGTTGTTCCAGCAGATGATTACATGTCATACAGCAGCCAACGAGTTTCTTCGCCAATTTTGGTCAGCAATATACCCCTCACCGGTCGATTCGCAATCTATCTCCTCAATTGCCACACCTGCCCAAAGGGCTTCAAAAGCTGCTAAAATGGTCGGCTATCTCTCCAAAACTCCAGAAAAAGTAGAAGCACTCGTGCGCATGGCCCAACAGCATGGTGTCAATGGATCAAAAGTGGAAACGGTAAAGATATTTTTATATATCTGGATCTTTTGTTTTTGTAGTTGCTTTCGCCTCATGATTCTCTCTCTTTTGGTTTGCTTTTTTAGGCTATGAAGCCCATGTTGAACGCTGTCGATCGGGCCCTCAATTTCCAACGCAACAAGAAACCTTAACAAGTACTCTCCGTTTAAGAAGTCGTTATGATTAACGACAGCTCACTTGCTTGGTCTCTGCACAACACACTGTCTCTCGCAACACTCGTTTTGACTCCCTTTGACCAGGCCCCATCATGCATTCTTCATCTCAGTCTATTGTTAATTGTATAACTTAGATACAACATGTCCAAATGATTTAATTAGAAACTGAAATTACACAACGTACAAAATACAAAGCAGGCGGAGTTAAGCTATCAGGCACGCAAGATAGAGTGAAACGAGCAGATGGAAAAAGGTCATGATCCATATGGTCGAGGTGACTTCTGTAAGTGTTTACCGGAAGAAGTCGTACATTCGTATGTTGTGTACATAACTAGCATATGCAGAAAGAGCGCGTAACAAACGAAGAACATTCGCGCCCGGCGATTTCCCAAGATCGATCTTGTCAACAGGAGAACACCCCTTTCGACAGGGTTCAGATTATGGTATGCTCGTGTCGCTTCCTGTGGGTGATGTAAACAATCCAGGGGAGAGAAGCGGAATCAATAGAAGTCGCCAACAATGAAGCTTTGTGTTGCGAATGAATAGTAACGATGTCAAATCGAAAAAGCCACGCGACTGAATCACGGGCATCAAGTGCCAACACTCTGAAATCTCAGGTAGGGTACTGAACAAAAGAGTTGCGCCGGATTCTCTCGATCGCAGAAGAGACAAAATTCGAATTGGCAAATATCAGTAGATTCACTCACCCTCCCTCTGAATGCCTCAAACGGATTCATAGCCTCTTCGTATCTTGCTCTATATGTGCTCAAGTCATCCCGGCCAACTGGAGCAGGAAGGGGGTCGAGCTGGGATACAGGAGGGCGAGATCCGGCCTCTTCCCTATAGCTCTGCATATATCGAACCTTCTCATAAAGCTTGAGATTGTCAGCCTGCAGACTTTTGATTTCTACCCGTAGTTCTGATATGATCTGGTATTGTTTGCGTGATTCCTGTACAAACGGATGATCAATTTGATATCAGTACACATGACAGGAGACAGAATAGAAGAGATCCCTGCTGGTCAGGAACTGCGCATTATCAGCGCAGAGGGCAGGAGTTTGATTAGACTGTTGAAAGTGTCGCGCGGTACTGACCTCTTCTAGCTCGGCATTTCGCTGTCTGAATCGGTCCCGTTGGCTAGTGACGATCGGAAGGATGGAAGTGTCTGCTGAAGTAAATGGTATAGGTGTTGATCTAGCCGAAATTAAACCTCCTGAAGCCTGAAAGTGAATCAATGCCAATTAGTATTATGTTTGACATACAGGCAAAGTGGATTGGAAGTACACTGTGTCCATACTCCGTAAGGCATAGAGGCTGCCCTGGCTGCGAGAAGGGGCACTGAATAACATCGTTGGGAGACTTACCGTCGATTTTTGGGACACACCCAGACTTGTGAGTACATCTTCTGTAGACATATGCGCACCATCGCCGTTAATTTTCGTACTATTTGAATCCATATACAACAGGTCATTCTCAAGCTTCTCGCTCAAAAATTTTTGTTTCTCCAGCTCTGACGTCGCATTTTCCAACTGAGCTTGCGATGCCTCATGAGATGCCTGGAGCTCGCTGTACAGTATCTATGCACATGGGATGTTAAGCGTTGAGTAGCCGGTATGCCAAGACCAATACAAAATTGCCATGTGAGCAAATTCCCAAGGCATAGTCAAGACCTCGACGTACACGGAGCTTTGTTAATTCTTCGACTATACGTTTGTTTTTTGTTGCAAGCAGAACTTCCAAGGAATCTCCATGCTGACTATTGGCCTTCTCAGCATTGGGGTTAGGAAGGTGTAAATCGCTATCTTCTTCTTCTTCCAGCCCGGCAAACTCCACATGCTGATGGGAACGTACCATGTCAGTAATAATACTCGGGATTCGAGGGTGCAAACTAAGAATAAGAAAAACTTGCCTTCATGATCTGGAGTTCGCGCTTGATTTCATCGTAATCATAGTAATGCTTGAGTTTCTGCCTTAGCTGGTCAATTTCCGACACCTTTAGAAAGAACCAAGTCAACTTGGGAGGCCTATATGTGATAGAAGCGCGGGACACCTTTTTCTGAAGCTCTCGACTAAACTCTTCAACCCTCTTATTTAGAACAGTCACTGATTGAGCAGAATCAGTCCGTTGCTGCTCCAGAGCACGCGAGAGCCGTTCTGACTCTGTTTCTAGATCGGATATCTGTGTTTCAAGGCCCTGGATGCTATGAGAACACCTTAGTTCATAAATTGATGCATGCGAAAAGCAAGCACACCGGTCCGAAGCCTCACTACCGCTTTTCATAGATTCAATCTCTGCTCGCAGTATCTCCTAAAGACGTACTAGTCAGTGGAGCTTTGGAAAGCAAGCGCGTTCGACGAACATTTCGACGTTCAACAGTTGCGACACGACTCGTCGCCGCTTCCAACTCCGCGGCAACCATATCAAGCTCGGCCAGCTTTGCCACAACCTCTTCGTCTAGAAAATGTATATGGGATAAAGCTAGGTGATGAGTGGTATCAAACCTACCCTGCCGTTGACTGTGGTCGATGAGTCTGGCCTGGTTTGTCTCATTCGACATTCGAAGGTCCTTGAGTTGGTTCCTTGTGAGAGTCAGTTGTCGTTGTAAGTTCTGCTCGCTGAAGGGAGACCATCAGCGGTTAAGTTGGGTTACAAAAAGTGTGAGACCTACCGCTCTTCGTAATTGCGCAATTTCTCATCGTATGTTGCGTTGAGCTCATTCGCTTTTTGTGCGACCTTATCTTGAATCATGTCGTCCATCTTAAATAATCTCAGTGACACCTGACAATACCAGATTACAGTTGCTTCACCTTTCCTTCAAGTTGCTCGACTTTGCTCTCTAGTTTTCTCTTCGCTGATTCCACCACAGAGAAGTCGCTCACTTGTTTCCTGAGTTCAGCATTCTCCTCGTACAGTCGTTTAAGCTCAATCTCATGTTCAAGGGCCTCGGCCACTTTCACAGCTTGGTCCTACACCTGTTGTCAGCAGGTGAACTCCTATCAAATCCGAATGTTGGCGTACAACAGCGGCCTCAAGTAAAGGATATGGGTCGGGTGCTTCAGCCAGGATCTTATAGACATGTAAGAATGCATTTTCCGATGTCTTGGAACGTTTCGTGAGACTATCTATCTCTGTCTGGTACGCTGTCAAAGAGGTGAGTACGAAGTAAGGTCTACGAAACGCTACACACACCCTTGAGTAGGCCTTTGAATGCATTTAGTTTCTCTGTGTCGGATATCTTCTTAAAATCTTTGATTTAAAATAAGCTGCCTCCTCACGACAAGGGCTCCGAGGAACAAAAACGCATACCCTTCGTCTTGTCAGCCAGAGCTCTACGCCCAATGACACTCTCCTTTTGGTTCTCGACTATTTCAATTCCCTGTGCATCCAGGGTCTTCTGCAACTCAGAAAGATTTATGTCTGATATGAGACATCAGCCCTGACTCCCGCTCGGGCAAAGTTCAACACACCCCGCCATGTTGTCAAAGCACCAGAAAAATTTGTTTCTTTGGACATGAATCTGGAGAGAGAAATATAGTGAGGCTGACGTGGGACGCGTTTGTGCACGTGATGTACTATTTTTGACGCCCTCGCCAGAATTTTGTTTTTTTATTTGTGTGATAGTGAAGAATGCTTCGCCAGTCACTGAGAAGCTGCATCCTCGCACGGCCCCTTCGCAGAACAGTCTATGTCCCCCCGTCCCAGCTCCCTACAGATCGCGCCATTCCCCCTCGACAAAAACCAGCACCAGAGTCTCCCAGTTTCTATACTGCCCGTCCTGTGTACTACGACCAGGTTGCCTCATTAGAAAAGGCCCTGGCAACTACAAGAGCGTCTCTCAAAAACCTCCATCTTCTTCCTCTCCCCGACTTTGCACGCCACAGTCTTCCTTCACTTCACCCTCTATGGAAAACCCAAGCCGAAATGTCCGAGGATTTTCAGGACAAACTCTCCACAGCTCGTTATAGACGAGTGACCAAATTTCTGAACCAACTAAACGACTACCACCGAATTGCCGAGACCGCCGGACACCCCACGCTCGCCAACGGCATTCGCAACATCGTCAGCTTATTCGAAGCTGGGAACAAGGATGCTCGACAAGCACGCGGGAAGAGGAAGAAGGTCCTGCTGGATGAATATGGGAGGTCGTATACTGTTGGAAAGCGCAAGACGAGTTCTGCGCGTGTCTGGATGATTCCTATCCAAGAGCCTGAGCAAAAGGCAGCACCAACATCCATTGAATCTCTTCTCGACTTGGAGGATGTTGTATCCAGAAAACCGATAGTCGTACCTGCAACCATCCTTGTCAACAACATTCCTCTTAATGAATATTTCCCCATCCCGGCAGACCGTGAGCGAATCACACGCCCACTTCGGGCAGCTGGTGCGCTCGGTGGTTACAATATATTTGCTCTTGTGCGAGGTGGTGGGACGACTGGCCAGTCAGATGCTCTCCGTGTTGGTATTGCCAGAGGCTTGATTGCCCACAATCCGGCACTTGAGAGACCATTCCAGAAATGTGAGTGTCCCACTGTCCTTCTGTTCTTTTATTTTTCTCATCCATCATAGCGAAACTTTCCCGACGTGACCCGCGTATGGTAGAGAGGAAAAAGACCAACTTACTCAAAGCTCGCAAGGCGGTACGTTGCTTTAAATTCCGACTTTGGTATCACGGCTCACATCCTTGCTCACAGCGGGCCTGGGTCAAGCGATAAATTTATATATTCCTTACCCCACCCACCCTTTTATCATGATAACATTTGCTACCTTGATTACTACTGGCCCATCCCCTATCCGACATGCTAAAGAGACCATAAACCAAAAGGTGATCATGAGCATTTCTCAAAAAACGAGCCCTCATAATGCCAAGATAATATATGAACCAATAATAAAGATAATGAGATGAACGTAATGCCGCTGTACATGACACCACCTGTAGTCTCCTGAAGCGTGAAGAAAGTATATCACTGGAACCATATCTGCTGTACTTCGGATTGGGCAAATGCAATATTACATGCCGGACATTTACGCTGTCGTGTTTGTATCCGTTTTTCGACACACTCCTTGCAAAATGCTACCAATAACTGTCAATACAATACATAGGTGACAAGCGAAAGAGCGTACTATGCATGCACTTCGTGATAGCCGTTGATCGGAAGTTAATACGACACGTCGAGCATTTCAGTATCGACTAAGATACCATATCGGTCAGTATCATTGCAATTTAAACCAAGTTTGCATACTTTGAGGTTCTCAATATCTGAACTTCCGGGCGTCGTCGTTACAGTCTCCTTCATTCTTGCAGCCTGTCGCTCTACCTCTTTCTGAGCTTTGATAAGTTCATCTTCAATCTGCCGTAGCTCCTGTTTCTTGTGCTCAGCCCAAGTTTTCTCAAAATCTCGGTGTTTATGTCGTAACTAAGATCCAGCGGCATAAGCAACACAAATAGACTGGAATAAAAACAGACATACCGCTTCATATCGGCCTCTATCCATCTCTAATCTTGACACGAGTTCAGATCTAGCTTTCTCCCGAGCAAGTAGATTCAAGTTCAAAGTATCCATCTGCTTTCTCTGAGCAGCATTCTCTGATGTTAACGATTGCTATCAAGGGCCAACTGCGTCAGATGCACCCAACAATTCACCTCCAATCACTTACAATTTGAGCGGTAAGATTTTTCTGAACATCATGTAGAGTTTCCACAGCCATCTGTTGCTTTTCAACTAATCTCTCCTTATTCTTTTTTTCGTTCTCCAGTGCCTCCTTCTCCCGTACAGCTGCATAATATCTGTTATCTGACCGGGCTTTCTGCAGAAAACAATTTCAGTTTGAATCTCCTCTCCAATGGACACTAATCTGACCACTCACATCCATTTGACTTTTTGAAAGCTTTTCCTCCAGTGAGCTGAGGTCAAAAATCTTGTTCTTGATTTGTCTATCAAGTGTTTCCCATGCACTCGTAATCTTTTCCAGTTCCAAGTAGAGCGACTTCTCAGCCTTTCCGATAATGTAAGTCCTCGAATGACACTTACAAATAATTTTACCCACCTCGGTTCGTTGCAGTTCTAACAACTTATACTTTTGCACCTCATCCTCCTTCTCTCTGAGTAACCTAGATAGCTCTGCCAGATCCGGTGACATGTTGGGTCCCAAAAGGATCTTGTATTGTTCCAATTCCTCTGTCAAGACTGCCGCTCTTTGAGACATCTCGACATGTTGAAGCATAGCTTGCTGTACATCCTCATCGTACGACGAAATCGTCTGCTGCATAGCCGTAATTTGGTGTTGAGCCTGCCTGCATCAGCGTAAGACAGCCACAACATGATTATCAATGAACAAAATACCTCAGTTGCTCGTCAAGAATCTCCCAGCGTTGCCGTGATGAATCCTCCCCGTGAAGATAAGTCAATAGCAGCTGTTTATTCCCGATATTAGCGGCAATATGGGCTTTACATTGATTGAGGTCTATCTCTAATTGTGCTATACGTTCCTATTCAAGACATCAGTAATGCATTAAACAGGATGGAAGATTACACTGACTGAACGGCTGTCAACTAGGAGTTTCAATTGCTCGAGCGATGAGGCTTTCACTGTATCCTTGTGGCGTCTTTCTACAAGCTCTGCAGCCTGTTGATCACGCTGCTCGCGAAGTCTCGCATTTTCCGCGTCACGCTTCTGAAGCATAACACGTAGCTCATGTACTTGTTTCTCCGTTGCGGACTGGAACACAGTTGAACACAGAGGGAGCAGAAAGAAATATGGACGCACCATTAATTCTGAATTGTACTTCTCCTTGTCTTCTGTCAGACGTTGAATTTCTTCCTGGAGGACTCCCAACATCTTATATCTCTCCCCTAGGTCCGCATCTAATCTGAGAGCAAACTGCACAACATCCTTGTAAGCGGCATGATCGTAGATGTGGTCGCCCACTTCTCTCATTCGAGACTAAATTTAGATTTGGGTCATTAACAAGGATGGTGAGTAATTAGCCACGTACTTCTGCCTCGATTGCGGCATTCTGATCACGAAGACTGGCAAGTTGTCTGTTGAGCTCAATTATTCTGGCTTCACGGTATTTAACTTGTTCCTGAAGCGTTGCAAAATCATACATGTCGTGGTCACCATTTGCGATTGTTTGAGGGGGTGGTGTAACCGACTGCTAGAGGATAATCAGAGAAAGCGTAAATAAATGATCGAGGACTCCCACCAAATACCGAACCACTCACTGAAGGAGAGGACGGCTTTTGCTCCAGCTCCTCCGTCCCTTCACTCTTCGCCTTTCGAGCCTCTAGCGCTTGTACGGTCTTACTGCGCGAACGTTCAAACCGGTTTTCCGCAAGAGTAAGCTGAATTCGGATATGATCACGTTCTTCTTCGCTTTCTTGAAGCTTGGAGCGCAGAGTGGCAACTTCAGACTGAAGTGCTGCAACCTGATTTTTTCATTCACCTTTAGCTCCCCAACTAATAGCATACACAGAACATGGATCACCGTTGTTGTTGCCTTGTACGACTCCAAGAAACGGCTGTTGTCAGATAGTCGGATATGCGATTTGTTGCTGAGGTAAAGAAAACTGGTGATAAGCGTCCGAGTGGCGTTCGCCTCCTTTTCTAACGCCGATGTTAGTTCTCTAGAAGACTCGCCTGCCATGACCTTGGCCAGGTCAGGTAGAGCTGTGAATGGTAAGTCAGAAGCTCATACCAAAAAATGGAAGCATTACCTTGTGAGTCAATACCAACCTGTGTTAAGTCTTCCGGTTTAACCAGTAAGCGGATTGTCTCAACAAGCTAGCAAAAAACAAGTCAACTGGATTAGGTAGAATATCAATGCTTCAGAAGGCCCACCTGAGTCCAACATGCGACAATAGCGGCATAACTGGCTTCACAAGTATTTTTCCGTCGTTCAAGTTCAGCAATGCGGGTTTGACAACGCTCATTCTCGCGCGAGTAGGAGAGCATTCGTCGATAAATTGCTTCCTTCCTGAATTGCTGAAGAATTTATGATGAAACGAGATGAAATGTAGAGTAAATAAAGCGTAGTACCTCGAGATTGTCGAGAGTCGGTTCATCAGAATTGTGGTGGGCACCATTCAACTCAAGGCTACTGCTGGCAATAACACGTTTCTTGCTAGATAAGAGATCATCTGTGCTGTCTGCATGAGGTCTCTTGCGAGACTCGTGTTGCATCGTGAAAGAAAGAAGTGAGTAGGTAGAGTTGTTCAAGCGGCCAAACAATTTGCAACTCCGTCGTTATTTCACAGCACACCTAATTTGGGTTTGAATGTCACCACAATAATCTATTGTATCTGCAGTCTAATTTTCCCTTTCAAATCCAATATATCACAATCCTGACTACTTCCGTCACCAATCTGTGTCTCGACACATGCAAAGTCCAGGCTCTACAGTATCCAGTTAGTCAGGGTGTGATATATCCTAGTTCTAACACACCTTTCCAAGCACAGTCATCGGTTGATCTACTCATGTCAAATTAGGTCAGAAATCATCGCACAGGTCCAACACAGCCTACTTACGCCAGATGCATGTATCATACACTACACCTTGTGCTGTGGTAGCAACGAAAGCCCTCGCCGTCTTGAGATCAGGACGGTTATCTTCCCCGTTCTTCGCAGCCACTACCAAATACCTGTCAGCTGTTTCACTCAACCCCTCCCCGGATCCCTGCCCCATCGGAATGAACGCTTGATTTGTAAATGGGTGACGCTCCAATGTTGTAAGTTCGACAGTTCCATCCACCCCAACTCCTGTCAAAGGTTGGCATCGAAAGACTGATATGCCAGTGGTAGCTCTCGCGCCAGACGGATAGGAGGAGGCAAGTAAAGAGAGTTTGTGGAACTTGCTTGCAGTACCAGCATTTGCAGCAGTGATTTTGGTCCCTTTCGGCGCAGCATTGTGGTCGCCATAGGCTTGTATCACCTGACCGAAAGGCGCAAATGCCTCCGGCGTTAGGGGGAGTACAGGAATGGTGGTCTGCTGCGTAGGCGTAGTCTGCAAAACAGTTGCTGTTGCCGAAATGGCTGCTACTTGGGCATCGGCAATTGTTACTGCAGCCTCAGTCGATGCTGTTGACACGCTGCTTCGCTGACCAATCAATCGCACACGTTTAATTCCTCCGTCTGGATATATCGTTAACCTCGCGTGAGTGAAAGTCTTGCCTTCTACGTTTTCCAATTGGAAAAAGTGCTGTCTATGCGGACCAAGCTTGGTTTGGGGTAAGATTGAAGTCCAGGATAGCTCATCATCCCGCTGTGTCTGCCAATCGATATCATGGTCGCTAAACAAAGCATGCAGTTCACAACTCTCTGGGAAATTGCCTTTGAAATGTGCTGTATCAATTTCTACCTGTTCAAGATTTCCAGGTGTTCCTCTTGAACAATATGAGGTTTGCCAATTCACATAATTGTGGATACGCACAGCTTTATGATCACCCAGTCTTTATGACCCTCAGCTCTGCTTCGCTTGGTCTCCCAGCCATCACCCATATGCTTCCCCCGTCCTGGCAAAATAAGATTAGAACCAACTCCAAAATGTTGATCCGAGACAAATTCTACGCGGCCGCCCGCGAAAACATGTGCAAGATCAAATGACTTGGTAGACCACACTGGAATCACTTGACCATAAACACGGAAACGGGCCTATATCATATGGAATGTCAATGCACTGATATCCTGAAGTGAGTCAACTTACAATGCCTCCATCCGGATACATATTGAGTTTGACATAGTTAATGGTTTCGGTATTCGGGATGGAAAAGAGATGGTGGGAATCTGGTCCCACTGATGTCCTGGGTAGGATTTCGCCCCACTGCATGTCCTGTGAGCCGACAAAGTCAACCGGAGATCAGAAATGCTTACGCGGCTGTCAGTGTGGAGTGGGTCCCCTGCGGTGGTGTACGTCGCTTCGATTGAGACTTCTGGGGCCTCATTTCCTGACCATAGGGATTGAGACCTCGGCAGACCTTGGGTTCAGCAAACGCACCATTAAAGTTGGATGTATCAATATCGAACCCCATGACTTTTCCGGGTGTCCCCAATTGAATGATGCACCTATCCAATTGATGCCTTCCTCGAACGCCAACAAAAATCAACTCACCAATCGAAAGTTGAATTATGCCTACGGCTTTCCCAACCACTAAACAAAGCACCGTTGGGTCCGAATTGGCCTTTCATGCTTGGAGCAGGCTGACATAGGCCACCTTCCTTGAGTACACCAGGAACCACGGCTTCCAATAATGTTACTCACTTCCACCAACAATAAATGAAATGCTTCCGCAAAGAATTCATCGGAGACGGCAGCAATGCGCCCACCGAGAGCAACACTCGACAATTCTATTTTTTGCATGCGATCACTACTGATCAACGGATAGATTAGAATGGCTGCACACCTGTCGTAGCGGAAAACACATCATTAAATTGACCAAAGGGTACTGCTTTGGATGACATGAGACAGCGCTTTTAGGTTGATGAATAGTTTGAGGATGATAGCCAAGGACTGCAAGGACTGTTTAATCGCTCCCTTGGTTGGGTGAAACTAGTTCTTCAAGGTATGCAATCCAAATAAATAGAGATAACGTGAGAAAACCCAGATCTAGAAGCAGAGGTTCTTTGATCGCTTCCGCTTTCAGCAATTCCTCCTCCGTACCGACGACCGCAGTCCAAACACTGCTCCAAAGGGAATACAATAGTCTTCATTTGGAATTCCCATCGAGTTATACTATATCCTGACTCCTCACAAAGATCATAAAGAACAGTCATATGTCTTGTTCATTACTCAAAAAGCAACAAAGATAATTTCGACCGGTCAACCGTCTACTATGGAAATAGGCCAAAAATAATTGACATCTACACATGCGAGTGGCAAGATGCGATCATGACTATACGGAATCCCGCTCCAACAGCGGAAGCCGACTACTTCCTTTCAAGTAGGACGTTTACCATACGCCTCGAGGTCCTGATATCCCACCTTCAACTGGTCAACACTGAGGACATGTACATACATCTCATCTGAGAGAAACCCCCGATTGATTGTACTTATCCTTCCCCTGAACCCTTTGGCATAAATATTAAAGCCACGATTAAGCTAGGTACCAGAGAAGTGAACCTTCTTGCGGTGTTTTTTTTTTTTTCAACATCCGCACAATGTTATTTATGGGTACACAGCCTAACGCATTATGGTCGAGGTCCACGAGGCGAGATTTCTTCTCAACATCTAGAACCTATGCATTTCTGCCCGGCCATGTGTTAGTGGGTGGTGCACAGTTCACCCTCTACATGCACTGAAAGTCTTAAGCTATCAACTTCTAGAAGAATCTCCACTCGTTCACAATCACAAATGCCGGTAGTTTGGTTCAGAGCCATTAGCAACCTCGAAATTATATACTTTACCGAATCTTCTAGGTCAAGTCAGTGAGTTCCTTCTGCTGGCACTGATAGCATGACGACAGTGCATTCCTGAACCTTGACTGATACATGATTAGATCAAGGCACAGTTATGCCTCCGCGGTAAAATATTATCACAACGACCACAAAAATTTAACTGTTCACTCGAAGTTCTATTTATATGATTGTTCCATACCGAGCAGGATGACGAACGAAATGCTCTCAATGATCTATCGATGGAGCTAAAACCTAGACAAAATCCGAATGGTGATAATTCCACGCATTAAAAGCCCCTGACTAAGATACGGTATAATCGGTCAACAGGATCCCATTCCAGAATGTACTTTGAATCTCAACTTCTATTGCCAATCAGAAATACTGATCGCAGGGCAACGAAACACGTCATCACAAAGCTTCCAAAACCCATGTCAGTTTTGATGGAATAGCAAGGACTTCTTCGAGGTAGATATGCTAATACTGCTGCGAAAGGACGACTTCCAACCCCTCGCCCTGGAGCTTTTTCAGCCGCCTCATATCCCCCATGTGGTTCGTTGGCAACTCCACGTCTAGGAGGTTCAGTCGTGCAACTTGATTGTTACAGCTCTTCCAGCGCGATTCAACCATGTTAGCGATCACACCATCTGGAGAGATGAAGCAATTTCCATGTATCGTCAACTGCTGGAGGCTCGGCAAGAAGCAAGAGTGAGGATATTCTCTGCCATCTGTGTGTGAGAAACTGTGAGAGGCGGGAACGGCCAAAAGATCCAAAGCTGCTTGGGTGACGAATGGATCTAAAGTCCAGCCCTTCGTGTCTTTGATCACGAGTTCAGCGAGTGCTTGCAAACCTGGATGCTGGACACAGGACTCAAACTCCTGACTAATCATTCCAGTGTCATGAATTTCAAGCCGTTGGATACGACAGCCTGATCGGGTAAGGAATGCGTCGAACTGCTCCTGAGCCCAGCGGTACTGCTCGAGGGGCCCCCTAATAGAGACCGTAAGATCAATCAACTGGGGTAGAGTGAGTTGGTCGAGAAACCGAGCTAAGGATTCAAACCCAAGGTTTATTGAGAGTGTGTGCAGCTTCGGAAGCTGTAGAGGATCATACAACGGGAAACCCTGTGTGATATCAATCTTCATCGAACAGCTCTCAAGGTTCGGGCACATATTGAAAATCCGGAGTGCCGTTTCGACAGCAGGAACGTAATCGAGGGAGAGATCCGTAAGCTGCCTCCAGGGAAGTTGGGCGATACTATGTCCTGAAAGGTAGAGTCGGGGAACTCGTGACACATGAAGGTTGCGAAGCAGGGGAACGTGACTGAACACTCTGAACAAACCCTCCTCATCTTCCTCTGATAGATTGTCTAGGACGGAGAGCCAGAAATCTCTCAACAGTGGAAGGTCTTTCGTGCCAGCTAATCCCAACCGAGTGGCAAGAGGGCCAAAAAGTTCGAAATGAACCTTACCCCATTGAGAACTACGCTGTTCGAAGACATCGAGGATGCGACCAGCAGCGATACAGTTCGCGAATGATTCGTTTTGTTGGCGAAGGGCTAAATTCAGAGGAAGTGCGCCAGATCGTGATAACCATAGCGCAACTAAATCTGGAGCAGGAACAGCAGCTCCTAATCGGATAAGAACCGACAGAGAAGTCCATAGACGGGGCGAAGAAAAAACTATATTCCGCCATTGCCTGCAGACATGGCATAAGAGCAAAGGTGCGTATTGGGGGCTGTTGAATGTCTCTCTTCGCATGAAGACGGTGCCCTGAGCCGCGTTTGAGGGCGTGGGCAAGCACCAGAAGAAAACTTGCTCCCATATTTCGATTGGAAGGTCGTTGAGAAAGACAGCAAGGCCCATACGAAAGGATTGGGAAGATGAGTGATACACATCCGACCAACAAGTTTCTTGTGCCAGCATTGCATGAAACAGTGAACAGTTTCACTTTTTATTTTTCCGGTACGTAACAAAAATAGTTGAGACGAATCCTGTCCATTGCCGGTCAATTACAAAACTATGGGTGCAGGCCAGGTCATGGCCGGGGATCACAAAGAAAAGTGGGTGGGCACGAGTGTGCAGCATGTGTGATATGCTAGCTGGAGCAAGGAGACGACAATGCTCAAGGTAGTCGGTTCCGACGACCGATTATCAGATGCCTCAGACAATCACGTGCGACCAATGACGGTTCGCTCGACGCCCCACGGATCCTTCCATATTTTGGTATGACGGACACGCCCGGTAGATCGGATCAGTTCTTCAACCACCCGGGCTTGACCCCGTCCAACCTCCAGTGCTACGATGCCATCGGCGCTGACCACACCCTCGCGACCTACAAAATCGGCAATCGCCTCGTAAAACTCAAAGCCAGATGAGCCGCCGAAAAGTGCCCTGGGATCTTCATATTCTGATACGGAACGGGGTAACTCGACCAACTCTTTCCACGCTATATATGGCGGATTCGATGTCACAATATTGAAAGGAGGCTTACTCTCCATCACCGTTTCAGGGAATGTTGGCGCCAAAAAATTTGCAAGTGTCGCACTAAAAGTATTTTTACGTTTCATATTATGGCCACTCTCAGATGGGGGCGGAATATCAGCGAGAAGCGCATTGTCGTTAGCCAGGCGTATTGCATGAGGTGACATATCGATGCCTTGTGCATGAATGCTCCCTTGAGGCCAGAGATGGCAGAGTAGGAGAGGGATACACCCTGAGCCTGTGCCAATGTCCAGAAGAGAGAGGGGTGCTTGAGCACTTGCCTGGATTGTCTCTGAGAGTCTGATGACCCAGTGTTCAGTCTCTGGGCGAGGGATGAGAACCGGACGACGGACAAGGAGATCAAGCGGGCCAAAGGGCTGAGTACCTGGGGAACAGATATAAGGAAAAGCGGATAATATGGAATGAAAGCGAATACCCAGGATATACTGGAGAGGCTCGCCGAGACAACGGCGGTTAACCATGTCTGGAAGAGAAAATTCAGATGGTGCAGATGCAACTGCTTCATTCATCCATCGCCACTCGTTGTAAGCCTGTCGTTTTCCCAAGTTTGCAACAAGTCTGGCCAACAGCAGGCGCATGCAATGATTAGCAGTGAGGTGACCCGGAGGCGTGACAGAGTCCGGCCGAAAAGTGATCGTGTGACAAACGTATCCAAATCTGGATATCGTCGGGCGAAAAGATTGGCGGGGAAAAGAATAAAAATGATCAGCTGCCGTCGCATTAGGTCTGTTCCTGTTGCTCGCCTCGCCTAAACCCTCACCCCCTGCAGTCCTGGTTCTTTCCCATAGGCTCTGTCCCTCCATGTCTACTGTTTACGCTGTTGCGCCCCGCCCTGCAACCCCCGCCCCTCTCTCCGCCTCCTCCTCTTCCTCCTCATCCAGTCCCCATGCCTATGTCAATCCTGCCCAGGTGCAAAATGCTCAAGCTGGGCCTTCATCCCAGTGCACGCCTATCAAGCTGAAAACAGAACCTGCTACCCCTGCAAAGCGCAAGCGCACTGATAGGCCAGAGGATTCAGCAACCGAGGAGAGCCAACGGCTCAGAAAGACTCGAGACGGCCCAAAGAAAAAGAAAGCAAACCGTGCGTGCTTTCATTGCCAGAAAGCGCATCTTACTTGTGATGACTGTACTTTTTTTGTCATAAACAATAGATACGTCGCTGACTTCCTGTCTTAGCTCGCCCCTGTCAGCGTTGTATTAAACGTGGCATTGGAAATAATTGCACAGAGGGACACCGTAAAAAAGCTAAATACCTTCTAGATGATGATGAGCTGGGTATGAGTCCACTTTCGTTGCATCTGGTTGGAAGTATCTTCCTAATCACGTGTATCCGCAGAGGCTCTCAAACGAAGTAAATCCTCTGCAGGAGCTTCAAATATTAAATCTTTCAAGGTTGAACCACCTGTATCGACTGCTCTTCCAGGTTCAGTTCTTGTCATGTCTCGTTAGCGATCTTATCTAATGCCATCACAACCGCCTCCACAGAGCACTTTGCACAGGCAGACTCGTTAATGGGAGCCCCATTTGACCCAGATTTCTCCTTCGGATCAGAGGCAGCTAATCTAGAATACTCTATCCTTTCGTCAATTCTGGGGAACGCAAGCTCCTCAGAAACCTCGATGTCGCCGCCTCCACCCCCACCAGCCTCTTTTACTTCTTGGTCTTCTGCCTCGAACTCCCTCGATTTTTCAACCTCTCCTCGTGCCATCAATGTTTCGTTTACTTCAAGGTTCGCCTGGTGTTGTATCGTACCTTGAGACTATTGATGACCATTATTCATAACAGTAATCAAAGCAATTTTCTCACATATCCATATACACAGCCACAAGCCCAACTTCCTGAGGAAATATCGGACTTGTCATATCCTATACATCCCCTGCAACCGCGATTCCCTCTGGATTCACGGCCCAGGTCACCAATACCTAGCACATTCGATACGACCAAAGGGACTTCAACTGGTTTGTTATCCCCTCCCAGTTCCAATGCTTCCCCCGGTTCAACGACGTCAGATCCTTCCGGGATTGTGGATCTCGTCTACCCCCAATCCCATGGCTCAAAGTTGCAGAGTATCAGTGATCGGGTAGCAGCACCTTATGACTACACTGAAGGATACCACTTCCTGATGAAACATTTGCCTACTCGGTGCGTGGTTCCATATCATGTTTCTGCAGAGCCTGACATTACTTCCGGGCATTACATTTCTATCATCCTTTCAGTTTCGAGAAGAATGATATCCTACGGATTGTACGGGCGTTGGCAATCTTTCGCCCATCATTGATTGCACTCCAAATGCCGTTGTCCCTCGACGATGAGATTTTTGTAGAGAAGTGTTTCCAGCGATCTTTGTTGGTGAGATATTTCTGTGATTGCTGGTGCAATCTGAAATTAATACTGCGCTGGCTCCAAGGAAATGGAAAAGTTGATGTCTTTCAGTGGCACCCCCACGGTGATATGGCGGAGAACAGGGGAAATTTGTCTTGTTGCACCGGAATTCTGTATGCTTACAGAGTGGCCTATGGAAGATTTAGTCGGGAGGAAGAAGTTTATCTATGAGGTATGTAAACCTCTATTCTAGTTGACGAGCTTGACCTGTATCTAATATTCTTTAGCTTTTTGAAAATCAATCTGTTGTCGAGTATTGGGAAAACTTTGCCTCTCATGCTTTCGAAAACGCCACACGTTCGGTCTATTCTCATTGCGTGCTTCTGAAGCCTTCAGGAGCCCCAATACCTACTACTTTTTGCTTCTCGATACGGCGGGACTTGTTTGATCTTCCCAGCATGGTCATTGGTGCGCATTACTCTGTCCCAAGTTTTGAGATCCTCATATCTCCCCTAGGTCAATGGCTACCGCTTCTATGAACATCCAGGAAAAAATAAAGACAACTTCGATGTGTCATTTTTTTTAGCATCTACATGTTCTGGTATTTCTATTTGGCATTTTCTCACTTATCTTGTTCTGGCGCAACAAGTACTGTGTCAGGCTCATTCTCTCTTTACGACCCTGTCAGCCTATCCATATTATTTTCCCTAAAGGCTTTTTACACGACAACATTCTATTTGGGTTCTGATTCTCTGTATTCCTCTTTCGCTTCGCCTCGCCGCGACGTGTTTGTCTCATTATTTCCCCAGATTCCTTGTCTTGGTTTATCGGTAATCGTCTTTTTTTCGATTCTCTAATTGTGTCAGTTGTATCGATGATCTACGTTCTTTACTTGTCGTCTGTCGGTTTCTCGCGATGAATATGAAATGACTGTCAAGAATAGGCAATTACAAATATCTTGTATTCTTAGATTCTTGCGGCGAGCACGTCCGTGTACAGCAATGTACATTGTACCCTTAAATGCTGCTGGAGGATCTGTCTGATGCCAGTGGAGTGTTCACCTTGATATCAGCTGCACACAGGCAACCAGTAGAATATCCTAATCACATGGCCCACGTTTTTTCATATCCGATTCGGAGAAGCCAGATTATTATCAAGTCGGTGCGTCCCATTAATAAAATACCTTCTTCATCTTACCTAGTCAATGGGAAGATACCCGGACCTAAGACTAAACTCAAGCTGCTCTCACCATCAGAAGTCTCGGCAAACGTGCCACGAGTTTCGTCTCACTTGTATTTACCATCATAAAATGAAACACAACTTGGTGTACTGCTCAATATACGAACAGAAGGCGCTTGAGGATATTGTATCCCTCGGGCGTTGCTTGCCGACTCACATAAGTATATTGACAAGGGTTGCAATCTACCTGTACACGTCAAAATACTCGTGGTCGCCTTCAATTACCGCGGTGTAATCACGATGACGAATGTTCATACAGTGTTCGCGTGCCCAATATATTGTCATTATTTCCCGTTAGGGAATCTTGAGATGCATTTCGGCCGGGGGGGAGAGGAGGTGGATTTAGGGCTTAATCGTTTCCAGCCATGCGCTTGGAACCACACCGAGGGTGAGACACCGTTTTTACCTACTATCTGTGGTGCTCACGAAAACTCAACAACCCTTGCTACTTCTATCATTAGTCATTACAATGGACTTCATTCCACAATCTCTATATAGCTTTGATCCGTCTACCTAATAAAGGCAGGAAAAATTATGTAGGAGACCATATATGGCACCTCGGCAAAAATCTTTCTGAGAGAAATTCCTGAAAGGGATGCCGGACATGGGGGTCTTCATGATCTGGGAAGGAATAACGGATTAACCGGCTTGATTACAAAATTGTTCTACCACGGGCCATACATCATACAGGGTGAGACACATTTCAAGACACACGCGTGTTGCAGAGATAGATGTTTGTCCCCGGCCGAAATTTCTCAGAATTCCTACGGGAGATCATGCGCCATATATTTGACTCAGAATAAGACCTGCGGAGCGGTCCTCACGCTGTCCGACCAGAGACTCAATGAGTTGTCTTATTCGACAATTGCTAATCACCTACCAGTCCATGTTCATTGTATACAACAGAGATAATGAGAGAAAAAAAATCAACTAATTGAAAACTACCAACCTAAACAGTCTCTCCGTCAATAGCAGCATAATCACTCTCGACACCAGGCTCCATCAAACACGCATGGCCAAGGATCAGCACAGCTGAAGCACCAATTATCCAAAAGATGGTACTAATAGGCGACGCATACCACAGGAGTGGAATGCCGATGACAAAAAGACCTGTATAGAGATGTTTTTGGGTAATGGTATGTTCGCCAAACTGAGTAGCGTCAGGGGCTAAGTCCAAGTAGAAAAAGAAAGTCGTTCAGCATGATGTCACAGTTGCCGAGTCAAAAAATAGATCATAGATCAAGACGACAACAAAGGCAATTTCTGATGACACGTATCAAAAGGAATAGTACACACCAAACTTGTTAATCAAAGCAAATCCTCCTACGAGGAAAGCCATGGCGATAAGGAGAAGGTAGTTTGTAAGGCTAAGCATATAATACACATTAGTTCACAAAAGTAGCTCAACCACGTGAAAGCAATGGCACGTACATGGCGTACACAGCAAGGAGTAACATGATGAATCCATAGTTTCCTATTATCGCAACGCATGCCCCATGTCAGCCCATTGCCCAGATACGCCTCTTCACTGCTGCGCAATGAATGAAAAATTTTTCTAACCTGAGAAGTAACGGGTATTGTAGGATATCCGCTGATCGAAACGAGACGTCAGCATCTCCCTCCCTCTCTCTCTCTCGATAAAGTGAAATCTCACCGAGACCGCGGTATTCATATCTGCGGGTTTCGAAACACGGTTCACGTCAAAGAATTCACCAGGCCGCCGCAGCCCAGAGAGCCTAGTCTCCTACAGGCAAAAGTCGGCACGCAGGTCATTCAGTAGGTAGTCGTTGGTGATAGCACAACATGCAACTCACTCGGATTGATTTAATCCTTTCCAAGGCACTAAGTGCAAAGTTCATGTTGTCTGTAAGTTTTAAAAGGTGGTAGCGGTACGAAAAGAACGAGCGTATTGACAAGTTGCGGACTTACTTGACTTGGTCAGGCGGCGCAGTTTATTTGGTCCGTTGTTTATACCTTGCTTTCACCACCCGTCGCAGCTCATTACCGCAGCAGTACACATGATCCGTAGGAATCCAACGCTCATTCCCTTGAGTGACCTTGAGATACAGGACGTCAGGGACATGTACAACAAGCAAAAGATGGAGCGTGAAAAGCAGGAAGAGCTTTTGCGCAAAGTCAAAATGGTCTCTCAGAATCCTGAACTTTTAAAGGAGGACCCGCAGATGCTCGATAATCTTACCAAGGGCATGGCCGTGACTCTCAAGGACAAAAAGCAGGAAGACAAGGCCAAACGACTAGGTCTTGATGAGAGTAAGCTCCCAATTTTCCACTACGAAAGTATGATCTAAAGCAGCTTCAATTTTACGGAAAGCAGAGACTAAGAAATAGGTTGAATCGCTTTTCGTACGCTTAGATATCTACAACCCATGTCTACATGGTTGAGCATCCAAACACTTTTGATATCATCATCAGCCCCCTTCGTCAAACTGCACTCGAAACTCTGCCAAATCCATCCAATAATTCAGTTCTGCCACGTCCAAGTCTTCAAAAAATCACAAGGGACTCACGTTCGAGGTCTCTTACATCACAAAGCGAAGCCAAATCAGCACGTTGCATGTGCAAACATGCCGTCTTCAAACTGTTCCACAATGCCATCGAAGTCATGGCTGTCTCTTTGACACCGTCATTATCCTGCAGCACCAATGCATCCAAAACGTATTGAGCGGCTTCCTCATACCGCTGTCAAAAATATCAGAATCATCCAGGGTGTTTGTAAGAGAAATCTTACCCGGAGATTGATGCAGGAGATACCGAGATTAAATCTACATTTGCTCAACTATTAGGTGAAAAAACATAATACAAAGACCGGACGTACCGAGCACGGATATATCCAGGATTCAGTTCAAGAGCCTTATAATAGTATTGTAGTGCCTCCTCTGGGTGCCCACTATTTGCCACCGTTGCTCCAACCCGGTTATACAACAGCCAGTCCTACGAGGATGAACATCAAGACAAGACAATACACGAACAAATTTCACCTCAGGTCGAATTGCCAATGCCGTTCTAAAGCAATCCTGCGCTTTCTGGTAATCCTTTGGCCATGTTGTCAGTCGAATCATTTATCGAGATAACGAAAATTAGAATCACCTCTTTAGTATTTAGTAGTATCGCTAATGCTATTTGAGTGTCCGCATCAATCTCTCCACTGCTATCACTCCTCACCATGACCATCAACTGGTCTATCAACTTCGTACATTTTTCATTCACCGGGAGGTGAGCAGTATCAGTAGCATCGTAGGGAACATTCACATATCGTTCATTCCTCTTCAACCATTCCTCAACAGCGTCATAGACACCCCGACGATCATTATCGTTGGCATAGGAGATGGATAAGGCGAGCCATGAAGGGAGATGTGATGGGTCAAGTTCTATAGCGCGTTTGAGAGCTTGAAGAGCTTTATGTTCTCGTTCATTTTCTTGTTGTTTGATGCCGAGCTCATACCAAGCTCTAGCTTTCGTCATGTCTCGTTGCACAATAGCTTCAAGTTCTAGAACGCTCTACATGTTGCATCCAATTCGTTATTTGTGAACCTGATTTACACTTGGATGAGAATGCTGACCTTAAGCAAAGGTGACATTTCAGTATGCAAGGCATGATGTCTCGTCCTCGATGAATCTCCAAGTAGATACGGATTGTTATCCTGAAATTGATAATGATCTACCTGCTTGATTCTTGAACTCGTCGCCTCGAAACGATCCCAATCTTCTTGCAAAGAATCCCATTCTCTCTCCTGGGAATTTATCATCGGCGCACTAGCAGAAGGCCACTGCTCAGCTTCCTGCCAATATTTTGTATATTCCGCATTCTCTTGCCTAAAATATGCATCATTCGCATCTTCTTTTTCCAGATCTTCTCCTTCCTTCATCTGCGACGGCAAATCACGTTGACGCTGAACTTGAAACACAGGTAGATTTGTCATGGTACGGTCCTCAACTGAGCTCAGACTGTCAAGAGCTCGCCCTTTGCCTTTGTCCAACTGTGATGAATTCTTCGCCACACCGTCGTTCACGACCACTTGATTTCCGTTGACAACAACTTCGCCATCTCGCAACTGTTTCATCAGCGACATGAACTGGCTGTTCTGGAATTTCGGGTTGGTTTCATGCTTCAAGTTCTCGACAAGCATGCCCGCCGTTCTTGCGAGCTCATCTCCCTCAAACTGGGGTTTGTTGATGGCCTCGCTTTCTTTTTGGGTTTGTTGCTCAGCAATCATTGATGCGACTTGGACTTCCTGAGCAGAAAATTCCTTGTCCCAAGATAATTCTGATAAAAGCTGTCAAATTGACATTAACCTCAAGGACAAAATTGAGCGTACGATCATTCAGAACCGGGGTTGGCACCTGCGCCTGCTGTCGAATAGGGGTATGAGGTATGAACGTGTGCATCCCAGGTCCCATAGTATTCCAATCTATATATGGACGCCGATAAGATTCTTCTATCTATTGAAAATCGCATTCAAAAACCAACTCTGCAGCAAAGGCGGCGTTGGTGAATGTACAACGCCCGGATGAGCATCAATAGACCGCGCTTGCACTGGCCCAACAGGACTAGGCATATGTTGTGTTTGCTGCTTCAATTGTTGAGCATCACCCAGATCCATTCTCATGAAATCCGCTGCCCATCCTGTTGCTAGTGAGGCTGGTGCCTGTGATTGCGGAGATTGTACGGAAGCTGAGGGTAAGGCCGTACGCATAGCTGATACATCGAATGCTGTCGAGAGTCCCGATATACCTACTGTTGGAGTCAAATTAAAGAATCGACCAGCATCGGCATCTGGTCCTAAAGGTCCTGCCTGTGTACGGAAGGCCTAGATTTTATAAAAACAGGTATGAATCGTTGACTGAGTTTTTCAGTCAAAACGACGCTTACTGCTCGTGAAGACGCCGTTCTGGAAGCTCCAATGTGATCCTAGGTGCAGTCAGTGACTCGTTGCAAAGCTAGTTTAGTATGATGACACAACCTGTTGGATACCTCTGTCTTGGTCAAAACGTTTCGAGAGACCCTGCAATGGATTGGATGGCCCACATTCGGTGCCACTGTTGAAAAGCATAGGCAGCGACATAGTGAGAAGGAAAGTGGCCGGAATGACGTTACCGGAATCGATCAGACTAATGGCTCTCACGTGTTTTCAAACGATAAACATAAAAAATTAAATTGCAACGATTACAACCCAGGTCTTGTACGTTACAGTATGTAGTCAGCCAAATCATTTCCTTCCTCTTGCAGACGAGCTGGAACTATCAAATCAGTTCTTTATATCAAGAATACTGAACGAAAGGCAATGTCTTTGGCGATGATCAAATGTTCTGGGAGCTACGGTTGGATGGGCGCGGAGCCAATGCTTGACTACGACTGTTGTGTTGCGGTAGAAGGACTCGACGCCCCTGTGCGCTGATCACTGCCCTCACCCTGGTTCTGATATTTCGGACAGACGAGTCTACACTCTGCACCACCATCTGATCGCACTGGAAAGTAAAAAGTCAGTAAAGGAGTTTTAAACACCCTAAATGTATTAGTTGGGACATACGGTGACGCTGAAGGATAGGGTTAAGTACGGAAACGTTCTTTGACATTGAGATCGGGACGTACATTTAAGGCATCGAGACGGCTAAAGGCCTTCTTACAGCCATGGCAAATATTTGTTTGGGACTTGGCACTATGCAAAGCTTGATGACGTCTGGGGACATACACGATCAGATGATCACGAGCAGCAGCAGCAAGGAGACCAGGCGTACTTGCAGTCGTGCTGGCGGGCAAAGCCCTTCTTGCAGCCTGGCCACTCGCAGACATAAGGCCGTTCCTCAGTGTGTGATCTGAGGTGACCTGATATAATGTGATCAGATACAAAGCAGTACGAATCAAGGGATGCATACCTCGGAGGTTGAATCTCCGCGTGAAGGTACTCCCGCATCCAGGCACAGGACAGACGAAATGAGCCTCGTTTCTACGGCGACTAGCAGAAGCGAGCTGAGTTGCAGAGGTCGTCACCTGCTGTTTCTCAACCTGAAGGATGGGGGGAAGCCTCGGCACGCCATGAGAGGAGGGGTAGTGGTTGGCGCCAGCCCCAGACAGCGGCTCTAGATTGCTGATAGACACGGGGGATGGCGCTGGTGGGGGGCCCAGTAAAATGCGAGAGCCCTTGGTAGAGCTGTAAAGCTCATGGGCATGAGGGGCAAAAACGACATCTGGGCGATTAGTCCGACGCAGATCAGAGGCGAGTGCCTGGGCAAGCTGAGGCAAAACGGGGGGCGGGGAGGAGCGAGAATGGGGGGACTTGTTGTTGGTCTGTGGTGCTGGAGGAGGAAAGGGGAAGTCGCGGGGAGGACCGTCTGGGTGGGTAGCTGGGCCCGAGGTTGGGACGGAGGAGAGAGCGTGGATGGCGTACATGATGGTGGTAGAAAGGAAACAAACGAATAACAAACTAATCTGTCCCTCTCACACTCCTTCCTGATCTGGCAGTGCTGCACAGCACCAAAAGGTTATATTACTTTCAGCTCCTTGTGCTCCAAGCTGTGCAATTTCCCCTTATGCTTATATACTCTACTAATCAAACAGATGTGAATCCTGCAGACGCCGTCTGCGCACCAGCTCCTTCTCCGTGATGATCTGTCCTGCAATCCGGCTACTTTCGCCTCTCGGCATTCCCACACCGTTACTCATTTTCTGAGTCGGACTTTCGGACCCCGATGACTCTTGCCTCCTGGATACGAACATGATCGCAGGGTCTGACCCCTTTCCTCCTGGAATACCACCTAGCACTAGCCCATTTGCATCCGGCATGTCGCGGTGCTTGCTAAATGTATTCTCAATCCACTCCGCAAGTTCATCAATCACCTGAGCCATGCTCAGTAATCGTAAATACTTCTTTGAACAACTCTCGTGACTCACCGCCCTCGCTTTTGGCAGCAGCGTTGGCATTTGCAGGTACCCGTGACTCCAATCTGCCAGTAACACAAGTTGCACCCAGTCAGACTCGCTTTCACTTGTCAATTTGGCCTTCTCCCTCCTCATCTCCTCCACCTTTTTCACGTCCTCCTCAGATCTTACCCTTTGTCCTGACAGACTCATTTCTAATTTGATTTTCCGGGCACTCTTCGCCTCGCGCACACGGCCTGCAAATATGACACTGTCATCAACAAACGGATCTTTCTCACCGCACTGGATCATCAGCGGTGGGAACTGTGCAAGTAAATAGTCTGGCGTAAGAATAGGAGAAATGTGGTAATCCGTCGCAAAATCCGGATTCCGATAAGGTCCAATATACAAAATCGCCATGGCACGCATCTGAGATATAACCTCCTCAGCATCACTTCTTGCCCTCCGGCACTCTACTCACCATACTTGGTGATACAATCCTGTCTTGGAAATACCCTCCTCTGCTCGACATTGTTAACCTCGTCCCAAAAGGTTCTACTCTCTTCCCCTTCCGACCAAATGCCTGAGTAGCCTTCGTATCGGCCTCTTTGAGCGCAACGGCCATCTCTTCCTGTTTTCTTTCCAATGCCGAATGCGTTCGCATGATTGAACCCCTCGATTTCAAATCATCATATTTGTATTTTACCCGAGCTTCAATTGGCTTGTCCTCTTCTTCGTAGCCCTCAAAATCCTCGTCATCAGATTCGACGTCTCCAAGCATCCCATTATCAGTATTAGTCCTGATTATCCTAGGCGCAGACAGACTCGTCAACTCTTCCCCTGCACTAGCAAATCCACAAAGTTTGTCTTTCCAGTCAGAATGCCTCTTGGTCTTCTTCTTTCGTCGACGATCGGACACCATACTCAACGGTGAGACATGATGCAAATGGTCCTTCTGTTCGGCAAACTCTCGCATCCCGGGAATATTATTCGATGACTGCTCCGTCCGTAAAACTCGTAAATTGTTTGTCGACATCCAGGACGTGTAGTTGAAATCCAATGCCGCATAAGTGAGCACCATGCCTATGGGCACCGGCACTGATTTGACATCCCAAATTCTTGACGCTTCAATATTGAACTCGAGAACCTTGACTACGAGGTTAACAGCGAGAGTCCCGCCTCTAATGTTTATATTAGTCTCATTTGCCCAAAATATTCCTTTCACATACGCTGAATCTCCGGTGACAATGACAGAAAGCTTTTCGCCTGACATGCCGATAATACGACCAGCTATCGAAGGCCACGTCAACACCATTCCGTCGACGACAACTGGAGATCTTCAGACCCACCAGATTCGACAAGTAGTCGATAGACATCAAAGGCTTCATCAATGGCGAAAGGATATGGATCTATGAAGAACTCTCAATTCATATCATCTAATGGGGTAACAAATCGTTCTCACATTCTGGAGCCTTGCCGTAGTCGATGGAGAGAACTGGCTTCCCAGAATAGACAGCCCAATGCCGTAACCGCTCTTCATGATGTTCTGGTGACATGGCAACGAATCCACCACCAGGAAAATCAAGAATGAGTTCAGTTGCTTCCCCAAGCTGTGCTTCAGGCGGAGCAAAAAATAGATACGCAGTCACAGGTCGGTCGTAGAAAGAGCCTTCTGGACGGGGAAGGAGAATTTTTCGGCGGACCGACAGCTTTGGTACTCGTTGGGTCAAACGAATCTTAGCAGCATGAGCTGACTACGCAAAATTAGAAGATGAACCATACAAAGGGATGTGTGGTCTTGTTCCACGTCGCGCGAAAGACTTCAACTGTGGGTACAGCGCGAAACCGCCGGAGCTTGAGTAATGTCAGCTATTCTAGGAAATGAGGGACACAATGCAGTGACGTGCCTTCTCGTCCGCAGCAGAAGGGAATAGGATGTAGTACACAGCAAATATTAATGAGCAGATATCGCGGACCCACTTTGGGCGGATTGACATCGCCGTTGCGAAGCCTGCGTCCAAGCCGGTAACGATCCATGTAGCTCGAAAGTAATCTGGTGTATACTTTGGGGCGTCAGAAGAAATGCTCTGGATTTGAATCAGCATACAAGATTCTGGAGAGGTTCAGGGGCTATGTGCGGTGTTTATTTTAGCATTTCGTCATATCAATAGAATAGCAAGCTATCATCACCATCGAGACCAAATATCTTGTCGAGGTTAAAGAGTGCATATACCGCAGTAAGTGTGCTCAATATCAGCTGCCAAGGCGTGAAACGCTCTGAAGACACTAAATTTGGTATCCTCAGATGTTTGACGGGATAAGACGCACGCAGGTCTCGGTTGAGCCGAGGCAGCCAGAGAATTCGGGGTGGTCCATCCTTTGCCTTTCTTATACGCCAGATCCAGAAGGAGAGCATCAAGAAAACCTGAGGATATGTTATTTACATAGAATGATCACTAAATCATTGGCAGACGACGAACTTGGGCTCTCTTCCAAGACGGGTTAGGACGTCCAAGTATATGATCGATCATAAGAAGAACAGTGGAATGACAATATAAAATGGTGGTAGCAGAGAAAGAGGGTAGGATACTTTCATGGCCAGGTTGCTCCGCGCTATTTGGAGGCAAGCGATCAGGATAGACTAGCATGTGATTCTCATAATGGGATCGATCACCCCTGAGCATTCAGTGTTGTACTTATGTTAGTGTTGATATGTCATTATAGTCAAGCCCCATTTTGCAGAGAGTTTTTGGAAGGAATGTGTGGATTGCCTAAGTAGTGCATCAGAGGCTTACCTCAGTATAGCGGTTTTCAAAACTCAGAGTGATCAAATCTCTCAAAATAACAGAGGGCTAAGACTTGTGACAATTTTGTCCTGATTCTCATTAAAAACAAACTCTAGATACCTTGCAAAGCCTCTCCGAGCTTCCTTAATCACTTACATCTATTTTGACATGGCTGTTGCATCAGAACTAACATCAATCAAGTTTAATGATGCCAAGATAGAGATCGTCAACCAGCTATTGTTGCCCCATGTCACGGAGTATCTCGAAATTAATTCAATCGAGGATGCTTACGATGCTATCAAATCTATGAAGGTGTTGTTTTCCACTCGTACCTAGCTTAATCAACTGAGAGACATTAGATTCGTGGAGCACCGGCTATTGCTTCTTTAGCATCTCTATCCGTCTCACAGCACCTCATTCGTGCTCTCGAAAAAACTCCTTCACCTGACTTTTTGCTATCCACGTCTGCATTCCGTCTACACATCGTGTCCATCTTGGAATACCTGTACAAGTCTCGACCAACAGCAGTGAATCTTGGTGCTGCAACGAAGAGATTGACTAAAACCTTGACTGATGGTATAGCGGCGGGCAAAGACACCACAACAATCGCTCAAGATCTCATCAAGGAAGGGAAGCTTATCGCTGATGAGGATGTGGGCAGAAACAAGGCTATGGCAAAATGGGGTGGTGACTGGCTTGTCGAACAGGTTAAAAGGGACGGTGCATCAGGAGATGGGTTGAATGTTTTAACTGTTTGCAATACAGGTTCACTTGCGACATCGGTCAGTCATAGATGGACCATCTCAAATAGTCATTGATGTGGATTTGGTTTCTAGGGGTATGGTACAGCTCTTGGATTGATTACATACCTTCATGAAACTGGAAAGCTTGGCAAAGCTTATTTCACACAAACGGCCCCTTACCACCAGGGCTCAAGGTGATGTGTGCTCCAGAATAAGCTTAATCATGTGTGCTCAACTCTTCGTAGACTTACAGCCTACGAGTTTCAAACGCTCAAAATACCTTCTGTGATGATCTGCGATACGATGGTCGGCTCCTTGTTCCAACATCACAAAATCCATGCCGTTGGTAAGTACGTATCTGTCACTCAGAAACATACTAACTTGTCTTATAGCTGTCGGAGCAGATCGAATCGCGAAGAACGGTGATACTGCAAACAAGGTTAGTACCTGTCTTATTATCTGAATCATAGATCTCTTCTCACTGCGACACTGTAGATTGGAACATACAACGCAGCCGTGCTGGCCGCCCGACATAACATTCCTTTTATTGTTGTTGCCCCCATAAGTACGGTTGACCTTGACATATCTGATGGATCAAAGTACGCCTTGCCTGTCCATGCATCTTCTATACCATTTGTTTACTCGAGGTTGCCACAGAATTCCCATCGAGCATCGCCCCCCTCTTGAGGCCTGCCTCGTGCGGGGTATCTTATACCCAAACAATGGTCAGACAGAACAGGCTCAAGTTATGATAACTCCTGTCGGCCTAGAAGGGATCTACAACCCTAGCTTTGATGTAACTCCTGCGGAGCTCATAACTGCCATTGTCACAGAGAAAGGTGTTGCAGTCAAGGCCTCGGGTGCCATGGAATTCGATCTTTCGTCTGTTGTCTGATTACAACGAGGAAGTTTAAGACAAAATTATTAGTATAGGCGGCAGTCGATTCATCTGGCGGTGATAGTATCTTTTCGATTTGACTCAAGTACTTGATTATACCGAAACTGGCATGATACACTATTTTAGAGACGCGCTATGCCCAAACACTGCCGTCACTAGCCAAACAAACGATGGAGCAATAATTTTGTCTTTCTGATATACCTGACCTCCTACAAGGCATTGTTTCTTTTCACAATCTACTCGTGATCTGAGATTGTGGAATTTGTTTACCATCACCACGCGGTAAAATGACTTGTAGTCTCCATTGAACTCATCGATAGGAAGATTGGAGAGATCAACCTCCGGGGCGGATCAAAAAAAGATAAAGATAAAATGATATCAATACCTATTCACGTTCTCTCCCAGGTTCATCTAAAAAGGGGTTCTTTTGAGGTTCTCCTTTGTTGAATCCCTTTCCCCACCCTTCTCTCTCGTACACATCCAATAACCACCGTCAAACTCTATCCTTTTACTCCCCCCCTTTTTTTGACTCGCTCTGAAAAATGTCGGAACTGAAGGAATACGTTGTCGCGGTACACGGTGGTGCAGGGTTTCACCATCCCGATAACGATAGACGTACCAAACGTGCTCTCAAGCTGTTCGTAAATTTTTTTTTCCCCAAGTGACAAGTTTACTTTTTTTTTGGACAACTGTTTCACTTGCCGTATTTGTTTTCCTTTTTGGGTGGGTTCTTTTTTTTAGTGCATGCAAGAAAGCTCTTGAAAGTCTGGAACAAATTGAGTCGGAATCATCCCCTTCAAATTCCGATCCGAATTCGAAAGACATTAAGAATAAGGGATCCATGATATTAGTCGAACAAGCTATTATATCCCTCGAAGATGATCCCTTTCTGAACGCGGGATATGGTTCCAATTTGACTTTGGATGGAACCATTGAATGTGATGCTGCTCTTCACATTTCTCGTTCCCCTTTTTCGAACAATGACTACCAATTTGGTAGTGTTGGTGCTGTTTCTGGTATAGTATTTTTTCTTTCCCCTTTCGATTTGTTTCCATATGAAGTTACTCTCAGGAATAAAAAATCCGATTTCAGCCGCTCGAAGTATCTTGGAATATTCGATCAAGACAAGCGATGGCAACAAAGACAAGCTGGGTCGTGTACCACCCATGTGAGTAAGAAGAAGAAAGCGTAGGAAATATTCAATGACGAGGGCAGGACGCTTGTATCCGATGGAGCAGTCAATTTTGTGAAGAATCATGGATCTGGAGCAGAACTCGTTCCTCCTGAGAATATGATCACATCTTTGGCAAGACAAACTTGGAAAAAGTGGAAAGATAGATTAGAGGAAGTAGTCATAACAGAAGAAGCAGACTGTGAGAACAGGATGCAAGATACAGTGGGTGCTGTGGCTTGGCATCCCAGCAGCGGATTTGCATCCGGCGTTTCAAGGTCTAGTCCTGATTTTTTTTGTGCAACTATTTATTCAAGGTTTGAAAGTGGAGGGATACTGTTAAAGTTTCCAGGGAGGATTGGAGAGGTAAAATTCGATCCTGTTCAATTCAGCAATGTTTGAAATTGACGATGAAAAGGCAGCTATTTTTGGTGCAGGATGTTGGGCACAGGACAGGACAGGTACGACAGATGGTATGGCATGTAGTATATCGGGTACAGGAGA